>Ga0116143_10000469_pt1 | contig 55607 bp, 59 predicted proteins | sample AD_UKC034_MetaG_FD_89745 | JGI IMG/M metagenome (GOLD analysis project Ga0116143, IMG submission 89745) | Active sludge microbial communities of municipal wastewater-treating anaerobic digesters from USA - AD_UKC034_MetaG | ecosystem: Engineered > Bioreactor > Anaerobic > Digestate | place: USA... | reverse complement strand
AGCAAGTGTAAACAATTTGTCAGAAGACAAACCTGTTCTTATAATTGGAACAGGCTTAACGATGGTAGATGTAGTACTTGGTCTAAGGGAGCAGAATTTCAAGGGTAAGATTATTGCTGTGTCTCCGAAGGGATTTCATATTCTTCCGCTCCGGCCTCATTTACCCTATACAGACATACTGGATGAAATAAAACCACCTTATAAACTCCTTGACTTATTCAAGATCTTTCGTAAGCACATACGCAAGGTCAAATCAGAAAACAAAAGTGGTGAAACTGTGGTCGATGCTTTACGCTCAAAGACACAGGAAGTATGGCATGCATTAGACCACAATGATCGCAAACGATTCATGACACATGTACGACATCTATGGGGAGTAGCACGGCATCGTTTGCCGGCTGATGTCTATGCAAGGATTCAGACAATGATCGGTGAGGGTAGCCTGGAAATACTTGCCGGAAGAATTAGCAATGCGGTCATAAATAATACTACTGTTGAAATTACATTTAAGACCAGAAAAGATCAGTCAATAAAAGTTTTTGAAGTCCTGAGGGTCATCAACTGCACAGGTCCGGAAGCAGATCCTTCGAAATTCAGATCAAGGCTTTTTAAAGAAATGCTCAATGATGGCCTTGTACAAATCGATGACATGTCACTCGGAATAAAAGCTGATGAACATGGCCGCATCATGGATGCAAACGGCAACACAACAGGAAAATTATTTGCCCTCGGCTCTTTATTAAGAGGTACACTTTGGGAAACCACCGCCGTGCCGGAGCTAAGAACTCAAGCCGCAGGAATAGCAGAACTGATACTAAAGAAATAACTATTTCAGTTGGGTGTTGACCATGATCTTTTTCGTGAGGATTCCGGCAGAACTCTTTATGCTCACAAAATAAATTCCATTTGCCATTCCGGTTAAGGATACATCAACGGCTGCTGATTCCAGTCTTTGCGAATAGACCAATTGCCCGAGACAGTCGTTCAGGTTAAGCTCTAAAAATTCAGCCGGATTAAACTCGTGCAGGACAATCCGAACTTTGTTTGAAGCAGGATTTGGATAGAAGTCGAATCCCGGTTGCTTTGCATTGGGCTTATGCACCGATAAAAAAGGATCTCTCTGCATGAATATATGTACGCCACCGGATGCGAGACCAACAACGAGATCAACCTGTCCGTCTCCATTCAGATCCCCTCCGCTAACAGACAAGTTGGCTTTTATCCTAAATGACTCGGGGAAGTCAAACACAGAATCTGCCAGAGTAAAGCAACCACCGAGATTGGAATTAATATTCGTATACTGAAATATGTTTCCCGATAAATTACTTACGAGCAATCGTGATTTTCCAAGGCTATCATACAAAAATGGAACAGTAAAACCATCTGTTGATGCCGGTTGTTGACGGACTATACAGCCTAGCGTATCATTTGTTGGTATTGAAGGAAAAAATGCAACGGTACCCGTCCCACCATTTTCAAAATAATTTATAAAGCCATTTTTTTCACCGGCGATAATGTCGAGTTTCCCATCTTTGTTCAGATCAAACAATTGAGGCGAGGCGGAATTACCTACATCTATACTCATAAAATTTGGGAGAGCTAATTGCAGACTCACCGGATTTCCGGCGCCTGCGGAATTATTGAAATACTGCATAGTACCATCTTCAAGACCTAACAAGAGATCTGCATCACCATCGCCGTCAAGATCACCAAATGCAGGAAATAAGGGAGATGAATATCCCAGGGAGGAGATCCCGGCCAAGTCATCAGTAGCAAATTCAAATCTTGGCATCTGAACTGTACCTGTATTTCTGTACACAAACAAACTATTCTTATTAGCCCCTCCTGCACTTTGATAGACACTTCCTCCTATGATCAGATCAAGTAATCCATCGGAATCATAATCAAATAAAACCGGTGTTGCATTCTCTCCAACATCAATCATTTCGCTTTGTAAAAATCCTTCCGTCTGCTTGGAAAAGACAGGAATTGAATTCGTGCCATTATTTTTGTACCACCAAATACCCCTGCGATTTTCAAATTCATTGGCCATGATGAGCAAATCCTTCCTGGAATCATTATCGACATCGATGTAAGAATGAAAATGAAAACCCTGGAACAATGCACTGACATCTGTTATCGGAAAAGCGGTATCCTGCGAGTCCATTTCAGCTGCTGTGGGTGTACCCCCATTTCGGATCATGAGTGTTGTTTCAGAGGAAATATCCCCGATCAGAATTTCCTTATCAATATCTCCATCAAGGTCCAGTGCAAACACACTTGAAATTGTATCATCTCTTCTGGCAGCGTCTGTAGGATCATAAGTTATAGGATCTTCGAACTGACGTATGAAAGTTGGAGAAGCCTCTCTGCAGGGACAATGAAAACAGCTTACACTATTCGTGCTGCCTATCCTTAGTGCAAAATTCCCCCAGCATCCGGTTGCATACTCAAATTTCAAAGAGTCGCAGTGTCCAAACTGATCCATTGAGACATTTCTGTGAAAAACAATTCTTCCATCAGGGACAGAATTATAACCAAGAATATCCATGTCGCCGTCAGAATCTATATCTGCGAATGTTGGAATAGAAACTCCACTGGCAAAAATATTGGTTGTGATTGTTGCAAATTTTTCCTGCAGAAAAGAATTTACCAAGGTCCATTGAAGTCCTCCACCGCTTGTATAATCATTCCTGTAAACAGTAATACCTGAAGGTGGCGAAGTAGACAATGTAAAGAGATCTTTCTTTCCGTCACAGTTATAATCATAAAGCATTGCCCATTTATTGATGGGCGGAAATTTAGAAACCAATGAAGGAGCAAAATGCCAGGCAGAAATACCTGCTGATCCATCATTCAAATATGGAATCACTCTATTGTTATGCACGTCAAACACAAACATGTCATGTATGCCATCGCCGTCCATATCAATCTCTGAGATGAGGGGATAATTGATCCCACCTGCCCATGGATTCAGCAAATCAGTGGAACTTACTTTAACAGTGATTGAATCAACTCTGTCGAAGCGAGCTTGTGCAAAGGCTGAAAGGAATGGCCCCAGCAAGTATAAAAGAATGAGCAACCCTGTTTTTTTCATGTACCAAAGGTAAATGTTTTATACACAAAATTTGGTGATCAAAATCAGATTTAGAGGAAATTACCACCAGCTTTGTCATGAAAGGCTCACGTTTTATTACCTTTGATCGATACTCAGACTTAAAGTGTCAACCTGTTCTATAATCTAATAGAAAAACTGCCATGCCATCATTTGATGTAGTAAGTAAAATTGACATCCAGAAACTGGATAATTCTATTAATGCGGCTTCGAAAGAAATTTCAACGCGCTATGATTTTAACAACTCGAAAACAACCGTTGATCTGGATAAAAAGACGCTGGAAATCCATATTCTCACAGAGAATGACATGCGCATGAAAACCATAGAAGGAATTATTATTTCCCGGATGGTGAAGCAAGGATTAGACAGCACTTGTCTGGATTTTGGCAAAGAACTTTATGCCTCCGGGAATATGGTGAAGAAAGATATCAAATTAAAAGAAGGTGTTGATAAAGAAACAGGTAAAAAAGTAGTAAAAATTATAAAAGATAGCGGCGTTAAGGTACAAGCATCAATAATGGACCAACAAGTACGCGTTACAGGTAAAAAGATCGACGACCTACAAAAAATTATTTCCATTCTGGAAAAATCAGAGATAGGAATTCCGCTTCAGTTCGATAATTTCAGGAACTGATCAAAAGTTTAAAAGTTTAAGACTTGCGAATAACAGCTCCAACCTCCTTCTCCAAAGCGGTCATCAGGCGGTCCATTGTTTTATCAATGTGCTTATCTGTCAGAGTTTGATGATCATCAAGTAGGATGAAGGCAACGGCATAAGATTTCTTCCCTTGTTCGATTTTATCACCCTGGTAAACATCGAAGAGATTAATTGCTTTCAACAATTTTCTTTCCGTTTTATAAGCAACACTTTCAATCTGTGAGAAATTAACGCTGCTATCGATCAGCATAGACAGATCACGACGCACAGAAGGGAATTTTGACACCTCTTTGACTACCACAGCAGATTTCTTTGACATCTTCAATACCGCATCCCAATTGATATCGGCATAAAAAACTTCATTAGAAATATCAAAAGATTTCAAGACAGATTTTCTGACAGATCCCAGACGAAGCAGCTCCTTTTCCCTGGTTTTAATGATCAGCAAACTATTACAATTATGATCACTTGAGCTTTCATAAGTAAGTGAGGCTAAATCTATTTTAGATCGTCGTAAAATATTTTCCGCGAAAGATTTTGCAAAATAAAAATCGACCGGAGCCTTATCACCATTCCAACTGATATCAAACTTTCGACCGGTAAAATAAAGAGCAAGACGATTGCTCTCTTAATATGAATCATCCTTTTTAATATAGGTTTTGCCGAACTCGAATAGCCTGAGATCAGAATTTTTTCTGTTTCTGTTATACGATACAACTTCAAGTCCGGAGTTGAGCATTTCCGTCCTTAGCACATTCAGATCCTGGCTGAGGGGATTTAAAATTTTGACGAAGTGCCTGCTTGCTTCTGCAGCTTCATCATTAGTTTTAGTGAGAGAGTTTGATAAAATTTCAAAAAAACCATTCGCTGCGAGAAAGTCTGCTGTTTTATTTAATGCTGATTCTCTATCGCTCCCAACGATTGCAGGAAGCGACGATAACAATTTCTCAGGGATAGGAATCCGGTTATAACCATGGATCCTTAATACTTCTTCCACAACATCAACCGGTCTGAGAACATCCACCTTTGCGGTAGGGATCTTTAAGACTAAATCTCTTCCACTCTCTTTCAGGATCAGGATTCCCAAGGAAGTCAGGATTGATTTTACTCTTTCAGGATCCAGTTTATCGCCACTGAAGTTATCGAGGTAGTCTAAATTAAAATTAACCTCAGCAGCTACTATTGGCTTTGGATAAATGTCAACAAGTGATGAGCAAACTTCACCACCTGCCAGTTCAAGGATCAGGTCAACAGCACGTTTCAAGGCATATACCGCTATATCAGGATCAGTACCTCTTTCGAATCTGAATGAAGCATCAGTTTTAAGTCCGTGCCTTTTTCCTGTTCTTCTGATAAAAGAAGGGTCAAAATATGCACTTTCAAGGAAAATTGCTTGTGTAGATTCAGATATCCCGGAATTAATGCCGCCAAATACACCTGCAATGCACATGGGTACTTCAGCATCACAGATCAACAGATCTTCCTGAAATAAATTTCGTTCAACGGCATCCAGCGTAGTAAATTTTTCTCCTGCCTTGGCTGTGCGAACGACAACTGTTTTTTCTTTTATTTTATGCGCATCAAAAGCATGCAATGGTTGTCCGCATTCATGAAGAACATAATTTGTGATATCAACGATGTTGTTAATCGGATTAACCCCTATTGATTTCAACCTGTTCTGTAGCCAAGAAGGAGAATCTGCAACTTTGATACCGCTTATGCTAATTCCGGAATACCTTGGACAAGCATCGGTGTTTTCTACAGTGACACTAATTGCATCCGGGGTATCACATGTTTTTAAATCTTTTACAAGAGGCAATTGAACCTCTGAAACTTTATGGCCATTTGCCAGAAGAACAGCATAGAGATCACGTGCAACACCAAGGTGAGAAGCAGCATCTGCCCTGTTTGGTGTCAGTCCGATTTCAAAAATCACATCCTCTTCAACTTTAAAATAATCTTTTGCAGGAGTTCCAATTTTTGCAGATGGGTCCAAAACGATAATGCCCTCATGAGAACTTCCCAGGCCAATTTCATCTTCAGCACAAATCATTCCTTCCGATAATTCACCTCTGATCTTGGATTGTTTAATTTCAAACGGATCACCGCTCACAGGATACAATGTTGAGCCAACGGTAGCTACAACAACTTTTTGACCTTTGGCAACATTAGATGCACCACAGACAATTTGTAAATTTTTTTCTGTACCGACATTGACAGAAGTAATGCTAAGCTTATCCGCATTAGGATGTTTTTCACAGCTCAGAACTTCTCCAATGACTAAACCGGATAAACCACCCTGGACAGACTGGAATACTTCATGAGCTTCAACTTCTAATCCGCTATGAGTAAGCAAGTCAGCTACCTCGGCAGCAGGAAGCTTAACTGCTAGTAATTCCTTTATCCAATTATATGATATTTGCATAATTATCTTTTAAAACCATCCAATTCCGATACTAAAAGCAACACTTTGCGGTATGGAAGAAGGCACAAATATAGATTTCCCTGAGCAATAATTTCCCGGCAATTCCAGGTATCATAATATATTTTTTAACTTATTCTGCTCCAATTACCTGTTTTATTCAAAATGCTCATAAGCTTTTGTCTTACCGGCAAATGATCCGGATTTTCCAGGTGAGGGTCAGCCTTTAGCAATGCCAGAGCTGAATCTCTGGAGAGCATAACAATTTGTTGATCCTTCGTAATATTTGCCAATTTAAGATCGAGCATACCGCTTTGCCTCGTACCTTCTGTATCGCCGGGTCCACGTAATTGCAAGTCGGCTTCGGCAATAATAAATCCGTCATTTGTATCACACATTGTACGGATGCGTTGCCTGGCTTCATTTCCGATCTTTTGTCCTGACATCAATATACAATAACTTTGATCGGCACCTCTTCCGACACGACCTCTAAGCTGATGCAATTGCGAGAGTCCGAACCTTTCAGCATTTTCAATTATCATCACCGATGCATTCGGAACATTAACACCGACTTCGATGACTGTTGTAGCAACCATGATCTGTGTTTCCTTTCTTAAGAACCTCCGCATTTCGAGATCTTTATCCTTTGCTTTCATTCTTCCATGAACAATGCTTGCTCTGTATTCAGGAGGAGGAAAATCTTTGCATATTGCTTCATAACCATCCTGAAGATTTTTCAAGTCTACTTTCTCCGACTCTTCTATTAATGGATAAACTATATAGACCTGTCTTCCTTCACGTATCTGCTCTTTAACAAAACCCCACACTTGAAGGCGGTGAGTATCGTTTCTGTGAACTGTCTTAACCGGCTTTCTTCCAGGTGGCATCTCGTCGATGACAGAATAATCTAAATCACCGTAGAGAGTCATTGCCAATGTCCTGGGGATTGGTGTTGCCGTCATTACAAGAACATGTGGCACCTTCTCATTCTTCTTCCAGATTTTAGCCCTTTGCTCGACACCAAACCGATGTTGTTCATCGATAACGACAAATCCAAGATTGGCAAATTGTACTTCATCTTCGATCAATGCATGCGTACCTACCAGAATATGAATCTTATGGTCTGCAAGTTCCTCCAGAATTTTTTTCCTCTTAGCACCTTTTACGGAACCTGTGAGTAAGGCAACATTTAATCCCAATCCCTTGACGAGCTCTGATATTGATTCTGCATGCTGATTCGCAAGAATTTCCGTCGGTGCCATTATACAAGACTGACAGCCATTATCTGCGGACATCAGCATACACATTAAGGCAACCAATGTTTTCCCCGACCCTACATCTCCCTGCAAAAGGCGATTCATCTGCTTTCCTGAGCCACAATCTTCACGAATTTCTTTGATAACACGCTTCTGTGCATTTGTCAATGGGAATGGCAGGTACTCATTATAAAATGAATTAAAATACTTTCCGATCTGATCAAATAATATTCCTTTATCCTTTTCCGACCTTATCAATTTCAGGAACAATAATTTCAATTGAATATAAAACAGTTCTTCAAATTTTATTCGCAAGGCAGCTCGCTTTTGCGTTTCCAGGCTTTCAGGGAAATGAATTTGAAGGAGAGCGTTTTTCAGATCCGGCAGATCATGTTTCAAAAGAATATCATTTGTCAATGATTCTGAAATCGTATCGGGTAGCTGCAACAACAAAGTTTTTTGTAAACGCAGGATGCTTCTGCTATCAAGCCCCCGGGTTTTCATTTTTTCGGAAGTATTATAAAGTGCCTGAAGTGCGGTAGGAAGATTCTGATTTGCCTCAGAAGCAAGTTCCATTTCAGGATGAATAATATTTATGGCTCCGTTAAATTCATTTGGTTTTCCAAAGACGACATACTCAGTATTAAGTTTTAGTGAAGTACTTAGGAACCTGAGTCCTTTAAACCATTTTAGTTCAATACTACCGGATTCGTCAGCAAAGCGGCCAACCAAATACTTTTTGTGTCGATCACCTTTTGTCAGCAATGATTTTAGCTGACCTTTCAACTGAATGAAAGGAAGATCAGCATGGGCATCCTTACATTTGTAAAACTGAGTGCGATCTACATAACGATACGGAAAATGATAAAGCAGATCTTCAAAGGTATAGATACCAAGCTCTTTCTTCAGTATGTCTGCTCTCTGTGGGCCAACACCTTTAAGAAATTCAATTTTAGTCTGAAAAAAATCATTTTTCATGATAGCAGACAAAAATACACTTTGCCCTCAAATATCCATCCTAACAAATGATGTGAAATTTCGTATTGTCGAATTAAGACATTTAGCTGATGAATACAATGATTCGCTGAGAACCTGACAATGCCTGTCAGACCTAATGGCAGTTGTTGACAGGTGGCAGGAATCTTGCATTTAAGGTATGTCAAAATAAATCCGGAAAACAGAGGACATGGTGAAGGAAGAACAAGATGAACAAACCTTAACAAATGCTGAACCAGGCACTAAGAGGCATTTTCTCAGAAGTATCACCTTGCCTGCAATTTTTGTTTCTGTGCTTTGGATCATTGAATTGATACAACAATATTTAGGGATCAGGCTTTTATCTCTTGGAATTCTGCCGGGCAAAATTGAAGGACTCAGTGGAATCATCACCTCGCCATTCGTTCATTCAGGATTTGATCATTTAATCTCTAATTCATTACCAATTCTGATCGTTGGCAGTGGCTTGTTCTACTTTTATCCAACGCTGGCGAGGCCTGTAATTTTAATGACCTGGTTGTTTACCGGAGTATGGGTGTGGCTCGCAGGAAGAACCGCTGCACACATTGGTGCAAGCGGCCTGATCTACGGATTCGTATGTTTTTTATTCTTCAGCGGAATTTTAAGAAAGGATACACGATTGATAGCGATTTCATTGCTTGTGACTTTTCTTTATGGGAGTTTAGTTTGGGGAATTCTACCGGTAGATCAATCTGTTTCCTGGGAATCGCACTTCTTTGGAGCTATTGCGGGAACGATCGGAGCTATCTACTACAGAAAAGACGGACCACAAAGACCAAAAGCTCAATGGGAATTAGATGAAGAGGAGGAAAAAGTTGAGAATTTTGAAAACGACCTTGAAAGAGTAATTGATAATGATCAAAAAAATAATGAACAAAATTCTTCTGAAGAACCTATGAAGATTACCTATATTTTCAAGCCGAACGGTGATGAAAAGCAAGCTGACAAAGGCTTTTAAAAAATTTCACAAGATATTTTTTACGTTTTCTTTTTCAACATTTATTACCTCATAAGTTTAGAAATTCTACTCTGGACAAAGTGAAGCATTTTGTAAATTTACGGGAAGAAAATAAATCACTCGACATAAAAATCAAACAAATCATTATGAGAAAATTTTTAATCCCTCTTACAGCCCTCTGCCTTCAGATGGCTTTTATTTTATCCGGATCAACAGCCATTGCTCAGACCGATGTCGGAACCCTTTCGGTACTTGAACCTGCCAGTCCGATTTGTGCCGGTACTCAAACCGTCAGAGCAATCATCCGAAATTATGGTGCGGTGGATATAACCAGCGCAACGATTGGATGGGAAGTTAACGGGGCTTCACAATCAGCAGCATCCTATTCAGGATTGATTCCGGCAGGAACCAATGATACGGTTACATTAGGAACCTTTCTATTCAGTTCCTCGACAACTTACATCTTTAAGATCTACACCTCTGCTCCGAATGGTGGTACAGACGATAATTTAACAAACGATACGCTTACCAGCGGCGTTTTCAGCACAAGCCTGAGTGGAACATACACTATCGGAGGGGCAAGTCCTGATTATGCAAATTTTACAGATGCAGTTGCCGCCTTAGCGTCTAAGGGAGTATGCGGACCGGTCATTTTCAATATTCGTCCGATGGTTGACACGATGCAAACGATTATTAACGCAGTGACAGGTGCAAGCAGTACGAACACGATAACCTTCCAGTCTGAAAATGGTGACAGCACTTCCGTAAACCTTATATTCCCTTCTGATCCTGCGGGTGCATTACCCAACTACCTGATCCGCTTGAATGGAGCTGACTATATCACATTTAACAAAATCAGCATGATCCGTTCCGGCATTCAGCCTTATGCAAGAATACTGGACTTCACCGGTTTTGCCACTTTCAATACGGTCTCAAATTGCAGGCTTATCGGTGCAGTGAACACTGTCACAAACAGTCTTTCTGCATTGGTCTATTCCACCACATCTGCAGCTACGAATGACTCAATGAATACCTTTACCAACTCACGATTTGAAAACGGATCACTAGGTATATACATGAACGGAACGAGCAATGTGTCTCTTGAAGCTTCGACTAATATCAGCTCTAATGTGTTCATCAACCAGTACTCGAAAGCAGTTCAGATTTCCAATCAGCTTGATGCTATTGTGAATTCGAATACTATTAGCAGCACTTCTACCTATACCGGCTATGCAGCGATTCATCTTGTAAGCAGCAACCAAAGTCAAAGAATTACAAAGAACAAAATTTCCGGAATTGTTGGAACAGGAATATATATGGAAGACTGCAGCGGCTTTAATACCGTTCCGGGTATCGTTGCAAACAATTTTATTCAGTGTAGTGACTCTGCCGGTATTTCGATCATTAACGGATTTTATCAGGACGTTGTTTACAATAGCGTTAACATGACCGGTGCTAATACTTCAAGCACAGCTCTTTCTCTCTATGGTTCCGGGTCCGGAAACATTATCAAAAACAATAACCTTGTTAACACAGGTGGTGGTTACTCATATGTTGTAGGTGCACCTGCCGACACAAGTATTGCCAGTTCAGATCATAACAACCTTCATTTCACCGGTACAAATATTGGAAGGTTTACCGGAGCCAATGTTCTTTCACTGGCAGCATGGGTTACTGCTTCACAAAGCGATACAAATTCTGTAAATATTGACCCGGGCTATATATCAGTTACAGACCTTCATGCCACTGCCTCTGCACTGGATAATCTTGGAACACCAAGAGGAAATGTTGGTGATGATATTGACGGAACTGTGAGAAATGCCACTACGCCTGATATTGGTGCTGACGAGTTCTCCGGTGTCAATCGTGACCTTGGAATTATTGCAATTATAAATCCTGTAAACAATTCATGTGGAAGCGGAACAAGTCAGGTTCAGGTAATTGTTAGCAACTTTGGCGCAGCAACTGAGACAGGGTTCAATGTTAGCTGTGAAATTACCGGAAGCCTAAGTACGGTATTAGGCGAAAGCTTTTCAGGATCATTACTTGCCGGAACTGCTGATACACTTACCTTCAGTACTACAATAAATACTTCCGCAGGTGGTGTGTACAACCTAAAGGCATATACGTCACATCCTTCAGATTCTGACCATAGTAATGACACATTGAGTTCAAGCCGAACAGTGTTTGCGATCCCTGCCGGTCCGGTTGCTACTGCAGATAGCACTTGCGGAACAGGCACAGTAACTTTGACAGCTACTGCATCAGATACAATTAATTGGTATGCAGGCGCTGTTGGCGGAGCTATTCTTGGCACAGGTACCAGCTTCACAACACCTACGATTGCATCAACAACCAGCTTTTACGTTGCAGCATCGAACGTTTGTTCAAGTGACAGAGTTGAAGTTGTAGCAACTGTACTTCCAATTCCAAGCGTAAATCTTGGAAACGATACATCTATTGGAACAGGAAACACTATCCTGTTTGATGCCGGTCCAGGATTTTCAAGCTACTCCTGGAGTCCGGGTGGTGAGACAACCAGAGCTATTACGGTTGGAACTACCGGATGCTATATTGTCACAGTGACTAACAGTTTTAACTGTATTAATTCAGATACAGTTTGCCTGACAGTAATTCAACCGACTGATGTTGGAGTACTTTCCATCAACTCTCCTATGAATGGTGCTTGCGAAAACGCTTCTGACACAGTAAGTGTAACAGTAAGAAACTTTGGAGCAAACGATGCAGTTGGTGTTATTCTTCACGTTAACCTTTCTGGAATTGTTAACGCTATGTACACAGATACGATTCAATCAGCAATACCTTCAGGTACGAGTATTACAAGAACCTTTGGCCCTATCTCAACATTAGGCGGTGGCAGTCTGGCCATACAAGCCTATACTGATTTCGGTCCGGACCTTGACAATTCCAATGACACTATCACGGTAAATGATACAATCGTTGCACCTCCGGCAGCACCGACAGGACTCGGTGGTTCACGTTGTGGTGAAGGTTCTATCGTTATCAGTGCTGTGGCAAGCAATACCATAGAGTGGTATGATATGGCTGTTGGAGGAACTTTGCTGTTTACAGGAAACACATATAACATCCCTAACCTGACGGCGACTACAACCTTCTATGCTCAGAATGGCAACTTCTGCAGTCCGCAAACAAGAACCGCAGTGGTCGCTACAATTAATCCATTGCCATCTATAAACCTTGGACCGGATATCAATGCTTCCACCGGTCAGGTTGTGACCTTGGATGCCGGTGCCGGTTATGTTACTTATGCCTGGAGCACTTCCGAAACAACTCAGTCAATTGATGTGACGGTGACTGATGAATATATCGTGACAGTATCTGATACAAACGGATGTTCAAATTCTGATACTATCAATGTTCAGTTCAGCATCGGAATAAATCAACTCTTAGCTGCCGATTTCATCGAAGTGTATCCTAACCCTGCCACCGACAAGGTGACGGTTAAGTTGTATATGAACAGAACATCTGACTTGAATATTCGCATAGTTGATCTGAAAGGAAAAGTCATTCTCGCAGATGAGAAGAAAGATGCTCAAGGAGAAGTTCAGTTGGATTATCAACTTGAGAATTTTAGTCCCGGCATGTACTTCATCCACCTCAATTCAAAAGACGGATTTAGTGTTCAACGACTCGTTGTAGAGTGAGAATAGTCCATCACAAAAAAAATCCCGCTGTATACCGGCGGGATTTTTTTTGTGATAATTTAGAACTTAAATAGACGATTCACCAAGAAGAACGACAGGATTTTCTAATAATCCTTTCAGCGTCCGCAAAAACTCTGAGCCTGCAACACCGTCCACTACACGATGATCGCAACTCAGTGTAACTTTCATCACCTGACCCGGGACTACTTGTCCGTTCTTCACTACCGGCTTTTCAATGATCCCTCCAACTGCCAGGATACAGGCATCCGGAGGATTAATTATAGCAGTAAATTCATCAATTCCATACATACCCAGGTTAGATATCGTAAAGGTATTGCCTTCCCAATCTGAAGGTTGAAGTTTTTTATCTTTTGCCTTTTTCACAAACTCCTTCACCTCAGCATTTATTGTTCTTAAAGTTTTTGAATCTGCAAAACGGACAACAGGGACCAACAGACCATCTTCTACAGATACTGCAACACCAATATGGATATGGTGATTCGTTCTGATCTTGTCGCCCAGCCAGGAAGAATTGACTTTAGGGTGTTGACGCAATGAGACTGCAACAGCTTTCAGGACAAGATCATTAAATGAAATTTTTGAACCGGTAACTGCATTGATACTTTCACGGGCAGAAACAGCTTGCGCCATGTCAATCTCCATGGTAAGATAAAAGTGAGGGGCGCTAAACTTACTTTCCCCTAATCTCTTCGCAATCGTTTTGCGCATCTGGCTAACACTCACCTCATCAAAACTCTCAGAGGTAACGGCACCTGTGGCAAAGCCGGTGTTTGCAACAAAAGAACCCGGCTTGAACCAGTCAATGTCACGCTTCACTACCCTTCCTTGTCCGCCAGTTCCCATAACTTTAGCAAGATCGATCCCCTTCTCACCTGCAAGACGCTTAGCCAATGGTGATGCTTTGATCCGACTGTCTGATATAGCACTCGGTGTACCAACCGGAGCAGAGCCTAAAGCGGGTTTTGCTTCAGGTTTAACTTGTTCTTTAACTGCTTCCTTAGCCTCAGATTTGACTACCGGAACTTCAGTCTTAGTTTCTTTCACGGAACTCTTCTCTTCTTCTGCGAGTAAAGCCTTATAATCTTCTCCTTTAGCTCCGAAAATAGCAAGTACTCCGTTAACAGGTGCAGACTTTCCTTCTTCAACACCTTGATAAAGCAGAATTCCATCCTGGTAGGATTCAAACTCCATAGTAGCTTTATCGGTTTCTATTTCTGCAACTACATCACCGCTTTTCACGGAATCACCAATTTTCTTATGCCATTTAGCGACAACGCCTTCAGTCATCGTATCGCTCATCTTAGGCATTCTAACAATCTCAGCCATATTAATTAATTAGATTTTATATTTTTTGAACCCTGAAATGTTTGTGTGCAACATTATTATCAATCCATTATATATGGATAGTCCTGTTGCACGTACACATCGATATATAGTTCTGATGGATCAGGATATTTTGACTCTTCAGCAAACTTTACAGAATCTTCCACTACATCTTTTATCTTCGTGCCTATCGCTTCGATTTCCTTCTCAGTTGCATACTTCTTTTCCCGGATAGTTTTCAAAACCATTTCAACAGGATCCTTAGCTTTGTATGATTCAACTTCATCCTTGGTTCGATACTTTGCAGGATCACTCATTGAGTGACCTTTATAACGATAGGTATTCATTTCCAAAAGGTATGGTCCTTTCCCGGAGCGAGCATGATCGGCGGCTTTTTGCATTGCATCGTGTACAGCTTCTACACTCATGCCATCCACAGGTTCTGAAGGTATATCATATGAAAGTCCCAATTTATAAAGGCTTGTGACATTACTGGTACGCTGAACAGATGTACCCATGGCATAATTATTATTCTCTATCACAAAAATAACCGGCAAGGACCAGATCATAGCCATATTCAGAGCTTCGTGAAAAGCACCTTGTCTTACTGCACCATCACCCATGTAGCAAACTGTAACATTTTTTGTTCCCAGGTATCTTTCAGAAAAAGCAATCCCTGCTCCGAGTGGAATTTGACCACCCACAATTCCATGACCGCCGAAGAAACGATTAGCTGCATCGAATAAATGCATAGAACCACCTTTACCTTTTGAGCAACCGGTTTCTTTTCCGTAAAGCTCAGCCATTACTGCTCTTGCACTCGTCCCTTTTGCAAGTGCATGAGCGTGGTCCCTGTAGGCCGTGATCATATTATCTTCCGCTTGCAGCACTGTCATCGCTCCGGCAACTATTGCTTCCTGACCGATATAAAGGTGACAAAATCCTTTTATTTTTTGCATACCGTAAAGTTGTCCGGCACGCTCTTCAAACTTGCGCATCAGAAGCATATCCTCATACCATTTCAGATAATGCTTGGCTGTAAATTTCGTTTTCGACATAATAAAATCAATAGATTACAAAGATAGATTTTCCCTGCAAAGAAAACCCATTTATTGTTAAGCCCAAGACCCTAAATTCAGTCCCTTCAAACTCAAATTATTGCGTTATCAATCATTGATAAACAAGATCTTACATCAATCACCCCTACATGAAAGCTGAGTATAAATTCCCTATCTTCGCATGCTTTCAAGATAAGAAAATGAAAAAAATTCAAATGGTTGACCTTCTTGGTCAATACGAAAAAATAAAGCCAGAAATCGACAAGGCAATACAGGAAGTACTGCTCTCCTCTGCTTTCATTAATGGGCCGGAAGTAAAAAACTTCCAGGCTGAGCTCGAGAAATATCTGGGAATCAAGCACGTGATCCCATGCGCAAACGGTACGGATGCATTGCAAATTGCCTTTATGGCCTTGGGCTTACAACCGGGAGATGAGGTGATCACTTCAAATTTCACTTTTGCGGCAACGGTAGAGGTTATCGGATTATTACAACTGAAGCCTGTTTTGGTTGACGTCCTTCCTGACAATTTTACGCTTGACCCTAAAGCAGTAGAGGCTGCCATAACTCCAAAAACCAAAGCAATTGTTCCTGTACATTTATTTGGACAATGTGCAGACATGGACGAAATAATCAAGATAGCTGCAAAGCATTCCCTGTACGTGGTTGAGGACAATGCTCAGGCGATCGGTGCCGATTTTTATTCTGAAGATGGAAAAACTCGAAAAGCCGGCACAATGGGAATAATCGGATGTACTTCTTTCTTCCCTTCAAAAAATTTAGGATGTTATGGAGATGGTGGAGCCATTTTTTGCAATGACGATGCTGTGGCAGCAAAACTAAGGATGATTGTCAATCACGGAATGTCGGTACAGTATTACCATGATGAGATCGGAGTGAATTCGAGACTTGATAGCATTCAGGCTGCGGTGCTGAGAATTAAATTAAGGCATCTGGATGAGTACGCAGAGGCAAGAAGAAAAGTTGCTGATAAATACGATGCTTCATTCAAAGACCATCCCAATTTGAAAATTCCTACCCGTACATCAAAATCGAATCATGTCTTTCATCAGTACACCCTTGTCGTTGAGGGTGCCGATCGTAATGAGTTGAGAACATATCTGGCATCAAAAGATATCCCTGCAATGATTTATTATCCGGTTCCTCTGCATTTACAAAAAGCATATGCAGACCCCAGATATAAGTCAGGCAGTTTTCCTGTAACAGAAAATTTATGTGCTAAAGTTCTCTCCCTGCCAATACACACCGAGATGACTGACGATATTCAGGATTATATTATTGAAAATGTCCTGAGTTTCTTCAAATAATTATCCGATTCTAAATCAATATCAATTTAATTCGAAAGCTTTAATAAAATGAAAATAGCAGTCATCGGAACAGGTTACGTGGGATTAGTAACAGGAACTTGTTTTGCTGAAACAGGTAACCAGGTGGTTTGTGTTGATATTGATGCTGACAAGGTAGAGCGTCTTAAAAAAGGAGTTATTCCTATTTATGAACCACATCTCGATGTACTATTTGAAAGAAATATCAAACAAGGGAGACTTCAGTTCACTACAAATTTATCGGAAGGTATTGAAGATGCAACGGTCATCTTTCTTGCCCTGCCGACTCCACCGGGAGAAAACGGTTCAGCGGATCTAAGGCATGTACTTGATGTAGCTACACAACTAGGTCAACTAATAAAAGAATACAAGATCATTGTCAATAAAAGCACTGTACCTGTTGGTACTGCAGAAAAAGTTAAAGCCCTCGTTGCAAAAAACTGTAAAGTTGAATTCGACGTGGTGTCTAATCCTGAATTTTTACGTGAAGGCTATGCAGTAGATGATTTCATGAAACCTGATCGTGTTGTCATCGGAACAAAATCTGAGAGGGCACAAAAATTAATAACGGAGCTCTATGCACCATTTGTCAGACAAGGCAACCCGGTGTACTTCATGGACGAAAGATCTTCTGAGCTGACAAAGTATGCAGCGAATGCATTTCTGGCTACTAAAATTACATTCATGAATGAGATCGCCAACCTTTGTGAAAAAGTTGGAGCTAATGTAGATCAAATCAGAGCCGGTATTGGTGCAGATGACAGAATAGGCAAAAGATTTTTGTTCGCCGGTATTGGCTATGGCGGCAGCTGTTTTCCAAAAGATGTAATGGCACTGGCAAGAACTGCCGAAGAAAACAATTACAACTTCCAATTGCTTAAGTCAGTCATCAACGTGAATGAACTGCAAAAAATAAGCATTGTGCAGAAAGTTAAAAAGCACTTCAAGGATGATTTGAAAGGATTGAAAGCTGCTATTTGGGGTCTGGCTTTTAAGCCTGATACCGATGATGTCAGGGAAGCTCCTGCCCTGTTCATCATTGAAGAGTTGCTTAAAGCGGGTGTGAATGTATCAGCATACGATCCGGAAGCTATCACGAATACGAGAAAAATTCTCGGAGATAAAATTGAATACGGCAAAGATGCCTATGAAATTTTGAAAGATGCCGATTTCCTCATTATTGCTACCGAGTGGGCATTATTCAGAACCCCGGAGTATGATCGCATAGAAGAATTAATGAAAAGCAAAGTCATTTTTGACGGAAGAAATCTATATGAAATTGACCAAATGAAAAATAGAGGTTTTATTTATTATAGTGTAGGAAGGCCTTCCATGGATACCGAATAATTTTACTCTTGACAAATCGCTATATCAATGAAACGTATATTAATAACAGGTGCAGCAGGCTTTTTAGGTTCTCACCTTTGTGATCGATTCATCCGGGATGGATATGCTGTTGTAGGAATGGATAATCTCATCACGGGCGATCTAAAGAACATTCAACATCTTTTTAAGTTAAAGGAATTTGAGTTTTATCATCATGACGTTTCACGATTTGTACATGTGCCCGGAGAACTGGATTATATTTTGCATTTCGCTTCTCCGGCCAGTCCGATTGATTACCTCCAAATTCCAATTCAAACATTAAAAGTTAGTTCGCTTGGGACTCACAACCTCCTCGGGCTCGCAAAATCAAAAAACGCAAGAATACTTGTTGCTTCTACTTCTGAAGTTTATGGCGACCCATTGGTTCATCCGCAAAGTGAAGACTATTGGGGAAATGTAAATCCGATCGGACCCAGAGGTGTTTACGACGAAGCTAAAAGATTTCAGGAGGCTATCACAATGGCTTATCACACGTTTCATAACGTTGAAACGCGTATAGTCAGAATATTCAATACTTATGGTCCACGCATGCGCCTGAATGATGGACGAGCCTTGCCTGCATTCATCGGACAAGCATTACGAGGTGAGGACTTGACAGTATTTGGTGTAGGTAGTCAGACCCGATCATTTTGTTATGTGGATGATCTTGTTGAAGGAATTGTAAGATTATTGCTCAGTGATTATTCTCAACCTGTGAATCTGGGCAATCCGGATGAAATTACTATTCGTGAATTTGCTGAAGAGATTATCAAACTCACAGGGACAAAACAAAAGATCACTTACAGAGAACTACCAACCGATGATCCTAAGCAAAGGCAACCTGATATCACCCGTGCCAGAGAAATTCTCGGCTGGGAACCAAAGGTTTCACGTGCCGATGGTCTGAGATTAACCTATGACTATTTTAAAAACCTTTCAAAAGAAGAGCTGTATAATTCAGAACACAGGTTTGAAAAACTGAATAAATAACAAAGTCATTAAATTGATTATCAACAATATACAATCATTTCATAATTCGTATATTCGTATTAAAACTGAAACATTCCATGGAAAAAGAATATTATGTTCACGAATCGGCATTCGTCGATGAGGGCGCTCAGATAGGCAAAGGAACAAAGATTTGGCACTTCACTCATATTATGAATAATAGTCGGATTGGTGAGAATTGTAATATTGGTCAGAATGTTGTTATCTCTCCTGATGTCGTCCTTGGGAAAAATGTAAAGGTTCAAAACAACGTATCCATATTCACAGGTGTTATTTGTGAAGACGATGTATTTCTTGGTCCGTCGATGGTTTTTACAAATGTCAATAATCCGAGAAGTGCAGTTGTCAGGAGAAATCAATATGTTAAAACTCATGTAGGTAAAGGTGCTACTGTAGGTGCAAATGCAACTATAGTTTGCGGACATAATATCGGAGAATTTTCATTTATTGGTGCAGGCTCTGTTGTTACAAAAAATGTTCCGGCATATGCATTGGTTGTTGGCAATCCCTCTAAACAAATAGGATGGATGAGTGAGTACGGACATAGATTAAAATTTGATGCAGCAGGAATCGCGGTATGTCCTGAAAGTAATCAGCAATATAAACTTGAAGGCAACAAGGTTCAACGCATCAAGTAAATAATATGGAAGACAATACGAAGGTGAAATTTGCCATTGTTGGCAGTGGACATATTGGCAAACGTCATGCAGAGATGATTCGTCGCAATCCTGAAGCCGAATTGGTTGCCATGACCGATATAAAACCCAAAGAAGAATTAGGGCTCTCAGATCTTGACGTTCCCTTTTATCTATCTATGGATGAACTGTTAAATTCTTCACTTGAAATTGATGTCATAGTCATCTGCTCTCCGAATGGATTACATGCCGAACATACTTTGAGTGCCCTTGCGAATAAAAAAAATGTCGTCATAGAAAAACCCATGGGCCTGACGGTTGCAGATTGCGAAAAAATAATTTTCAAAGCGCTTCAGGTTTCCCGTCAGGTATTTTGCGTAATGCAAAACAGGTACTCTCCTCCTTCTATCTGGATAAAAGATATAATCGAACGCAATGTCATGGGTTCAATTTATATGGTTCAACTCAACTGTTATTGGAACAGAGATGAACGATATTATACAGGTAAGAATTGGAAAGGCATAAACAAGCTTGATGGAGGAACTTTGTTCACACAATTCTCTCACTTCATCGATATCATGTATTGGTTGTTCGGCGACATCACTCACATACAAGCTAAATTCAGCGACTTCAATCACCAGAATCTGACAGAATTTGAAGACTCAGGGTTTGTCAATTTTCAATTTATCAATGGAGGGATGGGGTCGATATCTTATTCGACCTCTGTATGGGATAAGAATCTGGAAAGTAGTATGACTATAATCGGAGAAAAAGGTAGTGTGAAGATAGGCGGACAATATATGAATGAAGTTGAATATTGTCATATCAAAGATTACAAAATGCCGGAATTACCTCCTGTAAATCCGGCCAATGATTACGGACATTACAAAGGTTCTGCAGCGAACCATCACTACATAATAGAAAATGTCATCGACACCCTAAAAGGCAGGACAACAGCTACGACTAATGCACTGGAGGGACTAAAAGTAGTAGACATAATAGAAAGGATCTATGCATTACGCAACTTAAAAAAACTTACCTCTTAATTTACCACTACAGAAAATATTATGATTGCTCAGGATATAAAAGATAAAAAGAAAAAGATTGCAGTCCTTGGTCTTGGATATGTCGGCCTACCTATTGCTTTAGAATTTTCTAAAAAGGTAGACGTAATCGGATTTGACATCAACGAAGACAGACTGGAGAAAATGCGTTTGGGAATTGACCCTAGTGGTGAATTAGGAAAAGAGGATTTTCAAAACACCAGTATAGAATTTACCTCTTCTCCCGAAAAGCTGAAAGAGGCCAACTTTTTTATCGTTACTGTCCCAACACCTATTGACGAACATAATTTACCCGATCTAAAGCCCTTATTAAGTGCTACAAAATATATTGGCAAAGCTCTCAAGGCAGGAGATTATGTTGTATATGAATCTACCGTTTACCCCGGTTGTACTGAAGAAGACTGCATACCAATCCTTGAAGAATTATCCGGACTTAAATACAAGAAAGATTTTAAAGCCGGATATTCACCTGAGAGAATTAATCCCGGCGACAAAGAACATACCATCACTAAAATATTAAAAGTGGTTTCAGGTTGTGATGAAGAAGCTTTAGCAAGCATTGCTGCTACCTATGAGATCATTGTAAATGCTGGTGTTTATAGAGCCGCCTCTATCAAAGTTGCTGAAGCAGCAAAAATTATAGAGAACACTCAACGTGATGTAAACATTGCGTTGATGAACGAGCTGAGCATTATCTTTAATAAAATGGGAATAAATGCCTATGACGTTCTGGAAGCTGCGGGTACTAAATGGAATTTCATCCACTTTAAGCCGGGTCTTGTTGGAGGTCATTGCATAGGTGTTGACCCATACTATCTTACTTACAAAGCTCAGGAACTTGGATACCATGCACAAGTAATAAATAGCGGAAGGTATGTCAATGATAGCATGGGATTCTATGTCTCAAAACAAACGGTGAAGAAAATAATTGCCTCCGGTAAAGATGTTTCTAAAAGCAGAGTGCTGGTGATGGGTGCGACTTTTAAAGAAAATGTGGATGATATACGTAATTCAAAGGTGGCTGATGTTGTAAAGGAACTTACATCCTACGGTGTTCAGGTGGATGTTACGGATCCTCGGGCTAATTCTGCAGAATTAAAAAAAGAATATGGATTTGAACTGATAGAAAACATAGGAACTAATTACGATGCGGTGATCGTTGCAGTTAACCACAAAGAGTACAGCGGTAAGGATGAATCCTGGTTCAAGAGTATTTTGACCAAGGAAGGTATCCTGGTTGACATCAAAGGCTTGTACAATAAAAAAATAAAAGAAATAAATTATTGGAGTCTATAAAATGAACATTCTAGTCACAGGAGGTACAGGATATATCGGTTCGCATACAGCGATTGAACTGGCATTGCAAGGCTATAATCCAATCCTTGTTGACAATCTCAGCAATTCCAGAGAAGATGTATTACAGGCAATTGAAAAGATAACAGGAAAGGGAATACAATTCTTCAACATAGATGTCTGCAACAAACCTGAACTGGAAAAATTTTTTAAAGTATATAAAATTGAAGCAACAATCCATTTTGCAGCCTTCAAAGCTGTTGGAGAATCAGTTGAGGACCCACTAAAATATTACAGGAACAATTTACTTTCCCTGATAAACCTACTGGAAATTCATTTGGAAAGAAAAGTCGACAACCTGGTATTTTCGAGCTCATGCTCAATCTATGGTCAGAGCGAAGAGCAACCTGTAAATGAAAAAACCAAACCCGGAAAAGCTGAATCTCCCTATGGATATACTAAACAGGTTGGAGAAAATATTCTCATAGATGTTGTGAAGGCGCATAAGCTAAATGCATGTGCCTTAAGATATTTTAACCCTGCCGGTGCACATGAATCTGCTTTAATAGGTGAATACCCACTACAAACTCCGACAAATCTTGTCCCTGTAATTGCACAAACTGCAGCAGGTTTAAGAGATCAGGTAACGGTCTATGGCGGCGACTACAATACAAGCGACGGAACATGCGTTAGAGATTACGTTCATGTAGTTGATATTGCCAGAGCACATGTTGCTGCCATATCAAGACTTATTAAAAAACAAAACAAAGAAGCGTTGGAAATTTTCAACCTGGGAACAGGGAAAGGCAATACTGTCTTAGAGGTAATACAAGCTTTTGAAAAGTCTTCAGGTAAAAAAATAAATTATAAAATCGGTCCAAGAAGAATGGGTGATGTAGAAAAAGTTTGGGCTGACACTACAAAAGCAAATGCAGAATTGGGCTGGAAAGCAACTCATTCACTTGAGGACATTGTTAAAAGTGCCTGGGCCTGGGAGCAGCATTTAAAAAAATCATCTGTCGTTTAACACAGCTAGACATCATGAACCACAAAAAAAATATTCTAATCACGGGAGGTGCCGGCTTCATCGGCTCTCACGTAGTTCGACTTTTTGTAAATAATTACCCTGACTATAAAATATTAAACCTTGATAAGCTGACATACGCCGGAAATCTTCTGAATCTGAAAGATGTCGAGCAGAAGTCCAATTATGAATTTTTAAGAGGAGATATTGTTGACTCAGAACTGATCACAAATTTATTTGCGGACAGAAAATTTGACGCAGTAATTCATCTTGCTGCCGAATCTCATGTAGACAGGAGTATTGCGAACCCAATGGAATTCATAATGACCAATGTTGTTGGCACAGTGAATCTCTTAAATGCAGCGCGAAATACCTGGAAAGATCACTCTGACAATAAAGAAGGATCGAACAGGAATTTATTTTACCATGTATCAACAGATGAAGTCTATGGCTCATTAGGCAAGAGTGGCTACTTCACAGAAAAAACACCCTATGATCCACATAGCCCCTACTCCGCATCCAAAGCCAGTTCTGATCACATGGTTCGTGCATATTATGATACATATGGCCTTCCGATAGTGATATCCAATTGCTCGAACAACTACGGATCAAACCATTTTCCGGAAAAATTGATTCCACTTGCCATCAATAACATTAAAAACAACAAGCCTGTACCTGTTTATGGTAAAGGAGAAAATGTGAGAGATTGGCTATACGTAGAAGATCATGCGAATGCGATCGATGTATTATTTCACAAGGCAGCACCCGGCAGCACATATAATATTGGTGGAAATAATGAATGGCGGAACATAGACCTGATCCTGTTGCTTTGCAGCATCATGGACAGAAAATTAAATCGAAAAGAAGGCACTTCAGCCAAGCTTATTACTTATGTTAAAGACAGAGCAGGCCATGATCTTCGTTATGCTATTGATTCATCAAAACTACAAGATGATTTCGGATGGAAGCCCTCACTTCAATTTGAAGAAGGCTTAGAAAAAACTGTCGATTGGTATCTTAGCAATGAGGAATGGCTTGAGCAGGTTACATCCGGGGATTATCTTGATTATTATTCTCAGCAGTACACACATCGCTAGATCAATGACCACCTGAACTTGATCTTAAAGAAATTAAAAATATGCCTCAATCTTCTTTTCATAAACATGACATCAGTAAAAAATCTTTTCTGATAACCGGTGGCTCCGGATTTATCGGTTCGAATTTGGTAGAATATCTCGTTAGTCACAATGCAGGACATATTCGTATTCTTGATAATCTTCTGACAAGTTCGATAGAAAACATACGTCCTTTTTTAAAGCATTCGAATGTGGAATTTATTGAAGGTGATATCAGAGATTCCGGAATATGTACTCAGGCGTGTAAAGGGATTGATTATGTATCTCATCAGGCTGCTTTAGGTTCTGTCCCTCGTTCTGTAAAAGATCCACAAACAACGCATGCAATTAATTCAACAGGTTTTTTAAATATACTTGTTGCAGCAAGAGATGCGAAAGTTAAAAGGTTCGTTTATGCCAGCTCATCTTCCGTTTATGGTGATCATCCTGTTTTACCGAAAACAGAGGACGAAACAGGTAACCCCCTCTCACCATATGCAGTGAGCAAGAAGACTAATGAGCTCTATGCCCGGGTGTTTGCAGATACCTATGCTATGGAGATCATAGGCTTGCGGTATTTTAATGTCTTCGGACCAAATCAAAGTCCTGACGGGCCTTATGCTGCAGTAATACCTTTGTTCATACAATCGATACTGGATAACAAACCACCTTTCATTGACGGTGACGGCGAACAAACACGTGACTTCACTTTCGTAGAAAATGCAGTTCAGGCAAATGTTTTAGCTATGCTTACAGAGAACAAAGACGCACTAAACCAGATTTATAATGTTGCTGTTGGGGAAAGATCCTCAATCAATCAACTCTATAATCTTATTGCAAAATTATGTGGCTCTGACTTATCGCCCACATATCGGGAAAGCAGAGCCGGAGACATTAAAGATTCCCTGGCAGATATTTCAAAGGCAATAAATAACTTAGGTTATCGGCCAACAACACAACTAGCAGAAGGCTTGAAAAAAACATTTGAATGGTTTAAAAAATCTGCCGTGAATTCAAATTGAGATGGGATCTTTAAAATCATTTTTTTCACGTAAAAAACAGGAACCTGAATATCCTCTGCTCAGTGACCTTTCCATATTTCAGACAGATGTGCACTCTCATCTCATTCCGGGAATTGATGATGGCGTTAAAACTCTTGAGGAATCTATTGAGATGATCAAGGGGATGTCGGCACTCGGCTTCAAGAAATTGATCACGACGCCTCACATCATGAGTGATTATTTCAAAAATACTCCTGAAAATATACTTGGCGGCCTGGAAATAGTCAGAGCTGAAATAAAGAAGCAAGGCATTCCGATAGAACTTGATGCTGCTGCAGAGTATTATCTTGACGAAAAATTCATCGACAAAATAAAAGAAGAAAAACTTTTAAGCTTTGGGAAAAACTATGTTCTTTTCGAAGTTTCCTATATCAATCCACCTGACACTTTATATTCAATATTATTTGAGTTAAATATACGAGGATACATTCCGGTACTTGCACACCCTGAACGCTATCCATTTTGGTATACAAAATTTGACGAGTACTATAAAATTAAAGAAGCAGGAGCTCTGTTGCAATTAAATACGAATTCACTGGTTGGCTATTATGGTCCAGGTGCCAGACGAATTGCAGAACGCATGCTCGACGAAAATTTAATTGATTTTATCGGAAGCGACTTGCATGGACAAAGACATCTTGATGCCTTGCAAAAAGTTGTTGGGGAAAAGTATATGGCGAAGCTGGCGATGCAGGGGACAAAAAATAGCTCTTTATAGTCTTTGCTGAGAACAGTCGTCTTAACGTCTTTTTTGACCAAACAATTTCTGAGTCGGGGGCATTTAGATTAACTTGATTTCAGACAGTTTCTTCATTGCTTCAAAGGCTCTCCTTCTCCTATTACAGCAACTTGAAAATAACTCAAGGTTGAAAATAGTCTGAACTGTGATATGTGGGATGTATATGGTGAATGGGGTTAATGATGTTGAAAATGGTCTGAACTGGGATTTTTAGGATGAGTGGGATTTTGAGATTTATGAGATCTCGTTGAAGGGTCACTCATTGAGTTGAAAGTAAAAATTGTGAAAAGCAGATTTGAGCTATTTATTTGCATACCTGATAAACTATTTTTAAAAGTTATGTAGGCAGGAGAATTAAATTTCATTTTAAAAAATAAAAAATATTCAATCGAAATATGTGAGTAACTAACCATTTTAATAGACCCTTCTCAAAAATCCCACTCATCCTAAAAATCCCGGTTCAGACAATGTTAGTGCCTCACAAACCTCTTAACAACCTTCCCATCCTTTGAAACAATCTCTAAAAAATAAACTCCGGGTAAAAGCATTGAAGTGTTCACCTCCATATATTCTCCATTGTTGATTCGCAACAACGGCACACTCAATCGTTGCAGTAAAGAATTATATATGATGACTTCTTCCGGTGCAATTGAGTTAGCACTACTCAAGTACATTTTGTCTCTGACCGGATTTGGAAACAAGGTGTATTCATCTTGATTGCTACTTGCTATCATTTCGATTCCGGTTGCTAAACTATCGCAAATGCTTGAGCCGAGTGCGCCAAGATGGTAATTGGGATGATTAGGAATAGTTGTAAAATTATAAGCAGGTAAAGTTATGCAATGCTGACAAACGTTGCACGACAAGCCAAGACTATCCGGATATTCGATAACATGCATGGAAAGAACTCCGTTCGAGCTACTGATATATATTTTATTATCAGGAGCAAGTTGTGCAAGATAAAATGTTGTAGCGGCAGGTGGATTGGGGGAATAAAACGTATCCCAAATTGCAACTGTCGTCTGGGTAGATGGTATATTTGAAGAAGTTACATCAAACTGATAGACATATTTAGTGGAAGATACATACAAGACTTGTGAGTTGGCTGAGAATGCAACTCCTCCGGCATGTGCACTGTCGTTAATAGCAACATACAGATGATTACTGAATATTCCTGTACATCGATCAAAATCCAGCAAATGTAGGTCATTAAGATCGTCGTATAAAGCATATTTGCTTCCATCAGGAGAGAAGCATACCTGGCCTTGTTGTGAATAGAGTGTGCCACCAATTTGCTGAATGGCGTGCAAGTGAATGCCGGCAGGATCCACTAAGTAAATAAAATATTTATCGTTCTTTCCCCCGTGAAAGACAACCCACCAGTCTCGACCGTTTGCATGCTTCACTCCTGTTAGATGACCATACATCAATGTATCTGAATACAATACATTGTTTTTACCGGTTACCGCACCCAAGCCTCCGTCAAGGCTCATATCTATTTCTGAATAATAGGTACGATAACTATATGCCACACTGTCGTCTACTGTATTATGAAACAGTATATACTTAGAAGGTGAATCCGGCCAGGGAATGGCAAGTGAAGCTTGTGGAACAAACAATCCATTCCAACCTACTACATCTGTATAGTAGCTCGGACTTAAACCGGATCCGTTCATCATTGTATCTCCTAGTGCATTAGCAATATAAACACCGTTAGAATAGAATAAAACGTTACCAACCATATCACAATAAGTGAGAGAAGTTGTAGTGAAATTCATCTGCCTAGGTGCCATATTAATAGTTCTAACACCTGTTCGGAAGTCAAAATTAAATCCACCTCCGGCATTGTTGTAGCCCATCATCCAAATATTATCAATTCCTTGTCCGAATGACAACAGCTTACTCGAAAGAAGCAACAAACATAGTATGACTTGTTTCATTTGAGTATTTAGAAAAACGAATAGATAATAAAAAATCCTTGTTCAATTTTCACTCTTCAAAAAAGCTGATTCAAATTATTCGCCAAGGATTTCAATGGCAATAAAACAAGCTCGTCCTACTGCTCCACCTCAACACTCTTCATTGCAGAAACAAAATCATCAAAGAGATAGGCGCTATCATGTGGACCCGGCGCTGCCTCAGGATGGTACTGCACGCTGAATGCGACTGAATCTTTTACCCGAATTCCTTCAATGGTATCGTCGTTCAAATTAACGTGTGTAACTTCAACAACCTTTGATTTGTGCACATCATCTTCAACGATGGCAAATCCATGATTCTGCGAGGTCACTTCGCAACGGCCGGTAATAGTATTTTTTACAGGATGGTTTATCCCTCTGTGTCCGTTAAACATCTTATATGTTCCGATCCCACATGCTTCTGCTAAAAGTTGGTGGCCAAGGCAAATTCCAAATACAGGGATATTACTTGATAATATTTCCTTTACAGTATTAACTGCATATTGCATTGCAGCCGGATCTCCCGGTCCGTTTGAAAGCAATATACCATCGGGGTTCCATGATTTAACTTCTTCGAAAGAAGTTTTCGCAGGAAAAACTTTAAGGTAACAGCCACGGTTCGCCAGACATCGTAATATATTCTTCTTCACTCCGAAATCCATGACGGCAACCTTTAATTTTGCCTTGGGATCTCCAAAATTATATGGAGCTGACGTAGTCACCATGGAAGACAATTCAAGACCGGCCATTGACGGTACATCGGCAAGCATCTTCTTCAATTCAACAGTGTCCAAAATCTCAGAGCTTATAATGCAATTCATGGCTCCTTTGCTCCTGATATGACGAACAATTGCCCGGGTATCTACATCACAAATTGCAACGATCTTTTGCTCTTCGAAATATTCCTGAATTGACTTTGTTGCACTTTTACGTGAGTATTGAATATTGAAGCTACGACAAACAAGTCCGGAAATTTTGATACCATCACTTTCAACCTCATGAGGGTGAATTCCATAATTACCAATATGGACATGGGTCGCCAGTAAAATTTGTCCAAAATAAGAAGGATCCGTAAAAATTTCCTGATAGCCGGTCATTCCGGTATTGAAACATATCTCTCCGGTAGTTGTGCCTATTGCTCCGGCAGCCTTTCCGTGAAAAATAGTTCCATCTTCTAAAACGAGGATTGCAGGCTTTTTTTCGGTGTATTTCATGCGAAAAAGTTTTTCAAAGATACCATTTTCTATGCAGTTTTTTGACCTGTTCATAAAATTAGGATTCGCTTTAATCGCTCATTTTCAATTCGGTTAAACGAGTTTGCCTTATGATCAGCAAGAATGTATACCTGAATTGATCCTAAAAAAAAACGGAATAAAACTTGAGTTCTATTCCGTTTTCCATTATTTAGAAAGAGATTAATCTTCTTTATCACTTTTATCATCAGCCTTTTTCTTTGCAGCTGGCTTCTTAGCTGCTGCTTTTTTAGGAGATTTCGCATTAGCTTCTCCGGACTCCTCTGCACCTTCAGCTCCGGCCGAAACTGTAGCTGCCTTCTTTTTCCCGCCACTACGACGAGTAGTTTTAGTTGCTTTCTTAGCAGGCGCTGAGCTTGTTCCCTCTGTACCTAACAACAACAAATTGAAGTCAACCAATTCCATCATACACATCTCTGCATTATCACCTAAACGATTCTGCAGTTTTATAATACGTGTATAACCTCCCGGACGATCAGCCACTTTTGGACCAACTTCGCGGAATAATTCAACTACTGCCGGCTTATCCTGAAGTAATTTGAACGCCATTCTGCGAGAATGCGTGCTGTCATCCTTTGAACGAGTGATCAGTGGCTCTACATATTTACGAAGTGCTTTAGCTTTAGCTAAAGTCGTATTGATGCGTTTGTTTAATATCAAAGAAGTCGCCATATTTGATAACATCGCTTTACGATGAGGCGCCTGCCTTCCAAGGTGGTTAATTTTCTTACCGTGTCTCATTTTATTGTCTCTGTTGGCTCAGTCATTTATAACTAATGACTGTTCCGATTAATTATTATTGTTTCTTTTAACCGCTTATTTTTTATCCAGATATTTTCCAACATTCATTCCGAAAGTCAGGTTCTTTGCACGAACGAGTTCTTCCAATTCCGTAAGAGATTTTTTACCGAAGTTGCGGAATTTAAGCAAGTCTGCTTTGTTGTAAGAAACCAGGTCACCCAAAGTTTCTACATCTGCAGCTTTCAGGCAGTTCAATGCACGCACCGATAAGTCCATATCTACCAACTTAGTGCTCAACAGCTGACGCATGTGCAAAGTATTTTCGTCCAATTCTTCAGTAGGAGTTTTCTCTTTTGTTTCCAAAGTGATCTTCTCATCTGAGAACAACATAAAGTGGTGAATCAGGATCTCAGCAGCTTCTTTCAAAGCTTCTTTTGGATGGATAGATCCATCAGTTGTGATTTCCATGATCAACTTTTCATAGTCAGTCTTTTGTTCAACACGATAGTTCTCCACCGAATATTTCACATTTCGAATAGGAGTGAAAATTGAATCAGTAAAAATTGTACCTATTGGTGCGCTACCTGTTTTGTTCTCTTCTGACGGCACATAGCCACGACCTTTATCAATGTGAAGATCTAATGTCAATTTAACAGAAGGCTCCATATTACAAATTACCAACTCAGGATTTAACACCTGAAATGCAGTTGTGAATTTGCTGATATCACCTGCAGTGAATTCAGTTTTGCCGGTAACAGAGATAGTTACTTTCTCTGCGTCTGTACCTTGTATCTGTTGTTTGAAACGAACTTGTTTCAAATTCAAAATGATCTCCGTAACGTCTTCCACTACTCCTTTGATGGTAGAAAATTCGTGGTCTGCACCATTCATTTTTACCGAAGTAATTGCATGTCCTTCAAGTGAAGATAGCAGGATACGACGCAAGGCATTACCAACTGTAATTCCATAACCGGGTTCAAGCGGACGAAATTCAAACACGCCGTGACGCTCATCTGAGTGAATCATGATCACTTTGTCCGGACGTTGAAATGCGAGGATAGCCATTGTATATTTTGTTGTTTTAGGTTAAAAATTGTTTGTATGTCAATACTATTCTAAAATAATGCTGATGCAAAAGCAAAAGATTATTTAGAGTATAATTCGACGATCAATTGTTCTTTTATATTCTCACTGATCTGATCACGTGCAGGAAGATTCAGAATCTTACCGCTCATTGATGCTTTGTCCCACTCCAACCAGGAATGTTTGTTAACATGTCCGGTCATTGCATCGATGATCACCTCTAAACCTTTAGAGCCTTCACGCACGCCGACTACATCACCTGCCTTACAAGTGTATGAGGCGATGTTTACCACTTTACCATTTACGGTAATGTGTCTGTGACCAACAAGCTGACGCGCCGCCATGCGTGTAGGTGCGATACCGAGTCTGTAAACAATATTGTCAAGGCGAGCCTCGATCAATTGCAACAGGTTTTCTCCCGTGATCCCTGCCTTACGCGATGCACGAACGAAGATCTTCGCAAACTGACGTTCAAGGATGCCGTACATGTACTTCACCTTTTGCTTTTCCATGAGCTGCACAGAATATTCACTCTGTTTAGCACGCTTCTTAGTCTGTCCATGTTGTCCCGGAGGGTATGTTTTTCTTTCAAATGCCTTATCAGGACCGAAGATCGGTTCACGAAACTTCCGGGCTATCTTGGTTGTTGGTCCGGTATATCTTGCCATGTTAATTTATTTCTATCTGTTATAAATAATATATTTCTAATTAAACGCGACGCTTTCCCGGAGGACGGCATCCATTGTGAGGAATTGGTGTGATGTCCATTATCTCAGTCACTTCAATTCCACTTTGGTGAAGAGTACGGATCGCAGACTCACGTCCGGCACCCGGGCCTCTTACAAAAACTTTCACTTTACGAAGACCCATATCGTGAGCAACCTTAGCACAATCAGCAGCAGCTAATTGAGCTGCATAGGGTGTGTTTTTCTTAGAACCTTTGAAGCCCATCTTTCCTGCAGAAGCCCAGGAGATAACTTGTCCTGATTCATTAGTAAGAGAAATTATGATGTTGTTGAAGGTTGCACTGACGAAAGCCTTTCCGACAGCATCAACTTTGACAACTTTTTTCTTAACGGTCTTGCCCTTTCCGGGATTTTGTTGTTGAGTAGCCATGATGATCAATTACATTTTAGATGCCTTCTTCTTGTTGGCAACAGTTTTACGTTTACCTTTTCTTGTACGACAGTTGGTCTTTGTTCTTTGTCCACGCACCGGCAAGCCGTTACGGTGACGCATACCACGATAACAATTGATATCAACCAGACGCTTGATGTTAAGCTGAACTTCAGAACGAAGTGCACCTTCCACCTTCATCTCATTGATGATGTTACGGATATTCGTCAACTGTTCGTCATCCCACTCTTCAACCTTGGTATTAAAATCAATACCGGCTTGAGAAAGAATACGCTGAGCCGTTGATGGTCCGATGCCATAAATGTAAGTCAGACCTATCTCGCCTCTTTTGTGTTTTGGTAAATCTATACCAGCAATACGAGCCATTTATTTTTTGTTATTTGGTGTTAATGATAATTTTGGTTTTCAGAATCCACAGATTGAATAAACAACCTGAGAATTAACCCTGACGTTGTTTAAACCTTGGATTCTTTTTGTTGATCACATAAAGACGTCCTTTTCTCCGAACGATCTTGCAGTCAACGCTTCTTTTCTTGATTGCGGGTTTAACTTTCATTTCTTTTAGTTTTTAATTCACTCGTGATCATCTTTCGCTTCTCTGAGAGATCCTCACTTTGAGTATTATTTATATCTGTATGTTATTCTTCCTTTTGTTAAATCATATGGAGACATTTCCACTTTCACTTTATCACCGGGAAGAATTTTGATGTAATGCATCCTCATCTTACCTGAAATATGTGCAATTATCTCATGACCATTTTCCAATTCCACGCGGAACATGGCATTTGATAATGCTTCGATGATCGATCCATCTTGCTCTATGTTTGCCTGTTTAGCCACGTTTTAATTTATCACTTTATTTTGAATATTAGAACTAACTGCCTTATCAATATAATCGAATGAGCTAAGAATATCTGCGCTCACCCTTCTGATTGCCACTGTGTGTTCAAAGTGTGCCGAAGGTTTATTATCAGCTGTTCGAACTGTCCAACCATCTCTTTCATGAACCACACTCTTCACACCCATGTTGATCATCGGCTCAATAGCGATCACCAATCCTTCTCTCAACACAAGTCCACTTCCACGTTTACCATAGTTTGGCACTTCCGGCTTCTCGTGAAGATGTCTTCCTATTCCGTGTCCGACCAATTCGCGAACAACTGAATAACCATTTGCTTCTGCATGAGCCTGAACGGCGTGACTAACATCTCCAAGTCTGTTTCCTGCAATAGCCATTTCAATACCCTTATAAAGGCTTTCCTTGGTTACTTTCAGGAGCTGAAGTGTTTCATCATCTACATCACCAACAGTGAAAGTGTATGCAGAATCCCCGTAAAAGCCATTCTTCAGAACTCCACAGTCAACCGAACAAATGTCTCCGTCTTTGAGCTCACTAGAATTCGGAATACCGTGTACTACCTGAGAATTCACTGAAATACATAATGAATTTGGAAATCCATTGTAATTCAGGAATGCCGGTGTGGCATGGTTGTCCCGGATGAAGCTTTCAGCAACTTTGTCAAGCTCCAGCGTTGTCACGCCGGGTCTTATCATTTTGGCCACTTCAGCCAGGGTTTTGGCAACAAGTAAAGAACTCTCCCTTATTATTTCAATCTCTTCCTGTGTCTTGTAATACAACATTCTCAATTTAATCTTGTTCGCGGTTAGAATCAATCCGGTTGTTACACCATATTTACTAAAACCGGCAAACCAATGTAATACTAGACAGTAGTTGCAACCGGTGAACTTCTTCCCTTAATCTTTCCACCTTTCATCAATCCATCATAGTGACGCATTAATAAATGGCTTTCTATTTGTTGTAATGTATCTAAAACAACACCGACCATAATTAGAAGGGATGTTCCTCCATAGAATTGAGCGAAGTTGTTGTTTACGTTTAATAGCATTGCAAAGGTTGGCAGGATCGCTATCAGGGCCAGGAATATTGATCCGGGCAGAGTGATCCTTGACATCACATCATCAATAAATTCAGCAGTACTCCTTCCGGGCTTAATACCCGGAATAAATCCATTGTTCCTCTTCATATCATCAGCCATTTGATTCGGGTTAACCGAGATGGCCGTGTAGAAGTAGGTGAACAAAATGATTAATGTCGCAAAAACAAAATTGTACCAGAATGAGGTAAAGTTCCCAAATGTTGCAAGTACTCCTGCTGAAGCATTGGCATCCGGGAAAAACTGCGCAATGGTAGCAGGGATAAACATGATTGCCTGCGCAAAGATGATCGGCATAACACCGGCAGCATTAACCTTCAAAGGAATATACTGACGAACACCTCCGTATTGCTTATTACCTACTATCTTTTTTGCAAAATTTACCGGGATGCGTCGCGTACCTTGAACAAGCATAATGGTCGCTGCAATTACTGCTCCGAGCATCACCAATTCGATAAGCATAACAACCAATCCTCCACCCTGATTTACGCGAGAAAAGAATTCATCACGTAATGCATGAGGCAAACGAGCTATGATTCCTATCATGATGATGAGAGAAATTCCGTTTCCAATTCCCTTATCAGTGATCTTCTCACCTAACCACATTACGAACAATGTACCTGCTGTCAGGATAATGATAGATGTAAACCAGAATGTGAAAGGCGAAACTAACTCAGGGTTTGTTACAGAGATGATTGCATTGGGCACCTGAGAACGAAGATTCACAATATAACCGGGAGCCTGCATAGCCGTTATTCCAACAGTCAGCCAACGCGTCATCTGATTGATACGCTTTCTTCCACTTTCTCCTTCTTTTTGCAATTTCTGGAAGTATGGAACTGCGATACTCATCAACTGGATCACGATGGATGCAGAGATGTATGGCATGATACCCAAAGCAAAAATTGAAGAATTGGAGAACGCACCTCCTGAGAACATATCTAAAAGACCCAATACTCCACCGCTCGTCTGGTTCTGCAAGGCAGCAAGCTGCTCAGGATCTACTCCCGGTAACACGATATGTGCTCCCAAACGGTAGATCAGCAGAAAGAAGAGTGTGTTGAGAATTCGAACTCTCAGGTCTTCGATCTTAAAGATATTACGTATTGTCTGTATTAGATTTTTCATACTTATACTTAAACTTAAATGATAGCTGTTGTGCCGCCTTGACCTTCAATGGCTGCCTTGGCAGAAGCTGAGAATGCATGTGCTGATACTTCAACCTTGGATTTTAATTCTCCACGGCCGAGGATTTTCACTTTATCATTTTTTGCTGCGAGTCCTTTTTCAACCAATATTTCAGGTGTAATAGAAGTTAATTTGTTCTTTTCCACAAGAGCCTGAATGGCATCAAGATTAATTCCATGATATTCAACACGGAATGGATTCTTGAATCCAAACTTAGGTACACGACGCTGAAGTGGCATCTGACCACCTTCAAAACCACGCTTAGCACTATAACCCGAACGTGACTGAGCACCTTTGTGTCCACGAGTGGATGTTCCTCCACGGCCTGAACCTGTACCTCTTCCGAGACGCTTGTTATTCTTTGTTGAACCTTCTGCAGGTTTGAGTGTCGATAAATTCATGATGGACTCCTCTATATTTTAATGCAATTTCTTGCTGTTCAATTAAATTTCTTTTACGTCAACAAGGTGTTCCACCTTGCTTATCATTCCACGAATCTGCGGTGTGGCTTCTACTTCAACAGATCTGTTCAACTTACGCAGACCAAGTGCATGCAGAGTTCTTTTCTGACTTATATGACGGTCGATTCCGCTTTTTACAAGTGTAATCTTCACTTTTCCCATTGCTGTATTCTTTTATTCGCTGTTGGAGCGATTATCCGTTAAAAACTTTTGACATTTTAATTCCCCGGTGCTGTGCAACAGTAGCAGGGTCACGCATTTTCAAGAGCGCATCGATGGTTGCTTTTACCACGTTGTGAGGATTCGAACTTCCTTTGGATTTGGCAAGTACATCATGAATACCTACACTCTCAAGAACCGAACGCATCGCACCTCCTGCAATTACTCCTGTTCCCGGGGCTGCCGGTTTCAAGAATACCAAGGCTCCACCATATTTTCCATAGGCTTCGTGAGGAACGGTACCTCTGAGGATCGGAACTTTTACCAGGTTCTTTTTAGCATCATCGATACCTTTTTGAACGGCATCAGATACCTCCTTGGCTTTACCAAGACCGTGTCCTACCACACCTGTCTCATCACCTACTACAACGATTGCTGCGAATGTGAAGGCACGACCACCCTTAGTAACTTTAGTTACGCGGTTGACGGTCACTAAGCGATCCTTCAATTCGATCTCGCTTGTTTTTACTCTCTTTACGTTTGTTGCTGACATAGTATTCTTTGATCAGTAATTGTTGAACTATTATTAAAACTGCAATCCACCCTCACGTGCACCTTCAGCCAAAGCCTTGATACGACCATGATACAAGTATCCTCCACGATCGAAAACCACCGACTGAATTCCATTTTGCTGTGCTTTAACAGCAATTGCTTTTCCAACTTCTTTGGAAATATCAACCTTTCCGCCCTTAAGCTCTCCCAGGTCTTTTGATGCTGATGATACAGCAAGCAATGTGACACCTGCAAGATCATCGATCAATTGCGCATAGATCTGCTTATTGCTACGGAACACTGATAGACGCGGACGCTCTGCTGTTCCTTTGACCGTTTTACGGATCCTTTCACGGATACTGTTTCTTCTAAGCTGCTTTCTTAACATGACTTAATTATTTTTTAGCTGCCGACTTACCGGCTTTCCTTCTTAATACTTCTCCTGCAAACTTGACCCCTTTTCCTTTGTAAGGCTCAGGAACTCTGAATGAACGGATCTTTGCAGATACTGCACCCAAAAGTTGCTTGTCGGCACTTTCAAGAATGATGGTCGGAGGTGTTCCCTTTTCTGTTTTTGTAGTCACCTTCACTTCTGAGGGAATCTCAAAAATAAAATGGTGAGAATATCCCAATACCAAGTCTAAAAGCTGTCCCTGGTTTGTTGCTTTGTAACCAACACCGATTAACTCTTGTTGCTTTACAAACCCTTCAGATACTCCAACAACCATATTATTGATCAGAGAACGGTAAAGCCCGTGTAAAGAACGATGCTGCTTACCATCGGTAGCACGTTCAATGGTCATACTGTTTCCGTCGATCTTTACAGAGATACCATCAGAGATCTTCTGACTCAGTTCTCCCTTAGGACCTTTCACATGGACCGTATTTTTGTCGACTTTCACCTCTACCTTGGCAGGGATCGTAATCGGTAATTTTCCAATTCGTGACATTTCAGGTTCTTTCTTTATTGATTAATAAACATAACATAATACTTCTCCGCCAACTTTTTCAGTCTTAGCTTCCTTATCTGTCATCACACCTTTTGAGGTAGATAATATCGCGATACCAAGACCATTCAATACACGAGGCATTGAGTCCACACCGGAGTACTTCCGGAGACCGGGCTTAGATATACGAGTCAGATTTCGGATGGCAGGAGCCTTCGTGATCGGATGATATTTCAGGGCTATTTTAATATTGCCCTGTTTAGTGTCTTCCTCAAATTTATAATCGAGGATGTACCCTTTTTCTTTAAGGATCTTAGTCATGTCCTTTTTTAGATTCGATGCCGGTACCTGCACAATTCTGTGATTGGCACGTACAGCGTTACGAATCCGGGTAATGAAGTCTGCAATAGGATCTGTCATTGTATTAAATGTTGCTTTGTCCTTGTTTCTTTGTTTTGTTAATTACCAACTAGCTTTAGTCACCCCGGGAATCTTACCATCGAGAGCCATCTGACGGAATACATTACGGGAGATCCCGAAGATTCTCATGTATCCGCGAGGACGTCCTGTCAATTTACAACGGTTGTGCATGCGCACCGGTGAAGCATTCTTAGGAAGTTTATCCAATGCCAGATAGTCACCGGATGCTTTTAACGCTGCACGTTTCTCAGCATACCTTGCTGCCATACGTGCACGTTTCACTTCTCTTGCCTTCATTGATTCTTTTGCCATGTTGGTCTGTTCTTTTTGCTTTATCTTAGTTAGCCTGGAAAGGCATTCCAAATTCTTTTAATAACTGCATTGCTTCTTCATCGGTATTGGCAGACGTCACAAATGTGATATCCATTCCGGTGATCTTATTCACCTTGTCGATGTCGATCTCAGGGAAAATGATCTGTTCAGTCACACCGAAAGTGTAATTTCCTCTTCCGTCAAAACCTTTCGGATTGATACCACGGAAGTCGCGGATACGTGGAAGTGAAACAGAGATCAAACGATCTAAAAATTCGTACATGTTCACATCTCTAAGTGTTACACGAACACCGATAGGAACATCTACACGAAGTTTGAAGTTCGAGATATCTTTCTTCGACTTTGTCGGTACACACTTCTGTCCCGTTACAGCGTTCATTTCTGTCATTGCATATTCAATGAGCTTCTTGTCGCTGACAGCGTCACCAACTCCCTGATTCACGCAAATTTTTAGTAAGCGTGGTACCTGCATAACACTCTTGTAGTTGAATTTCTTAGCAAGAGCAGGAACGATTTCCTTGCGGTACTTGTCTTTTAAGCGCGGTGTATATTCCATTATTTGATTACCTCCCCTGACTTTTTAGAGTAACGAACTAGTTTATCGCCTTCAAGTCTGCGACCAACACGGGTTGCATTTCCTTTTCCATCAACCAGAAGGACATTAGAAATGTGTATTGGTGCTTCCTGCTTCACTATACCACCCTGGGTGTTTTTAGCATTAGGCTTAGTATGCTTACTGATCATATTAGCTCCTTCAACGAGTACTCTGCGCTTGTCCTGGATAACTTCCAGAACTCTGCCCTGAGAACCTTTGGAGTCACCGGCAATAACTTTTACGATATCACCTTTTTTGATGTGAAGCTTTGGTTGTTTGTTATATTTTCTTTCCATGATAAATGGTATCTGATTCTCTTGATTTAAATTACTTCCGGAGCCAATGAAACGATTTTCATGAACTGCTTTTCACGCAACTCACGGGCTACAGGTCCGAAAATACGTGTTCCACGTAGTTCGTCTTGTGCATTCAACAACACAACTGCATTGTCATCGAAGCGGATATATGATCCGTCCAGGCGCTTCACCTCTTTCTTGGTGCGAACAACTACGGCCTTTGTAACCGTTCCTTTTTTGATGTTACCTGACGGTAAAGCGTGCTTCACAGTCACAACGATTTTATCGCCGAGAGAAGCGTATCTCTTTTTGGTACCACCAAGTACGCGTATGCAAAGAACTTCTTTGGCTCCGCTGTTATCGGCAACTACACATCTTGATTCTTGCTGTATCATTGTTATTCGATATTATATTGAATCTGTATAATCCTTCCGGAGATTCTCTCCTGAGGTCAGAATCTTTTTAAATTATTTAGCCTTTTCTATGATTTCAGTTAATCTCCAGCATTTGTTCTTGCTGAGAGGACGAGTTTCCGTAATTCGAACAACATCTCCAATACCGCTTTCGTTTTTCTCATCATGAGCCATGAATGTGCTTGTCTTCTTGATGAACTTACCGTAGATAGGATGTTTCACTTTGCGCTCAACGGACACGACGATACTCTTGTTCATCTTATTGCTGACAACAATACCTGTACGATCTTTTCGCAGTCCACGCTTTTCTATGATTGTATTTTCCATGATTGAAATTTCCGCTTATTAATTTTTTGCTGCCGCATTGGCACGTTTAGTCAATTCAGTATGAAGCATTGCAATTCCACGTCGAACCTCACGGATCTTCATAGGATTCTCAATGGGTGAAACAGCGTGGTTCATTTTCATTTTCGTGTAGAGGGTCTTTTCCTCAGCAAGACGAAGACGAACTTCCTCGATAGTTAATTCTTTTATATCCTCTTTTTTCATGATTGGGTAATCTTTTTATTTTTCTCTTTAACTATAGACTGCTATGATTATTCTGCAAAGTCACGTCTGATAATGAACTTTGTATTTACTGACAACTTCTGTGCTGCCAATCGCATCGCTTCTCTTGCTGTAGCTTCAGAAACTCCTTCTGCTTCGAAGATGATTGTTCCCGGCTTCACTACTGCTACCCAGAACTCCGGATTTCCTTTTCCTTTTCCCATACGTACCTCTGCAGGCTTACGTGTGATAGGCTTATCAGGGAAGATGCGGCACCAGATTTGTCCCTCACGCTTCATATAACGTGTAACAGCAACACGGGCAGCTTCGATCTGCTTACTTGGCAACCAGCCGGTCTCAAGGGATTTTATCCCGAAAGAACCGAATGATAATGAATGACCGCGGGTAGCCTTACCCTTAGGCACCATTTTATGTTGTTTTCTGAACTTAGTCTTTTTCGGCTGTAACATGATTGAGTCTACTTTTTACTATTGATATTTTCACCTTCAATTATTAATCTTTCTTGCGTCCGCGACCACCGCCTCCGGAGTTGCCGCCACGACCACCACGACCACCACGATTTCCGCGGTCACCACGATCTCCACGATCACGTCCTGAACCTGACATACCACCTTTAGGTGCCGAAACGTTCACACTTGAACCCTGGTTCGGAGACAAATCACGCTTTCCGTAAACTTCTCCTTTACAGATCCAAATCTTGATACCTATTTTACCATAAGAAGTCTGTGCTTCAGCTATAGCGAAATCAATATCAGCACGGAATGTATGCAATGGAACACGTCCATCTTTGTATCCTTCGCTACGAGCGATCTCAGCACCACCTAAACGACCACCTACCAGGATACGGATCCCTTCAGCACCCATTCTCATAGTTGATGCCATTGACATTTTAGCTGCACGGCGGAAAGAGATACGAGCTTCGATCTGACGGGCAATACCGTCAGCAACTAACTGAGCATCGAGTTCAGGACGCTTAATTTCATAGATGTTAATTTGAACATCCTTTTTAGTAAGCTTCTTTAACTCTTCTTTGAGCTTGTCTACTTCCATACCACCTTTACCAATGACAATACCCGGACGGGCAGTGTGAACAGTAACAGTGATCAGCTTCATGGTGCGCTCAATGACGATCTTGGATACTCCACCTTTCTGAAGACGTGCCATCAAATACTTACGGATCTTTTCGTCCTCAACCAGCTTATCAGCATACTTTCTGCCGCCATACCAGTTAGAGTCCCATCCTCTGATGATCCCCAGTCGGTTTCCTATTGGATTTGCTTTTTGTCCCATTTTATTTTTTTTTCCTTCGGTCCTTCGACCTTGAATAGGTTTTTAGAATTAATTAGCTTCTTCAGTTGCTTCTGCTTCTACAACTTTACCTTTCGAAACACGGTTTGCCATGCTGTCAAGGATTATTGTTACGTGATTTGAACGTTTGCGAACACGGTAACCACGACCTTGCGGTGCTGGTCTAAGCCGCTTTAACATTCTGGCACTGTCAACAGCAATTGTTTTAACATAAACTTTGCCTTCATCGATCTTATCACCGGTTTTTGCTTCCCAGTTAACGATCGCAGATTGCAACAACTTCTCAAGACGAGCTGCAGGTGCTTTTGCATTATACTTAAGTATGTTCAAAGCTTTCATGACTTCAACGCCACGTACCAGATCTGATACAACACGCATCTTACGTGGTGATGTAGGTACATTGACAAGCTTGGCAACAGATGTTGTCTTTTTTGCTTCTTTGCGTTTCTCAGCCGCTTCTCTTTTTCTGACTCCCATGATGATAATTAGATTGAATGCTTATAATTATTTTCCACCGGCTTTAGCACCACTATGTCCGCGGAATGTGCGGGTAGGTGCAAATTCTCCCAGTTTATGACCAACCATGTTCTCTGTTACATACACCGGAATGAATTTATTTCCGTTATGTACAGCGAAAGTGAACCCGACAAACTCAGGAGAGATCATCGATGCACGTGACCATGTTTTTATCACGGTTTTCTTTTTACCATCGGCCATCTTCACAACTTTTTGTTCAAGATGATGTGCGATGTAAGGACCTTTTTTTAACGAACGAGCCATTCTTATTTTCTGTTTAAGATCAATCTCCTGAGAGAAGGACCATCCATTTATTGATTATTTTTTACGTTTCTCAACAATATATTTATCGGTAGTCTTGTTCTTGCGGGTCTTATAACCTTTTGCAAGCAAGCCTTTACGTGAACGGGGATGTCCTCCTGATGCACGACCTTCACCTCCACCCATAGGGTGATCAACCGGGTTCATTGCAACACCACGAACGCGCGGACGACGACCTTTCCAACGGGTACGACCAGCTTTACCCAGACGCTCCTGCATGTGATCAGCGTTAGAAACTGTTCCAATTGTTGCAATACATGTGGTAAGGATCATACGTGTTTCACCTGAAGGCATTTTGATGATTGCATATTTACCATCACGTGCTGCCAATTGTGCATAGGTTCCGGCACTCCTGGCGATCTCTGCACCCTGTCCCGGACGTAATTCGATACCATGAATCAAAGTTCCCAGCGGAATATCTTTAAGATACATTGCATTACCTACTTCCGGTGTAGCTTCTGATCCGGAGAATATCTTCTGTCCAACCTTCAAGCCGTTTGGAGCAATGATATACCTTTTCTCGCCATCTTTATAATATACCAGAGCAATACGCGCTGTTCTGTTCGGATCATATTCAATCGTCTTTACAGTACCTTCGATACCGTGTTTGTTTCGCTTGAAATCGATGAGACGATACATTTGCTTATGGCCACCCCCAAGGTAACGCATAGTCATCTTACCATCAGAATTTCTACCTCCGCTACGCTTTTGCGAAACGACCAGGCTTGGTTCAGGTCTTGATGCTGTTATATCATCGTACGAATCAGAGATTGTATGTCTCTGGCTCGGTGTCATTGGACGCATTTTTTTTACTGCCATGATTCTACTCTCCTAATTTTAAATGTTGCTATAGAAATCAATTGCTTCTCCCTTCTTGAGAGTAACTACTGCTTTCTTGAATGAACCGGTATTGCCGGCCTGAATGCCGGTTTTTGTGAAACGGGTCTTCCGCTTACCACGGTAAACCATTGTGTTCACACTTTCTACCGTGACATTGTACATGTTCTCGACGGCTTTCTTGATCTGGATCTTGTTTGAACGACGGTCCACTACAAATCCATATTGACCCAGCTTCTCGCCGGACTTGGTTGCCTTCTCGGTAATGAGGGGTTTCTTCAGGATGCTCATTGTGCTAAAAATCTATTTTCAAGTACAGGAACGGAACCTTCAACAAATACTACATTCTGCGCATTCAGAACATCGTAGGTATTTAATTCAGCTGCCGTAGTGACTTTGTTTCTTTCTAAATTTCTTGATGACAGGAATATATTCGTGTCGTGTTGTGGTAATACCATTAACACCTTTTTATCTGAGAGATTAAGATTTTTCAGGATGTCAGTGTATCCTTTTGTCTTAGGGGCTGACATATTGAAATTCTCAACTACAGTAATGCCATTATCTTTTGCTTTATAAGTAAGAGCCGACAAACAAGCCAGGTGCTTCAATTTCTTATTCAGCTTAAAAGAATAATCACGAGGGCGAGGACCAAATGCACGACCACCACCAACGAATAATGGTGACTTCATAGAACCGGCACGAGCGCCTCCAGTACCTTTCTGACGCTTCAGCTTCTTCGTGGTACGAGCGATCTCAGCACGCTCCTTTGACTTGTGTGTTCCCTGACGTTGATTAGCCAGGTACTGCTTCACATCAAGATAAATTGCGTGATCGTTCGGCTCGATAGAGAAGATCTTCTCGCTTAGCTTCACTTTCTTTCCGGTCTCTTTACCGGAGATATCAACGATTTTAACTTCCATGTTATTTCTCAACTATTACGTATGAACCATTGTGCCCCGGAATAGCACCTTTGATAACTAATATGTTCTCTTCAGGCATAACCTTGATCACCTGAAGATTTTGAATTTTAATTCTTGTATGACCCATGTGGCCTCCCATACGCATGCCCGGCATAACGCGTGATGGCCAGGATGATGCTCCTAATGAACCCGGTGCACGAAGACGGTTGTGCTGACCGTGAGTCTGCATACCTACTCCTGCAAAGTGGTGACGACGAACAACGCCCTGGAAACCTTTTCCTTTGCTGGTTCCAACCACATCAACAAATTCTCCTTCAAGGAAAAGGTCAACTTTGATCTCAGATCCCATTGCAGGCAGTTCAGGAAAATGACGGAATTCCATCACCTTCTTCTTTGGCGTTGTACCTGCTTTCTTGAAGTGCCCTGTTGTTGCCTTCGTTGCATGCTTCTCTTTGCGCTCTCCATAAGAAAGCTGAACAGCATTATAACCATCCGAATCCTTTGTCTTCACCTGAGTGACAACACAAGGTCCGGCTTGAATGATCGTGCATGGAATTTGCTTTCCATTAGGTCCGAAGACACTCGTCATCCCAATTTTTGTTCCGATAATTCCTGACATTTCTTCTATCGTTTTAGGCCAGAGGTTTAACAAGATTGATAAACATTCACCTTTAATTTTATTAATTAACTCGCTTTAATTTCAACTTCAACACCTGAAGGCAATTCTAATTTCATCAAGGCATCAACAGTTTTTGCTGATGAATTGTATATGTCCAGCAATCTCTTGTAAGAACACAACTGGAATTGCTCACGCGCTTTCTTATTAACGTGCGGGGAACGAAGAACGGTGAAGATCTTCTTATCCGTAGGTAATGGAATTGGACCATTTACTACTGCACCTGTAACCTTTACTGTCTTTACAATCTTCTCTGCTGATTTGTCAACCAGGTTATGATCGTAAGATTTTAATTTGATGCGAATTCGCTGTGACATGTTGAAAGAACGTTTTAGTATTTATGGGTCTTGTTATATTCTATTAAACTTTTTCTGTTTTTGATTTACCTTTAACCTTAGCGATAACTTCATCAGCTAAGCTACGAGGACATTCCGCAAAGTGAGAGAATTCCATAGTAGATGAAGCACGCCCGGATGTGATTGTACGGAGAGTAGTTACATATCCGAACATCTCAGACAGAGGAACTTTAGCACGGATAACCTGTGCTCCCGCACGTGTGTCCATACCTTCAAGCTGACCACGACGTTTGTTCAAGTCACCCATTACGTCTCCCATATAAAGATCCGGGGTAACAACTTCGACTTTCATAATAGGCTCCAACAATACCGGCTTAGCTTTTGGAGCAGCCTCACGGAATGCGATCTTAGCGCAGATCTCGAAAGAAAGTGCATCAGAGTCAACTGCGTGGAAGGACCCGTCAAACAAACGAACCTTAAGCATATCTACAGGGTATCCGGCAAGAACACCTGTTGACATTGCCTGCTCAAAACCTTTTTGAACTGATGGTATAAATTCACGTGGAATAGCTCCACCCGAAATTTCATTGACAAACTGAAGTCCTGTATGTCCTTTTTCAAGCCACTCCTTATCAACCGGTGAAATTTCAAACTGAATATCTGCGAATTTACCTCGACCACCGGTCTGCTTCTTATATGTTTCACGGTGTGTTGCATTTCCATTCAAAGCTTCTTTGTAAGAAACCTGTGGAGCACCCTGATTACATTCAACTTTGAATTCACGACGAAGACGGTCTACGATGATCTCAAGATGCAATTCACCCATTCCGGAAATTACAGTCTGTCCACTATCCTCATCTGTGTGAACACGGAATGTAGGATCTTCTTCGGCCAGCTTGGCAAGAGCCATTCCTAATTTATCTACGTCTGCCTGAGTCTTAGGCTCAATCGCCAATCCGATAACCGGAACAGGGAAAGACATTGACTCAAGAACGATTGGGAATTTAGGATCACACAATGTGTCACCCGTCTTAATATCTTTGAAACCTACTGCAGCGCCAATATCACCGGCCTCGATAAAATCAATCGGGCTTTGCTTATTCGCGTGCATACGAATAATACGTGAGATACGCTCATTCTTGTTAGTACGGGCATTCAATACATAAGAACCGGCATCCAGGCGTCCTGAATAAACGCGGAAGAAAGCAAGGCGACCAACAAAAGGATCTGTAGCAATCTTAAATGCAAGAGAAGCAAACTTATCTTTTGGATCAGGCTGACGAACTTCTTCTTTATCTGTCTCAGGATTTAGTCCTGTTATCGCTTCAACATCCATCGGAGATGGAAGGAATTCAATAACTGCATCAAGCATCACCTGTACACCTTTGTTTTTGAATGCAGATCCGCAAAGCAAGGGAGTAATCTTCATAGCATTGGTAGCTAAGCGGATTGCGTTGCGCAATTCTGTTTCGGTTATTGAATTCGGATCCTCGAAGAATTTCTCCATCAGGTGATCATCAAATTCTGCAACCGCCTCAACAAGATTCGCACGCCAGTGATTTACATCAGCCTGCATATCGATAGGAATAGGCACCTCATCAAAGGTTGAACCCTTTGTCTCATCATGCCATATAATTGCTTTGTTAGTGATCAGGTCAACTACACCCTTGAACATGTCCTCAGAACCGATCGGCAACTGAAGTGGCACAGGATTTCCATGAAGACGTTCCTTTACCTGCTGGACAACATTTAAAAAGTTAGCTCCGGCACGATCCATTTTGTTGACAAAACCAATGCGGGGAACTTTGTACTTGTTCATCTGACGCCATACAGTCTCTGACTGTGGCTCAACACCACCTACTGCACAAAATAATGCAACAGCACCATCAAGTACGCGCAGTGATCTCTCAACCTCCACCGTAAAGTCAACGTGACCCGGGGTGTCGATGATATTGATCTTATAAGTATCGTTGTTGTAATTCCAATAAGTAGTAGTCGCAGCAGAAGTGATTGTGATACCACGCTCTTGCTCCTGAACCATCCAGTCCATAGTAGCAGCGCCTTCGTGTACCTCACCTATCTTATGCACCTTACCTGTGTAGTACAGAATGCGCTCAGTCGTGGTGGTTTTACCGGCATCGATGTGCGCGGAAATCCCAATGTTGCGTGTCTTCTTTAATTCGTTGCTCATTTGATTAGTTCTCCGTTAATCATAACGATAGTTATTTCTTTTTTCGTGATAACCGGACACTTTGAGAGGAGAATGAATTTCCTTTGCTATGCCCGGAGGCAAACTCAGTTATCCAGTAGATAATCTTGCTCGATGAAAGCGGCAAGTCTTGGTTATCCGTTAAAGAAAGAACTACTTATTAATGATGGATAATTATCTTATCCTTAGTTAAAATTTAATTATGCTCTGAAGTGAGAGAATGCCTTGTTGGCTTCAGCCATACGATGCGTGTCCTCTTTCTTCTTCACTGCTGCACCTTCACCTTTTGAAGCTGCAATTATTTCTCCGGCCAAACGATCAGCCATAGACTTTTCGTTTCTCTTTCTCGAATAGCTGATGAGCCATTTAATCGTTAATGCTACACGACGATCCGGACGGATTTCGCTTGGGATCTGAAAAGTTGCTCCACCTACACGGCGGCTCTTTACTTCTACCGTCGGCATAACATTCGTCATCGCCTTCTTCCACATATCCAGTCCGCTCTCTTTTGTCTTTTCTTCTACACGCGATACCGCATCATAAAAAATTCCGTAAGCTGTGCTCTTGTTACCTCCATACATGAGGTTATTCACAAAACGGGTTACCAGCGTATCGTTGAACTTAGGATCCGGTAACAAAATTCTTTTCTTTGGTTTGGTCTTCCGCATGATTAATCGTCAGCTATTGATTTGAATATTTTAATTAGTCTTCTAATTTCTTATTTTTTTGCTGCAGGAGCTCCTGCCTTCGGACGCTTTGCACCGTACTTGCTACGCTGCTGCTTGCGACCATCTACACCTGCCGTATCAAGCGTACCACGAATGATGTGGTAACGAACTCCCGGCAGATCTTTTACCCTGCCACCACGTATCATCACGATCGAGTGCTCCTGTAGATTGTGCCCTTCTCCGGGAATGTAAGCTGTAACCTCAAATTTATTCGTCAGACGAACACGGGCTACTTTACGCATAGCTGAATTCGGCTTCTTTGGAGTCGTTGTATATACACGAGTGCAAACACCGCGACGTTGAGGACATGATACCAAAGCAGGAGATTTGCTTTTATCTACCAATTTTGAGCGCCCTTTGCGGACTAACTGCTGTAATGTTGGCATTCTTTTATTTCTTTCAGGTTAAGTTTTTAGAAATTCTGCGAATTCCCCCCATTTTTAGGGATTGCAAAGGTACATCTTCTTTCTAATTTACCAAATCCTGTGAATAAATATTTTTACACATTAGAGAATAAATTAATTGGCAGAATTCCAGCCGCTTAGAACTTGCTAAATGTTGATTTGCTATCTTCGATTTTTCACTAAAAACACACTTGGCAAAAATGCCTGGCTGCAGATTAATAAAGGCTGCTCCACAAAAAATCAATTCTGCGATCTAAAAGAGGACGGATATAAAATAGAAAATGCGCCGGCTTCAAAAACTTCCTAATGACATGAATCGGCTCTCAAGCATAAAAAACATTCCTGACCCTGTCCTTTTTAAGGAAAAAACCACATCATCCATTAAATACTCTTGAAAATCAGGCTACTTTAAGCTTGTTGACGCTCGATTTAGAGAATTTTTCCTTGGCATAAGATAGAGTAACCACGAAATCCTTTGGTGCTGACTTCCCGCCTGACGGAACTTCAAACATAGCATCCAATAAAATGGCTTCACAAATAGACCGTAATCCTCTTGCTCCAAGTTTAAATTCAAAGGCCTTTTCAACAATAAATTCCAAAACAGGCTTTTCTAAGCTTAAATTGACCCCTTCGAGCTGAAAAAGCTTCTCATATTGCTTAATCAATGCATTCTTGGGTTCTGTCAAAATAGAGCGTAAAACAGTCTTGTCTAAAGGATCCAGATGCGTTATCACCGGTAATCGCCCGATCAATTCAGGGATGATTCCGAATGACTTCAAGTCCATCGGGCTTATATATTGTAAATAATTAGCCTTGTCATAATTCTCCTGATCCTTGCTTGCCTTGAAGCCGAGTGCATTTGCCTGGAGTCTCTTCGCGATCTTCTTTTCAATACCATCAAAAGCTCCTCCGCAAATGAAAAGTATGTTCTGAGTATCCATCGAGATCATTTTTTGCTCCGGATGCTTCCTTCCTCCTTGCGGCGGGACATTTACAATTGAACCTTCCAGTAACTTTAACAATGCTTGCTGTACACCTTCACCGCTGACATCACGTGTTATGGATGGATTATCACTTTTCCTGGCAATCTTATCGATCTCATCTATATATACTATACCTCGCTCTGCAGCCGAAACATCATAGTCAGCAGATTGTAAGAGGCGAGTCAGGATGCTTTCTACATCTTCTCCGACATATCCTGCTTCAGTCAATACAGTTGCATCTGCGATACAAAAAGGTACATTCAGCATTTTGGCTATGGTCCTGGCTAAAAGTGTTTTTCCTGTACCGGTTTCTCCGACCAAAATAATATTGGATTTTTCAATCTCAACATCATCCTGATTTTTGATTTTTGCTGCAATTCTTTTATAATGGTTATAAACAGCAACTGAAAGGACTTTTTTAGCATCATCCTGCCCAATGACGTATTGCTCAAGGAATTTTTTTATTTCCATGGGCTTAAGTAATGTCATTTGCGAGCTGATGGTGTTTTTCAGCTTGCTGTTCATTTCATCACTTAAAATATTTTGAGCCTGCTGTATGCACTGATCGCAAATATGACCCGTAATCCCAGCGATCAATACATAGGTTTCACTCTTGTCACGCCCACAAAATGAGCATTTTATGTCCTTCTGATTTTTCATATATAAAATGGAAGATTACCCAAAAAATTTAAACGCAAGCTACGGAGAATAGTTCAATTTTTAAACTATAATTCCGCTAGCCTGCGTCCAAAAAATCGCTAAAAAGCTAATTATTTCTTTCTTGTCAGAACTTCGTCGATCATCCCGTACTCTTTGGCCTCGTCAGCAGTCATCCAGTAATCCCGATCTGAGTCTGCCCATACCTTTTCATAAGTTTGTCCGGAATGTGATGCAATGATCTCATAAAGCTCCTTCTTTAACTTCTGTATCTCGCGTGCAGTGATCTCTATATCTGAAGCTTGACCTTCTGCCCCACCCATCGGCTGGTGAATCATGATACGAGCATGCTTCAATGCAGCTCTCTTACCTTTTGCTCCCGCTGTCATTAAAACCGCTGCCATTGAAGCAGCCATTCCTGTACAGATCGTCGCAATATTCGGTTGAATGAACTGCATCGTATCGTAAATACCAAGGCCGGCATAAACTGAGCCACCCGGACTATTCATATATATCTGAATATCTTTTTTTGCATCTACTGATTCAAGAAATAACAACTGTGCCTGAATGATATTTGACACATAATCATTGATCCCGACTCCAAGAAAAATAATACGATCCATCATTAGACGTGAAAAGACGTCCATTGTGGCAATGTTTAACTGCCTTTCTTCAATAATTGTTGGTGATATATAATCAGCTCTCACTGACGAAACAAAACTGTCAACAGTAATGCTGCTGATCCCTTTGTGTTTAACCGCATACTTGCGAAACTCATCTGAATAATTCATATCTCCTTTTCGTTTTTTAAAATGATAATTCATGTCATACGATTGACAACTGAATTTGTTTTCATTTTCAAAATTAATCCGTAGTGATTATCAGGATAATATGGACAAAAATAGTTTTCAACAAAGCAATATACCCGATCGAAAGCCCTTACAAAAAGGCCGTACAAAAAAATTTAAATGCCGTACCCAAATACACCCGGCGATAAAAAAGTTAACAGGATGAATTTGAAGGTGATTCCAAGCCATGCATTACTCCTCCGAGATGCAGGTCTTAACAAATCAATGATGCTGCAATTCGTGCTCTGTTTTCTCTTGCAACTTTTCAACGAAGTCTGCATAAGCAAGTTCAACTTCCTTCAAATTGACTTCTTTCCTGAGTTGTTCAAAAACCTTGTTTTCCTTTATACTTCTTTCAAGCTTATCCTGTGTGCCATCCTGTTGAAGATACCGTGAAGTCATCTCTTCGAGTCTCTCGGCTTCAAGATCATAATATCCGTACTGAGCAAATTCCTGACGCATCACCTGACCTGCGAGGTCCTTGATCTCTTCATCAGTCACAACGAGGTTATGGGTTGCTGCAACTTTATTTTGGATCAGACTCCAACGCAAATCCTCTGACAAGTGATAATATTCATGCTGAAAAGCTTCTTCTTCCATCGGCTTCTCTGCATTTGCTTTGAGCATGCGGTGCAGAAAATCGTCAGGCAGAGGAATTGAAATTTCAGACAACAACAAATTCTTCAGGTCCTTTCTAAGCTTTCTGTCGCTTTCACGTTCGAAATATTTAGAAATGCCTTCTTTGATCTTTACTCTAAACTCCTCCTCTGTTTTAACTACTCCTTCACCGTAAAGCTTGTCGAATAATTCTGAATTTAACTCGGCTTTATCAATCTGATTAATTGTATTTACACTAAAATTATAATCTGAATTAAGTGCATCTGAACCCTTGTCCACCTTAAGCATGGCGGCTACCTCGGTATCACTTCCGAAAGTTTCCATTGGATTAAATCGCACTGTATCTCCTTTCTTCAAGCCTACAAAAACCTTCTTCTTATCTGCTTTTTTGATCAGCTCCAAAGTCAATGAAGTTGTGGTCTTGTTTCCACCTTCTTTAACTGCACCTTCTCCATCCAATTCAACAAATTCACCATACAAGATATGGTGCTCCTCAGAAACTTCCGGATTAGAAAATTTTCCATACCGGCGACGAATGTCTGCGATATCATCTTCCATCATTTTATCATCAACTTTGATGAGATAATAAGGAATTTTTTCTTCAGGCACCTTTACTTCAAAAGAAGGAGCCATCCCCAACTCGTATAAAAATTCGAAACTTGCACCATCTTCGAAGATTGGCTCAATCTCTGATTTCTTTGGCAATGGAGATCCGATAACTTCCAGTTTATTATCATAAATATATTTACCCAAAGATTCACTGAGCATCTTATTAAGCTCTTCCACAAGAACAGCCTTACCATACATCTTTTTGATCACCCCTACAGGAACTTTACCGGGACGAAAACCGGGTACTGAAACTGAACGTTGGTAGTTCTTTATCACCTCATTTACACGGCCTTGATAGTCATCCGGCTTGAGTTCTATCTTTACAACGGCGTTCAATTCGTCTATTTGTTCTTTGCTGATATTCATCATTATGTTTATTGGGTCTACGAATTTAATGCTTTCTCTTAAGTGATAAAATCCATCTCCTGTGCTTAGACAAAGAGATGGATTCTGATTTCAGTGCGCATGGAGGGACTCGAACCCCCACGCCTTTCGGCACCAGATCCTAAGTCTGGCGCGGCTGCCAATTACGCCACATGCGCTTAAAAGGGGACGCGAAGATAGATATTTTTTTTCTTGTTCCAATTATCAACCGAGATAGATTTATTGGACTTTAACTGAAGCGTGTGTTTCGTACCTTTAGGCTCCAATTTATACTTTATGTTGAAAATCAAACCAGGGGAGATTAAAACTGCATTATTCCACAGTTATTTGTTGGCCTCCATTGCTCCTCGTCCGATTGCATTTGCCAGCACGGTAGACAAAAATGGAGTTAGAAATCTTGCACCTTTTTCCTTTTTTAATGCTTTTGGAAGCAAACCTCCAATCCTCGTCTTTTCTCCTGCAAGAAGAGTGCGTGACAATACGATCAAACATACTCTTGAAAATATTCAAGAAACCGGTGAAGTAGTCATCAATGCAGTTAATTTCGATATGGTACAGCAAATGTCTCTGGCAAGTACTGAATATCCAAAAGGCATTGATGAATTTATTAAGTCAGGCCTGACTCCAATCGCATCTGAATTAGTAAAACCATTTCGGGTAAAGGAATCTCCAGTTCAAATGGAATGTAAAGTCTTAGAGGTAAAACCCATGGGAACCGAAGGCGGTGCCGCAAACCTCATCATTTGTGAGGTGCTGTTGCTACACATTAACGAAGGCATTCTCAACTCTGAAAATAAAATTGACCCACACAAGATTGATCTGGTAGCGAGGATGGGGGATAATTTTTATTGTCGTGCATCCGGTTCATCTATTTTTGAAGTGACTAAACCTTTGACCGAACAAGGTATCGGCGTCGACCAAATTCCTGAGCGCATCAGATTGAGCAAAATATTGACCGGTAATAACCTGGGGCAATTAGGAAATTGTAAAACGTTGCCTTCTAAGAAAGAAGTTGATGACTTTGCTTTTAGGATCTATGTTAAGGAACTTAGAGATCGATATGGGAAAAGCCCGGAAGTCTTTGAAAACAAATTGCACGAATTAGCGCAAGCTTTACTTGCAAAAGGTGAAGTTAATGAAGCTTGGATCACTTTACTTTATTCAAACAGCTTATTCATTTCCTGATCTGTATTATTGTGTTCTATCGCATCGGGTATTTTCATGAGCAATGAAACGGCTCGCAATATTGCTGCATGAGATGAATATACCTCCCGGTAGACATTTAGTAAAGTAGTTACCTTGTAATCGCTGATTTTATCTTCCCGAAGGAGTAAAAACAATTTAGAAATTTCAGTCTCCTCTTCCTTTTTTCCTGAATTCATCAAATCAAGGATTGCAGACCTGATCTTTGCGGTTGCTTCATTTGAATTTATCAAACCCTCCACTGCATGATAAAAATATTTTTCCCTGGTCTGCAAATTCCTGTACAATGAATGTAATTCATCCTCTGCACTATCAGCCAGATCATTTAAATTATGATTGATATCCTTAATATTTTTAACCGCATGCAACACTTCCCGACAAATATGGATTATGTCATTCAAACGAGCCATTTGCTCTGCATTAAATTTTTCTTGTTGTAACTCCTGTACATAATCCAGTATTTCCCCCTGCAGAAATTTAATTTTCTGGTATCGGCCTGTATAAGAATGTCCGGAAAACACTAGGCGTTTAAAATTGCTGTACCAATCCTTATCAGCCTCCGACTCATCTTCAATCGCCAGTCCAAGACGATTAAGATAAATGGCATGACGCATCAACTGGCAGGTCTCCAATTCAACTAACTCAATTGCATCTTTGTCACTATACTCAGCACTTTTATGAATAAACAAAGTAATGTCATCATCCTCTTCCTTTCGAAATTTCTTCTCCAGAAATTTTGCAAATCTCTTTAGAAACGGAAGAAATAGTATTATGCTAATTAAATTAATTGCTGTTTGAAACACGACCAATATCAACAGTGGCTCTGACTCTGAAATAAAATACTTAACGAGGTCAAGCAATGGATAAAGAATAATTGCAGCGATTACCAGCGTAACGGCATTGATATAAAAATTTCCAAGTGCAACACGTTTCTTATCAGGGATGCCTCCTACAGCTCCTAAAATTAATTTAATACTTGTGCCCAGCTCTGCTCCTATAACCATAGCTGCAGCATGTTCAAGCGGGATCAGGCTGGTAAACAAGGCAGTAAGTGTGATTGCCATTGTAGCTGAACTTGATTGAATAATTACAGTCAGCAAAAAACCTACAGGCACTAATAAATAAGGTGTCTGACTATTGATAACCAGGAACAGGTCGGGATTAGCAATAGATCCTGCACTTTCCTTCATCCATCCCAGGCCGATAAAGAGAAGTGCAAATCCAACCAGGAACTCGCTCAGGTACCGGATCCGAACTCTGTTTCTTGAAATTAAAAATCCAAAAAGAGCAATAGCTAAAATCGGGTAACTTAACTTTTCAACTTCCAGCTTAAAGCCAAAAATCGCAACAATCCAACTATCAAGCGTTGTTCCCAGATTGGAACCAAGAACAACAGCCAAAGCGTTACGCATTTCCATGATCCCCGCACCAACAAAAGACAGCACCATCAGGAGAACAATGCTGCTACTTTGTAACACTGCAGTAACAGTTGTTCCTGCAAATATTGCCTTGAGTGGTTGTTTTGTTTGCTGTTGAAGGAACTTTTTAAAAGGGCGTCCGGCCATCGCTTTTAAGGAAGACTCAACAGTCATCATCCCAAAAATAAATAGCGTCAGACCTGCCAGGAAAAACATAATATCAAATTCCATTTTGCCCTTTTTGAAGATTGTAAAAATACAAAGCAATTGAACAACTTACATGATGCGAATCAGCAAAGCCTTTATGTCGTATAACACAGTTTTACATAAATTATCGACACCCCTTACGTGAAACAGACTGCCATACAATTTAGAATTTTTAATTCATCCCTACCTGTCCAATTGGATAGTTAAGAAATCGGTACTATCTCCACCATTCAAATCAGGTT
>Ga0116143_10000463_pt1 | contig 55841 bp, 33 predicted proteins | sample AD_UKC034_MetaG_FD_89745 | JGI IMG/M metagenome (GOLD analysis project Ga0116143, IMG submission 89745) | Active sludge microbial communities of municipal wastewater-treating anaerobic digesters from USA - AD_UKC034_MetaG | ecosystem: Engineered > Bioreactor > Anaerobic > Digestate | place: USA... | reverse complement strand
TGCATCTCCGGCATATATGATACTCTTTCAACCTGCACAGTATGACCCACACTTACCTGTGGTTTTGTTCTGCTGCCTTTTTTAGTAGTAACTACCAACGCACCGTTAGCACCATCAGGACCGTAGATCGCTGTGGCAGATGCAGATTTAAGGATCGTTACATCTACGATATCGTTAGGATTGATAGAACTCAGATAACCTAAGGAAATGGGCACCCCATCTAATATCAGCATCGGCTGGTTGTTACCAGTCAATGAGCGGATACCACGGAGAGTGATCCTGGTGTCAGCAAATACACCATTGTTCACAGTCTGAATGTTCAAACCAGAAACCTTACCAGTTAAACCATTTTGCAGGTTTACTGATTTAGCCTGGGTCAATTCAGCCGCTTTTACTTTGGTTGTTGCATAACCAAGTTCTTTTGCCTGGCGGGTTTGTCCAAGGGCAGTTACCACTACCTCAGTACCCGTCAGTACATTTCTTTTAACAGAAATAGTTACAGTGTTACCGGCCCCTACAGTTACAGTAGTAGTTTCAAGACCAGCACCAGAAACAACAATTACGTCCCCGGTTTTTGCCAAAATGCGGAACTGACCATTGTTGTCAGCAGCCACACCTGTACGGGTTCCTTCGATTCTTACGGATGCTCCGGGTAATGGAGCGCCAGTTTCATCAGTCACAGTACCGGTAATCGTCCGGTTTTGACCAAATGCTAAAGCAGAAAAAAGCATTAGCATCGTGAACAGTGATGCGATTTTTCTCATGTTAACGTTAATTTTTAAAATTTAAAAGCATTGATAATCAGGGAAAACCGTTAAATTTTCGAGGGTAAGGATGTTCTTAAAGACACAGATGCCTCTAAAAATGCTGCGGCAAGTTAGTTTTTTTTTTAACAATTACTTAAAAAGCAGCGAAAAAATTGAACGACCATTAGTACTAAAACTGGTACCTGACCTGAAATTTTAGCTCTGAACGCCTGTTTCCGGGGATTTCATCAAGGCCTGAGCCAACGGAATTTCTGTCCTTATATATGGTTTGTGCCCAGCGCAACCAAAAAGAGAGTTTTTTGTCCCAATCGTAGTTTATATTAATATAATACCTGAATCCCTTGTCATAAAAAGCAGGAATAGAATAGCTGTATAACACATCATTCTCATAGGCGTAAATTCTTGAATTATAATCGTCTGTCTCAAAATATTGTAACCGGGTAACTACTGAAACCGGTTTAAGTAAAGGCTTATAAAGAAAATCAAAAAAGGTTAAAAAACCTCCTTCGCTATTTTCTCCTCTTTTATCAAACCACATGAACTCCACCCTGTATCTAAGGCTCAAAGCAGTATTAAGTTTATAATTAACCTGTGTTCTCCAACTCTGCCGGGGTATCGAAACCAGGAAGTTGGCAGTAGAATTATTATCAGGCTGGTTGGCCTGTTTGGTCTCCGCCCGGAATCTTGTGAATAGTTCGGCCTGTTTATTAGGCGTATAAGTTATCTGCGTGAGAAAATCTTTACCACTTCCCGGAGCATCTGCCAGATATTTCAGCCACGGAAAAACAAAAATGTCTGCATAAGCATCTATTCTCCATCCGGCACTGGGGCGAATGCTGACTCCTGTGTAATACCCGGTTTCATTTGTTGGGTAAGTATTTTCGGTAAATGCATTTCCATTAACCGCCTGGTAAGCTGCACTGATGGTTCGTTGAACAAATGAAATATCTACCCGTGGATCAACACTTACCAGTAAGCCATTGATAAATGCTTTATTGAAATTTTTATCGGCAGCTGCTTCTCCAAAGAGATGCAGGTTCTTATAAGTGTAACTATAATCAATACTGAAATTACTCCAATGCTTCCCGCTTATTGCATAAAGATTATATGGCTCATCTCTTTTCCGGACAGGCGACGAAAAACTATAATAAATTCCATTCACCCCTATATGCCAACTATTCTTACGGTAACTGATATTGCCTCCTGTTGTATTCTGTGTAAGATTATTCCTGTCCGCTGCTTCATTATCAGTTCTGTGATATCCCGACATAAGAAACGAGGAAATGAAATCTTCATTGTTAACAGTGTCAGCCGCTAAATTGGCGCTCAGCTTTCTTACGGAAGCAAAAAAAGTGGCATCAAATTTCCCTTTTCTGATAGTGATACCAGCCCCCCGATGAAAATTAAATTCACCGGCAGAGCTATATGGCCGGAGCAGGGATGACTGACGTTTTATCCCCATTACGTCTACACTTTTCTTAAAAGCAAGACTTTGCCATTGTATCAATCCCTGCCCCATGTTGACAGTGAAATCACCAATAGCTAAAGATTGTATCGCTCCTATCTTCCTCACAAAAAGGTGAAAAGAGTAAAAATCAAACCCATTTTTCTGTGCTCCTTTTAAGAATTGTTCACCCGCATCCTTATCTCCCGTTAAACCAAACTGCAATAAATTCTTGTACGTATAGCGGTAACGGAAAAAAATTCTTTGGGGGCTTCCAAGGTATTTAGAACCTGTTGCTGAAGGATCAAATCCTTTTGCTTTTTCCAGCACCTGTGATAAGCGTAACAATAAACTATGCCCGCCATCGATAAGTCTTTTACCTGCTTCCTCTTTAAGTTTTAACGGTATGGCAATTGTAATGAAAGGCAAAATTTTTTTAATCGTTGTAATATCCCACGCAGGTATTGCCTGTAATTCATAAATATGAATGAACTTACCCAGCAAGTTGCGATAAGAAATAAGGTTAGCTATCTGGAGATCAGTTATTATCCTCAGCCGTTTCAACTCTTCTGCATCAGCTATATTCAGGTTAAGCGGATTCTTTCTGAAATATTCCAGGTCTTGCAGGTAAGTATCATCCTCTGTTTCTGCCTGGTCAGCATCAGTAAGATTTTCCAATTGCTGTTCCGTACTAACAGGTATTTCTTGTGAAAAAGTGAATGTTGCATAGTGAATAGCAAAAAAGAGAAGTACTATCGTCAGAATATTGTTCACTCTGCTTTCTTGTCGAGATTAAAAATGAGTAAAAGACCCGGGGTAATTCCTAACTGAGGATGCCAGCTGGTAATAATATCTAATCGAAATGACCGGATTGACAATCCTGCACCAACCCAGCCTGATGAGTTGGCAGATGATAATCCTGCTCTCACCAATACCTGGGGAATAAGTTTATACTGGAAACCAGCATTTACATTTACTGGTTGATCCTCTTCTTTTTCAATTTCTGCACTGACTAACAATTTTTCGGATGCTTCATACCCAAATCCGGCGGTATATATAGAAGGCAGTTTCTCTTGTTGATTTTTTCCAAATTTCCCACCCACAGGATTATTAATATGTACACCTGTATGAAATTTGTCTGTGATATGTATGATAGCACCCAGTTCAACGCTGATAGCTGCGGCACTACCATACCCTGAAATATTGATCCCGTTGTAATTGAATTGTGCACCGATATCAGTTTTATTTCCCAACTTTCTTCCGTAGGCAACTCCTATCTGTGTCTCATTATAATCACTAAATCCTGAATAAGCCGCTTTTAAACCAAAATTGCCGGAAGAAGTAATTAGCCCGGCCACTGCCATATAGTTATTCAATTCCGTAAGCATAAATCTTCTTTCGCCAAACAATCCTGCCCCGGGATTTTTTAACTGTGCCAACGAAGCCTGGTTAGCTGTAAAGGAAAATATATCTGCATGATCAAAACTATATGCCCCAAACCCGGTATAGCCGGCCGTTAGCGGACGTCGTACTGTTTGTGCAGCAGACACAGAAAATAAGTGGAAAATAACACCCAGTATGAGACCAGATCTTAGATTCAAGTGATAAGGTTTTGCTGTAAGTTACATGGATGGGTAATTGTTTCAAAAAAATGAGCGGAATTTTTAACCGCTCAATCATAAGAACAACACAACACTTACCTTTGCGCCATGCAAATTTTAGATGGTAAGAAAGCAGCCCAGTCTATCAGGGATGAACTGAAGATCGAAGTAGCACAACTAAACGCCGAAGGTAAAAAGATACCCCACCTGGCTGCTATTCTTGTTGGAAATAATGGCGCCAGCGCTACTTATGTAGCCGCCAAAGTAAAGGCTTGTGAAGAAGTAGGATTCAAATCAACACTTATTCATTTTGAAGAAACGACAAGCGAAACAAAACTCCTTGACAAGATCAGGGAACTAAATACTGACCCGGATATTGATGGCGTATTGGTGCAACTTCCTTTACCTAAACATATCTCGGACGAAGAAGTGATCAATACTATCGATCCGGAAAAAGATGTGGACGGTTTTCACCCTGTTAATGTGGGTAATATGGTGCAAGGGCTTCCCACTTTTGTTCCTGCCACCCCTCATGGCATTATGCTGTTGCTGGAACATTTTAAAATCGATACCAAAGGCAAACATGCCGTAGTGGTAGGACGCAGCAATATTGTTGGCAGACCTATGAGTATTTTATTAAGCAGCAATACAAATCCCGGTAACTGCACTGTAACGATCTGTCACTCCCAAACAAAAAACATTAAAGAATTCTGTCTGCAGGCTGATATTATAGTAGCGGCATTAGGTAAGCCTGAATTCATCACCGCGGACATGGTGAAGGAAGGGGCTATCGTAATTGATGTGGGTATTACAAGAATGGAAGATGCGGCAAAGAAAAGCGGCTTTAAATTAAAAGGGGATGTTCACTACGAATCAGTAGCTCCTAAATGCTCCTGGATAACCCCGGTACCAGGCGGCGTTGGCCCTATGACAATTGCTGCATTGATGAAAAATACTTATCGCTCCTGCATCACCAAAAATTAAACTGCTGATCTGGTTCATTAAATGACTCAACCGAGATGAATGAAGTGTTGAAAAAAACAGTTACGCTACCGGTAATGGAGCATTTCTATACCATCCAGGGAGAAGGATTTCACCAGGGCAAAGCTGCTTATTTCATCAGGCTGGGTGGATGTGATGTTGGTTGTGTATGGTGTGACGTAAAAGACAGCTGGAATGCTGAAAAACATCCCCAATATGAAGTGGGAACCCTGGTAAAGGAGATTAAAAAAACAGCTGCCAAACTGGTCATCATTACAGGTGGAGAGCCATTGATGCATAATCTTGATGCTTTAACAAAAGAACTAAAAGCCGCCGGTTTACAAACAAATATTGAAACTTCAGGAGCACATCCGATGAGCGGTACATGGGACTGGATTTGCCTGTCTCCCAAAAAGTTTAAAGTCCCGCTCCCGGAAATCATTCCATTAGCCAGTGAATTGAAAATTATTATTTTCAATAAATCTGATTTTGAATGGGCTGAGAAGTATGCAGCATTGGTTTCCAGCTCTTGCAAGTTATATCTGCAGCCTGAGTGGGATAAATCAGCAGAGCTGATGCCAATGATCATTGATTATATCAAAGCAAACCCCAAATGGGAGCTGAGTTTGCAGATTCATAAATATATCAATGTGCCTTAGCAGTTACTAAACTCACTCAACGTTTTTGCTTTTGCAAAGTATATAATTTCCGGTATTTTAAAAAAGTAAGATGAGCAACTTTTTTTGCTATGACAAAACCATAATACCCATCCAAAAATCCAAGCCTGACTAAATAACAACGGATAAAAGCCCATGCGGGATTGATTGTCATCTTAAACCAGCTGGATCTTTTACCGAGTTTAAAATATGATTGTGCCGAGATAGTACTGAAACGTTCGTTTTGCCGGGTATGCTCCTCAATCGTATTATAGGAATAGTGAATGATATCCCCCTTAATCCATTTTCCTTTTTCGTCAGAAATAAATTTTACACCGGAATGAGGATTTACGCCTGTCCATCTTGCTTTTCGCCGGTCAAACAATCGCATTTTTCTGTCTGGATACCATGTACCGAACCGAATAAACTTACCGCAGTAATTTGAATAGCGGTTCATGATATAGCCAGGATATTTAAAATCCTGCTTTTCTTTAAGGATTGAAGTCTCGAGATCCTTGGTTAAGGTTTCATCTGCATCAAGACAAAGAACATAATCATATGTGGCAAGATCCAGTGCCTTGTTGGCCTGTTCGATATACCCCTGGAATGGCTGCTCAAAAAATCTTACTCCTCTTTGCAGGCATATCTCCTTAGTACGGTCGGTACTCAAAGAATCTAACACCACAATCTCGTCCGCTACGCTCTGAACCGAATCAAGACAGCGGCCGATATTCCTTTCTTCATTATAGGTGATAATAACAACTGAGAGTTTCTCCATTTCGCTGGGAAAATTAAGGAAAAAATAAGCAGCAGAGAACCAGTTCTTCGGATAAATTTATCGGTACTTCCTGATAAAATAAAGAATCAAAAAGCAGTTGCATAATTATTTTATCTTAAAACAGGCAACCTTCCCTTTAACATTTTCCTCTCTTTAAAGGAATAAAATTATTTTAGCTTCGTTATATAAATTCCAATTCCCCGTAATGAAAAGATTTTTTTTATTAATTATATCCTGCTTCTCACTTCAATTTACTTTTTCACAACCTTACGATCCCGGAAAAGTAAATAAGAAAGCAGTGCAGCTTTTTGACCAGGCTTATGAAAGGGCACAGGATGGTAATTATGCAAATGCACTGGGACTTTTATTGCAGGCCATCAAAACAGATGATAAATATGTGGATGCTTACCTGGCCATTGGGAGCATTTATGGAAAATTGAAGAATTACAAATCAAGTATTGAATTCTATGAGAAGGCTTTTGTCATCGATTCGAATTACACATTGCCAGACAGGTTACCTTATTCTGTTAATCTCGCCGGGCTGGGTGAATTCGAAAAAGCACTGGCGGCTGTAAATGAATTATTGGATAAGAAAGCGCCACAAAATCCTGTAACATTAGAAAATGCCAATAAACGAAAGCGTTCCTACGAATTTGCCATAGAATATGCTAAAAATAATACGGAAAAGAATTATGTTTTTACTCCCGTCAATATGGGTGACAGCATAAACTCAGCAGAATCGGAATATTTCCCCTGCTTAACCATCGATGGAAAACAACTTGCATTTACCCGTAAACTGAATGGCCGCAATGAAGATTTTTTTTATAGTAATAAAACCAATACAGGCCACTGGGGAACGGCTAAACCTATGGAAGGTAATGTGAATACAGAGCAAAGTGAAGGCGCACAAAATATTTCACAGGATGGGCAATGGCTGGTATTCACCGGTTGTTACCGGAGAGATGGATTTGGTGGCTGTGATCTCTATATTTCTTACAAAACAGAGGATAGCTGGAGTGAAGCGATCAATCTCGGTGGAAAAATAAATTCAGATCAATGGGAGGCACAACCTTGTTTGTCTCCTGATAAAAGAGAACTTTATTTTAGCAGCCGCAGATGGGGTGGTTATGGTGGCAGCGATATTTATGTTTCCCGGATGCAGCCAAACGGCAAATGGGGTGAACCAGAAAACATGGGACCAGGCATCAATACAACTGCTGATGAGCAATGCCCGTTTATTCATGCCGATAATCAAACGCTTTATTTCACTTCAGGATACTGGCCTGGCTATGGCGATGAAGATCTTTTTTATGTGCGCAGGCAACCCGATGGATCATGGAGCAAACCGGTAAACCTTGGTTATCCTATCAATACTATAGACAGGGAAGGAACTTTGTTTATTGATTCTGATGGAAAAACAGCCTATTATGCCAGCGACAGGAGCGACTCAAAAGGAGGATTGGATATATATAGTTTTGAGCTGAGAGAAAATGTTCGTCCCAACAAAACACTTTGGGTAAAAGGGAAAGTATTCGATAAAAAAACAAACAAAAATTTACCTTCTGCGGTTGAACTGATTGACCTGTCCAGTAAACAACCTGTTACAAAAGTTGAAACCAATAGTGAAGGCGAATACCTGATCACTTTACCGGTTGGTAAAGATTATGCATTTAATATTAACAGGAAAGGATACCTTTTTTATTCAGATAATTTCTTACTAAAGGATAAAACACCTGATTCCATCTATGAAAAAAACATAGGATTGCAGCCACTGGAAGCCAATGCAAGCATGATACTAAAGAACATATTTTTTGATATAAATAAATTTGAATTAAAACCAGCATCACAGGCTGAGCTGGATATACTAGTACAGCTTCTTACAGAAAATCCTTCCGTTAAGATCGAAATTGGCGGGCACACTGATAATGTTGGTAAACCATCCGATAATTTAATCCTGAGTAACAACAGGGCAAAAGCAGTGGTAAATTACCTCGTAAGTAAGAATATTCCTGCGCAACGTTTGCTTGCTAAAGGTTACGGCGAGACCAAACCTATTGCAGATAACAAAACTGAAGAAGGTAAAGCTCAAAATCGCCGTACCGAAATGAAAGTGATCAGTCAGTAATCAAAAATGGGGCATTCCGCTTATATTTGGTTTTTACACTTATCCTGCTTATGCATCCCGACCTGCTGTACCAGCTATCATTGACATTGGTTCCCAATATTGGTCCTGTACAAGCGAAGATCTTGCTGCAACATTGCGAAGCAGAAGAGATTTTTCATGCAAAAAGTTCTTTTCTCGAAAAAATTGAGGGTATCGGTCCGGTAAAAGCTGATTCGATAAAAAAATTTAATGGCTTTCACCTGGCAGAGGAAGAAATAAAATTCATTGAAAAGTATAAGATCAACCCATTGTTTCTTACCGATGAAGCCTATCCCAAAAGGTTATTAAACTGTTATGACTCCCCTACTATGTTATTTTACAGGGGTAATGCTGATCTGAATGCCGCAAAAATTATTGCTATTATCGGCACAAGAAGCCATACTGATTATGCCAAACAGGTAACTGAAAAGCTGGTTAAAGAATTAAGTTCGCTTAATGTTACCATAGTAAGTGGTCTTGCTTACGGTGTTGATGCCATTGCACATAAAGCAGCATTAAAAAATAATTTACCCACTATTGGGGTACTGGCACATGGACTTGACCAGATATATCCCGCGGAACATACCGGCCTGGCAAGAGACATGGTAAAAAACAATGGTGGCTTATTAACTGAATTCAGAAGTAACACTAAACCGGATAAACATAATTTTCCCACCCGCAACCGGATCGTAGCTGGCATGAGCGATGCAACTATAGTTATAGAAACCGGGTTAAAAGGAGGCAGTATGATCACTGCTGAATTAGCTAATAGCTATAATAAAGATGTATTTGCCCTGCCTGGAAAAGTAACCGACTCCAAAAGTGCTGGCTGCAATTATCTTATTAAAAATAATAAGGCCATGTTGTTGACTGATGCGCAGGAAATAATTGAGATCATGGGTTGGGAGGAAAAGAAAAAAAGTGATCGCAAAAGGCAGCGGGAATTATTTATTGAACTTTCCCCGGAGGAGAAGATCATCGTTGAAATATTGAAACAAAAGGAATCTGCACATATTGATGATATCAACAGCCGTAGTGGCCTAAGCAGCAGTGCAGTGGCAGGGGCTATTCTCAGTCTCGAATTACAAAGTGTGGTACTATCTTTGCCCGGCAAGCTTTACCGGCTTGCCTGATGGCAGGCAACGAATCAGGTGCTTTTGTTGTCAAAGTAATCAACCTTAGTATAGCGTAATGAGACCTTTTCATATATTCGATTTTCTTTTCTTTATCCTCTTTGTGCTTTTTGCAAATCCCTTGCTGGCACAACCCTGCACAACATTAGGACAAACCCCCTCAACAGCCTTTCCTGTATGTGGAACTACTACATTTACACAGAATAATGTTCCCATTTGTGCTACAAATGACATCTTTGTCCCCGGTTGTCCCGGCAGTAGTGCCGGTGGAGCCAGTTACCAAAATAAAAACCCTTTTTTTTACCGTTTCACCTGTTATGTTTCGGGAACTCTTGGCTTTTTGATTACGCCATTGGCTAATAATGAGGACTACGACTGGCAACTATATGATATTACCGGGAGAAACCCTGATGAGATCTTTACCAATAATTCATTGGTAGTAACGGGCAACTGGGCAGGTACTTACGGACCCACAGGAGCATCTGCTTCAGGCATCAATGGTATTCAGTGTGCTTCAGATCCGGCAGCCGGTGCACCCACTTTTGCGGCTATGCCCACTCTTATCCAGGGACATGAATATATTTTAATGATCAGTCATTTTACAGACACACAAAGTGGTTACACTTTATCATTTGGCGGCGGTACTGCAGTTATAACCGACCCTACTGAACCTCACCTGCTAAATGCCAAACCAGATTGTGATGGTACGAGGATCACTGTAAAACTGAATAAAAAAGTAAGATGTAACAGTATAACTATATCTGGTAGCGAATTCAGCATCACTCCTGCTGTTACTACGGTGATTGCTGCTGCTCCTGATTCCTGTGCTTTTGCTTTTGACTTTGACGAGATCATTTTAACATTGGCAGCACCACTGCCAAATGGCAACTACCAATTAGTAATTAATAATGGTACAGATGCTAACACTTTACTTGATAATTGTGCCAGGGCTATTCCGCAAAATGAGCAGGTTCCGTTTGTCTACGCAGCCCCTCAACCAATTTTTGCAGATAGTATCGGAAGAGTGGGTTGTGCATCAGACTCTGTAAAAATCTATTTTCCTAAAAAGATCAGTTGCGCCAGTATAGCTGCTAACGGAAGTGATTTTTCAGTTACCGGGCCAGCGCCTCTTACCATCGCATCCGCCTCAGGAAATTGTATCAATGGTAAAACAGATTATGTGGTAGTCAAATTCACTACCCCGGTCTATACCGGTGGCACTTATCAACTTACTTTAAAAGCAGGTAATGATGGCACTGTTCTTATTGACGAATGCGGACAGGAAACCCCTCTGCAAACGCTTCCTTTCAATGCGGCTGACACAGTAAATGCAGGTTTTACTTATGCTGCTGTTTTAGGTTGTGAAAAGGATACATTCATGTTCACTCACAACGGGGCCCATAATGTAAACAGTTGGAACTGGACATTTAATAATACCATTACAGCTACTACTCAAACACATAATATAATTTTCTCAGCTACCAGTACGAATAGTATTCAGCTTATTGTAAGTAATGGAGTATGCAAAGACACTTCCACCACACAAATAGTGTTGGATAACGAAGTAGAAGCTGATTTTGAAATGCCTGATGTGATCTGCCCGGAAGATCCGCTGGAAGTAGTAAATACCAGCTCGGGACAAATAAGCTCCTGGTTGTGGAAGTATGATATTATCGGCAGCAGCACATTAGAAGATCCGCCCCCATTCCTGTTTCCTACTCTCAACCGGGAAGCTTATTATACAGTAAAACTGCTTGCCTACAACAGCAATCTTGGTTGTGTGGACAGTGCCAGGAAAACACTGACAGTACTTGATCATTGTTTAATAGAAGTCCCTACTGCTTTTACTCCCAATAATGATGGCCTGAATGATTTCTTTCAGCCGCATAATGCACTAAAGGCATTGAATTACGAATTCAGAGTGTTTAATCGCTGGGGGCAATTAGTATTTCAATCCCGCAACTGGAGAGAAAAATGGGATGGCAGAATAAATGGCGCCTACCAGACCACTGGTGTATTTGTCTGGATGCTTAGTTACACCCATCGGGATACTGGCAAACAGGTTTTCCGTAAAGGAACAGTAACATTAATTCGCTGATAATTTCATTTGGGAGGTAATTACCTGTTGCGCTATCTTTGCACATGGCAACAAGAAAATCTTCCCCCAACCCCAATTCGACAAAGTTTTTTGGCGAAGGTCTCACCTTCGATGATGTGTTGTTAATGCCCGGTTATAGCCAGGTTTTACCCCGTGATGTTGAGATCAAAAGCCAACTGACAAAGAACCTCACCTTAAATGTTCCGTTGCTATCTGCAGCAATGGATACTGTTACCGAAGCGGCCCTGGCTACGGCATTGGCCCGCGAAGGAGGTTTAGGCATTCTGCACAAAAACATGTCAATAGAAAAGCAGGCCGAACAGGTACGAAAAGTAAAACGGAGTGAGAGCGGTTTGATCATCGACCCGGTTACTTTGCTTGAAGATGCTACGATCGGAGATGCTCTCCGATTGATGAGGGAAAACAAAATTGGTGGTATTCCTATTATTGATAAGAATGGCAGACTCGTTGGCATCCTTACTAACCGTGACCTTCGTTTTGAAGATAATCCAAAAAGGAAAGTAAGTGAGGTGATGACAAAAGAAAACCTGTATACGGCACCAGAAGGAACTGATCTGAAAAAAGCTGAACAGCTTTTCAAGAAAACCAAAGTGGAGAAGCTGCCGATAATAAACAAACAGGGTAAATTAACCGGCTTGTTCACTTACAGCGATATTCTTAAACTTAAAAGCCATCCTAATGCAGTAAAGGATTCTTTTGGAAGACTGGTGGTAGGTGCTGGTGTTGGCATTACAAAAGACTTGCTGGACAGAGTGGCGGCATTACAGACAGTAGGTGCAGATGTAATAGCTCTCGATAGTGCACATGGTCACAGTAAGGGAGTAATTGATGCATTAAAAAATGTAAAGAAGAATTTTAAAGGGTTACAGGTGATTGCGGGTAATGTGGGAACGGCTGCCGGCGCCAAAGCCCTGGCTGAAGCTGGCGCTGACGCAGTCAAAGTCGGTATTGGCCCGGGATCAATATGCACAACAAGAATTGTTGCCGGATCAGGAGTGCCGCAACTGACAGCTATTATGGAAGCTGCCTCTGTATTGAAGCAAAAAAATATACCATTGATAGCAGATGGTGGTATAAGATATACCGGTGATATGGTGAAAGCATTAGCGGCAGGGGCCAACTGTGTGATGATGGGCAGCATTTTTGCCGGCACCGAGGAAAGTCCCGGCGAAACAATTATTTATGAGGGAAGAAAATTCAAAGAATACCGCGGTATGGGTTCACTCGGCGCCATGGCAACCGGCAGCAGCGATCGTTACTTCCAGGATCCGGAAGATGATGTCAGGAAATTTGTTCCGGAAGGAATTGAAGGCCGGGTAGCTTATAAAGGTTTGCTGAAAGAAGTAGTATATCAATATACCGGCGGCCTCAGGGCAGGTATGGGGTATTGCGGAGCAAAGAATATTGCCGAATTACAACAGGCCACTTTTGTACAAATCACCAATGCGGGTATGAGAGAAAGTCATGCACATGATATTGAGATAACAAAAGAAGCCCCTAACTACAGCAGAAGATAAACCAAAAAAAAAGCCCTGTATTACTTAATACAGGACTTTTCAATAACATTCACTGGTTAACTATCTTACTGCATAATCAATTCTTATTGTAATTGACGCTGTTTTATTTTTAGATGAAGTATTGAATGCTCCTCCGTAACTATAATCTTCATTACTGTTTTGCCCTGTTATCTGGAATACACCCATTGTTGCTTTTTTAATATTTCCCAACCTGCTTCCTGAATTTTTAGCGATCGTTTCTGCTCTTTGTTTGGCATCAGCGCTGGCTTTAGCGAGCAGGTCAATTTTCAATTCAGACAATTTGGTGTAGTAATAAGATGGCGAAGAAGAATTGAACTCAATGCCACTTTCAATCAATTCTGTAATCTCCCTGGAAATTTTTTCTACCTTCTCTATATCTTTTGATTCAACCGTAACATCCTGTTTCAGGTTATAACCGGTGAATTCGCTTCCTGTAATTCTTCCATTTTCATCATATCGGCTGGAGAATTCCTTGTCGATTGACACGGCAGAAAAGACCATTTCAGCATCTGTTACTCCTTTTCCTTTCAGATAATTCCTGATCTTGCTTTCATCTTCCTTCAACTGGGAATAAGCTGATTTCAGGTCCATTGTTTTCCGGCTGTAGTTTCCGGTCCATACTATCTGGTCACTGATAAAATCCTTCTCAGCCAGGCCGGTTACTGTAATCGTTTCTGTTGCTTTGTACTTGTACTTGTAGGCGTTTGCCAATAATAAGACTCCTGCAATTATTGCTATGGCAATTGCAATGGGAGATACATAATTTTTCATACTGCTAAGGTGTTAATGGTGGTAATTGCAGTATAAAAGTAAAGAACGGAATAGTATATAATTCGTTAAAAGGATAAATATCTTTCAAAAAGTATTTTCAAAAAGAAAGAGACCGGCCTGAAAATCGGCCGGTCATCCTGAAATACCTGTTTATTCTTCCCCTCCCACAACAAAAGTTATCATCTGTTTCCTATAAGCCTTTACCTGGTGACCATTCTGTATGGCCGGTTCCCATTTTGCTGATTTCCTTATCACCCGGATGGCCTCCTCTTCCATACCATATCCATTATTAGTAAGGGCCTTTATATCGCTTACTGTTCCATCCAGGTCCACCACAAACTGTATCATTACGGAATAGCGGCCTGGTGGTGCATCATTTTCAAGGGGCACTTCTGCATCAAGATTTCTTTCCAGGAAAGACTTCCAGTTCCCGGTAAATTTTGCATCTATCTCCACTGTTGTAAAAGGTCCTTCTGGTTCCTTCACTGTTTTAGCTTCAACGATTCCTTTTCCCTCACCAAGAGACTGCGGAGGTTTCGATGTGCCGTCATCATCGATTCCGCTTTTTGTTTCCACGTCAATAACAGATACCTCCAATGTTTCCTGGTCTGGTGGCGGCGACTGTACTTCCTCATCAGGCAGAATCTGTGGTGTAGTAAATTTTTCTGTTCTTACCTGTTCCGGTTCCGGTTGTTCTCTTTCTGGTTCTGGTAAGGGTTCCGGTTCCTTTTCATCTGGTATCTGGGTTAGCTCAATGCCGGGTACTATTCTGTAAGAGCTGTCATTCTTTTTCATTGAATTGGCCAGCACAGAGCCACCAATGGCAACAGAGGCTATAATACCAGTGACTAAAAGTGAATTTCTGATCCGCTTCGAATAGTTTTTGCGAAGCTCATAAGCTCCATACTCTTTGTTGCGTCCATCAAAGATGATATCTATCAGCTCTGATGTGAGAATCTTGTTGGTTTGCATGGTTTATACTTTTCAAAAAAGATGAACACAGCCACCCTTTCCATAAAACTTTACGTCTTCATTTTAAATATTGAAATAAAACTCCGGCACACCCAGTATTTTTATGGAAATTTTAATTGTTGGTGTCACCGGCAACAACCTATATTTTTACGAAAACAATTTCTTGAAACGTTTTACAAACTTATCCCTGGCCATTGGAGGTGGATTACTACTCTGGGCTGCATGGCCTGCTTCACCGCTTACCTTATTGATATTTTTTGCATGGCTGCCCTTGCTTTGGCTGGAATCAAAAGTGAAAAGCCGGAAAAAATTCTTTGGCCTAACATACGTAACCATGTTCATATGGAATGTATCTGCAACCTGGTGGATATGGAATGCTTCAGCACCAGGTGCAGTGTCTGCTTTCCTGGCTAACAGTTTACTGATGTGTTTTCCATGGCTTGGTTACAAGATCGCAAAAAAAAGACTGGGAGAAGTTGGAGGGTACATTTCTCTTATCGCATTCTGGATGTGTTTTGAATTCATTCACCTGCAGGATTGGGGACTAAGCTGGCCCTGGCTAACACTTGGAAATGTATTTGCCATTCATCCCGAATGGATTCAATGGTATGAGTATACGGGAACTAGTGGCGGATCCCTTTGGATTTTAATAGTTAATATTTTTCTGTTCCGGCATGTAAAAAATAATTTCAACAGGGAAAGTTCAAAAACTTATAAAAATCTGGTAGCCGGTATTCTTATTTTGATTGTTCCGGTTGCCATTTCAATACTTGTTTTTACACAAATTGATTCAAGAACATTATTGCCTGCAATTAAATCTAACATTGTGGTCGTTCAGCCCAATATCGACCCCTACGAAAAAATATCTGATGCTGCCGGCTCTTTTGAAGGACAATTACAAAAACTTATTGCTATAAGTGAATCAAAAGCAGATGATAATACAGCATTAATTGTGTGGCCGGAAACAGCATTGTATATGGGCAACGGCATTGATGAAGGCAACATGAAAAGCAATATGTTTCTTGACCCTTTATGGTCTTTTCTTAAAAGACATCCCCGCAGTTCCCTGTTCACAGGTATTGAAAGCTATCGTATGTTCGATGCAAAAACAAAGTTTTCCCGTGAATTTTCAGGGCAGCATTTTGAAACATATAACGGATCTGTGTTACTCGATAGCAATGGTGCCTCATCCTTTTATCATAAATCTATGCTGGTGCCCGGCGTAGAAACATTGCCATGGTTTTTACGTTTCATTGATAAATGGTTTGAAAAATTTGGCGGCACGACAGCCGGCTATGCAAAACAAACTGAAAGGGCTGTTCTCGCCGAAAAGAACGGCTTTAAGATTGCCCCTTCCATTTGTTACGAAAGTATCTATGGTGAGTTCATGAGCAGATATGTTCGTAACGGAGCCAACCTGATCTGCATTGTCACCAATGATGGCTGGTGGAAAAAAACTCCGGGGCATAAACAACATATGAACTATGCAAGACTGAGAGCCATTGAAACAAGGACATGGGTAGCCCGTAGTGCCAATACAGGTATCAGCTGCTTTATTGACCCCTATGGCAAAGTAATTGATCCGCAACCATACAATACTGCATCAGCCATTAAACTTTCCATTCCCGCAAATGCCACTAAAAAAACTTTTTTTGTCCGCCACGGTGACATTCTTTCCAGGATAATGGTAGCCCTGAGTATTGTACTTCTTGCCTATTCATTTTTTTTGAAAATCTGGCAATCACTTTTTAAAAAGAAGTTCCCTTCTCTTCAGACAAATGACAAATAAAGAAATTCAAATAGAAGGTAAGAAGATCTTTTACCGTATCACAGGTAGCGGTAAGCCTGTAATGCTGGTACATGGTTTTGGAGAAGATGGAACAGTATGGAAACACCAGCTGGGTTATTTGAATGATAGATTTAAACTTATCATTCCCGATTTGCCCGGCAGCGGGCTATCTGAAATGACAGGCGATATGAGCATGGAAGGAATGGCAGAAGTATTACATTCCATTATTCATAAAGAAAATATAGATAAATGTATAATGATCGGGCATAGCATGGGTGGATATATCACACTGGCTTTTGCAGAAAAATATTGGAACCATCTCACAGCTTTTGGGCTTTTTCATTCTTCAGCTTATGCAGATACTGAAGAAAAAAAAGCTACCCGGGAAAAAGGAATTGCGTTTATTAAGGAACACGGAGCTTTTGCCTTCCTGAAGAATGTCACACCTAATCTTTTTTCTGCTCAGACCAAAGACGAAAAACCAGGATTAATCGATGAACAAATAAACAGTTTAGACAACTTTTCACCCACTGCACTCGTTTCGTATTACCGGGCCATGATAGAAAGGCCTGATCGAACAGCAATTTTAAAACAAAGTACTGTGCCTGTGCTCTTTATAATCGGAAAATATGACAATGCTGTATCCCCCGCTGATACATTAAAGCAAAGCCACCTGCCCGGAATTTCGTACATTCATATGCTAAATCAATCCGGACATATGGGAATGCTGGAAGAACCGCAGCAGAGCAACCAGATTCTGGAGAAATTTTTGCTGGATATTTAAAATTCAATTTCGACCAACGTATCAATGAAACGATTTTTACTCGCTATAGTAACTTTTTTTGTGCTGTCTGCACCTTTATATGCGGCACATATAAAGGGTGGATATTTTTCGTATGAATACCTCGGACCCGGTAGCGGTACAAATCTCAGATACCGTATAACACTAACAGTTTATATGATTTGTAACCCTTCTACCGGGCAGGTTTCAAATCCAATTAATTTCAGCATTTTCAACGCCGGCAACAATCAGTTCATTCAGAATGTAAGTGTCTCCTTAACCAATCAATTTAATCTTAATAAATCCGCTGATGAGCCTTGTATCTCAGGAGATCAGCAAGGTTGTTATTATACTATCGTTGTTTATGATCTGCCAGTTGTAGAATTACCATCTACTCCTGATGGCTATATTGTCGCTTACCAAAGATGTTGCAGAATTATGGGAATTAATAACGTAACGGGCAGTGGCAGTGTTGGCAATACGTTTTCTATAAATATACCCGGTACTTTAACAGGCCAGAATGCCCAGACAAACAGCAGTCCTTCTTTTCTTGTAAATGACACAGCGGTTGTGTGCGGAAACAGCTTCTTCCAGTACTCTTTCCAGGCATCTGACATTAATGGCGATTCTTTATCCTATGAATTCTGTAGTGCCTACCTGGGCGGTGATGCAGGGCCCAATGCGGCTCCGGTTACAGCCGCTAATCCGCCATATATATCTGTTCCATACGAGGCTCCTTTTAGTGGCTCTCAACCAATGGGGCCGGGAGTAACTATTGATCCACGAACTGGTTTGATAAGTGGCATTGCACCTTCTCAGCTTGGAGAGTATGTGGTTTGTGTATGTGTAAATGAATACCGAAACGGTGTATTGATAGGAAGAACCAGGAAAGAACTTCACATCAGGGTTGGGGATTGTGTTCCCATTGAAGCCACATTGAATCCACAATATATTACCTGCGATGGGTTTACTATGTCATTTGCTAACAATACTCCCAGTACAGATATCAACAGTTATTTCTGGGATTTTGGCGTATTAACTGCTACGAATGACACTTCTAATGTGAACACACCGACTTATACATACGCTGACACTGGAACGTACATAATCAAGCTGGTTACTAACCGTAACCAACAATGCTCAGATTCAACAACAGCGATTGTAAAAGTATATCCCGGCTTTTTCCCCGGATTTATAGTAACAGGTGGTTGTTTTATCAACCCTTATCAATTTACTGATACTACCAATACAAGGTACGGTGCTGTAAACAGCTGGCGATGGAACTTCGGCGACTTAACAACAATTGCTGACACATCAAGGATACAAAATCCCCAATGGACCTATGCAGGCCCGGGTACTAAAACTGTTTCTTTGATAGTAACCAACAGCAAAGGTTGTATTGACACTGCGCAAGTAGATATAACGGTACTCGATAAACCATTAATCACTCTTGGCTTCCGTGATACGCTGATCTGCAGAAACGATGTACTGCAGTTAAATGCCAGCGGTACAGGAACCTTTAGCTGGACACCATTAGTTAATATTACTAATCCAACTACAGGCACACCTACCGTTTCTCCTGTTATTACTACCTGGTATGTGGTAAACCTGAATGATAATGGTTGCATCAATACAGATTCCGTAAGAGTACGAGTGGTAAACCAGGTAACACTTCGGGCCATCAATGATACCACCATCTGCCAGGGAGATGCCATTCAGTTAAATGCAACGTCAGATGGGCTTGCCTTTAACTGGACACCGGTTGCTAATCTTAATAATCCTAATATCATTAACCCGGTTGCGATTACCAATAACACGACTGTTTATAATGTAACTGCCACTATCGGTGGATGCACCGCTACAGACCAGGTAATCGTAACTACAGTTCCGTATCCTATAGCCGATGCAGGAACAGACCCAACTATATGTTATAATACTTCTGCACAGTTGGACGGAACTGTCAATGGCAGTTCATTTACCTGGACACCTTCTTCATATTTGAATAACCCGAACATACTTAATCCCGTTTCGTCACCACCACGAACGACGCAATATATTCTCTCTGCCTTTGATACGTTAGGTTGTCCCAAGCCGGGTCGTGATACTGTGCTGGTAACTGTATTGCCAAGAGTAAGAGCTTTTGCAGGAAGAGATACAGCGGTAGTGGTTGGCCAACCACTGCAATTCAATGGAAGTGGCGGCGTGAATTATGTGTGGAGCCCGGCTACCGGTCTCAGCAGTACCACCATTCCTGACCCGGTTGGTGTATACAATTCATCTATCGATAGCGTACGATATAAGCTGGTGGTAACAGACCAGGCGGGTTGTGCAGATTCTGCTTTTGTTACTGTCAAAGTATTCAAAACAATTCCTTATGTCTTTGTTCCAACAGCCTTTACTCCCAATAATGACGGATTGAATGACCTTATAAGGCCAATTGCCGTAGGCATACAAAAGATAAATTACTTTAGTATTTACAACCGGTGGGGGCAGTTGGTATTCACCACCACCGTAAACGGTCAAGGCTGGGATGGCAGGATAGGCGGCCTGGCGCAAAGCACCAATGTATATGTATGGATGGTCAGCGCTATCGACTATACTGGAAGACCTTTTTTCCAAAAGGGAACAGTGACCTTAATAAGATGATTCCTTACTATTATTTCCAGTCAACTCAGGTAATAAAACGATTTCTTGTTTTAAATTGCCGGCTGAATCGATTAATGTCAGCCATTAAAGAATGACTACTCACCATTTACCATTCACTACTCACCAATATGCCTAAAATTGTATTTATTACCGGCGCCACTTCAGGTTTTGGAAGATCGTGTGCTTATAAATTTGCTGCGCATGGTTATGATCTTATCATTAATGGCCGGCGAACCGACCGCCTGCAGCTGCTTGCTGATGAAGTCGAAAATAAATACAATGTCGCCGTGCTGCAATTACCTTTTGATGTAAGAGAAGAAAAAAAAGTATTTGAATCGATCAGAAGTTTACCTGAAGAATGGAAAGCAATTGATGTACTAATTAATAATGCAGGGCTTGCATTGGGCCGTGATTATTTTGAAGAAGCCGATCCCGATGACTGGAATACGATGATCGATACAAACGTAAAAGGCGTCTTATATGTGGCAAAAGTAGTATCACAATTGATGGCAGCCAGAAAACAGGGACATATCATCAATATGGGTTCTATTGCCGGTAAAGAAGTGTATGAAAAAGGAAATGTGTACTGTGCCAGCAAGTTTGCGGTAGATGCTATCAGCCAGGGTATGCGGATAGATTTACTTCGCCATAATATTAAAGTAACCTCCATCAATCCGGGTGCTGCAGAAACAGAATTTTCTGTCGTACGTTTTAAAGGAGATGAAGGAACCGCAAAAAAGATCTATGATGGATTAGTACCTCTTACTGGTGATGATGTGGCCGAAATTATATATTACTGCGCCTCTCTTCCCCCGCATGTTTGTATAAATGACCTTTCCGTTACCTGTCTTCAGCAAGCCAATACCATCTATTTCAATCGCCATACTAACAGTTGATAGTTGTCTTTTTTATTATGAGATTTCACTTTAATCTGCTACCTTAGGAGTTCCCCGCACCGTATGTCTTCCGTTGGCCCGAAACTTGCCCCGTATATTCCCGTGGAAAATGTACTTAATTAATCAATTAATTGGTTTAAAATTAAAAATCGGCAAAACCGGCAACTATATTTATGCAGTATTTCCAATACTTGATAAAGCCTGTTATGAAGAAACCGTACTTCCTTGTTACTGCGTTAGTTTTACTAAGCCTTACCAGCTTTTCCCAGGATGTAATCCGTCTCCAGTCATGTTCCAACGATATGATCAGCAAGCAGGTTGACAGCCTGAAAAACCTTTATGGCAATGATGGCTATATCTTGCTCAAAGAAGCTTCCATCAACATGGAAAGTGAGTTTGAAATGCCGGTGATAGTGCCGCTAACACAAGGCAGCTGGTACCAGTTTGTTTTTATTGGCGACTACTCATCCCGTCTCTATGAAGTAAGAATGTACGACTGGCAGGAAAGGCAGGTTATTTACAGACAAAAAAGATGGGGAGAAATAGACGGGAATGTGATTGTTTACTCGTACGTACCACAATTCTCCGAATTCCATATGATGAAACCGGTACAGGTAAATAAACAAAAGAAAAAGAACCTTTGTGGTTATGTAATGTTGTTCAAAAGAACCGGTTCTCCTACTGCTGCCACTACACCTCAAAATCCCTGAAACCAAAAACTTCAATATAAAAGTAAAACCCATCCTAAGATGGGTTTTACTTTTATAGTATTTGTATAACAATAATCTTACAAAGTATTTCAGCGCTTGTACTAATTACACACCTATTGTGCCAACGATATTCTTACCTGCAAACCACCCCTTGTATTGGTAATCGGAAAGGCACTGCTGATCTTTGGAATACTTCTGTTCTGTTCGAAGTAGAGTTTCATACTAATCCTGTTATTCAGGATATAATCGATTGAAGGTGCTATGCGTATCACTTTTTGTCCGCCTGTACCAAAGGCGGTACCCTGATCAAGTTTACTGTTAGCCGTTGCATCATCCCGCAGGCTGAAATCCATCCGGAAAGTAACATCATTATCCAGTTTCATTCCATTCTTACCGATCTTAAGATTTTTGATCAGCGGAATTCCTTTCTTTCGCCAGTTGAATCCAAAAGTTACTTCAGTTGAACGGTTCTCTGCTAATTGGTAGTCAATCAAACTCAAACTTAATGTCCGGCTTTTCTTGAATTCAAACCTGGTAGTCAGTTGATTAGTGAACGTCACATCAATCTCGATCAATGGGTCAAAAGATTCCTGTATAGTAATATTAGGCACCAGGAAGTAAGGAATAAAATTACCCGTCAGTGTATCTCTGAACGAAGGATACCCCACCCTCAGCGGATCAGCAAATAACAACGCTGTATTGAAACTGTTCATGCTAAAAGTGCTGCGGTAACCGTGGCGGATTGTAAAGTTGGTAAATATTTTATCCAGCCCTTTCATTCTCGACAACCCGGTATAGGTAATATTCCAGTTTGGTTTTGGTAAGATACCGGAGAAAGGATTAGCCCTGATATTAGGATTATTGTTCTTCGTAAGTTTTACACCCAAAGGGTCCTTATTGGTATATGCTGCCAGGAAAGCAGGTATCACCACATCCTGCGCATAGCGGCCATAGCCTTTTACATAACCATCGGGATCAGTGCCTCCTGTCTGGTAAGGATTAAGACCACCCAGTTTGCCAGATAATATTTTCCTGTTGGCTTCAAACTGCTTGAATGTTTCAGACACTACGTTAGGATCAAATTTTTTGAACAACGTTTGATAGGAAATATAACTTACACTGAAGCTGCCTAATGCATAAGGATTGAGCCTTGTAAAGCCTGCACTTCCTGTCGTGTCCTTATATAATTCAGAATACTGCTTGTCAAATGTCTTATCAAGATTGATATCAATATTAAAATCCCTGAACGGGCTAACCTGCGCCGTAATGTTCAATCGCTGGTTATACCGCTGCTGTATCATGGCACTTACCAGGGAGTCACGGGACAATAACCCTTTAGCACCAAACCTGTTGATCCAGTTGGTATCCGGCTGGTAACCGAAGATATATCCAAAGCCCGGTTCCCTGCTTTTGAAATTATTTCCCAGCAACTGGGTGCTATCCATATAACCCGGTAGGGTCGTTCCAAAATCTTCTGTATACTGAATACCCACTCTTTTCAGCGAAGTAGCCAGCCGGAGGAAGAACTTGGGAACATTGCTGATTTCTGGCAACTGGTTAGGATCTTTCCTTGCTTTTATCTTCCTCTTCTTAATACGTACGATCTTTCCTTTTTTATTCCTGATGGTATCTATACGAATTCCTGCTTCTCTCGGACCCTGTGGCTGATTACCAACTTGACCGTCATTCTTTTTATCGTCGCCGCTTTTACCATCATTTTTACCACTCCGTTGGTTTTTGGGTGCCCCGGGAGAGTTACTGTTTACTGCTCTTAAGAACCGCCATTTATTATATAGTTCTTCAAACTTCAGCTCACCGTTTATAGTTCTTGTTTGCGTATTAGAAAGTGTATTCCCCAGGTTCCTTGCCAGTAAGGAAGAAGCCAGCCAATTATACTTTGTATTATAACTTGCTCTTACTGATGTCCAGTCAAGCAACGGAATTTTATTGGTTGGTACATTATAGTTGATCGTTACATCCTGGCTATAATTGGTATTCCTTCCTCCTTTGAAGAGATTGGTTTTAACAGAATCCTTTTTCACTTTTGTATCAATCCTGCCAAAAGGTTCATCTACCCGTGCATTATTGGTAGCTGTAAAGTCGATGGAAATAGATCTTGTAAGATTCCATTGCAAAATATAATACCTGTCGAACGTAAAATACTTGTTGTATGTCTCCGGTATCTGATAGGGGCCACCACCTACATTGCGGGGGCGGGTAGCGCCAAACTGCCGGAATACATCAGCCCTGAAAGATATCTGGTTGGGAGCATAATTTAAGTTGAAATCCTTTATCAATGACAACCAGGGTGATTTCGATTTGATCATTTTTTTAAATGGTTCAAACGGTCTCACCTGCGGAGCATAAGTATAGCCTATTGCTCCGCGGGTACGGCGCATTTCATCTCTTTCTATCAATGGATTATGGCTGAGTGTCTGTATGTAGGAGTAATTGAAATCAAAATTGGTGATACTCCATGGCTTGGGTCTCTTACCATCTGTTTTCAACTTTCTTACATTCGTAAGGTTGATTGTCTTTATGGTAGTAACATCCTGCGCATCATTTTTTATCGAGTCTCTCTTATCAGCATCGGCATCCTTTATTTTTTGCTTCAGGTTAAGATCAAGATCATACGGATCATACTCCGGAGTGCTGGTGCGCCGGCTGATACCAGCATACACAGGAATTTGTAAACCCAATTTCTTGGGCAATAATTTTCCTGCCTCGATGGTAGCTGATGCATCAATTGTGTAAACATCTTCCCGGCTCCGTTCATTTACTCTTTGTTCCAGTGTACCAAAACCCTGTGATCTGGCAGTTCCTGAAATAGACAGGGTTCCCAGGTCTGCCAGTTTTATATCTGCCCTTGCTAAGGCTGCCCATCCACCTTTTTCATCCAGTTGTTGCAGGCGGAGTTCATTAAACCACACTTCGGTGCACACTGATTCCTGGGTTACATTTTCTACTCCCATCAGCATACCCCTCACTTCACCAAGGTTTGGATTACCCAGAATAGCATATGACCGGCCGTTCGCCAATGTCTCTTTATAATAGACTGAAGGCGAAATTCCCAACTTGTTCCGCTTCGTTTTCAGGTCAGTCAGATCTTCCAATGAGAAATCAAGATTATTTTCTGCAGGCCATATTTTTAAGCTATCAGTTTCTCCAAAGTCAGTTTTCTTCAATGGAATTCTTACTTCATAATAATTCCCGGAAAAGTCATTCCCAATTCTTACCACTGCATTAAGATCTCCATCTTCAATTGGCTGGCTGCCCTGTACAGACTCTGCATGGATAAACATAGACAGTTTACCATACTGGCGCATATCAAGATTCATCGTTTTAAAAACACCTCTTGACTCAAATTGTGGGAGTCCGCAAACCTGCATGCTGATAGATTGCTCATTCAGGAACAATGCCACATTATTATTACTAAGCTGTTGTTGTCTTTCAATGCCCGGAGGTATGCGGTAAACAATTGGCTGCCTTTGGTCATTTTCTTCCACATTCACTGCCAGCACATTTACTGTTGTAGGATCAGGAACAGGAAGAGTGGTATAATTACCGGTAGTATCGATCTTATTCTTGAATTTTCTCCATTGGTTACGGATCAGTTCCAGTTTACCAAAACGCATTACAACAGAATCTTCAAACCCGGTTACGAACATACGAATGAAGCGAATGGATTTGAAATCAGGAATATTTCCAATTTTTTGCTGGTACTGATCAACCGGAATACGAAACAGGTACCATTTCTCCGTACGGGACTGCCCGTTGGCCAGTGATACAGTCGATTCTCTTACATCAGTAATAAAAGGGTTTGTACTTTGACTCATCCCGGGTCTGATATCCACTCTGTATTGGAAATATTCTTCCACTTCATTCATGGTATTATCCCTGTTCAGTTCTTCGGCATCGGGATATTGAGTAAAGGCATTTACAAACTGTGTATTGTTTTCTGCAATCGGCGAATTACCATGCGGGTTATTGATATTTTTATACCGTTGCAAGATTCCTGTTACCGGTGACTGATCAAAAGCAGGGTCACGGTAAGCTTTAAAATTATCCCCTGAAGGGTCTGCCTGCGCCTTTTGATAAATTGGTGAAGTAGTTCCAAAGTTTGTACTCAAACTATTCAGGAAGGGAGCAAATACTCTTTGCTCAGCAGTATCCTGTAATCCATCAAAGCCTACATCCTGGAACTCCCGGTCGGTTGGGGTATTACTAAACGCATTGGTTACCTGCAGCGGAATAGAAGGAACTTTGCCCCATACGGTTGATTCATCAACTCTTGCATTATTTGTAGGAGTAGGCAATCCATTTTCATATTGTCTCTTGCCATCTCTTAATACATCTTCAGAAATATTTCCCAGGTTGAAATATAATTGACCACCGGTTGGGTTAGCCGTATTAGTGATAAAGGGATCCTGCAGCCAGAATTCTATATACTCTATGTTGCCGGTTTCAAAATCTGTCTGGTCAATATTACGCATCAACCCTCCCCATGCCTGCCTGGGATTTCTTAGTTTGCCATTCGCATCTACTCTTGTCGGATCGAATTCGAAATTATAAGGTCCTTTATCCTTAGGATAAAATGCAAGGTCGAAAGTGGTCAATAAACCTTCACCAAACTGTGTACTGCGCCGGGGGAATATTTCCTTTTGCAGTACCTGTCTTGTTTCAGGTTTTGACAACTCATCCAGGTCATTCTGCAAAGGGTTGTTTGAATTTCTTCTTTCCTGCAATACTGGTTCAATATTATACCAGGCCAGTTTGGCCCTGTTATAGCCGCTTCTGAGGTCGTTATTTAAAGCTGATTCCGTAAACAAACCATTACCCTGCGGTATAGAAGCCATTGTCCAGCTGATCAACGGGAAACGAAGATCAATACCGGCACGGGTTCCTTCGAAGTCATCAATATATACCTGGCCGCTCTTATCACTATTGCCTGAGTTGATCTGCTTAGCATGTCCTGGCTGTAAAAGAGCTGCCTCTGCATAAGCGGTAATAGATGACATCGCTTTGGTAGAATAGAAAGGTAGTTTATCAAGCAATTTTGATAAGCGGGGAATATTATTGCGATAGTCAATATCAAAACCATACATCGTATTGCGAATGGGATCTTCTCCGTAAGATTGTTTTATAAAAAAAGGTCTTTCACCCAGTCTTACAATCGTTCCGCCAAGCGACAGCTTATTGCTTGCCATATAATCAAGCCGCAATCCCAGGAAATTCTTCTGCTGGAAACCAAAGGCCTGGTTATTCTCATAATTAATACTAACCGGAACACCTGAATTGATGATAGCCTGGTTCACTACTCTCAATGTTCCCAGGTCATAATTGATCTCGTAATCCACATTCTCTACCAATACCTGCCCTCCGGCCGTTACAGTTACCGAACCGCGGGGAATATTATATCCCAACTGATACTCACTTCCTCCTCCTGCAGCACCAAACCCTGATGATTTGGACCGGCCGGTGATCTTAAACCGGTTCAGGTTAGCATATGTTTGTGCGATGGCTTTGATCGTATCATAAAGCGGGTAGTATAAATATTTATCTCTCGTAGCTTGTGAAGCATATAAATAATCGAGGTCATGCCCAAAAGGTTCCAGTACGGGGAAAATGATACGACTCTGTGTAGAAATAACTGTATAGCCTTCTATAAAATCAAACACCCCATCCGGTTGCGGGTCATTCTGGTTATTTAACCGGTCGAGGTTTGTTAATGAAATAATTGGTTGCCCCTTATAAGGATCTACTACATCCGGCGGAGGCAAATATCTTTTTTCACCAAAGCTTGGTTCTTCATATAACAGGTCCAGCATAAAGTCCTGTCTTTCCAACTGGCCAAAGCCAACTGAATAAACATTCTTCATCATCAGATCCCATATCGGAAGATTTGTTCTTTGCGAAGTAGCTTTTAGTAATTTAAGAAAAAGAGTTCGCTGGGAATTACCTGTTGTATCGGGTGGTACATCCTGCGAAAATTCGCCTACCTGGAATACCCGGCCGTTATAAGTGTATTGGAATGCGATTCCCAATACTTCATCGGGCTGCAACGGTTGATTGAGTGAGATAAAGCCTATCTGTGGATTAAAGTAATAATCTGTTGCCTGCAGTTTTCTCGCAAATGTTTTTTCAAAATCCTGTACCGGTGATAATCCATAAGTAGTGAGTGCATTTTGCACCAATGAAGAATTCCTGAAATTTGGATTAGTCGTCAGGTCACGATAGAGATTATTAGCATCATTTCTTGGCAATACATCGCCCCCACCTGTAAGAATAGGACTGTACGGATTTCTTTCTCCCAGGTCCATAAAGGCTACTACATCTCTTGTATCGGTGGTACTCCCGTTCCTGTTCGTAACCCACACTTCTACCCTTAGTACCTGCACTTTTGAATTGACGATCGGCAATTGTTTCATTGCCGTATTATAATTGCTGCGAAAATATTGTGACATCAGGAAGTGCCGGTTCTCATCATACTCATCTGCTTTTAGTGAAAACCGCTGCGCTGATGTTCCGCCCTGCAATCCCATTGTCTGGCGCTGCGATTGTTGATTGGCCAGTACCGTAGTGATAAATAATTTGCCAAATTGTAATTGTGTTTTTACGCCAAAAAGAGACTGAGCCCCCGGTATCAATGTTCCTTTCGAAGCGAAATTGGTATTACCTGCCTGGAACATTTTTACAATATCATCATCCTTTCCCCTGAAATCAAGTTTCAACTGATTTTCAAAATTGAAATTGGCCAGCGTATTATAGTTGATCGGCAGTTTTAGTTTTTCCCCTATCTGCGCATCCATCTGCAGTTGGGAGTTCATATTAAAATCAAACCCACCATTTCTTCTTGCTCTTTCAGGCAATGTCGGGTTTTTAATATTCTGTCCCTGGTAGCCCGCCAAAAAATCAACATACCCGGATGGTTTGATCTCAATTTTTACTTTCCCGTCGGGGCCTACACCCATTATCCTGTTGAACCAGTCGTTTGACACTTTGAATTTTGGCCGTACCATCCGGCGGTTCATATTGGTTAAAAGTGAGGCTCTTTTTTTAAAATAATCTTCCTCGTCTTTTTTTCCCTGCATCCGCACAAATTCCTCCATAGTAAAAGAAGTGGGAGTCCGGTAATAACGATTACCAATCTTTTCTACGATATAATACTGTTTTGTTTTTGGATCGTATTCTATGGTTCTTTTGATAAATGCAGTATCCCTGAGATCAAAAGTGTTCCGGTTGGGGTTAGAATAAGGGTCGCCATACCTGTCTCTTATCGGGTAGCGGGTGGTATCGTAAAAAAAGAAATTGTTATTTGCATCAGAAGGCCTGAAATCATCAGCCCGTGCCTGCAAACCGGAAGAAGCAAGCACAATGGTAAATAATACCAGTGTACGGAAGATATGAGCAGTTTTAAGGTTCAATGTTTTCTCGTCAATTAGTTTCCTGAAATATTGTAATTAGAGGGTACGAAGTGCCATCTTAATCAGTTCCTCAACGGATAGGTTTGGATTGGCTGTAAGGGTCTTTTCAATGGCCTGGCTGGCAGCCTGCCTGTTAATGCCCAAAGCAGTTAAAGCATTTAACGCATCTTGATGCAAAGTATTGTTTTTCAGCGGAGAAATATTTGATTCCAGGGGATGCTTTGCCAGTTTATCCCTGAGTTCCAATACCATCCGCTCGGCAGTTTTTTTGCCTATCCCTTTTACCCCTTCCAGGGTCTTTGTATCACCCTGCACAATTGCTTTGGCCAGTTCCTCCGGCTTCATGCAGGACAACATTACTCTCGCTGTCGATGCGCCGATGCCGGAAACACTTATCAACTGCATGAAAATCTCTTTTTCTGCCAGGTCAAAAAACCCATACAACACATGGGCATCTTCCCTTATAAGCAAGCAGGTATGCAAAATCCCCTTATCAAGGTTTTGAATTCTATAGTAGGTATTCAGACTGATCTGTACCTCATATCCCACACCATTTACATCAACATGAACTGCAGCCGGGGTTTTATGCACAAAATCACCTTTCAGGAAAGCTATCATGGCTGCGAAAATAGGGAAATGGTTAATTGATTAATCGGGATCGGCAATGTATATCACTCTTATCCCCGGAATAACTGAATTCACAATTAATTAATCCACCGTAACTTTGGCCACTTTTATTTTTAATATTCTTTCTGCATGAGTAAAAAAATTACCGCTGCCATTACTGCTGTAGGCGGCTTTGTTCCGGAAGATAAACTGACCAACTTCGACCTGGAAAAAATGGTGGAAACCAATGATGAATGGATACGCACCCGAACAGGTATTTCTGAGCGAAGGATATTGAAAGGTGAAGGCAAAGCTACTTCTGACATGGTAGTACCTGCTGTGCAGGAATTGTGCAGGAAAAGAGGCATCAGCCCGGAAGAAATAGATTGCCTGATCGTCGGAACAGTTACTCCGGATATGGTTTTTCCTTCAACTGCCAATATAGCCTGTGATAAACTGGGAGCCAAAAATGCCTGGGGTTTTGATGTGGCTGCAGCCTGTTCCGGTTTTTTATACTCACTAACACAAGGTGCGGCGCTGGTTGAAAGCGGCCGGTATAAAAAAGTGGTGGTTTGCGGAGCCGATAAAATGAGTGCCATTGTTGATTACAGCGACCGGGCCACTTGTATCATTTTTGGTGATGGTGCCGGGGCCGTTTTGCTGGAACCAAGTGAAGATGGTTATGGTATACTTGACAGCATACTCAGAAGTGATGGTAGTGGTGGCCAGTTTCTGCATATGAAAGCCGGCGGTTCATTAAAGCCTGCCAGTATTGACACCGTAATGGCAAAGGAGCATTTTGCCTACCAGGAAGGTCAGGCTGTATTCAAATTTGCCGTGAAGGGTATGGCCGATGTTAGTGCTGAATTGTTGGAGAGAAATAACCTGACTGGTGATGATGTGGCATGGCTGGTACCTCACCAGGCCAATCTTCGCATTATTGATGCTACGGCAAACAGGATGGGGTTGCCAAAAGAAAAAGTAATGATCAATATTGAGAAATACGGGAATACTACTGCAGCTACCATTCCTCTTTGCCTGTGGGAATGGGAAAACCAGTTGAAGAAAGGCGACAATATTGTACTGGCTGCATTTGGTGGTGGATTTACCTGGGGCGCCACCTGGGTGAAATGGGCCTATGATCCTAAAAATTAATGATCTATTGATGTTTTAAAAGATAATTTCAACTATCTTTTCACTGGTTATAAGGTTCAATATTTCTTTACTGATCAGCAGTTATTTTTTTATGTCAAGCCGACGCCGTGCCAACAAAAAGTTCTGGAATAAGGTTTTCAGGCTATTCCTTCTTTATCTTGTTTTAGTTCCACTCATCTTTTTAATACTGGACAGGTCAACTGTATACCAGGAAGTGAGGGAAGATATACTTGTATTTATTCTGAAGGTAGCAGGTATTGCATTGGGTATTGCCCTGATCATCAGTTTTTGGAGTAACCGTGACCCGGAGTTGAGAAAATATTAAGCAGTTATTTCTTATTGCGTACCCACAATGCAAAATCAGTTGACGGCAGCTTTTCTACTCCTGATTGCCGTAGCATAGTGACCAATTGACCGCGGTGATAAGTACTATGATTAAAGACATGTAATATCATCTGATAGATATGCATCTTAACCGGCTCTTTTTTATTGTTGTAATACTGGAATACATGATCCAGTGATAATTCACTGGCATTGCTTACCCATCCTTCCCATAGTTTTGACTGACTCATCAGGCCATTAATCACATCACGGGTAGAGCCTTTTGGATTATCGCTCGGTCGCACAAACCTTTCATGCAATTTCATACGTTGCCACCAGATACTTTCAGCATCCCAGATATGCAGGATGGTAGTATGGAGGCTGTTAAAACTGCTGGCTATCTCCGCCTTTTGTTTCTCCTCAGGCAGAGAAAGGACAGTGTCAGTAATTCGCTGGTTAGCCCAAACATTGTATGCAGCCAGTTGCTTCAGGAGTTCTTTCATGCAGTAGTTCAATAAAAATTAAATCAGTTACTTTTGAACAGGCTCAAATTTCACAATTCAAAACCCGATAATGGATAAAAGTTTTCCACTTACAGGATGGGGATCACTGGCCATACATGGCGGACACAAACAGGATCCGAATTATGCCCACCTGGTTCCGATCTATGCCAGCAGCACTTATGTTTTTGATTCTGCTGAGCAGGGAATGAAACGGTTTGACAATAAAGAAGAGGGATACATATATAGTCGCTGGGGCAACCCGACCATGACAGAAGCAGAAGATAAGATTGCAGCGCTGGAAACATTTGGATTGAATAAAGAAGCAAAAGGCATTCTGCATGCCTCGGGCATGGCTGCCATTTCCACCCTCATGCTGTCTGCCTTAAAACCAGGAGATAAGCTCATCACTCATTTTTCATTATATGGCGGTACCGAAGAACTGGTATCAAAAATTCTTCCTTCATTCGGTATCACAGCCATTATTGCTGACCTCAGGGATCTGCAAAAAGCAGCAGACATCATTAAAGCTGATAAAGCCATTAAAATGATGTACCTCGAAACACCAGCCAATCCAACTATTCAATGTGTGGATATAGAAGAATTGAGTGCCCTGGCAAAGCAATATAACCTGGTGGTAGCTTGTGATAATACATTTGCCACCCCCTACCTGCAACAACCATTCCGGTATGAAGTTGATTATATTGTTCACTCCACTACTAAATTCTTAAACGGACATGGTACTGCTATAGGAGGTATTTTACTTGGCAGGGACATTGAACAAATGAAAACAAGGATCACAAAAATTCACCGGACCCTTGGAGGCAATTCAAACAGCTTTGATGCCTTCTTACTGATACAGGGCATAAAAACTTTGGAAGTGAGAATGGAACGTCATTGTCACAATGCCATGGAAGTAGCTCATTACCTTGAAGCACATCCTGCAGTTGCCAAAGTAAACTATACAGGATTAAGCAATCATCCTGATCATTACACAGCCATGAAGCAAATGCGTCACCCGGGGGCTATGCTGAGCTTTGAATTAAGAGGAGGCTTGCAGGCGGGTATTAACTTTATGAACAAATTAAAAATGTGTGTGCGGACAGTTTCATTAGGCACCTGCGATACTCTTCTCTCCCATCCGGCATCAATGACACACTACAGTGTACCAAAAGAAGAGAAAGAAAAGTATGGCATCACAGATGGATTGATACGGATGAATGTGGGTATTGAAAATTTACAGGATATTATTACAGATCTCGAACAAGCATTATAAAGTACTATTAAAAACATACAGCAATGAAACAGTTATTTTTATTTTTCGCCTTACTGCTCCTCAATAATTCTTTCGGACAAAAGAAACCAGTTAAACAGCCAGACCCCCTGGCAGGAATTGACACTGTTTTTGAAAGGATATTAAAAGACAGACAGGGGGCAGGCTTTGCGGTAGCGATTATTAAAAAGGATAAAATTATATATGCAAAGGGGTTTGGCTACCGTGATTATGAAAAGAAATTACCTGTTACTCCTAATACATTGTTTGCTATTGGTTCCTGTACAAAAGCCTTTACTTCTTCCTTACTGGGGCTATTGAATAAAGACAATAAACTGGACTACGACAAACCCGCAAGGAACTATTTGCCTGAATTAAAATTTTTCAATGATGACCTGAACAACAAGGTTACCGTACGGGATATGATGTGCCACCGTACGGGGCTGCCAAGACATGATTATTCCTGGTATCTCTTTAATACCTCATCAAGAGATAGTTTACTGCAACGTATCCAATACCAGGAACCCACTGCTGCAATAAGAGAAACATGGCAATACAACAACTTCATGTTCCTTACACAGGGAATGATCGCTGAAAAACTAACCGGGCAATCCTGGGAAGCTAATATCAAGGAAAAAATATTCGCTCCGCTGGGAATGAAAACTTCAAATCTTTCTATTGCTGACCTTCAAAAAAGCAACGACGCCGCCCTGGGTTATACACTTTATAAAGACAGTGTGATCAAAAAACTTGACTACTATAATATTAATGCCATGGGACCGGCAGGCAGCATCAATAGCAGTGTCAACGAAATGAGCAATTGGGTAATAACATGGATCAATGCTGGTAAATTCAATGGTAAAGAAGTGTTACCTCCAGCTTATACTAAAGCAGCAATGAGTTCCCAAATGATAATGTCTGGCGGACTGCCGGATAAAGAAATTCCGGATGCACATATTGCTAACTATGGTTTTGGCTGGATGATTGTTTCTTACCGTGGCCATTACCGGGTAGAACATGGTGGCAATATTGACGGGTTTTCTGCCAGCACCACCATTTTCCCAACAGACAGTATTGGAATCGTTGTACTTGCCAATCAAAATGGTTCGGCCATTCCGGGTATCGTCCGGAATACAATCGCAGATCGTTTATTGAACCTGAAACCCATTGACTGGAACGGAAGAGCCAATGAAGCACAGAAAAAAGCAAAAGCAGCCGCTAAAGATGCTGAGAAAAGTTTAACCAGCAACAAAAAACAAGGTACAAAGCCCTCTCATGATAAGCAAAGTTATACCGGCCAGTTCAACCATCCGGGATATGGGACTTTTGAAGTAATAAACAGGAACGATTCACTGATCATGTTAACTCCGAATGGTGATGCATGGCTTCGTCACTATCATTATGATGTATTCGAAGCTCTTCCCATAGATAAAACAGACGGTATTGATACCAGCAGTACAGAAAACCTGAAGATTCAATACCAGATGAATCCTGCCGGAGAAATCAATTCAGTATTAGTACCCCTGCAGGGAGGATTGAAGGATATTGAATTCACCAGGAAAGAAAAAGCAAAGGAATTAACCAAAGATGAACTGACCAAATATACCGGCGACTATGAATTTGCTCCCGGAAACGGTGTTAAGTTTTATATCAAAGGAGATAAAACCTTATTTGCATTTCTTGAGGGGCAGCCTGAATATGAATTAGTTCCAGTTGATAAACATAAATTCAATTTAAAGATATTGAGCGGGTATAGTGTACAATTTGAGGAAAACGAAAAAGGAGAAATTATTTCGGCGAGCTTCATTCAACCTAATGGAACTTTTAAAGCAAAAAGGAAATAACAGTATGAGCATCCAAGTCAGGAGGGCTGTTAAAAAAGATTGTCCCAGATTACTGGAATTGATAAAAGAACTGGCCTTATATGAAAAGGCTCCGCAAGAAGTAACTGTAACGGCAGAGCATTTTGAAGAAAGCGGGTTTGGCAGCAACCCGGTTTGGTGGGCATTTGTAGCAGAGGCTCCCCCTCCTGAAGGAGAGGATCGGGGTGAGGTTCTAGGCTTTGCATTATACTATATACGCTACTCCACCTGGAAAGGGCAGGCTATGTACCTTGAAGATATTTTAGTGACTGAAGCAGCGAGGGGAAAAGGTATTGGCAAACTTTTATTAGATCGCCTGATTGTGGAAGCTAAAGAGAAAGGATTTAAGCGAATTGTATGGCAAGTACTTGAATGGAATGAACCGGCTATTAATTTTTATAAAAAATATAATGCCGACTTTGATGGGGAGTGGGTCAATTGTTCTATCTATGTTTAATGATTGAACCATTTTTGCTGATGTGCCAAACTGATGACTTCTGCTTTTGATTGTACATGCAGTTTCTCATAAACATTGGCAATATGTTTACGTACAGTCAGCACACTGATATTAAGTTCTGCAGCCGTCCTTTTAGCATCCCATCCATTCACCATATGCCTTAGTATTTCTTCTTCTCTTGTTGTGATCATTTCAGGTAAGGGGTTTTTATCCGCAGCTGATGAGTCTATAGAAGAGCGGCTCATCAGTTGCAGTGCTTTTCTCGCAATCGCAGGACTCATCGGGGCGCCACCGTATTCAAGTACATTCATTACAGCTTCCTGCAAAACACCTGCTGGTTCGTGTTTTAATAAATAACCTGAGGCCCCCGATTTAATAGCTTCAAATATTTTTTCATCATCATCAAATACTGTTAATACAATGAAATGAATAGACGGATATAATGATTTAGCGAGCCTGATCGTTTCAATTCCATCCAGTTGCGGCATTTCCAGGTCCATAAATATCACCTGTGGTATTTTAGCCTGGGGCAGGCCTTTTAATTGCTCCAGGCAATCATGCCCGTTGGTTGCCACAAAAACCACCTGCATATTTCCCAGTACCTGTATCTTCTGGAGAAAGGTATTTCTGTTGATGCTGTTATCTTCTGTCAAGGCTACTGTAAAATTCATATGCTTATAAAATTAGAGATGTGTGGCTCAGCAAAAAATAATCAATTTGTAGTAGGTGAAACTTTCATAACAGTTCCCCCACTCCCGGCTTTTTTCCAGCTAATGTTCCATCCTGCCTCCTTGCTTCTTTCTTTCATATTGGTCAACCCATTTCCGGCAGACAGGCTTTGCAAATAATCAATACCGATGCCGTCATCTGTTACAGTCACTTCCCAGTTATTGTCGGCAATAATATTTACAATAACATTTTTTCCTTTGCTGTGCTTTAATGAATTGTTTACCGCCTCCTGTAATATCCTGTATAAATGAAAAGCCTGCGAAGAAGGGAGCTGGTGATCTTTCCCGATGCTTTCTATCACTTCGATGTTTATATCAGGATAACTTTTATGAATCCGGCTTACAAACACTTTTAACCTGTCACTGATAGCTGTCAGCGATAAAGCTTCTTTCTTCAATACCCAAATAGTATCGTTCAACTCTGAAATGATGGCCGTAGAGTTGTTTTTTATTTCCCTGAAGGCATTATTACTGGCTGAATCTGCCCCGGAAAGCTGGATATAATTCACATTAGAGGAAAGGGATGCAGCATAAGCACCCAGGTTATCATGTAAATCAGCCGCAATCCTTACCCGCTCATTTTCCTCAGCAGCTTTTACTGCATTAGCCGCATTTCTCTTTTCTTCAGCCAATGCAAGTTCCATTTTCAACTGTTGCCTGCGCCGGTAATCCCTGAAAATAAAATAAGCAGTAAGAAGTGCCACTGCCAGCAATCCCAATGATCCATACATGAAAAAATTCTTTCGCTGCAATCCATATTTCTGCTGCAGAATAGTATTTTCTTTTTTCTGCACTTCATACTTTGCTTCAGCATCAGCAATAGCCTGTGCTGAATTGGCTTCATAAAATGAATCCTTTGCTGCTATAAGCTGTTCCAGTGTTTCCTGATACTCAGGATACATCCCGGCCTGTTTATAATATTTTGACAAAGCCTGGAAATAAGCTAATCGCATCTTGGGGTCGTTAGTAAAAGTAGCAGACTCTTTTGCTGCCGTATCATAAACATTTCCTGTTTGCAGCTGTTTCCTGCAAAAAGCAATGGCTTTATCCAACTGACCCGTATTCGCATAAAAATCTGCCAGTTGCAGATTATCATCTACAAAAAAACCACCCCCGCTGGTTAAGTTTCTAATATTAATCATTTCCTTTAATGATGCTTCAGCTTCATCCAGCTTACCCTTTTTGGTCATGACGCTGGTTTGCACCCGCAGAGCAGTAGCCAGGTAATTAAGGTTTTCAAGTTTTCTGCAGATTGGCATCGCTCTCTGAATGTAATAAAATGCAGAATCTGTTTTCCCTATACGGTCATAAGCATTTGCTGCATTTACATAAACAGCCGCTAGTACAGGATTATATTTTGAGCCGGCTGCAGAAAAAGTAATCGCTTTTTGAATCCATTTCAATGCTTCTTCCGGCTCACCCCTCGCTATGGCAATGGAACCAACTGTATTCATAATACCACCCATATTTAATGTGTCCTTATATTTTTCAGCCTCACCAAGTAAGGGGAAAAATATAGCCAGGGCTTTTTCGAAATCAGATTTGCTGCCAAGGCACATTGCCTTTTGCCGGGTCAACTTAAAATAAATATCCCTTGTAGACGGATCTGTTATGGAATTCAGCGGAATTTGGGGTTCAATAAAAGCCAGTGCACTATCCACCCAGCCCCATTGCATATATGCATTAGCCAAAGCCAGTGCCGAAAGGCTAACCTGTCTTTTATTCTTTTGCACTGCTGCTAAATCCCTTGCCTCGATTGCGTATGCATATAATGTATCCCTGTTCAGACTTTGATATTCATCGCACAAAGAAAGTAGTATACCCAGGCGGTTGCTTTCATCTTTGGTTACCCAAAGTTTCTTTCTCAGGCTATCTATTGTCCGGGTCTGCGAATTAACAAAGACCGGGAAGAGAGTAATAATCAGGATAATATGATACTTTCTATAACTCATCGAGGTTGCAGACCTAAAAATAAAATAAACCGGGACTATAAAAAGGAGCCTACTACAAATTAAGTATTTTCTGCTACCCCGGTAAATACAATTTTTATAGTGTCGAAATCCATCCTTCAATAACCACCCGTCTCCTCATTTTGATTTATAAACTATTGAGTTATCCTGCTAACCGCAGGATATCATGACACTAAAAAACTGACTGATGACAAGATTTATTTACCTCTTCCTGTTACTGGTAGCAGTAAACCCATTGACTGTCATTGCACAAAGAAACCCTGCTCAGAAAGTGAATATATCAGCACTTGAAAATAAAATAGTAATTCCCCAGTGGGCCAGCTCAACTGCAAACAACTTTGGCAATACTCCGGTACAGCACCGGATAGAAGCGACTTGTGATACTATCCTGCTTACCCGTCAATCACAGATAGATAGTTTCAAGATACTATATCCCGGATGTACATCTGTTCAGCTATTAGAAGTTAACGGGCAGGGTGCCAGTCCGGCCATTACACAACTCGATTCGCTTAATGAAATTGTGAGTATATCACAAAACTTAAAAATTTCTCATACTTCCATTACTTCTCTTGCTGCCTTATCAGCTCTTGTTTCATTAGGCGATACCCTGGAACTGCAATATAATTTTCTGCAAACAAGTATAGGACTGAACAACCTGATCAGCCTGGGAGATGTGATCATTAATAAACTCCCTGCGTTAAACAGCATTGCGGGGTTAAGTAATACTATCGATACCATAGGTGGTGTTTTAATTGACAGCACTTCACTAACAAGCCTGAACGGCCTTGGAACTGTAGTACACATGAATGGTTATCTTGATTTACGCCATTCCCCTATTGTAAGTTTAAGTAGTTTAACAAACCTTAGATTTATCAATGGTTATTTGCGTTTTGAATTTCTTCCCTCCCTTACATCTATCGGGCTGACTGATCTCGAATCTGTATACGGTTTTTTGTTTTCCGGCCTTGATAATCTTACTTCGCTCACTGGCTTAAGTGATAATCTCACTACCACCAATCTTGGAACGATATGGATGATCAACACTGGTTTAACATCGCTGGCAGGATTAAATAATGTTACGGGCTGCTCAAACTTTTATTTTTGGTTAAACCCCAATCTTACTACACTCAACGGGTTTAACCAGGTTTCGGGAGATGTTCCGGGCGGAATTTCTTTATGGGCAAACGATGCACTTACTGATATAAGTGCTTTAAGCAATATTACCTCCATAAGCAATGGTGATCTTGATTTTCATGGCAATAACCAGCTTTCAAACCTCGCCGGTCTGGGCAATATCGTTACGATTGGCAGGCGTTTACGGATATATGAAAATCCAATAATTACTTCTCTGGCATTTCTTAATAACAGCCTGGATATACAGGATAACAATACCGAAGGCATTCAAATTGAAAACAATCCCCAATTATCTGTATGTTCCTTTGATCCGGTATGTAACTATCTTAATAACGGAGGTTTTGGTGTTGTACAAAACAATGCACCGGGCTGTACAAGCATAGCTGAAATACAGGCAGGTTGCGGACCGGGTTGTACAAGCGGCGTATTAAAAACATGGACAGGCACCAACGGAACTGACTGGAATGATCCGGATAACTGGAGCCCTATCGGGGTTCCGGGAAATTGTGACAAAGTTTATATACCATCCGGGGTTCCTGACAATCCAGAAGCAAACGGTAGTCTTTCCACAGGTGGTTTAATTATGGAAAGCGGTAGTTCTCTTGAAATGAACGGGTATAATCTTGTTTGCAAAGACACTGTGTATATTGATGATGGCGATATATATAACGCTAATTCCATTCAATTCAATAAAATCAATGATCCATATATTTTTGATGCCAGTATCCAGGCTAATTCTACGATTACTATTGACAAATATTTTGGCAGCCTGTACTTTGCTTATAATACGTTTAGCGGAAATGTTGTTTTAATTGATAGTATCGACAGATCCGGGCTTGCTGAAATAAGCAGTAATCAATTCAATAATGACCTTACCATTTTTGGCACCAGCCAGGTACCCGGTGCCAATACCTTTGTTTCAAGTTCAGGTGATGATTATATTTCAGGATCGTTTGGCGTTGCTTATACATCAATTGCCAATCTTAGTGCAGGAACAGGCGGCACCCTGCATATTGGCGGAGATCTTAACCTGAATACTAATGTTAATCCATCATTGATTAACCTGAACAGTGTGAATTTCAACGGTGGTAGTAACTCACATATTCGTCAGTTTGGTACAGTGCCTGTTTCGTTTAATAATCTGTACACCGATAAATTCTCAAAAGCGCAACTGATTATACCAGAACATGATATTTTCTTGCGGGGTACAGCATGCCTTAGTGGCGGCCTGATTAAAACCAGTCCAACTGCATTACTCATTGCAGAAGATAATGCATCCATTAACTGTCATAGTTCAGAAAGCTGGGTATGGGGGCCGCTTAAAAAAATTGGTGATGATCAATTTACGTTTGCAGTGGGTGATAGCCTGAAAAAAGCGTTATTAACATTAGCCACAGCCCCAGCACAAGTAAACGATGCGTTTACAGCACAATATTTTCAGGTTAATCCCTCTGCTGCAGGATATGATACATCACTGCATGCAGCTTCACTTACCGCTGTATCCGGTAAAGAATACTGGATACTGAACAGGGATAACGGAACCAGCAATGTGAAAGTAAATCTTCAATATGACAGTACCCGCAGTCAGCAGATTTCTTCTATTTATAGTTTGCGTACCAGCAGCTGGAATGGCAGCCAGTGGATTAATAACGGCGCCTTTACTGTAAGCGGAAATCTGCATGAAGCCTATGTAGTATCGCAGGATACTCTTTCCTCTTTTGGCCCCATCACATTAGGTTATGTAATACCACCCCGTATTCCGGTAATCACTATAACCAGTATGGATTCAGTAGTATGTCGCGGTTCTTCTTTCAAAGTACATTATACCGTGGATACCCTGATGTTCCCTGCTAATACATTTACTGCTCAGTTATCTGATAGCGCTGGTTCGTTTAACAATTCGCTGAATATCGGCTACCTGATAAGTACAACTAACTCAGATAGTATTGTGGCATTTATTCCTGCTAACACAGTTCTGTCATCAGCTTATCGTGTAAGAGTAACCGGTACGGCTCCTCCTGATACCAGTATCAATACAAAACCTCTGCATATAAAAACTATTCCTTCAGTTAATTTTACAATCGAAGGGCCGGCAACAGGTTGTATAAACACCGGAATACATAAATACTACCCGAGCCAGCGGGAAGCAGGTGTAAACTATAACTGGTCATTAAGTGGTGGCGGCACATTTACCACCAATGAAGATACCGCATATGTAACATGGACAACACCCGGAGTAAGAACAATTACATTATCTACTTCCAATCAATGTGGTAACGGGCCATCAGCAAACAGAAATATTACAGTTAGTTACCCGGCGCCCTCAGCTGCTGCTATTGTAACCAAGGTAGGACGCTGGTTATATGCCACTGCGCCGGATACGGGTCAGCATGCAACCGGCCACCAATGGTACAGAAACGATACATTAATCAGCGGAGCTACCGCATCATCATACTATGCATCTCTTGCAGGCACCTATAATGTCAGGTACTATAATCTGTGTGGAGAAGGACCCGCTTCTAATTCATTTTCTTTTGCGGCCAATTCCATTCCGCAAACCATTAATTTTCCTGCTATACCAAATAAAACTTATGGTGACTCCGCTTTTGCCATTGTTGCAACAAGCATATCAGGTCTTCCCGTTTCTCTGGCTTTGATAAACGGACCGGGAACTTTATCCGGAAACACTTACACTATTACAACCACCGGCACTGCCACCATCAGGGCTACACAACAAGGAGATGATGTGTATGATACAGCTGCTATTGTAATCCAGAATATCATTATCGATAAAGCTGCACAAACCATCAGTTTCCCGGTAATAACAGACCAGGTACTTGGATCTGCACCGCTTGTTCTGAATGCCACTGCAAGTTCTGGTTTACCTGTTGGCTTTTCATTATTATCAGGTCCTGCTGCACTGGCCGGAAACCAGTTGACCTTTACCGGGCTGGGTACCGTTAGTATTACAGCCAATCAGAATGGTGATACTAATTACCTGGCAGCCACTTCTGTTAACAGAACATTCTGTGTAAGAGTAGCTGAGCTTGCCACGATTGCAGGGCCTCAGTTTGTTTGCCCCGGTCAGTCAGCAACTTACCGGATTAATAAAGTAAATGGGCTTACATACAGTTGGCGCTTATCTGACGGTACTACTTACCCATCCATCGCTGATACAGTAAATATTACATGGGGCGGCGCAGGTTCGTATACATTGATAGTGTCTGCCACCGGGCCCTGTGGTGCATCAACAGCAAACGATTCATTATTGATTAATGTAGTTACAGCAGTTACCCCGGGAGCAGTCGCTAACATGCTGCCGGCAGATGGTGCAACAGATCAAACCCTGCCCTTAAATCTTTCCTGGTTGCCGGGCAGCAATGCACTGACGTATGATTTATATATATGGGATTCAGCTACGACACAACCAACCACTCCGTATGCAGCCAATATGACCAATGTATCCTATATTATACCACAAGGTGCCTTACTATATCATAAAACATATAAATGGAAAGTTGTTTCAAAAAATGCCTGTCTGCAAACTGATGGACCTATTCAGCATTTCAGGCTTAAGAAATTACCCGATCTTATAGTCAGCAATGTCCAGGCCCCCGCAGCTGCCTTCTCCGGACAAACGATAACTATTAACTGGAGAGTTACCAATAATGGACCCGGCAACACGGCCACCAACCAGGGCTGGACCGATGCCGTATTCCTTTCTTTTGACACCATACCTAATTTTAACATTACGCCCAATACCAGTCCGGCTGCCTGGAATCAATTGGAATTCCCTGTAAGGCCATTACTTATCGCTACCCGGAATAATGTATCCTCCCTGGATAGTGGACAGCATTACGACAATTCAGTGAATTTTACTTTGCCCATTAATTATAGCCAGCCCTTATATGCTTACGTAATTACCAACTTTCCGGCTAACAGTTCATTAGTGCAAATGACTGTGGCAAATGATACAGCAAGGGCTGCAAACGCTATTAACGTAACCTTATCTCCCACACCCGACCTTCGGGTAGATACAGTATTTACTCCGGCATCTGTTTTTTCAGGATCTACCATCAATGTTACTTACAAAGTAAAAAATTATGGAGTGCTGACACCAACGGGCAGCCAGTGGACAGATAAAATTTATATTTCTCAGAGTCCCATTTTCAATATAAATAATGCTATCCTGTTAAAACTTCCAAGGGCTAATGGTACTTATTATCCAAACGCATCGGATGTGGCAATTTTAAACAACACACAATTACTGGCTGATAGCTCATATACAAAATCAGTTCAGGTAGTAATCCCCAATTTTATTTCAGGCCAGTGGTTTATTTATGTTCATACTAATAGCACTGCCAGTTTGTATGAAGGGGCTTTAGCCAACAATAACATCAACAATAAGCAACTACAGGTATTCCTTACCCCTACCCCACAACTTACCATCAACAGCCTGGCAGTACCAGTTACTACAGCCGGTACTACACAGCCGGTAGGTGTAAACTGGAATATTCTCAATACCGGTTTCAATGATAACCTGGAAAAAAATAAAGGGCATTACTATATTGCTTCTGGATCATGCAGCCTGCCCGGAACAGCAGGTACAGGTATTCGGTTAAGCGACAGCATCGGTTTTGGTTCCAGCTACTGGATTGACAGGGTTTACCTGAGCACCGACCCCAGCGGCATTAATGGAAATGCAGTGCTGGTTGGAGAAAAAGTTCATGGCATATTAAACAGCGGAATTGGTGCAGACTTTGCCCCGTCCATAAAATGTGTTACCACCGGAACGGATCCTTCAACTGAAAATATTAATACATCAAATGTTGTAAGACCGGGTACAAACCATCCTGTCGTATTGAACTTTGTGATACCTGCTGATCTGCAACCCGGCAACTATTATGTGTATGTCAGGGCGAATGCTTTACAAACTGTTTTTGAATACCCCGGTACTCCGCAAATAAGGCGAAGTACACTGCCAATTACTATTCAAAGACCGGATGCAACAGTATCAGTAACTATTCCTTCCACAGCCAATGCCGGACAGTCACTTACTATAAACTATAATGTGTTGAATAATGGACCCGGATCAGTATTTAATGCTATTCGCAAAGACAAAATCTATATCAGCAATTCTGCAGTATTTGATGGCTCAGCACAGCTTATCAGTACACAGACATTCACAGAAAATTTACCTGCCGGCACACCTGTACCGCATTCAATAAGCTACACTATTCCACCATCCGCTTCCGGAAACAGGTATTTCTATGTGCATACCAATTTTGACAGTACATTCAGGGAAACCAGTTATAGTAATAATATCAGCGCACCGGCAGTCACCAATGTGCTGAATCCAACACCTGCCGACCTGGTTGTAACAACTGTCCCAATAGCCGATTCAATCTTCACCATTTACAACTCGAAAATAAAATATACAGTAACCAATAATGGCCCCGGCAGTACTTATGGCAACTGGTCAGACAGTATATTCATCAGTTGCAATGCCACTTACAATCCGGCAACCAGCTATTTTATTGCAAAAAGAGAGCATAATGAAATAGTAACCTCCGGTGGCAGCTACACTGATTCGTTCAATGTAAGTATGTCGCTCAGCTGGCATATCAACCCTTGCTTTCCTCAAACTGCCTATTCTACTGCTTACTTCTTTGTAAAAACAAATGCCAATGGTAATGTGCATGAAGCGGCCAATAGCAATAATAATGTAACGGGCTCCGGTGCAAAGGTGCTGGTAAACCCGCTGGTTGATCATATTGTGACAACTGGTTCCTGTCCGGATACAGTCACTGTAGCAAGACCTTATAACACAAGCTGGACAGTTAAGAATACCGGCTATAATACAGGCCCCTCCTATTATCAGTTCTGGTATGATGCTGTTTTCTTTTCACCCGATTCTATAGAAAACAATAATGATGTATTGGCCAGCCAGTTTTTTGTATCTACAAAACTAGAACGCAACCAGAGTTATACAGAAACACAAAACGCTATACCTCCAAATATTCCTGCCGGCGATTACTATGTATATGTAAAAACAAATTGGCTAAACTATATTCTTGGAGAGAAAGTAATTACCAATAACAGCAATTTTATCCGCAATGCTTCAGGCGCAGCAAAAAAAATACATGTTGTTCAACCGCCGCTCCCTGAACTGACTGACACTATTATTACAGCACCTTTAACAGCTCCGGCAGGTCAGCCCATGACTGTAGTGCATAAAATAACCAATACCGGCGCAGGACCTACCTATCCCGGTAGCTGGAGCAATAAGTTGTGGTTATCAGGTGACTTCATTCCCGGCAACAGTGGTGATGTACAGCTTTCTGCAAAGAATATCGCCACCGTACTACAACCAGGACAATCGATGAATGACACCATGAGTTTTACGCTCAACATTAATACCGTTCCGGGCAATTATATTCTGATTGCACAAGCCGATGCATTCAATACAGTTTACGAAGTAAACGATACAAATAATCTTGCCTTTAGTTACGTAACCGTGTATACACAGCAGCCAGTAGATTTGATTGTTGAAAATGTGATGAAGCCTGATACTGTTATGCTTGGTTACAGTATTGATACGGCTAAATGGGTTATTGCCAACCTGTCAGCCAATACAGCAACAGGTATTTCTTCAGACGGTATTTATCTCTCAGATAATACAATACTTGATTCAACAGCTGTATTAATCGGTATAAAGAACAAGACTATCAATATGCCACCTCTTGACAGGGATACTATCAGCATGCAACCAATAGTAACCAGTGTGATTGAAGGAAATTATAATGTATTAATTAAAACAGACCTGCTCAATAACATCAACGAAACTGACAAGAATAATAACACCGGTATATCTGCAGGCAGTATTTATGTGAAAGCAAAGGAGCTGAAACTGAACATTACTGAAAACAATACCCTGCATACACTTACCCGCTATTACAAACTGGTGATCCCTGATTCATTGAACGGATCTACCATACTGGTTACACTGAAAACGAATGATTCACTGACCATGCGGAATGAAATGTATATCGGACTGGGATATGTGCCGTCACCTTCACATTTTGATTACAGGTTTGGTACAGCCAACTATGGAAACCAGCAGATAGTAATGACAACAGTGACTGATTCGGTTTATTATATCGCCGTACGCTGCATATCACCTAATCCGCTGGTACAAAATATAACACTGAATGCAGTGAAGCTACCATTTGCTATATTGAATGTGCAGTCAAATTCAGGCGGTAATATCGGGAATGTAACAGTAAAGCTCAGCGGTTCTTTGTTTACCAATAATATGGTAGCAAGATTGAATAATGGAGGTACTGTTATTTACTCATCCATAGTATACTTCATCAACAGTACAACTGTATTTGCTACGTTCAACCTGCTGGGCAAGCCATTGGGGCTATATGATGTATCGCTGATAAAACCAGATTCTGCTGTGGCAACACTGCCGGGCGGATTTACCATAACCACAGGTAATAACGGTGGTATCCTTACCGGTGGCGGTAATAATACCGGGCAAACCGGAAGCGGCACCCAGCCTGGTTGTGATCCCGGCACACCGGGCGGATTGAATTCACTGCTGGTAACAGAAGTAATTGTTCCGGAAAAAGTATTTGTTGGCTGGCCTTTTGTGATCCAGATAAACTATGCCAACCCTGCCAACTTTGATGTGCCGGCTCAAACAAGAACACTCTATAATGATAAAGAAGTGCTGATGGCGCTTACGCAGGCTGGCCTTGCAAACGGAACAACGGCATTACACCTTGAACTGACTGAACCCGGTGGACCCCCGGGTATCATCAGGGCTGGCGCCACCGGAACAATAACCGTGTATGGAAAAACTCCGCCAGATATGCCGGGACATACATATATCAACTTTACTATAAAGTAAAAAACTAAAAAATGATTCGCTCACTTTCAAACTGGAGTATGAAAAGCATAATCAAAAAATATAGAGCATTGTTAATATTCCTGTTGCCCCTAACGGTTGAGACATCAGCACAAAATATCAACATCCCCAACAAAACCGGGCCGATGGGTTTGCAGGTGAATACGTTAACTGGTAATCTTTACTTTACCCGCAACGACCTGTATATTCCAGCAAGAGGTTTTGCGTTGAATATTACATTTCACTATAACAGTTTCAATTTTGAACAAAATGATGGGTATGGCAATGGCTGGAGTTTTAATTACAATATCAGGTACAAAAATGATACAGCCGGAGCAAAAGCCATAGTATGGAGTGACGGAAGAGAAGATGTTTACTATGCAGCTGGCGGAGGTTCATTTCTTACACCAAGAGGATTTTTTAATACACTTACTGAATATGAGCCCGGCAAATACCGCATTACTGAAACAGACGGGACCAAATTCTTTTTTGATAACAGTACTCACAAGCGGATCACCCGTATGGAAGAGCCGAATGGCAACTTTATCAATTTCAGTTATACCGATACCTTACTCACTTCGCTGGTGAATGGCGCCGGACAAAGTATCACCCTGGCCTACACCAATGGCAAACTGAGTACATTAACCGATGCCATAACCACCCCAGCCCGTATTTACACTTATTCATATGATGGAGCCGGTAACCTTATACAGGTAAAGGATCCTTTGAACAATACATATAAATATGCATATCTCGTTAATGGACCGATGAAAGCAATTACTGACAAGAACAATAATAAAGTAGATATTATTTACTTCAACAATTTTGCCATCAGTGAATTAATAGGTTGCAATAAAAGAATAAGTCTCAGTTATGATACTGCTACCCTTACCACCCTCGTCACAGATTATCTTGAATCGGGAAACAACCAGGTAACCAAATACGAATTCAAAAAACAGGAAGATAAAAGATGGCTCAGCGGGATCTCTGGCAACTGTTGCGGTTTCAATATGAAGTTTGAATTTGATGCAGCGGGAAATAAAATAAAAGAAACGGATGCAAAAGGAAATGTAACCACTTTCACTTATGACAGCAGGGGAAATATGCTTACCATGACTGATGCAATGAACCATACTGTCACATACACTTATACAACAGATTATAATAAAGTAGCCAGTTTTACTGATGAGAAAGGGTTCACCACCACCATGTCCTACGATCTTAAAGGAAATCTCATCCAATTGGTAGAACCAGGAAATCTTGTATATACCGCCACGTATGTAGCCAACGGCGATATCATTAGCAGTACCGACCCTAAAGGCAATACATTTACTTATAACTATGACACATATGGCAACCCCACAAATGTAACCGGGCCTAATGGCTATACGGCAGTCCTGGGATTTGATGCAAGAAGTAACTTACTTTCATTCACCGATGCAAGAGGAAATACCAGGAACCTGGAATATGACATATTGGACAGGCTGAAAAAAATTATTGATCCCATTAATAATAATGTCCAGGTAAATTATGACAACGCAGGAAACCCTGTTTCCTTTATCAATGAAAACAATGAAACAAGCCTCGCTGCATATGACGCCAGCAACCGCCCGGTAGAAATGACGGATCCCAAAGGCGGAAAAACTTTTATCACTTACGATGCGATGGATAATTTGAAAACCATCACCAATGCTGTGGGCAGTATTACAAAATTTGACTACGACAACCGCAACCGCCTGAACAAAGTAACCGACCATGAGGGCAATATTACTACTGCCGAATATGACGCCAAAGGAAATATAACGGGCATTAATATGCCCAACGGGCAAAGAATGAGCTATACATATGATGTACTGGACAGGGTAAATTCTGTTACCGACATTACGGGTAACATCCTGAATTTTACATATGACATTAACAGTAATGTCAGCAGCTATACCAACGGCGCCGGTGCCACACATACGTTTGAATACGACAGCCTGAACCGTATAAAAAAAGTAACCGACCCGCTGAACAATACTTACCAGCTCACTTACGATAAAAACAGCAATATCATTTCTGTAAAAGACCGGAATGGTTTTACATCCACTTATACATACGACAGCCTTGATCGTATAAAAACAGCAACAGATAATAACGGTAACACGGTTACCAGCACCTACGATGCTGTGGGAAATGTAGTGTCGCTGAAAGACCAGAATAATAATATCACCAACTATACTTACGACAGCCTGAACCGGGTGAAGCGTACCACTTACCCTGACGGACGCTTTATAGAGTATACCTACGACAAAAAATGGAACATGATTGCAAAGCGGCTGACAGATGGCACTATGATTAACTTTGCTTATGACTCGTTGAACAGAGTTGTATCAAAAACACTGCCCGGCGGGCATATTTTTAATTATACTTACGATGCTCTTGGCCGTTTATTAACAGCCTCCAACAACAGCGGCACTGTAACACTGGCTTATGATGCTTTGAACCGCATCATATCAGAAACATATGGTGGCAGAACGGTTAATTACTCTTACAATGTTTCCGGGAGGACGCAAACCACTGTTTACCCCGACAGCACCATGGTTACAAAAAGCTATGACAGCCGCAACCGCCTGCTAAGCATTTCAATAAACGATGTTGTGCAGGTAAGCTACCAATACAACAACTTCGACCAGGTTATATCAAAAACTTTTGCCAACGGTATTACTACCTCATACCAGTATGATTTTGCCAACCGGCTGAGCAGCATCTCAACTGTCGGAGCTTCCATACAAAACAGCAGCTTCTCTTATAATAACGAGCAACAGAAGACTTCGATTAACCGGCTGAATGATCCGGGCAGGTCAGAACAATTTATCTATGATAATGGACACAGGCTTACCAATTACAAAAGGGGCATTATCGGTAATCCTCCGGTTATTGAAAACACCTACACTTATGATGCTCTCGGAAACAGAACAGCAGCAAACCTGAATGGCATAAACACAACTTACACAAGTAACAATCTGAACCAGCTCGTCAACAGTAATAATGGCACACAAAACATCAACTTTACTTACGATAATAATGGCAACCTGACTTATGACGGGCAATTTTATAAACAATATGATGCAGAAGGAAGGTTAATTAAAGACTCTTCATCACCCGTAAATGTTCTCACCTACCAGTACGATGCACTGAACAGAAGAGTGAAAAAAAATATGAATGGAAATATCCTGAACTATAGTTTTTCGGGCATGAAGGCTATTGAAGAAAGGGATAATGCAAACAGTATCCTGAATAAAACCATTTTTGCCGGCTTTCTTACCCCGCTGCTGAACGAAAAAAACAATAACCGCTACTACTACCACCAGAATGAAATGAACTCTGTAGAAGCTATCAGCAACGAGCAGGGAAGGCTGATTGAGAAATACGACTATGATGTATATGGCAAAATGAGCATTTATGATTCGCTGAACAACTCGTTGGCAGGTTCTCTTGCAGGCAACCGCTTTGGCTTTACAGGCCAGGTGTATGACAGCGCCACTGGCAGTTATAAATTTTTCTTCAGAGAATATAATCCTTCAACAGGACTATTTAATCAAAGGGATTTGATCGGCTATGCAGATGGTATGGGTATGTACCAGTATGTGCATAACAACCCCGCGAATGGGATAGATCTGCTTGGACTGGATGACTTTATAGATTATACTGGAAATACGGTTGGGAATGCTAATAGTATTTCACCTCTCCTTCCAGAAATGCTTGCCCCTGTGCAGGAATACATAGTAAGAAGTCAGAAAGGAGGACATATAGTGAGAATAGGTGAATTTACACGAGAGTTAGGATTAGGTGGTCAGTTTTATAACGGAACTCTTAAAATATTAAATTCTACAGGACTTAGTTTCATTCTAACTCCTATAAACATCGTAGGAACTATAAGATCTTATAATAAAATGAGAGATCCATGTGCAACAGACGGACAAAAAACAGATGCAGCCATCAGTACTTTTAGCGGAGCACTTAACTCTGGTATGGGATTATATGTCTTCGGGAGATTTTTGTTTCACACAGGAGTAGGTTATGCGCTTACAAATATTGCTAATGCATTTCTTTCAAATCCTGTTTCAAGAGGAGCTGCTTTAAGATTTTCTCTACAGTTTGGACTTGCAGGGGCAGCTGAATCATTTGGTACTTTCTCGGCCGGAACGCTTGTTTCAAAAGCAGGGGCAGGAGGTATTTTCTCTTCCGTCGCTGGTGGTCTCGCCTTATACAGCCTTGCTAATATGGCCTGGCAAAAAGCTACAATGCAGTCCTTTGCCGAAACCGGGGAGAGTATTGATTTACCATTGGTAGATGTGCTGGCAACAGCTGATTTTAATCAATATCCAAAAGAAGCAAATCGTCATATGATGAAATATCACTCCGATAAATACTGGGAAGCTAAAGCAAAAGTGGAGGCCAAAGGTTCCCGGGGAGGCGGAGGCCATTGGAAAGCGCCTAAACCCGGAGGCTCCAATGATCCTTGCCCACCGGATGGAGCCGGCGGCACTCAAAAAAATCCTGGTGCAGCAGGTGCTGCTTCAGCAATCACCGAAGCCATTTCATCCTGGGATCCCAACGAGATCATCGGGCCCGATGGTGTGCCAGATAAAAGCTGGGTGAGTATTAACGACAGGTTACCCTATACAGTAACATTTGAAAATGATATTTCTGCCAGTGCTCCTGCCAAATATGTAAAGGTGGTGGTGCCGGTACATGAAAAAATGGATGCTGCAACATTTCAGCTCGGCAGCTTTGGTTTCAACAGTCTCACCTTCACAGTACCTCCTGCTACTGCTTCTTATTATCAACGACTGGATTGCCGTGATTCACTTGGCTTATATGTCGATATCATTGCAGGTTATGATGTGGTGAACAACTATGCTTTTTGGGAATTTCAGTCAATAGACCCGGTTACCTTCCTGCCACCGGCTGATCCGCTGAAAGGCTTCCTGTTGCTGCAGGACAGTACGAACCAAACCTATGGACATGGCTTTGTGAACTTCAGCATCAAACCTGTTACGACAGCACAAACATTAGACAGTATCCTGGCAAGGGCAGATATCGTATTTGATGCTAATGATACGATACCTACCAATATCGAAAAGAATACTATTGATGCATTACCACCAACCAGCCAGCTTGGTAACCTGCCGGGCAATAGCAGCAATCCGCTCACACTTACCTGGTCAGGCGCAGATGATACAAACGGTTGCGGTCTGAACTACTTTACCTTATATATTTCTAATGACGGAATTAATTTCAGTATCCTGAAAAGCGGTATCACCCGTACAGACACCACCCTCACCCTTGCACCTAATATCCGTTATTATTTCTTTGTATTGGCTACCGATAGTGTGGGTAATACAGAAGTACTGCGACCGGGTGAAATTAAAAACACATTTATCGGGGCAACATTGCCGGTTAACTGGTTATACTTCAGGGGAAATAATCACAACAAGGATAATATACTTGAATGGGCTACTTCCAGTGAGCAAAATTCGAAAGAGTTTAAAGTGGAAAGATCCCTGGATGCAATTAACTTTTCAGCCATTGGTACAGTGCCTGCGGCAGGCAACAGCAGCAGTATCAGCACCTATGATTACACTGACAGGAATATTGATCAGTTGAACAGTTCCGTGATGTATTACCGGCTCAGGCAGGTGGACCTTGATAATAACTATAGGTACTCTGCTGTTGTACGATTAACATATAAAGAGACAGCAACCATCAATTCGATTGTGTATCCTAACCCGACAAGCCGGATCCTTACCATCACAGTTGGTGATAAGAACCTGATTGGCACCATGGCTTCAATATATGATATGAATGGCAGGCTGATAGAAAGTATAAAGATCAGTGCCCAAAGTCAGACAGTCGATATAAGCAGGTACACGAACGGAATTTACCTGATCAGGCTTGATAATAAAGAGACACTGAAAGTAATTAAACAATAATCAGGGAAAGAGTTTTGAACTCTCGCATTTTTCATACAAGGAAAACCCCCGGATTCTTCCGGGGGTTTATTTTTAACTCACTCCATCCACCTGCATTTCTTTATTAATTTTCATAACCAGTCCCTGCAGCACTTTGCCAGGCCCGGCTTCGGTAAATTTTGTGGCCCCATCTGCTATCATGGCCTGCACACTTTGGGTCCACCTAACCGCACCGGTCAGCTGATCAATAAGATTTTGTTTTATTTCCTCATTATTCATCACCGCTTTAGCTACTACATTCTGATAAATAGCACAGGTGGGTACATGGAATTTTGTAGCAAGTATTGCTGCCTGCAATTCTTCTTTCGCAGGTAACATTAACGGAGAATGAAAGGCTCCTCCTACCGGTAATACCAAGGCCCTTTTTGCACCGGCTGCTTTCATCCTTTCACAAGCTATATCTATTCCCTTCTTTGTTCCACTAATAACTAATTGCCCTGGACAATTATAATTGGCAGCTACTACAATTTCACCAGTTTCATTTTGTACTTCCGCACAAATAGTCTCCACTTTATCATCGGCGAGGTTTAACACAGCCGCCATGGTAGAAGGGTTCACTTCACAAGCTTTCTGCATAGCCTCTGCCCTTACCGATACTAACTGTAAGGCATTTTCAAAGCTGAGTGTTCCGTTGGCTACCAGCGCTGTAAACTCACCTAATGAATGACCGGCCACCATATCCGGTTTCGCATTCTCTATACTTTTATATGCAATAACTGAATGAAGAAATATAGCAGGCTGTGTAACTTTTGTTTGCTTCAGGTCTTCGTCTGTTCCTTCAAACATGATGTCGGAAATACGGAAGCCTAAAATTTCATTGGCTTGTTCAAACAATTTTTTGGCAAAGGCACTATTCTCATAATACTCTTTCCCCATTCCGGGAAACTGGGATCCCTGGCCGGGAAAAATATAGGCATGTTTCATGGTAGCTTACAGTTATGACAAACAAAAATGCCATAAAGGTTTTATTTAGAAAAATCTTTGTGGCATTTACTCAAATATTGTTCAGAATCAGCTCAGACGGGCTGTTATCAGTTTCATAAATTCGCTTCGGGTGGAATTTTTATGGAATTCCCCATCAAAAGCAGAAGTAGTAGTAACAGAATTTTGTTTTTGGACCCCCCGCATCATCATGCATAAATGCTGTGCTTCGATAACAACGGCCACACCCAGCGGATTCAATGTTTCCTTTATTGCATCCTTTATCTGTATCGTTAACCTTTCCTGCACCTGCAATCGCCTGGCAAATACATCCACTATTCTTGCTACTTTGCTCAATCCCGTTATCCACCCGTTGGGTATATATGCTACATGCGCCTTACCAAAGAAAGGTAGCATGTGGTGCTCACACATACTGTACAATTCTATATCCTTTACTACAATCATCTCACTCACATCTTCATGAAATTTAGCTGAGTTCAGGATTGCATGAGCATCCAACTGGTATCCCTGTGTAAGATATTGCATGGCTTTTGCCACTCTTTCAGGTGTTTTTAATAAACCCTCCCTTTCCGGATCTTCTCCCAAAAAAGCAATAGTTTCTTTATAACTTTTGATCAACCCACTGGTTGCTTTTTCATCATACTGTTCTGTTTTTTTATAAGCCATTCGAATAAGTTTTGAATTTTAAACGGGATACTCTACAAAATTCCTGGGTGTTTCATACAGGCGGATCTGCATTTCCAGTTTCTTATCTATATGAGGACGTAATAGTTTATATATGATAACAGCAATGTTTTCTGCTGTCGGGTTGAGTGTTTTGAATTCCGTTGTATCAAGATTCAGGTTTTTGTGATCGAACCGCTCTACTATTTCCCGTTGAATGATATCGCTGAGCACTTTCATATCCATAACATATCCTGTCTCCTTATCCGGCTTCCCCACCACTTTCACTATCAGATCATAGTTGTGGCCGTGGTAATGTGGTAATGCACATTTACCAAAGACTTCATTATTCGTTTTGTCATCCCAATCAGGGTTGAAAAGACGATGAGCAGCATTAAAACTTTCCTTTCTGAAAACTGCCACTTTTTTACTCATACTACAATTTAAGAAAATATATCAGCTAACCTGTAACAGTTAAAAACAAAAACGAAGGAATATTGTTCGCCGGTTACTTTTCCCCGTAATATTCTACATATATCTTAGAAGTCTCCACCAATTTCAGGCAATGTAACTGAGCGGCAGCAGGAAGGTGCGGCACCAATTCATTCCATATTCCAATCACCAGGTTTTCGATAGAACAAAGCTTGCCCTGCATAAAATCAACATCTATATTTAAATTACGGTGATCAAGCTTTTCGATAATCTTTTCCTGGATGATAGATCCCAGTTTTTTGGCATCGAAAATAAACCCTGTATCCGGATCAGGCTCCCCTTTGATGGTAACAAACAACTCAAAATTGTGGCCATGCCAGTTCTCATTGGCGCATTTGCCAAATACTTCATCGTTCTTTTCCTTTGACCAATTGGGGTTATAAAGTTTGTGGGCCGAGTTAAAATGTTCAATTCTGGTTAAGTAAACCATGCTTTACTTTTTAGATCCCTCACAGCATTGGGCGGAGAGATTGTTAGACCATACCATACGGCTGGCAGGCGGCAAAAGTAAGTCAATTCAGGTTCACCGGGGGCTCAAAATAGAAGATAGTTTTACTAACTTGCTGCAAAGTAACCGGAATAATTAACCGGGCAACGTATGACAAACTGCCTGATAGTGGCTGCTACTCCGCTGGAAATCACTCCTTTTCTGAATTA
>Ga0116143_10000461_pt1 | contig 55893 bp, 44 predicted proteins | sample AD_UKC034_MetaG_FD_89745 | JGI IMG/M metagenome (GOLD analysis project Ga0116143, IMG submission 89745) | Active sludge microbial communities of municipal wastewater-treating anaerobic digesters from USA - AD_UKC034_MetaG | ecosystem: Engineered > Bioreactor > Anaerobic > Digestate | place: USA... | reverse complement strand
CAGTGTGGGGTGCGGGCGGAGGGTTTTCAAACAGAATCCCGGTTGCGCCCCTGACGCCCGCCCCCATAGCCCCCAGTTTGCGCTGACACCTGCCGGAGTTTCTTCTAAGCTCACCCGGACGGGACCCGAATGCGGAACATATGAAATCGACAAAATCAACCACCCCGCGCGGCGGTCTGTACGTGGGGTTGATGTCCGGCACTTCGGCCGACGGAATTGATGCCGTGGTGGTGAAAATTCGCGATCTCGCGCTGCGCCCCAGCGTGCAACTCGTGACGCATGTTTACCGGCGCTTCCCCGCTCCGTTTCGGAACCGGCTGTTGCGCGCGTGTTTGCATGGCGATGTCGCAACCATCTGTGAGTTGAATTTCGAGTTGGGAGAAGCCTTTGCCCGGGCGGCGGCGGCCGTCATCCGGCGCGCCGGAGTGTCTCCCCAACACATTCAGGCCATTGGATCGCATGGACAAACGCTGCACCACCTGCCCCGGGCAAAATTTCCGTCCACACTGCAAATCGGGGAGGCTTGCGTTATTGCCGAGCGTACGGGGATCACGACCGTGGCGGATTTTCGGGTGCGCGACATGGCTGCAGGCGGACAGGGCGCGCCATTGGTGCCGTTTGCTGATTGGGTCCTCTTCTCGCACCCGACCCGTCCGCGGATCATTCAGAACATTGGCGGCATTGGCAACCTGACCTTCCTGCCGCCGGCAGCGCGGCGGGAGGACGTCGTCGCCTTTGATACCGGACCGGGGAACATGATCCTGGATGCTGTCGTCTCGCGTCTGAGCAGAGGTCGGCAGAGCTACGATCGAAACGGCGCCTGGGCCGCCCAGGGCAAAATTTCGTCGGCACTGCTCGCCCATTGTCTGGCACATCCCTTTTTGCAACGTCGTCCCCCCAAAACCACCGGGCGCGAGGAATTCGGGGAGCAGTTTTTGACGTTGCTGTGGACGCAGGCCCGGCGGCGGCGTTTGCCGCCGGCCGATGTGGTGGCCACGGTCACCGAATTTACCGCCCTGAGCATCGTGATGGCCTGCCGCCGTTTCATTTTTCCGCGGATCGCCGCGCAAACGCTGGCGCGGCTGGAAGTCGTGGTCGGCGGTGGCGGCGCGCGCAACCGCACCTTGCTGCGCCGTTTGCAGGCGCACCTGGGTGTTGGGACCGTTCTGTGTCACGAGGCCTTCGGCATGGACAGCTCGGCCAAGGAGCCGCTGGCGTTTGCCCTGTTGGCGCACGAAACTCTGCGGCAACGCCCCGCAAACCTGCCCTCGGCCACCGGCGCGCGCCATCCGGTGGTGTTGGGCAAAATTGTGCCCGGGGGCGCGCCACATGGGGGCGGCGACCAATGCTGAATTCCGTGCTGCCGCCGGCTGCGGCACGCGCGGCGCCGGAGCGGGCGAACCGGCGGTCGGCGCTGGGGAGGCAGTTCCTGCTCATGCTTGCACGGGATGAAGATTCTGCTAGCGTCACGGCGCGAGCAAGGGCCGGTGTGGCGAAATGGCAGACGCACAGGACTTAAAATCCTGGGACCGTAAAAAGTCGTGTGGGTTCAAGTCCCACCACCGGCACCAACCGTGACCGGTGCGCACGCGCTTGGCGAGGGAGGGGACGTTCAGCCGGAGGCGCGCCCCCCGCCGGGTGGCGGATCACCCCGGGACAAGCAAAAAGGCGGGACCGTCGGGTCCCGCCTGCGCACGGAAAATCAAGGGCCGTCTTATTTCGCGGCTGAATCTTTTTTCCAGGTCCGCTTGGGCGCCTTGGTGACCAGGCCGCGCTTGAGGGCGCGGGTGGAAACGCGCATGTAGCGCACTTCCCCATTCACCACGACTTTGACGCGTTGTAAATTGGGCAGAAAGCGGCGCTTGGTGATCGCGGTGATGTGTGTGCCGATACCGCCCAGCTTTTTCTTTTTACCCGAACGCCAGATGATGCTCCCCTTGCGCGGGCCGATGCCGGTGATTTCACAAATTCTTGCCATAAATCTTTTCCCAATTCAGGGCCGTCCAGATTATCGGCTCCACGGGGCCAGGCAAGCTTTCTTTGGGGAATTTTCGTGCGCCGCAAATCCGGCGTGTTATGCTCGGCATCCGTTTTATGGCTACCATCAAGCCTTTTGCCGCGCTGCGGCCCAAACCCGAGCTGGCCGCCCGGATCTGCGAGCTGCCGTATGACGTGATGTCATCCGCGGAGGCGCGCGCGCTGGCCGCCAACAATCCGCTCAGTTTTCTGCATGTCAGCAAACCTGAGATTGATTTGCCCCCCGGCACCGATCCCGGCGTGGATGCAGTGTATGTTCGGGGCAGGGAGAACTTTACCCGGCTCATCAGTGCGGGCGCGCTGTATCCGGAGGCGCAACCCGCTTTTTATCTCTACCGGCAAATCATGGGGCGGCACGCACAGATCGGGCTCGTGGCGACAGCCAGTTGCGCGGAATATCTGGACGGCAGCATCAGGAAGCATGAATTCACGCGTCCGGACAAGGAGGATGATCGCGTGCGCCACATTGAAGCGTTGAATGCGCAGACCGGGCCGGTATTTTTGACCTATCGCGCCGTGGCGGCGCTGGATGCGTTCATTGCGCAACGGGCGGCCAATCCGCCGGACGTGGATTTTACGAGCGCCGATGGTGTGCGACATACCGCCTGGACGGTGCGGGAACCGGCGGAACATCAGCTGATCCAGGAACAGTTCGCCGTTGTGCCCCGGCTCTACATTGCGGATGGGCATCATCGCTGCGCCGCGGCCGGGCGGATTTTTCAGTCCCGCCACGGCGCCGGCGCCAGCAGCCAGTTTCTGGCGGTGATTTTTCCACACAACCAACTCCAGATTTTGCCGTATAACCGGGTGGTGAAAGACCTGGCGGGTTTGACTCCTGCCGGGTGGTTGGAAAAATTGCGGGCGGTTTTCGACATCGCTCCGGCAAGCGCCGCGCCACCGGCACGGAAACATGAACTGGGCTTGTTCCTGGAAGGCGCGTGGCGGCGCCTGCAATTCAAACCAGCCTACACGACTCCGGCCAATCGCGCGGAGACCCTGGACGTGACCTTGCTGCAACGGCATGTGTTGGAACCGATGTTGGGCATCACGGATCCGCGCACGAGCCAGCGCCTCAATTTCATCGGTGGCATCCGCGGCACGCAGGAACTGGAAAACCTGGTGCGAAGCGGTGAATATGCCTGCGCCTTCAGCTTGTTTCCGACCAGCATTGAAGATTTGATGGCGATCGCGGACACGGGCGGCATCATGCCGCCGAAAAGCACCTGGTTTGAACCCAAGCTGCGCGATGCGATGTTTTGTCATTTGCTTTGACCGGCACCGGCGGGGCGGCCGCCGGTCAACCGGCAGCGCCGGGCCGCGGCCGTAAGTCTTTCCGTGCGTTTCGAGTAATTTCTGCGCTATCTTTTCGCTGTGCCGGAACCCCGCCGATTTTTGACACGGTTCGCGTGGCTTTCCATTGGAACGGCTGTGCTGACCATTGGCTTGCGGACCGTGGCGTATTTGATCACCGGTTCGGTGGGCTTGTTGGCGGATGCGGCGGAATCGCTGGTGAATCTGCTCGGGGCCGTCATGGCGCTGGCCATGTTGACCATCGCCGCGCGGCCGGCGGATGAGGACCATGCGCACGGGCACGGCAAGGCCGAGTATTTTTCCAGCGGGCTGGAGGGTGGTTTGATTCTGGTGGCCAGCGTCGGCATTGCGGTGGCGGCGGGCATGCGCCTGCTGCGTCCGCAACCATTGGAAGCGGTGGGCATGGGGCTGACCGTTTCGGCCATCGCGGCGTTGGCGAATTTGCTGGTGGCGGTGTTCATTGCGCGCGCGGCGCGCCGCCATGACTCGATCACCCTCGCCGCGAACGCCCAACACCTGTTCGCCGATGTCTGGACGAGCCTGGGCATTCTGGTCGGTGTGGGGCTGGTGGCGCTTACCGGCTGGCATTGGTTGGATCCGCTGGTGGCCCTGATCGTGGCGGCGAATATCGCGCGAGCCGCGGTGGGAATCATGCGGCAGTCCGTGGCCGGGTTGATGGATGCCTCGCTTTCCGCCGCCGACCTGGCCGCCGTACGGCAGGTGTTTCACGGGTACGCCGCTGGTCCGGTAAAATTCCACGCGTTACGCACACGCCAGGCCGGCGCGCAAAAGTTCATTTCGGTGCATGTCCTGGTGCCGGGAGACTGGACGGTGCAGCGCGGCCATGAATTGCTGGAAACCATCGAAAGCCAGCTGCGCCGGACCGTCGCCAATGCGGTTGTCTTCACGCACCTGGAATCGTTGGAGGATCCCGCGTCCTGGGAGGATGAAGAACTGGAAAGGTAGTGGATGCGCCCCCTCGGGCCGGCGCGGTCAGCGTCCGGGTGCGGCCGGGTGTGGTGGCGTCGGAGACCCCGCCCGCGTCGCGTGCCGACCCGGTGTGGCGGGCCGTTCTACAAGCCGTCCAACCCGTCGTGATTGAGCAGGTCGCGATACCCTTCGCGGTAGCTGGGGTAACGCAAGTTCACCCCCAGTTCAGTTTTCAGTTTGTGGTTCGAAACGCGTTTACTGGTCAGGCCGCGTTTGCGGTTCGCCGCCTGTTCGGCGGCGGTGGGGGGCAGGGGCCGGTTCAACTGGTGCGCGAGCCAGCGGAAAAAATCGCGCTGCCGGACCGGTTCGTCATCGGTCACGTTGTAAATTTCCCCCGGGCGCGCCCGTTCCAGTGCGGCGAGGATCGTTTGGATGAGATCCGCTCGGTGGATCATGTTGAGCCACCGCCCGCCGTTGCCTTCGATGCGGGCTTCGCCACGAAGGAATCGTTTCAACAAATAGCCGCGCCCGGGGCCGTAAATGCCGGCGACCCGCAGCACCGTTGCCGGAAATTGTTTCGCGTGCGCGGTTTCGAGCAGGGTCTGCTCGGCGCGCAGCAGGATCCTGGCGGTGGCGGTGGCGGGCTGGGTGACGCTGGTCTCCGTCACTTCCGAACCATCGTTCTGGCCGTACACGCCGGTGCTGCTGGTGTAAAGAAGGCGGCAAGAATGCGGTCCGGGACCGGGGGCGAGCCATTGCAGCAGATGCTGCATGCCTTCCAGATACAGGCGTTGATACGCCGTCACCTCCCCGCCGCCCGAGGCGACGCAGTTCACCACCCAATCAAAGTCCCGCGGCAAATGTCGCAGCGTGTCGGGTCGGGTGAGGTCCGCCGACCACAGCGTGACGGGAGGGGCCGTGGCTGCGGACCGGGTGAGATGGTCCGGAGTGCGCCGCAGACCGAAGGTTGCATGGCCGCGCCGCGCCAGTTCCTGCGCCAGCGGCCAGCCGACATAACCACAACCTGCCACCAGTACCCGCATGGTTTTCAATGCTTCGTCAACAACTCCTCATAAGCCTGGGCCAGGCGTTGCGTCAATGGTGAACGCGCCAGACCCCGGCCGTCCAAGGCTACGGCTTCCACCACACCGAGCGAGCTTAATGTCAGGAAAACGCCCTGAGCGCCGGTCAGCGCTGCAGGAGGGATCAATTGTTCGCGAATCGTCAATCCCAGTTCCCGGCACAACGCCAGGATCACCGCCCGGGTGATGCCCGGTAAAATTCCGCTGTCCGTCGGCGCGGTGTAAACCGTGTCGCGCCCGATCCAAAACAAATTGGCGGCACTGCCCTCAATGACGAACCCTTCGCTGTTGCGCATCAAGGCCTCGTCCGCGCCGGCCGCTGCGGCTTCCGCCCGGGCCAGAATTTGTGGCAATTTGTTGGCGGTCTTGAAGTGCGCCAGGGGCGCGCCGGAGGGCAGCACCTGGGAACTGGTTTGCAGCTTCCATTGCACTGGCTGGCCGGTCCTGGCGCTGGTCCAGGCTTCAGGCAGCGGGTGCAGGGTCATGACAAGCGTGGGGGAGACGGCGGCCTCGGGGGAGTAACCCCGCACCCCGACCCCGCGTGATACGGTCACCCGCAGAATGGCCTCGGACATCTGATTCAGCTGGACGAGGTCATCGATCCCTTCCGCCAGCTCGGTGTGGGAGACCGGCAGGCGAATTTTCAGAAACCGGCAGCCCCGCTGCAGACGCTCCCAGTGTTCTCCCCCGCGGAACGGGCGGCCGCGCACCACGCGCAGGGTTTCAAACAACCCGTCGCCATAGAGAAAGGAGCGGTCGAAGATCGAAACGGTGGCCTGCGCTTGTGGAACCAACCGGCCGTTGAGAAACACCATCATGTTCAGGGGGCGTGAGGCGGGGGGGATTGCGCCAGTTGCAGGGCGGCGCGAAAGCCGCGCGCCTTGGCCAGGGTTTCGGCGTATTCCGCTTCCGGATCGGAATCGGCCACGATGCCCGCGCCCACGTGAAAGTAGGCGCGTTGATTTCGACAAATAGCGGTGCGGATGCTGATGCTCAACTGGCTTTGCCGGTTGAAACCCAGATAACCGTGACAGCCGCAGTACGGACCGCGGGTCACCGGCTCGAGTTCGTCAATGATTTCCATGGCGCGAAATTTGGGCGCACCGGTGATGCTGCCGCCCGGGAACGCCGAGGCCAGGGCCTCCCAATGGGTTACGCCCGTCCGCAACCGTCCGCAGATTGTGGACACCAGATGATGCACCTGGGCAAAGCGCTCCAAGCGCGCCAGCTCCGTCACCCGCACCGTGCCGTAGTCGCAAAAACGGCCAAGATCGTTGCGCAGGAGATCCGTGATCATCACAAGTTCGGCGCGTTCCTTCGGGCTGTTCCACAGTTCGCCGGCGAGCTGCGCGTCCTGGTCCGGAGCGGCGCCGCGCGGCCGGGTGCCTTTAATCGGCTGCGTGGTGATCTCCGGCCCGTTGCACCGGAGGAATTGTTCTGGGGAAGACGAGGCCAGCTGGAAGTCGCCATAATCGAGAAATGCCGCGAACGGTGCGGGTGAAGCGGCCGTCAACCGGGTGAACAACTCCCAACCCGGTGCGGGCCAGGGCGCATCGAGCCGCTGCGCCAGGTTGACCTGATAGATGTCCCCCGCGCGGATGTAACGCTGCGCCTGTTTGATTGCGGCGAGAAATCCGGCACGAGACTGATTGAAAGTGAATCCTGGCGGTGTGCCGGAGGTCGGGAATGGTCCGATGGGCGATGGAGGTTGAGCCAGCCGTTCGGACCAGAATTCGGTTTGCGCGCGCTGTCGTGCGGTCGAACGTCCGCCGTCGGCTCCCAGTCCGGTGGCCACGATCCAGGCTTTTCCCTGCAAATGATCAAAGACAACCAGGCTCGCGTAAAAGCCCACGCAACAGTCGGGCAGGCGCAGATCGTTGGCGGCGCGCGCCGGCAGTTTTGGCTCGGTGAAACGCTTCAACTCATAACCCCAATAACCGAAGCAACCGCCGAGAGGGAACGGACTGTCATCCAGCTCGGGCGTTGCATAACCGGACCAGAGCGCGCCGAGGCATTGCCACGGATTGGCGTTTTGTGTTTCGCGGCGGTGCTGGTTCGATTCAAGGTCGGTGCGGGAGATTTCGCAGCGCGCCCCGGTGGCGCGGAATTGCAGGAAGGGCCGGGCGGTCACGAAGGAGTAGCGCGCCGTCGCGGAAAGTGGTCCGGCGCTGCGCAGCACCACCAGCGCCGGCTGGTCGCGCAACGTGTGACCGAGTGACTCCGGCGTGTGGGCGGTGACAGTTTCCTGGATGAGCGGGCGGGTGGACAATGGCACTGGGGTTGCGGCGGCGGACGGTGCGTTGGGCGTGGAATCAACCGGTGGGGTGTCGGGCGTTCCACAGCAGCCAGACGATTTCATCGAGCAGCGCCTGGCGGCTCGCATAACCCCGCACCAGTTCAACGCCATCGCGAATGTCCAGCGCTCCGCGGTTCAACCGCGCGTGCGGGGCGCGCGCCAGCAGGGCGCGCACCAACCAGACAAACTTCTCCATCAGCGACGCGCCGGCGGCGACGGGCAGCGGGCCGAAACCAAACTCCTGCGCCTGGATCTCGTACCGGCTTGTCGTGTCGGTGTTGGTCAGTTCGAGAATGAACAACCGCCCGGTTTTCAACTGCTGCGGGCCGTTCGCGCGCCGCGACCGGATTCCCCATCCACCGGCGCGCGGCGCGGCGGTGGATGGCGTTTGCCGCGCGCCGATTTCCAGGTGCGGCACGGCCCCCGCCGCGAGCAGGGCGATGTCCGGCCAGGCCAGGGATGTTGCGCGGCCTTGACAATCAAAGATCAACAAGGCGTCCGGAGCAAACTCGAGGCGTTCCACCTGCTGGCTGGCGGGCAGAAAATGCAGCGCCTCCTCCTTGACCAGCGCCACGCGGACCCCTTCCTGGGCCAGGGCGTGTTGAAACGCCTTGGCTTCGTCCACTTGCAAATGCCGCAGGAGAATGCCCTGCGCATTGGCCGCAAGCCGGATGGCGTCCGCATCGGTCAGGTGGCGAAACACCCGGAATGCGCGCCGGATGGCCTCCGCATGCGGGTGGCCGGCGTCCCGCAGCAGGATGGCGTAGGCGTTCCATGCGGCCATAAACCGGACTCAAGAAAAGGCCATCGGCACCGATTGGGGCGGCCCGGTGTGTTCCAGATAATCGCAAATCACCCGCACCGCTTCATCCACGTCATCCGTCAAGGTCAGGAGATCCAGGTCGCGCGGGGCGATGAAATGATTTTTCCCGTTCAATTCGGCGCGCAGCCATTTGAGCAGGCCCGTCCAATGCTTCCGTCCGAACAGGATCAATGGAAACTTGGGAATGCGCTCCGTTTGCACCAGCGTCAACACCTCAAACAATTCGTCCAGTGTTCCGAATCCTCCCGGCATGTACACGTACGCCACGCTGTACTTCGCAAAGCAAACCTTGCGCGCAAAAAAATAGTGAAAATGCAGCGGGATGTTCGCATACCCGTTGCTTTTTTGTTCGTGCGGCAGCGCAATGTTCAAACCCACGGATTTGCCGCCACCCTGCGTCGCGCCCTGATTGGCGGCGGCCATGATGCCCGGCCCGCCGCCGGTGATGACGGGAATGCCCGCTTGCGCCAGTTTTTTCGCCAGCGCCACGGTGGCGCGATAATACTGGTCGCGCGGCTTGGTCCGCGCCGAGCCAAAGACGGAAACGGCGGGCCCGACCCGCGACATGGTCTCGAACGAAGCGACGAATTCGCCCATGATCCGCAACACGCGCCACGGATCCTCCCGGATGAACCCATTTCCCTGGTTACTCATGCCGGAAGACTACGGTTTTGGCCGCCGCCAAACAAGCACGCCGGTTTTGACTGTCCCGACTCTTTGAAAATGTCCTCATTGGCGGCGGTTGCGGCAGCCAGGGCTGCCGAGAAGGACGGCCGGCGTTCAACACGGCCGGCTGTCTTCCAGGGTCCAGTCATTGCGTCCGTCCGGGTGGCAATGGCAGTGGGCGGCGAAGAAACCGCCCCGGTGCTGCCAGAACCACGGCCAGATGCGTTCGCGATCGGTCGCCGGGATGTGCAGCCCTTCCAACGCCGTCCGCGCAAAGAACTGGAAGCGTCCCTCCTTCATGGGCGCCGGCAGCCGGCGCAGCTTGGGTTGAAGCTCAAATAGGAACATGAGCCAGTGCGTCCGGCCCTGGTAGCCGTATTCGCTGATGAGGCCGGTCAGATGAAAATCGGTGAGCTGGAATTTGAGGCCGAGCTCCTCATGGGCCTCACGCACGGCGCAGGCATAGGGCGATTCGCCTTCGCTCGTGCGCAGCTTGCCGCCGCACGGGCTCCAAAACCCGCGATTGGGTTCCTGCGCCCTTTCGAGCAGGAGGACGTCATCCGCCGTGTTGAAGCAGTAAAGCAGCGTCGCCAGACGGTAATCTTTGCCGACGGAAGAATCGCTCATAACGTCGGGGCAACCCGGTCGCCATCCGTCAACACCACCGCGTGTCTTCCGGCAGATCAGCACACTCCTTCAGCACCGGAGTTGCCCGTCCATTGAAGTGTATTCGAGGGCGGAGTTTTCTCAAGCTCCAGCCGCTGACGCTGACCGGGCAAACAAAATCCACCGGCGATCGCGCGCGGGTAAAATTTTCGTCGCCGGGACGGCCACGCCTCGGGTTTTCCGGCTCGTCCGATCCGTATTCCGGTTTGCGGGAATCGGTAATCGAATGTGTCAGGGCATGGGGGGGCACCGGATCGTCTCGCCGGCAGGACGGTGATCTGCGCGCCGGGGCATTGCCCGGTTGCCAATGCTCCGTGATGGACACGGTCGATTTATGCCACAATCGCTCTTGAAACCCGATGTCGTCGTCCGTAGCAGAGGTTTTTCTTTCTCATTGCCGTGTGTGCTTTCGGAAACAACAACATGCATCAATGATCCCTGCAGCGGTTCTCCCGAGGAGCCGCGTTCGTGGCAACGTCAACCATCATCTGTGGAACAGCCACGACACCTGGTGGTGCCGCTTTACATTTCATCCGCCGGATGTCACCAAACTCCGGTTGCGCTGCCCGCGGGACACTTCGCGTCTGGCAGAGACGCCGTCATCCGGGATTTTCAGCCCGGCGGTGCGGCTCCGCGCTGCGTCGGTCCGCCCCTTCCACTCCGTTCGGATTCCACGCTGCCGCTCAACGCGAGGAGGACAATATGACCGCTGAACAAATCTTCCGGTTGCCCTCCGTTTCCGGCACGAGGGCGACGTTAGTCCCACGGGAACAATAATCGGCGCAGACGCATAAACCCCGCTGTCGTGGATGCGCCCCCGTTCGAATTTGAAGGTGTCGAAATCCTGTTTCCCATCGTACGCGGAGCGGCGGTGCCCGGGTTCATGTCATCTCGTCCGCCCGGGGCGAGAGCGGCAGCGACGGACCGGGTACAAATAAAAAGCCCGGATCGGCGATCCGGGCCAGGGTGACGACCGGGATTAAGTCAAGGTGCCGGTAGGGCTTCCGGAGCGGTGGCGGCTTTGGCGGCCTCTGCAGCCTCCTTTTCCGCCTGCTCTCTGGCTGCCCGGTCCTTTTCCACGGCTTCCTGCCGGATAAACCCCGGCAGATAATGTTTGCCGGTTGCTTTGTACAGCACCGTGTCCCACACGTAAAAGTGGTTCAGCAGGCTGAAGATAAAGCACACGATGATGACGAATTTGAGGAAGCCAATCCAGCCGCTGGGTTTTTCGCCGTAGCGATCCGCCACGGGCACCGCGCCTTCCGGCAGTCTGGCGATACCGGTCAACGAAGCGCCGTAAGGCACGTTGATCCGGGCCTTGGCGTTCACCGCCCAACCGTTTGCGTCGAGAATTGGGCCGATGTTGCGCTTCCGCAATTTCAACCAGGCAATGATCATCGAAGGACCGGAAATGACCAGGAGCAGGCCGACCACCGCCAGGCAGAGCTGCCAGAACGGCAGTTTGAACAGGCCGGTTGCGTAGCCCAACAACGAGGTGATCAAGGCCCCAATTCCGGCGATGGCGACGCTGATGGCGGCGACCGTGCCGACGTCCACTTTTTTCGGTCCGGGCTTGGCCTGATCGGCATTCACCGTCTTCTCCGCGGCCGCGCTGAGTTTGGCGTCAGCCGCCGCATCGGCCGCGGCGGCGCGCTTGGCCGCCATTTCCTCGATCATCCGGACGAGTTTTTTGTAGGGCGACCAGAAGGCCTGCCGGATGCTGATGGGGTTTTCCACAATCTTGGTAATGGTCGCGTCCCAGTCGCGGCCTTTCCGGTCGTAGAACAACCCATTCCGTCCCACCATGAGGTTGTCGCAGTCGCCGTTGGTGAAGGCGGCGACAATGCTCAATTTTTCCCCGGTACCCTTGCGGACGCAGTCGCAATAGGCGAGGTAAGTGCCGGCCAGCGCGGCCATGCTGGCGTGTTTGCCGGCATCGGCGACCGGCAGGGTCAGGGTGCAGGAGCGTTGATCCAGATAGAGCGTGCCCGCCTGGAAAATCGCCGGCTCATGGCCATCGTAGAAGTCGCGAAAATTGACGAAGTTGAGGCACAGCAGGTGCAGATTTTTCACGAAGAGCGTGAGTTTCTCCACATTGGCGATGGCGGTCGCTTCGGGGGCCAACGCCAGGTCCTTGGCGATCAGCGCGACAAGGTTTTCCTTCGCCTTGCCGGCGAGAATTTCGCGGACCCGTTTGAGGCCCAATTTTTCCACGGCGGCGCCGGCTTTGCCGGCGCTCCAGGTTTCGTAGGGAGCGAGTTTGGCAAGCAGCGTGGTCCAGTCCGCTTCCGTCAATTCAGCTTTGTCTCCGAGCAACGGCTTGACGGCATCGGCTTGCAAGGCGGCCAGCGCCGCGGCATGGGCGGGATTGACCGTGCCTTTCAGCGGGAGGGCTTTCCCCGCCGCCACAGGGGCAAGCGGGAAACCGGCGATTTCTCCGGCGGTGATGGTGAGGTCTTTCGCGGCGATGGCGAGGTATTCTTCCTCCTTGCGATTCAACGCCGTGACCGCCCGGGAGTCGAATGCCGCGAGCCGGCAGCGTCCGAAATAATCATCCACTTTGGCTTTGATGGCCTTGACGGCGGTGGCGGCAGCGGCGGTCGCCTCACCCACGGGCAGGACTTTGGTCTTGTCCGCCTCGGCTTGTTTGCTCCAACCCTCAAAGGCGACGCAGTCCGCGAAGAAGGCATCCACCTTGGCCTGGTCGATGCCGGTCTTGCCGGAGCGATCCGGCACGCCACCCAGGCAGGCAAGGATGTCGTTGATGACCGCCTTGGTTGCCTCATCGGTGGCAGAGTCGGGAATGATAACGCCATCGCCATTGAGCGTGGTATTGATAAAGATTTTGTTCGCATCCGACGCATCTTCAACCGAGATGGCCGTGGCGTCCTTCTTGCCGATGTTGGTCAGGATTTGTTTGGCGGAGGCGGCCAGCTGTCTGCCCTCGGGGGTGGCGTCATTGATGGCGGCCAGGGGGAGGGGTTCGTCGCGTTTGGCGGGTTTGGCCGGATCCTGGATGAGGTCATCAGGATTTTTCAACATCGCCCCCGCCCATTTGAGGGCCGCAATCAACTCGGGGGCGCGGATGCGACCGTCCTTGTCAGTGTCAATGAGCGCCGCGGTTTTCGGGCAGAACTCGAGACCGGTGGTGGGACAGGCCAGGGCGACCCAGAGTTTTTGATCGAGTTGATCCAAGTTCAGCAGATCTGCGCCGGAGTCCAGTTTGACCTGGTCGAAGCCGCCAGCCGTGAAGAATTTCCATTGATGTTTGCTCATAGGTATGTTGGGTGGCCGGACCCCGTGGGGCCCGTGGTGGCATCATGCAAGAAACCGCGATTTCGTGCAAGCTCAGTAAATCGTGGTGCTTTCTTCGCGCTCGATGGTTCCCTTGAGCTCGTCGCAAGACACTTCCACCCGGTTGTGGGAGTCCCCCACCACCGCGCCTTTCGCGGTGATGGTGTAGGTGACTGATTGCCGGGCCTTGATGGTGGCGATGGTGGGAAAGGCGACGCGCTGTCCATGAATGGTGCCCTGGGGCGAACCGAGGGGCAGCATCAAGTCGTCGAAAACGGCATTGACCTTTACGTTGTGCAATTCACCGGAGCCCTGGTTGATGAGCACAATGCGGTAGGTGGTGCTCTCGCCCACTTGAATGGGGTCCGGGTCCTCCGAGAGGCGGAACGTGAGCGCCGGGACGCCCTTCCAGAGAGTGCAGAGCCTGATGGTATCAGCCACGACTCCGGCGCTGGCGGTGATCGTGGCGCAACTCACACCCGCCGTTTTGGAGGTGAGCTTGACGGTCCTGGTGGTTTGGCCGCGCGGCGGCAGCGTAGGAATGGTCCAGGCCGCCTGCTGGCCGGTGATCACCGCTCCCGGTGCTGCGACAATGAATCCGGTTTCGGGAGCAACCGTTTGGATGACAACATTGGTCAAAGCGACGTCGCCGGTGTTTGTGGCGGTGATTTCATAGTCCACATTGCGGCCGACCACCTGTTCCTTGGCCCCGGCGGCCTGCACTTGCAGATGCGGATCAATCACCGTGGTGCAAACTTCGGTGTGGATCACGGGCGCATTGGCGCTGGTCACGGTGTTGGTCATGCAAATCCTGCCCCGGCGGGTGGCGGCCAGCATCGTCGTGAAGAAGACCGACTGACCCGGAGCGAGTTCCCCGGCCTCGAGCGTATGGTCATGGGTCTGGTTGTTGAAGGTGAGTCCTGGCGGGGCAGTCTGCCGCACCTGGATGTTGCGAACGGTTTCAGAACCAATGTTTCGGAGCCGGGTGTGATAGGTGAGGTTGGAGTTGAGCTGTGCGACAGCCGGGCCGGTGGAGTCCAAGGCCAACAGTGCCTGCCCCACCGTCAGCCGGACCAGCACTTCCGGAGTTGCCGTGATCGTTGTGGAACTGACCGGGGTCACGTCCGAGTCCGCCTTGAACCAGGCCTTGAGCTGCAACGATTGAGCCGTCTCCAGCACCCCCAGTTTCCAGACCAACGCGTCATCGGCAACTGTTGCGGGAGGATCACTGCGTTGGTAGGTGGCGCCGTCGGGGATCGTGCTGCGCACGACGACGTTGGTGAGCGAACTGCCCGGCACAAGCTCGAGGGCGGCGGTGAATGTGGCGGCCGCGACCACCCGGGCAGGCATTGATTGTTTGAATTGCAGGGTCTCCGTGGTGGTTTCAGCGAAGCTGGCGGGTGGCGGTGCCGCCAGGGCCGCCGTACTGCCGGCAGCGGCGGTCGCCTTGGGAGAGGCCAGTGTCGCCTCGGACTGAAAATCCGACGCAGGCAACAACACCTGCCGGCACCCCGCCAGGCAAGCGAGGACGACAAAACCCAGCGCAACCTGCGTGGCTCGGACGGAGGCGGCCTGGCGGGATGGGAAATCAACTTTCACGCCGCAGAATCCACGGTTTCGACCCCAGCAAGGTGGATGAGCCTGAAATTTTCCGCAAGCGGACTTGACGGGAACTCTCTCCAGGTAATCGTTGGCGTGTCAGTCCCGTGACCTGCCGCCTCCAGCCAGGAAGTGAACTCAACCATGGCGAACGTACCGGCTGCAACCGACGGATACTGCCAGTCGGTCCGCGGTTCTCGAGGGGTGACGCGGTGGTTCAAGGGGGGTAGCGAGCAGGATTTTTCAGATGAACCATTGCCATTCAATGAGTTGCGCGGTTGATTGTTCCAAGACGGTCCGTGCCTGCATCGTTCGCGATCCTGGTCCGCCCCACAAGAGTCGCAACGGTGATTGCCAGCTCTTGGCAACTCGCTGTCCGCGCGGCAAACTTTCCGTGTTGCGACTGGTGGCGATCGCCGGAGCGGGGCCGGGTTTGGCCCGCCTCCGCTGGCGACTCGGCAGACAGCTTATGCGCGAAACATTCTCTGACAGAATCGGCATTGGACTGGCGTGGTTGCTGACGACTTTGGTGCCGCTGGCGGCCTGCGGGCAGTCCTTTCCTTTGACCTACACGCCCATCACCATCCCGATGCGGGACGCGAACAATCTGGCGGCGGACCTTTGGTACGCTCCGCCCGCGCCCACGGCGAAGCCGGTGATCCTCATTCAAACGCCATACAACCGCAAATTGTACCGGCTCGGCACGGTGCCCGGCTACGCCGGTTCTCCGTTTCCGCTGAGTACCAATTACAACTACGTGGTCGTGGATTGGCGTGGCTTTTATGGTTCGGCTGGCGCGGCCGTGCCCGGCTACAATCGCGGGCTGGACGGTTACGATTGCGTGGAGTGGATCGCCACGCAGCCATGGTCGAACGGCCGGGTGGGCACGTGGGGTTCGTCCGCACTGGGGCTGATTCAATATCAAACCGCGTTCCAGCATCCGCCGCATCTGACGTGCTGCAACATCCAGGTGATGTATTTCCAGACGCGCTACGACAGTTACTACTACGGCGGCGACTACCGGCTGGAACAAGCGAGCGGGCGATCGCAACTCGGGTTCATTGACACCAACGGAATTCTGGCGCACCCGGACTACGACAACTACTGGCGGGTGGTCGAGGCGCTCTCGGACACACCGCAGCAAATGGCCGTGCCTTCGTTGATCGTGGGCGGCTGGTTTGATCACACGCCCGATTCGGTGCTGCTGGCCTACGCGGAATTGCAGACCAACTGCGCCCCGGCAGTGTTGGGCAAACAGTGGTTCATCTTCGGGCCGTGGACGCACGGTGGTCTCGGAGACGCGCAGCAAGGCATTCTCAATTTTCCCAATACCACCAACCTCTTCGAACTCGAACTCAGCTACTGGGATTACTTCCTGCGCGATCAAACGAACAACGCGTGGGCCAGCCAGCCCTTTGTTCAATTCTATCAAGGTGGCGAGAATGTCTGGGTGGACGAACGTAGTTGGCCCGGCACCTCCGACTGGGCGGGCGTGACCCGGATTCCACAGACGCTTTACTTCCGTGCCGCTGGCCAGCTCGCCGCCGAGCCGCCCGGGGCGGGCGAGAGTCCCGACAGTTTTGATTACGATCCCAACGATCCGACGCCGTCGTTTGGTGGCGCGCGGTTCACGCCGTCCGATCCCTCCGTGCCGGACGGCCCGCTAGACGAGTCCACCAACATCGAGACGCGCGCCGACGTGCTGGTCTATTCCACTGCTGTGCTGACGAACGATATTCGGCTCAACGCCACCAACCTGGTCGTGACACTTCAAGTCTCCTCCGACCGCACCGACACGGATTTTGCCGTGCGATTGACGGATGTGTATCCCGACGGCCGCTCGGTCATTCTGGTGCAGGGGATCCGGCGGGCGCGGTTTCGCGACTCCTTGAGCACCGAGCAACTCATGACCCCGGGAGTCGTGTATTCAATCCCCGTGCAACTCCAGAATCTCGCGTGGACGTTTCGCGCCGGCCACCGCCTGCGCCTCGTGATTTCGTCGGCCAATTATCCCATGTACGACCGCAATCTGAACGACGGCGGGCCGATGTACACCAACGGCACGCCGCTGGTGGCGCACAACACGATTTATCACGACGCGACCCGGGTTTCGCGTTTTGATTTTCAAGTGCTCCCGGACGATCTCGACGCTGATCAGATGCCTGATCTCTGGGAGGCGGACAATTTCGGCACGCTCCTGCGGGATGGCTCCGACGATTTCGACGGCGACGGGTTTTCTGATTTGAACGAGTATTTCGCCGGCACCCAGCCCACCAACGCCGCCTCGCGGCTGCGGATTGAAAACATTTCCTATCCGTCGGCGACCGACCTGGTCATCACCTGGCAGAGCGCGAGCAATCGCACCTACGATGTGCTGGCGGCCAGCGGCAGTCTCGCGACGCCGTTTCTGCCGGTGGCGACGAATCTCCCCGCGACGCCGCCCTTGAATACCCTGCACCTCGCCCCGCCCGCGGTGACGCCCGCCTATTTCCGGGTAAGCACCAAACCGTGACCGCGCCGCGACGTTCCCCGGCACTGCCACCATGCGGACCGGATTGCGAAGGCGTGAAATTTATGGGCTGGCCTGCCAGTGGAAGATGCGTTCCAAACCGGTGCGGTTGGGATAAGACCGCGGCACCCAATCTTCCAGCAAATGGAAGTGTGGAGAAAAGCGCTGCAAAATCTCCGCGCGGGTGGTGCCAAAGGGCGGGCCGTCGGTATCGGGAATCAAATAATTGACCGCGAGGTAATAACCGCCGGGCTTGACCCAACGCTGCACGGCGCGAACGTAAAGCTCGCGTTCTTCCGGTTGGATGGCACAAAACAGGGTGTGCTCGAACAGCCAGTCAAATTGGAACGGCGGATCGGCACGAAGAAAGTCAATCACCCGGAACTGCGCCTGCCAGCCATTGCTGTCGGCGCGCGCACGGCTGAGCCGGACCGCCGTCGGCGCAAGGTCGTAGCCATAGACCCGGAAGCCGGCGCGCGCCCATTCGCCCGCATCATGGCCGGTGCCGCCGCCGGGAACGCAAACTGTGTTTCCCGGCAGATGTTTGTGCGTGGCGAGGAAATCAACCAGGCCCGGTGAAGGCGCGCCCTTGTCCCAACGCAGGTCTCCCGCCTGATACAAACTTTCCCAATAATTCTGGTTCATGCGTTGCCCCCCGGAGCAATGACCCCTGGTCGGTGAATTCCATCGCGTGTGCGCTGGTGGTGGAGGGTGTCACCTCCGTTCGGTTCAAGTTCACGCGTTCCCGTGTGTGGCCACAAGCTCAATCTTCCCGAAACCTTCGTCCATCATTGACATCCAATGGCCGGCATCATCAAATCCTGACCATCGTCATGAGCGGCAAACCCCGATCAAAGATCTTCATGAGATGTCCCCCTGCCTGTGCCCTGGCCGCCGTGCTGACGCTGGTCGCGTGCGGAGTTTCCGCAGGCCAGAACGGCCCCGCGCTTTACTACAACCAGGATTGCACCGACTTCTTCTGGAACGCCGGAATCCGCGAAGGCCAGGCGGGTGAGGCGATTGACCGTTACGTGGACCGAATCGCGGACGCCGGGGTCACCGTGTTTCTCTGCAACTCCAACGCGCGGCGGGTGAACTACCGCAGCCGTGTTTGGGACGCATTCTGGGATGGCTACGATCCGGCCGGCCCGGACGATCAACCGTTCCTGTCACCGATAGCTCCCGCGAAGCGCGCTCAGTATCGCCTGGGGATCGGCAGGATGCTGGCCGTGCATCAGGAGGGAGTGGACTATCCGGCCCGCGTGATCGAGCGTTGTCGCCAACGCAAGGTCTCTCCCTGGATCACGCTGCGGATGAACGATTGCCACGAGAACGACATCCCGGATCATCCGTTCCACGGAAGTTTTTGGGTCAAGCACCCCCAGTTGCGCCGGCAGAATTGCACGGGTTACTTCGCCACCTGCCTCGATTACGCCCAGCCGATGGTTCGCGATTATTTCATGGCGCTCATTGAGGAGACACTGGAGCGCTACGACATTGACGGCCTGGAGCTGGACTTCATGCGCGAGCCGTATCTGTTCAGCGCGAACAAGGAAACTGAAGGCGCGCCGATCCTGACCGCCTGGCTGCGCGAGGTGCGCCAGCGGACAACTGCGGCGGCAGCCCGGCGCGGACACCCGGTCCGCCTCGGCGTCCGTGTCCCGTCCCGGCCGGAAACGGCGCTGGGCATGGGACTCGACGCGATCACCTGGGCGCGGGAAGGAGTGATTGATCTACTGGTCGTCACACCGCGTTGGGCCACGCTCGAATTCGGCCTCCCCATCTCGGAATGGCGCCGCCGTCTGGGCGATGCCAGGGTGACGATCGCGGGCGGTTTGGAAATTCTTTATCGTCCAGTGCCCGCCGGTCCGGCGCAGCACGTTTCCCCGGAACTGGCCCGCGGCGCCGCGTCGCTCGTGCTCGCGGATGGTGCGGATGCCGTTTACCTGTTCAACTTTTTTCCCGGAGCGTTGCCTCCGGAGGTTTACCAAAGCACGCTGCGGTCGCTGTCCTCCCTGGACTCGCTGCTAAAGCTTCCCCGAACAATTGGTGTGACGTACCGCGACATCACCGCGCCGGGAGAACCTTACCAACCACCCCTACCGGCGAAGGGCCGCGAGGCGGTGTTCAGGATGCAACTCGGGCCGTTGCCGCCGAAGGATTGGCGCTGTGAAGCGGTCCTGGGGTTTGCCACGGATGCGGGCACGCCTGAATCGAATCCATCCGTGTTCGTGGATGGACATCGCTGCGAATTCATCGAACACCCGGAGGCAAAAGGCAGTCCGCGCTTCATGTCGTATCGGATCCCCATTGGAGAATTGTCTGCCAGCCGGACTCACGAGCTTAAAGTCGTCAGCGGCAATGAAACTCCATTTGAAATCTGCCAGGTTGAAGTTCGATTGAGTCCTGGTCCATGAAACGGGATGCTCTGTCGGGGTCGGGGCGCAGGCGGCGATTCGAAAACGGATGCTTCGGAGCGTCGCCTTACGCCCTTTACCAACGACTATACCCTTCGCCCCCGGATGCCTGATACGACAACCCTCTGGCCGTTGTAATTCCCAACGCGGAATTTGGTCGTAAGAACGGGCGAACAGGGTGGCTGGATTAGCAGGGCGAACGCATCTAAATGGGGGCATTGAGCAAGCGTGAGAGGCAGGCGTGGTTCCAACTGGCGTTGAGTTGTTTGCCGCGCCCGCCGCGTTTTTGGTTTTCTCCCGTTTCAACAGGTTCAACGCCAGCCGCCGTAGTGTGGCCGGATTTTCGGCGGCATAGCCGGCCCGCGGCAAAGACTGGACCAGCCGCTGCCCGCGTGTGCGAAATGAATGGCAAGTATTTCATTCCGAAACGACGGTTCTTGAGCGGCCCGGTTCCAAGGTGGGAAGCGGTTCTTGCCGGGGTTCGCTGGCCGGACCATGGGAATGGGTGCCGCCTCCTTGCGCTGACCGGCGGGAGTTCGGGGAAGGGGCGGATGCCCCAGACGACAAGGCGCGAGTGAACTATGGCAACCCAAGGTTAGCCAATAAAATGACTTGCGCCGAGGCTGGTTTGGCGGCAGAAGAGGGTAACCCGAAATGACGCAGCGCTGATATAATGCACATGAACACAACTTTGACCGCATCGCCGGCCGTTCCCCATCCGCGTTCCATCCCCGTCAGGACCCATCCGGGATTCACGTCCGCCGATCTGGAGGCGCTGCTGGACCGTTACGGCTACCCGGAGGAAACGCGTGAAATTATCGCTTCGGAAAAATTGCTGCCGCTCGGGTTGTTGAGTCGCTTGCAGGCCACCTACCCGCAACATTCGGGTTTGCGGGAGCAGCGCCCGTTTCTTTTTGAGGGGGAGGGACAGTACACGGGGCTGGCCGGATTCCGGCAGATTGTGGGGATCCTGGCCGCGCACGGCATCGTGCTGGGTTCGATTCCGGAGCGTGAATTGTTCGTTCAGGTTTACCGGTTCAAGGCCTCCCGGCACATCCTGAACACGATCAACTGGGACAACTATGAAAATGATCCGATGTATCAACTGGTGTTTCCGCAGCCGCGCATGATGCGTCCGGATGTGACGGCCCGGTATCTTGCCGCCCGCGATGAGGCGGAGCGGAAACAGGTGATTGCCGCCTACATGGCGGAAACCAATCCGCACGACGGCAAGCAACTGCTGAACAAACCCTGGCTGGAGAGCGCGACGGGCGAAATCCAGGTGCTGGAAGGCAGTCAACACAAGTATCCGCAGTGCCAGTTGATTTTTGACCAGACCACGCAGAACTGCTTCGCCTTCTGCACCTATTGTTTCCGCCATGCCCAGTTACGCGCCGATCACGACATGTTCATCCAGGCGGACATTGCGCAAGTGCATGCCTATCTCCGGCAGCACAAGGAAGTGACCGACCTGCTCATCACGGGCGGGGATGCGGGCTACCTTCCGGTCCAACGCCTGCGGCAATACGTGATGCCCCTGCTGGAAGATCCGGAGCTGCTGCACCTGCGCGCCGTCCGGTTGGGCTCGCGCCTGTTGACCTATCAACCCGAGTTCATTTTATCGCGGCGCTATGATGCCATGCTCGAATTGTTTGCGACGATGCGGGACAACGGCGTGCAGATCAACTGGATGGCGCATTTCTCCACCCCGCGGGAACTGCTGAACCCCAGCACGCTGGCGGCAATTCGCCGGCTGCAAAATCACGGCGTCATCGTGCGCAGCCAGAGTCCGGTGATGAACCACATCAGTTTGTTCACGGCGGCCGACGGCCGGGTGGACGTGCCGCGCACCGCGCAAAACTGGATTGACCTGGCGCATGTGCTCGCAACCCTGTCGGTGCGTTTCCACTCGATGTATTGCGCCCGGTACACGGGGGAGCATCACTACTTTGCCGCGCCGCTGGCCGACCTCGAGCAGGTGTTCAATCTGGTGTATCGCTCCCTGGCCTCGTTGCACCGGCCGTCCCGGTACATCACCATGACCACCTCGGCCGGCAAACTTTCCCTCCTGGGCACCGCAGAGGTCAACGGTGAAACCGTCTTCGCCTTGAAGTTCAACGAAAGCCGGAACATGGCGTGGATGGACAAGGTGTTCCTCGCGCGGTACGACGCCCGGGAGAAGCGCATCGACCAGCTCGCACCGTTCGGCGCGCCGGAGTTTTTCTTTGAGCCGGAGTTGCGGGAGATCGAACGGGCGTTGGCGGAAATGCACCAGCGCATCTTTGGCAACCGGGCCTCCCAGGACCGTCCGGTGGAGGGTTACGGGATTGAGGCCTGAACGGCTGCCGGCACGGGGAAGCCCATTGGGGGGAGCGCGAACCGGTCGGGAATCCATCCACTTATATGAGGATCAACAAATGCTTGGACAGCGCGGCCCGGGCCGTGGCGGACATTCACGACGGAGCCAGCGTGATGATTGGTGGGTTTGGCGAGGCGGGGAGTCCCATCGAGTTGATTCATGCCTTGATTGACCAGGGCGCCAAAGACCTGACGGTCATCAGCAACAACACCGGCAGTGGCCGGGTCGGGTTGGCGGCATTGATCGCCGCCGGCCGGGTGCGGAAGATGATTTGTTCCTATCCCCGCAGCGCCAATTCGACGGTGTTTCCCGAGCTCTACCGCCAGGGACGAATCGAGTTGGAACTGACGCCCCAGGGCACACTGGCTGAACGCATCCGCGCCGGGGGCGCCGGCATTCCCGCTTTTTACACCGCCGCGGCGGTGGGCACCGTGCTGGCCACCGGCAAGGAGGTGCGCCGCTTTGACGGGCGCGAGTTTGTTTTGGAGCCGGGACTGCGGGCGGATTTTGCCCTGGTGAAAGCGCAACGTGGTGATCCTTACGGCAATCTGGTGTACCACAAAACCGCGCGGAATTTCGGTCCGATCATGTGCATGGCCGCGCGGATCACCATTGTGCAAGTGTCGGAATTGGTGGCGCCGGGCGGGCTGGATCCGGAAACTGTCATCACCCCGGGCATTTTCGTGCAACGACTGGTGGTCGTGGCCCAGCCGGCGCAGGAATCCCGGTTGGTGAAGGAGGGGCGGAGCTATCCATGAAGACCGCCCCCGCAGCCGCCGGTTGGACGCGCGAACAAATGGCGCAACGTGCCGCCGCAGACATTCCCGCCGGGGCGTATGTGAACCTGGGGATTGGCATACCGGAACTGGTGGCCCAATTTACCGGCGTGGATGCGGGCGTGATTTTTCAAACGGAAAACGGATTGCTCGGCATGGGACCGGCGCCCGCTCCCGGCCACGAGGATCCGGAACTGATCAATGCCGGGAAGAAGGCGGTGACCGCCATCCCGGGGGCGGCCTATTTTCATCATGCCGACAGTTTCGCGATGATTCGCGGCGGGCACATTGACATCTGTGTGCTCGGGGCGATGCAGGTTTCGGCCGCGGGGGATCTGGCCAATTGGTCCACCGGCGAGGCGGATGCCATTCCCGCGGTGGGCGGGGCGATGGACCTGGTGGCGGGGGTGAAACGTGTTTTTGTCCTGACCGAGCACACGACAAAAACCGGCGTCCCCAAAATCGTGTCCGCCTGCACCTATCCGCTGACCGGTCGCAAGGTGGTGGATCGCATCTACACCAACCTCGCGGTCATCCAGGTGACACCGGCGGGGCTGGTCGTGCGCGAGTTGGCTCCCGGCATCAGCTTGGAGGTCCTGCAGCAACACACCGGGGCGCCGCTGCGGCTGGCGGCGACCGTGCCGGACAATTCCCCCGGAGCAGCGTCATGACCGCGACCACCTCTCGCAGCCAGGCCCTCTACGAACGCGCCTTGCGGGTGCTGCCCGGCGGCGTCAGCCGCAATACGGTGCTGCGCCGCCCCCATCCACTTTACGCGGTCAAGGGCGCCGGGTGTCGGGTGACGGACATTGAGGGCGTCACCCGCCTGGATTTTGCCAACAACATGGCCTCGCTCATCCATGGCCATGCCCATCCGGCCATTGTGGAAGCGGTGCAACAACAGCTTGCCCGGGGCACGGCTTTCACCATGGCGACGGAAATTGAAGTGCAGTTTGCCGAACTGCTGTGCGCGCGGGTGCCGGGATTTGAGCAGATCCGGTTCGTCAACTCGGGCACCGAAGCCGTGATGACCTGCCTGAAGGCGGCCCGCGCGTTTACCGGACGTCCGAAGATCGCCAAGGTCGAGGGGGCCTACCACGGGCTTTATGATTACGCAGAAGTCAGCCAGACCGCGCAGCCGGAGAATTGGGGCGAGGTGGCGCGCCCCCGCAGCGTCCCGGTCGCGCAGGGGACACCACCCGGGGTGCTGGCGGAGGTGGTGGTGCTTCCGTTCAATGATGCGGCCGCGGCCTTGGCGTTGCTCGAACAGCAGGCGCAGGAGCTCGCGTGTGTCCTGGTGGACCCCATGCCGCACCGGGTTGGATTAGTGGCGGCCACGGACTCATTCATTGCCGCGCTCCGGCAGTGGACCCGCCGGCACGGGGTGCTGTTGGTGTTTGATGAAGTCATCACCTTTCGCAGTGAATATGGCGGCGCGCAACAATGGTTTCCGGTGACGCCGGATCTGACGGCGCTTGGAAAAATGATCGGCGGCGGCTTTCCCGTGGGGGCGATTGCCGGCCGTCGCGACGTGATGGAGGTGTTGAATCCGTTGACCGAGCCGGTGCGGCTGCCGCATTCGGGCACGTTTTCTGCCAACCCGATCACGATGACCGCGGGTATGGCGGCCATGCAGCAGTTCGAGCGCGCCGCCGTGGACGAGTTGAACCACCGCGGCGCGGCGGCGCGGCGGATCATTGCCGAGGCCATCCGCGGGGCCGGCATTCCCGCCTGTGTGACGGGTGCAGGTTCAATGTTCCGGATTCATTTGAAACCCACCCCCCCAAAAAATTACCGTGAGAGTTACATTGGCGCGGCAGAAATGCGCCGGTTGCGGGCCCTGCTTGATTATCTCCTGGCCCACGGCATCCTGCTGATCGGCACCGGCACCGGCACGCTGTCCACGCCAATGACGGACAACGATCTGGACCAGCTGGGGGAGGCGCTGGCGGGCGGCTTCCGCGCCATCCGGGACCTGATGACCACACGCCATGACTGAAGCATTTATTTGTGATGCGGTGCGTACGCCGGTGGGGCGCTACGGGGGGAATCTTGCCGGGGTCCGGACGGACGATCTGGCCACCCACCCGATTCAGGCCCTGCTGCGGCGCAATCCCACACTGGAAGCCGGCGCGGTGGAGGATGTGATCCTGGGCTGTGCCAATCAGGCGGGGGAAGACAATCGCAACATCGCGCGCATGGCGGGGTTGCTGGCGGGACTGCCGGAAACCGTGCCCGGTTGCACGGTGAACCGCCTCTGCGGCTCCGGCCTGGAGGCCGTGGCCATGGCCGCACGGATCATTGGTTGCGGCGAAGCCGGACTGATCATCGCCGGCGGGGTGGAGAGCATGTCGCGCGCTCCGTTTGTCATGGCCAAATCGCCGGAGGCTTTCTCCCGCCAGGCGGAGGTTTTCGACACGACCATTGGCTGGCGTTTTGTGAACCGGCGGATGCGCGAGCGCTACGGTGTGGAAACCATGGCCGAAACCGCGGAAAACCTCACCGTGGAGTTTGGCATCTCGCGCGAGGATCAAGATCGCTTTGCCGCCTGGAGCCAGGCCAAGGCCGCGGCGGCCCAGGCGGATGGACGGCTGGCCGGGGAGATAGTCCCGATCGCGGTGCCGCAGCGCAAAGGCGATCCGGTGCTGGTGGCGCACGATGAACATCCACGTCCCACCACCCTGGAAAAACTGGCGCAACTCAAGCCGATTGTGCGTCCCACCGGTACCGTGACCGCCGGCAATGCCTCCGGAATCAATGACGGGGCCGCGGCGCTGATTGTGGCCTCGCGGGCCGCCGCACAGAAACACGGGCTGACACCGCGCGTGCGGGTGTTGGGGGCGGCCGTGGCCGGGGTGCCGCCGCGGGTGATGGGGACCGGACCGGTGCCGGCCACCGGGAAATTGTTGAGGCGGCTCGGTCTGAAATTGGACCAGTTCGATTTGATTGAACTGAATGAGGCGTTTGCCGTGCAGGCACTGGTCTGTGCGCGTCAGTTGCATCTGGCGGACGATGACGCGCGACTGAACCCCCAAGGCGGTGCGATTGCCCTGGGACATCCCCTGGGCATGAGCGGCGCGCGCCTGGTGGTCACCGCGACGCATCAATTGCACCGGTCGCAATCCCGGCGCGCGCTGTGCACCATGTGCGTCGGCGTTGGGCAGGGGATCGCGCTGGCGCTGGAACGCTGCGATTGACTTGCCGGATTGCCCTGCACCCGCACCTGCCGGGAAAGTGCCGGGGAGCAAACCGCGGTTCCCGACCGCACGCAGCCATTTTACCTGGATCACGACCGAGCGAACCAACCGGCTGCGCCAGGCCCGGTCAACGTTTCAACTGCGCGCAAAGTTGCTTGCCATTTGAAGAGAATTGTTGCACGTTCGCCGACGTGCTGCGGAAGCGGATCTTCAGCGGAGAAAAACCATTAACAAACAAACACAACCGAATCATGAAATCAGTTCCATTTGATGAAGTCTTGACGAGCCCACGGAGGGGCATGCCGCCGGCCAGTGGCGGGTGGTCCGGCTGGCTGCGGCGATCTGCGCTTGGCGCCGGCTGCGCCGCCGCCTTGATGCTGACGGGGGGGGCGGCCATCGCGCAGACCTACCTGATTGATTTTGGCGGGGTGGTCGGGACATCCCGGGGGCCGGTGCCCAATGATCCCGATCATGCGTGGAACAATGTGAACACCACGGTGGGGGTGATCGCGAACAGTGTGCTGGCGAACCTCGTGGATACGTACAACAGCACCAGCAGCGTCAGTCTGGTCATCATTGATCCTTTCAACGACGTCAACGACAACGGCACGCGCTTCTCCACGCTCTACCCCGAGAACGCCACGCGCGATTCATTGTACGGGAACACCGAATCGTTCAATGGCAAGGCCAACATTTTTCCCAAGTTCAAACTGACCGGCCTGGATGCCGCCACGAAATACACGTTCACATTTTTCGCCTCGCGCATGAGCGTGAGTGACAATCGGGAAACCGAGTATACCGTGACGGGCGCCACCACGGAAACGGCCGTGTTGAACGTCGCTGGCAATGAAGAGGTGGCGGTGACGGTCAGTGAGATGAGCCCGGACACCGCGGGGGAGATCAGCATCGCCCTGGCCCCCTCGGTGAACAACAATAACGCGAATCACTTCACGTATCTGGGCGTGTTGCAGGTGGACGCCGTGCCGCCCCAGGCGCCGCTGAACTTCACCAGACAGCCGGCCAGTCAAACGGTGGTGCAACTGAATTCCGCCACGTTTGAGTGCGCCGTGAGCGGGCCGGCCCCGTACTTCGTACAATGGTACGAGAACGGGAACCCGATCTACAATGCGCATGATTTTACTTACACGGTGCCCGTGGCCGACCTGTCGATGGACGGCTACACCTACTCCGTGACCGTCAGCAACCTGGTGTACGGGGTGGCGAGCACGAATGCAGTGTTGCACGTGTCCAACGACAACCTTCCGCCGGTGTTGGTGGGGGCGGCGTGTTACGACGGGCAGACCGTCATCGTGACTTTTAACGAGGCGCTGGATTGGACGACGGCCAGCGACATGAGCCATTATACGGTCAATTCCGGTGCGGTGACGCTGACGAGTGTTCTGCTCGATGCGGAGACCGGAAAAACGGTGACGCTTTATCTGGGGGAAAGCCTCAGCGGGAACTTCACAGTGACGGTGAACGGAATCAAGGACGTGGTGGGCAACACCATTGCACCCAACAGCAGCATTACGGGCACCGCGGTGGCCATTGAAGATCAGGATCTGCTCTTCGATTTTGGCGCGGGCGGTTCTCCGACCCAGTTCGGTCCCGCGCCGGATGATCCGGTCAACTATTGGAACAACGTCACCAGCGCCGGGATTACCGAGGGCGGCGAAGTGCTCGATCTGGTCACGGTGCACAATGCGCCGACTCCGATCGGGTTGGTCATGATTGCGCGGTTTAACGGGGTCAATGAGAATGGCACGTTGAATTCCACCCTGTTTCCGGCGGCCGCCACGCGTGATTCCTTGTTTGGCAACACCGAAGCGTTTGGCAGCGGCGCGAATTTCTTTCCGCAATTCAAACTCACCGGATTGAATCCGTCGCGTCAATATTCGTTGTCGTTCTACGCGTCCCGCATGGGGGTTGGCGACAACCGGGAAACTGGCTACACGGTGGAGGGCAGCAACACGGGATTTGCCGCGTTAAATGCGGCGAACAACGTCAACAACCTCACGACGGTGACGGGGATCTCCCCCACGGCGGCCGGTGAGATCACGGTCAGCATCGCCCCCACGCCCAACAACAACAACGCCAATCATTTCACCTATCTCGGGGTCATGCGCCTCGGGCCGTATGTGGCCCCGCTCGCATTCACCACGGTGCAGGTCAGTGGCGGAAAGGTGCATTTGAGTTGGACGGGAACCGGGCAGTTGGAGCGCGCCACGTCCGTCAATGGCGAGTGGACGCCGGTGCTGCCCGCGCCCGCTTCCCCTTATGAGGAGGACGTGGTGGCCGGCGAGAGCCGGTTCTTCCGCCTCAAGCAGTGACCCGTGGTTTCGCGGGTGGCGAATTTGCGCCCACGGGGAGCTTGTGGGGTTTCCGTGGGCGCAGCGCTTCCCTGGCCGGAGTTGCGCCTGGCCGGTTAACTGGATGTCGTGAAAGGATCGTTTGTCATGGGGATTTATCGTGTGGTGTATGCGGCTGCGATGGCCGTCTTGGTGTTGGCGGGAACGCCGCGCGCCTCCGCGCAAAACCGGGTGCTGTTCATCGGGAACAGCTTTACAATCGGCAGTGGTGGGGGCGGCGTGCCCGGCATTTTTGATCGCCTGGCGCAGGCGGGCGGACAGCCCGATCCAGATACCGTGATGCAGGCGACCGGCGGGGTGGATTTCAAGTATCACTACGAAAGCGCGGCCACGCTGGCCACCATTGCCTCCCAGCCATGGACGCACGTCATCCTGCAAAATTACAGTACGCAACCCACGCATCTGGCGAGCGGGAACATCCCCGCCCACCACACTTATGGGACGCTGCTTTACGAGAAAATTCTCCAGAACAATCCGCAGACGCAGGTGATCCTCTTTGAAACCTGGTCGCGTTCGGCCGCGCACCCCTTGATCACCGGGGTTTCGGGACCGAACAGCTTCGCCAGCACCGCCGAGTTTCAAACCGAGTTGCGCACGAACTATCAGGGGTTGGCGGATGCGCTCAATTTCAATCACCCAACCAATCCGTTCGTGACGGTCGCCCCGGTGGGGGACGCCTGGGAAAATGCCGGCGGCCTGCGCCCGGCGGCCGATCCGTTGTATGTCCGGTTGCACGGCAGTGACGAATACCGTGGCAACAACAACGGCTATTATCTGGCGGCCTGTGTGATTTACAGCGTGGTTTACGGGGTCAGTCCCCATGGGCTGGGAACGAATGCCCTGATCACCAGCCTGGGGCTGGGCCTTACCGTTCCGGCCGTCCAGTTGGAGGATGTGGCCTGGGCGACGGTGGCGGGTGGCAGCCAGTTCGGCGCGCAGTCTTTTCTCTTCGATTTCGGCGCCGCCGCCACGCCCACCGGGTTCGGACCGCCGCCGGGGGATCCGGAGAATTACTGGAACAACGTGTTGGAAGCGGTTGGCACTTCGCCCACCGGCCAGCTCAGCAATCTCGTCACCACGGCCAATGTGCCAACTGATATCGGGTTGACGATGCTGAGTCGTTTCAATGGGGTCAACGCCAATGGCACCAGCGCCGCATCCGTCTTCCCGCCCAGGGCCACGCAGGATTCCTTGTTCGGCAACACCGAAATGTTCAACGAGTTGAGCGATGTCTTCCCCAGTTTCCAGTTGACCCATCTCAACACCAACCGGACGTATCATTTCACCTTTTATGCTTCGCGCCTGGGGGTGAATGACAATCGGGAGACGGGTTACACGGTGACCGGGCAGAATTCCGCCTCCGCCGCGCTCAACGCCGCAAACAACGTGGACGGCACGGCCGCCGTGGCCGCCATTGTGCCGGATGCCCAAGGGAGCATCACCATCAGCCTGGCCCCCACTGCGAACAATAATAACGCCAACCACTTTACTTATTTGGGCGCGATGCGGATGGATGCCGTGCCGGAACAACAGCCGATCACCTTCACCAAAGAGCCGGTGGATCAAACCGTCTCCGAACACATGCCGGCCTTCTTCACGGCGGGCGTGCTCGGCACTCCGCCGTATTTCATCCAGTGGTTCAGCAATGACGTGGCAATTCCCAATGCGCATCAGCTCACCCTTACGCTGGCGGCCGTGACGATGGAGATGGAGGGCAGCCGGTATTCGGTCACGGTGAGCAATCTCGCCTTTGGGGCCACCAGCAGCAACGCCGTGCTGCACGTTGTGCCGTCCCCGCAAAATCCGGCGCAGCAAACCTGGTTGTTTGATTTCGGCGGCGGAAACACCACCGGTTATGGTCCGGCGCCCGATGATCCGTTCAACTTCTGGAACAACCTCACCACGGCCGTGGGCAGTTCCGACACCGGACGCCTGACCAACCTCGTCACCACGATGAATGCGCCGACCACGATGGGGGTGGTAATGGTGCGGCGGTTCAATGGCGCGAATGAAAACGGCACCACCAGTTCGCCCTTTTTGCCCGCCCGCGCCACCGGAGATTCGCTTTACGGCAACACGGAAATGTTCGGAGGCCAGGCCAACATTTTCCCCGGCTTTAAATTGGTCGGGCTGGATGCCGGGCGTTTGTATGACCTCACGTTTTATGCCTCGCGGCTCGGGGTGGGAGACAATCGCGAAACCGGTTATACCGTCACCGGCACCGGTACGCATTTCGTGGCACTGAATGCGGCCAATAATGTGACCAATACGGCCACATTGACCGGGGTGGCCCCCACGGGCGCCGGCGAGATTGCCATCGATTTGGCGCCAACCCCGAATAACAACAACGCCAATCATTTCACCTATCTGGGGGTGTTGCGCGTGGATGCCTTCCTGCGTCCACCCGAGTTCCATGCGCCGGTGATTGAAAGTGGTCAGATCCAACTGGACTGGAACGGCAATGCGCAATTGGAATGGGCTCCCGCAGTCTCCGGTCCCTGGACTCCCGTCACCCCGCGTCCTGAACCGCCCTACACTGAAAATTTGCTGCCCGGGCAAAATCGCTTCTTCCGGCTGCTGGCCGTGCCTTGAGCGTCCTGGAGCCGGCAACTGTCCAGCGGAGCTCCCGGTGGGCGGATCAGCGTTGACGGCAGAGGCCGGGGTGTGGTTCATTCCCGGTGGGCTGTTCCAGCAGTTTGCCGGGGAAAAACTGCCGGTCAGCTGTCACGTCGCAGGTTTCCGTCAAGCGATCGCCAGCCTTATGCGAACACCAATTTTTTTGTTGGGATTGCTGCTAACCCTTTCCGGCTTCGGTCAGGAACGGGCGGGCTGGCAGCGGATTTGGGCGGATGAATTCGATCAGCCGGGCGGAACCTCACCCGACACGAACAAATGGGTTTTCGATTTCGGCGCCGGCGGATGGGGCAATGCGGAACTTCAGAATTATACGGCGCGCACGAACAATGTGCGGATTGAGAACGGACGATTGATCATTGAAGCGCATCGCGATCATTTTCAAGGGGTTGCTTACAGCTCAGGCCGGATCAAGACGCAGGGGAAATTTGCCTTTACCTACGGCCGGGTGGAAGCGCGGATCCGGATCCCGGAGGGGCCGGGCATCTGGCCGGCCTTTTGGATGCTGGGGGACAGCATGGCGTCGGTGGGGTGGCCCGCTTGCGGCGAGATTGACATCATGGAAAACATCGGTCGTGAACCCCGGCTGGTTCACGGCACGATTCACGGTCCGGGTTACTCGGGAAATGCGAGCGTGGGGGGCGTGTTCGCCCTGGCCGACAACCACAGGTTTGCCGAGGCCTTTCACGTTTATGCGGTCGAATGGACTCCCGAACGCATCCAGTGGTTCGTGGACGAGGCGCGCTTTTTTCATGTGACCCCGGAAGTCCTGCCTGCCGGGGCGGCCTGGGTGTTTGCGCAGCCGCAATTTCTGCTGCTCAATCTGGCCGTGGGCGGGAATTGGCCGGGGGCGCCCAACGAACACACCGTTTTCCCGCAGCGCATGGAAATAGATTACGTGCGGGTGTATCAACCATCGGACAAGGCTCAACCCGCCGCGACCGCACCGCACAACCAGGACTTTTGAGTTGTGTCCGCGCAGAGCGGACCGCCCGTTGGCCCAAGGATTATTTTGCGTGAGGGAGTCGTTGCGCCCCGGGCAACGCGGGCGGAACTTCCCCCGTAAGTTTACGGATGCCGGACTGGGTTTCTCTGGCGGATGCGCAGATAAAATTCTGGCGGACTTACTTTGAAATTGACAAAACCAAAGATTGCTGGATAAGCTCAGGACACCATCCAAGAAGAGTGTAACGCCAGTTGCGCGGTTGGCGGGTGGAACTCAGCAGGAAACAAACTTGATTCTCATCATGAAGAAAATCCTTTTTACTCTGATCATCAGTTCAGGGGTGATTGCCGCCCAGGCGGCCAACGTGCCGACGGGTCTGACCGGATTATGGTTGTTCCAAACCTCGGACACGAGATTTGACGGAACAATCGGCGGTTCCATAACAACCAGCCACCCCGATAACGGCACCTGGATGACCGGTCCGTGGGTGGAAATTGGAACGGATGGCAATCCCGGACTTTATTCGGGCAACGGGGTCATTCAGGACCGTTCCTGGGATTATCTCACTGTTCCCACTGGAATTGCCCCCAATGGCGGTGGCAGTTATGTCAACAACTACACCATTTTGATTGATTACAATCAGACGCAAAGCCAGGAGTATAACAGCCTCTTTCAGACGGCGGGAGATGCCCACGCCAACGATGGCGACCTTTGGATCAAACAGGGCACCGGCGGAAGTTCCATCGGCAGTGCACAATTAGGTTACTCGGCGCTCACGTTTGATCCCTCAACCTGGCACCGGATTGTTTGGTCAGTCCAGAACGACAGCTTCTTCCGCGTTTACATTGACGGAACGCTGTTTTTGGACTCCGGAGCGCAGGGGGTTGATGGTCGCTACTCGCTGAACCCAACCTTTTACCTGTTTGCGGACAATGATTGGGAAGATGCCTGGGGCCTGGTGGGAACCGTGGCAGTCTGGGACCATGCCCTTACTGGTGCTGAAATCACGGAGATGGGTGGCTGGGTTGATGGTGCGGCCACCCCGACACCGCTGACCTTGGTGCCGGAACCGACTGCGCTCTCGTTCCTGGCGACCGGAGCCCTGTTGTTGTTCGCCAACCGGAACGCGCATCGCCGTCGCGCCTGAGGACGAGCCCTCAGGCGCCAGGGTGGAGATTGAGGCGTGCGCCAAACCGGATGCGGTGCCTGGAACAAAAGTCCAGGCCATGCGGGCTGGTTTAAAGGGGTCATGAATCCTTGATCCAATCCGCCGCCGGGGCGGGTGGCGTCGTCAGCCGGCGCTTGCGGTACGGACGCGTCAAATTGTGGAGCAACACATCGCCGCACAGGCACGAGTTTGCAGTCAATCCCTCCTGACAACGGGTGGAGGTCGGTTTACCCGGCATCCCCGGGATGTCGGCACGGGGGTGCGTTGTCAGTCTTTTTTGTGATCCTGCGTGTTTTGCCTTGAAAACTCTGGGGGCTTGGTCAAGCATCGCTCTGCGGCTGCCGCCTGGCAGCGGACAACGACAGAGCAGGAGAGATGGCCGAGTGGCTGAAGGCGCTGGTTTGCTAAACCGGTTTACGGTCAAAAGCCGTAACGAGGGTTCGAATCCCTCTCTCTCCGCCACTCACCGTGCAAAATGTTCCCATTGTGGCGAAGCGCGCCAGCCGTTTGTTCGCCCGCACGGATTTGTCCGCACGCGGTTGTTGACGCGGGATTGACAACCGTCAGCACAGGGCGCAGTCTCAAACGGTTTATGAACACCATTCCAAAATTCGTTCGTCGCTGGTTGTCCGGCACGCTCTTGGGATTGGCTGCACTGGTCTGGGCTTCCGCCTATGGCCACACTGCGGAAATGACAACACTGCCGGCGCCCGCCGCGGGAGAGGAGCCGGCGGAGACCAACCTCACTTTGGCTGCGGAGGCGTTGCGCTCGTATTTGAAGGTGCAGGAACAGCTGCACGCCACGCAATTGGCGCTGGAGCGCAACCAGCAGGAGACGGAGGCGCTGGCCGCCAAAACCACCGCCGCGCTGGAAGCCAAGCTGCGCGCGCTGGAAGTCGCGTTGGACCGGCAGAAATCCGCGGAATGGACCGCCATGCAGGAAACGGTGGCGACCAACAATCGTCTGCTCCTGCTGGTGGGCGGCTCGATTGCTGGCGTGGGCTTTTTCATTTTGCTGGCGACGGGTTATTTGCAATGGCGCGCGGTGAATCGGCTGGCCGAAGTCTCTGCGCAACTTCAGAGCAGTCGCTCCACCCTGACCCTTTCCGCAGGCGGGGCACCAGGGGTGAAACCGGAATTGCCCGCCCCGGCTTCCGAGCGGCTGTTTGGTGTGTTGTCACGGTTGGAGCAGCGCATTCTACAACTGGAGCATGCCACCTCACCGTTATTGTCGGAGCCGCCCGCAACGTCCGCTGAACCGGCGTCGCCCCCGGAACATAACGGCGGGAACGACGTCACGGCACCGGCGGATTCCTCCGGAACCCTGCTGGCGCAAGGCCAGAAACTGCTGGCCGAAGATAAACCACGGGAAGCCCTGGCCTGTTTTGAAACCATCCTGCAGGTTGAACCGAATCACGGCGAGGCGCTGGTGAAGAAGGGACTGGCCCTGGAAGCGATGCAGCAGCCGGAAGCCGCCCTGGCGTGTTATGATCAGGCCATTGCCGCCAACACGGATTTGACGATTGCTTACCTGCAAAAGGGCGGGCTGTTCAACCGGCTCGAACGCTACGAGGAAGCGTTGCAATGCTACGAATCCGCACTGCAGGCGCAGGAAAAGGCGCACGCGGTGTGAGGCGCCCACGCCCGGCGGCGGCCACTCCGCAATATCCGCCGTTGCCGGATGCATCTTGTTGCGGGATTCTCCCAAACACGCCCTGACAGCCGCCGGCGATTGAATGGCCGGTGGCTGGGTGGGTTGCCTGGCGTTTCTGAATCGTGGCGTGGTCATGACTGGCCGTGAACCGACGCAGAGCGGGGTGAATCCGGGCAGCGGATGTCCCGGGTTGAGGAGTGGCGGAAGCTGCATCAGCACCATACCCGGCTGCCAGTCAGGCGAAAGCCCACAACGCGAACCGTATGTAGCGCCTTGTTCGTCAAGTTCCTTTCTCTGGGGTCTTGTTTTATGCAGGGTGCGAACGAAGCGAGGGGCAAAATTCTGGGGGCCCTCATGGCCGGGTGCTCTTACTGGTTCAGAAACCGGGTTTTTCCGTGGTCAGCGGGAATTCATCAATTGTCCCTGCTGTTTCCGCTGCCGGGGCGAATTTTAGATTGCCATCAGGACGGCACCCATTAAACTGTCACGCTTGGTTTTGAACTACTACTGTGAACGCTGAACTTTGTCGGAGAGCTCTGGAGAGGGTTGGAGGCCCCAACATTCTGATCAACATCGTCTCGCAACGGGTACGCCAGTTGAATGCGGGTGGGGGTGGCTTGGGACGTCCGTTGATCGCGGACTATGTCACGTTGGGTGCGGCGGACATTGCCTTGCGTGAGGTGATCGAGGAGAAAATTGGCTGGGAACTGCCTAAACTGGAGGAACTGACCCGTCCACTGCCCAAGAAGCGACGCCGATAAAGCACCTTTGCCGGGCTGAGCCGTTGCTTCCGGGGAGGGAGGTCGCTCTCCGCTCCTGCGATAATCATCTTCCGCTTCATTCATCCAGATGAATGAAGCTTTTTTGTGACTCGAATTTTCACCGGTTGGTCCTATCCTGCAGTTGATGGCGGACATCGTCTCCAACCACAAGGCGCGGCGTGATTACCACATCCTCGAAACGTTTGAGGCGGGAATCGTTTTGCGCGGCACCGAGGTGAAGGTGTTGCGGGCCGGCAAGGGGCAGATTGCCGATGCTTTTGCGCGGGTGGAAAGAGGGGAGGTCTGGCTCTACAACGCACACATTGACGAGTACTCACACGGGAATTTGAACAATCACGAGCCGCGGACGCCCCGCAAGCTGCTGTTGCACAAGGCGGAAATCCGCAAGTTGTTCGGACTGGCCGCCGTCAAGGGAAATGCGCTCTTTCCGCTCGCGTTGTATTGGAAAAACGGGAAGGTGAAGGTGGCGTTGGGCGTGGGGAAGGGAAAACAGCAATTCGACAAACGCGCGGACATCAGAAAACGGGACGCCGATCGTGAACTGCGCCGCGCCGCCATGAAGTTTGCGAAAAGCAAATGAATGGTGTCGGGGAAGCCGGGTGGATGGGCGCCGGCGGCAGGCGAAAATGGCTCGCCCTGCAGTCGGCGGCCTGCCACTCTTGAACGGTTTTTCCGGGCCGGGCCCGGCGTGGTTGCGATGTTTATGAAGGCCAGAATTATCATTACACCGAAAAAAGCCGTGGTGGATCCGCAGGGGATCACGGTTCGCCGTGCGTTGGCACACATGGGCTATGACGGAGTCGGGGATGTTCATGTGGGCAAGTATATCGAAATTGATCTGGCTGCCGGCACCGACCCGGCCGTTGCGGAAGCGACGCTTAATGAGGCGGCGCATCGTTTTCTGAGCAATCCCGTGATCGAAGACTACCGGTTGGAGATACAATGAATGCCTGGAGGCGCAAGCGTACGGAGGCGGCCGTGGTCGCCCGGGCGCGATCGCTGATCCGGCCGGCCCCGCCATGAATTTCGCCATCATCCAATTTCCCGCGAGCAACTGCGACCAGGACGCCTTGCACGCGGTGCGGCATCTGGGTTACTCCGCGCGTTACGTCTGGCACAAGGACGCCTCGCTCGGCGCAGCGGATGCGGTACTCATCCCGGGCGGGTTCAGTTACGGCGATCATTTGCGCTGCGGCGCGATTGCGCGGTTCAGTCCGGTGATGCGGGCGGTGCAACAGTTCGGGGCGCAAGGCGGTCTGGTGCTGGGGATTTGCAACGGTTTCCAGGTGTTGACCGAGGCAGGATTGCTGCCCGGGGCGCTGGTGCGCAATCGGTCCCTGCAATTTCGTTGCGAGCACGTGTTTCTGAAGACCGTGACCCGGAACTCGCCCTTCACCAATCAAGTGCCGAACGATAAATTATTGCGCGTGCCGATTGCGCATGGCGAGGGTTGTTATTTTGCCGCGGAGGAAACGCTGCAGCAGTTGGCAGCCAATGACCAGATTCTCTGGCAATATTGTGATCAGGAGGGGAACGTGACGGAGGCGGCGAATCCCAACGGCGCATTACGGAACATCGCCGGGATTTGCAACGAGCCGCGGAATGTTGCCGGTTTGATGCCGCATCCCGAGCGCGCTTGCGAGGCCATTCTCGGCAACACTGACGGGATGCTGATTTTTCAAAGCATGATCGCCTGGTTTGCGCAGCGCCGGCAAAGCCGGGCGGCGTAATCCAGCGGAGCCACTGGACGATGGCGTTTCCGGCCCTCCGGCCGATCCAACCTCCACCCGGCTTTCACAAGCCCGGGACGAGCAAAATTTTGTCAGTCGCACACCGAACGTCTGCCAGCCGGGGAATCTGTCAGATGACCGGCAACGCGGGCGGGTGCGCCGGTTTTTGGGCGCGCCGGGCGCATGCCAGCGCCCCCAAACCCAGAGTGACGAGTGCAAGGCTGTTGGGCTCTGGCACCGTCACCAGTGGAGCGGGCGCCGGCTGGGCTGGACCGGGTTCTGAGCGCGGCGTTTCGACTTGAAGGGGATGAGACTCCACCCGCGCGGGTTGGGCATTGGCGGATTTCAGGGTTAGATGCAGCAGACAAACAATCGCGGGAATGATGGCGGCGGTCGTCTCGAATACGCGTGCCGTACGCGATTTCTGCCGCTGCACCCGACCAAACCGTCGGTGGGCTGCGGCAGCACGCTTGCGGGCCTGCAAAAAAGACGCCTGAAACATGCAACTACATTATGTCGGCCAGTTTCGTTGTACTCGCTTTAGGTAAACAAAGCCAAAGAGCCCCAGTCCCAACAGGGCAATCTTGCTGGGTTCAGGAACGGCAATGTACGTGTATGTCAGGTGCAATTGCCGGCCATCATCCGAGAGTTGCACAGCAAATTCCCCGCCATCATGAGGATTGTTGAAATTGCCGGTTACAACATTGAAGACCGAGCCGGCATCCCCGCCACCGCTGAAGAAGATCCCGCCGGTCGTTTCCAGAATGGTCCAGAGGTAATTTTGCGTCGGATCGAAATTGGCCGCGAGGCCACGTGTTTCCGCCAGCGTGAAGGAAGTGACGTCGATGATGGCTTTGTTGGCCGGCGATGCCCACAATGTCAACGTTCCGTTGACCCGCAATAGGTCCCAACCGGAGCCGGCCACGCTGGCGGCGTCGGAAAGATCCCAGCGGTTTACCCCTCCGCCAAACCAAACGAGGTTGCCAATGTTCAACGTGCCGATTTCGTATCCGGCGGACAGGAGGCCGCCCGGACCGTTGGTTACCGCGCCGCCGATGGCCCCGATGCCCATCACCGCCCCGGAGGCATTGATGGTCACCGGACCGCTCCCCGTGCCGCTGCCGCTGACATTATTCACGATGAGCGAGCCGGCGCTCACCTGCGTCCCGCCGGTATAGCTGCTGGCGGCGGTTAAGAACACCGTTCCGCCGGTGGTCTTGAGGGCCGCGACCGGACCGCTCAAATTTCCAGCGACAGTGCCGGCTTGAAGCTGGTAATCGGAGCTTCCGGCAATGCTGCCGCCCGTGCCCACCAGGGTGCCGCCCGACAACGTCAGATCCCCCACGAGCAGGTTGTAATTTCCCACGTTCAGGGTGCCGCCATTGACCGTGAGCGGACCGGAACCGAGGGCGCTGGCCTTGCCGACATGAACAGTTCCGGCATTGATGGTGACTCCACCGGAAAAGGTGTTGGCCGCCGAACCGCCCAAGGTCAATGTCCCAAGACCGTCTTTTGTCAGGCTGCCGGTGCCTTGAATTGGGCCAGTCACGGTCGTATGGAAGCTGCCGCTGAAGGTCAGATTGTTTCCCGGCAGATTTAGCGGGCCCCGGGCGGTCAGGTCGCCGGCATTGGCCTGCCAAGTTTGATTTTGACTGATGGTGATGCTGGGGCGCAGCGTTTGTAAATTGGCGCTGTTGTTGGTGATGCCTCCCGCACCCAGGAGCAGATTGCGGTTGTTGATGTTGCCGCGATAATCCAAGGTAAAGCTGGCGGCGTCCGACGCGAAAGTGAGGCTGTGAATGTAATACCTTCGATCCAGAACGGGGGTGGTTTTGGTGGCGCCGGAGAGAATGATGTCCGTGTTGAACAAGCCGGCGAATGCGTTCGCCGGCGGTGCGGCGTTGCCGACCCAGTTTCGTGCTCGCCGCCAAAGGCTGTTGCCCGACCCGTGACCGTCCCAGACAAAGGTGGCAGCGGGGATCGCCACCGGCAAAATCATCATGCCGAGCATGAGCAGGGCGAGGAGGTGAAAGTGCTGCGCAGCCAACCTGGGCAGCGGTGCGCGGCCGTGACGTTTGCAATTGGCGATCTCTCGCGGGAGCATGCCTGGCATAAACAATTTTCTCAGATTTCCGGTTTGCCCTGTGATGCAACGCATCTGGAGGAAGGATTTGCGAGTTCGCTCGCCGCCTGTTGCCTCCTTGACAAGACGAATCAGTGGTTGATCCAGCGTCGGAAAGACCACCCCTGACGGCTGCGGTGCCTGCAAACCTGGTGCCAATCAGGCGCGCGGATGGGCGCGGAGGTAAGCCTGCTTCAGACGTTCGGTCGAGACGTGCGTGTACACTTGCGTCGTGGCGAGATGCGCGTGGCCCAATAATTCCTGCACACTGCGCAGGTCAGCGCCATTGTCCAGCAGGTGCGTGGCGTAACTGTGGCGTAGCTGATGAGGTGTAATCGAAGGATCCAAGCCCGCGCGCGCCAGATAGCGCTTGAGTCGCCGCTGCAGCATGACCGGGTTGATCGCACCGTGACGCCGGGTTTCTGCAACAAACACCGGGGATTTCCCCGGGGCGCCCTCGGGGCGGAGTGACCAATAATGTTTAATTGCCTTCAGGGCTGTCTGGGCAATGGGCACTAAACGTTCTTTTCGCCCCTTGCCGCGGATGCGGACCAGCTGCTCGTTCCAATCGATATCCTCGACTTGCAGCCCAGCCAGTTCGCTGATGCGCAGTCCACAGGAATAAATCGTTTCCAGAATCGCCACGTCCCGATAACACGCCACCACCGAGAGCGGTCGTCCCGCGCGCTTGACTGCGGTGCCGGTCAACCCGGCCAGCGGCGCCGCCAGCAGATCTTCCATCTGTCTGACGGTGAGAAATTTGGGCAGGCGTTTGGGCGGCTTTGGCAGCGTGACTGTTTTGACGGGGGAGGTGGGTACCACGCCCTGTCGGATCAAAAATCTGTAGAACGACCGCAAGGCCGAGAACCGCAGGGCAATGGCCGCGCGGCCCAGGTTGTGTCGTCCGAGAAACCGCAGGTAGCTGCGGAAATCGTCTCGTTGCAACTGCGCCCAAACCGGCCCGGCCGACCGTTCGTGGCGCCACCAGACGCTGAATTCCATCAGCGCCTGCCGGTAGTTGCGCTGGGTGTAAGCGGAAGCGCCACGCTCGGTGTTCAAGTGGCCGAGAAATTCCCGGGACCAGCGATCCAACACCGGTGGCGGAGCGGCGGCCACCGCTCCGACCGTATGGTCAGGATCACTCGTCATCCCGGGGAGGAAATTCAAACGTGATTTTACCCCTGGCATCCATGACGAGATGCGCGGGGAACGGCTTTCCCGCTTTCGAAATAAATTTGCCGAGCAGGTCACTTTTGCCGGTCGCAAGGATTTTCCGCGCCTGCGCAGTTTCGATGGGTTGCTCCAGAATGATTCTCCCGATCTTAAACTTGCAGGCTTTGGTTTCCCGTTGTGAATTTTCACACACGTAACCTGCGTCGCCTTCGGTATCCAGCACCCGCCCCCCGCAGCGCGGGCATTTCCCGATTTCCGGTTTGCCGGACAGATCAACCCGGGGCGCCGGCGCGGTGGATTTGGTCCGGGTTTTTTTGGTGCGCGGAGGAAACTCGAAGGCCGTCTTGCCATCCTTCAGCACCAGGTAGGCTTCAAACTTCCGGTTGGTCTTTTTGGAGACGAAATTTTTCAACAAATCCGTTTTGCCCTCGGCCAGCAGTTTCCGGATCTGTTCGGGGGCGATCTCCTGCTGCAAAATAATTTTGCCGGTGCGGAAGTCGCAGGTTTTTTCCGGGCCGGCCTGTTTTTCGCAAACGTAGTTCATGCCGGCATCAAAGACCCCCGCGCCGCACCGGGGACATTTGCCCAGGGGCGTCTGCCCGGAAAAGTCCACGGGGGCGCCGGTTTCGCCCGCTTTCGGCTCGTTGCCAAAATCAAACTCCACTTTGTACTCACCGTTCAATTTAAGAACGGCGGCAAACGGGAAGCCCTGCTTGCTGCGGAAGCCTTGCAGGGGGCCGATTTTCTTGTCGGTGATGAGTCTTTCCACTTCGGTTGGTTCAAACATCCGGTTGCACAGCGTTTTCCAGATGGCGAAGTCACATTTTACGCACTGAAATTGCTTGTATTTCTCCCGGATCTCGCCGCCGCACTTGGGGCAGGGGACGTTGAGTGTTCCGAAGTCGCCCGGGATGGTGTCTTGTTCATACGTCTTGGCGCGATCCACAATGCGTCGCGTCATTTCCTCGATGCCCCGCATGAACTGCGGGCGACTCAACTGGCGGCGTTGCATCTGGCGCAACTGAAATTCCCATTCGCCGGTCAGCTCGGGTTTGGTGAGTTCCTGGATGCCCAGCCCGTTCAGCAGCTCCATCAAGGAAAACGCCTTGGCAGTGGCTTGTAGCTCGCGGCCGCTGCGATGCACGTAACCTTCCAGAATCAAACCTTCGATGATCGCGGCCCGGGTGGCGGGTGTGCCCAGCCCCCGTTCGCTCATGGCCTCGCGCAGCTCGTCGTCATCCACCAGTTTCCCTGCGCCCTCCATGGCCGAGAGCAGCGTGGCTTCCGAGTAACGCGGGGGCGGCTTGGTCACGTTTTGTTTCACTTCAATGTGGTGCGTCTGCACACGCTCGCCCGGTTTGACCGGCACCAGTTGCGGCGCATCATCCGGCGACTGCGCCTCCTTGCCATAGACGGTCAGCCAGCCGGGTTTGACCAGGACTTTGCCGGAACTCTTGAACGGCTGGCCGGCCACGCGGGTGATCCGGTTGGTCTCCAAAAATTCTGCCGCAGGGTAAAAGATGGCGAGAAAGCGCTTGGTGACGAGATCATAGAGCTTGTGCTCCGGCTCCGTCAGGCTCTTGGGGGCTTGCGTCGTGGGGATGATCGCAAAGTGGTCCGAGATTTTCGCGTTGTTGAAGATGCGCTTGTTGGGCCGCACCCAACCGCTCGCGAGGATTTGCTCGGCGAAGGTGGAGTACCCGGTCACGTCATTCAGCATCGTCAGCGTGTGTCGGACGGTGGCCAGATAATCCTCCGGCAATGCGCGCGAGTCGGTGCGGGGGTAGGTCAGCACTTTGTGTTTCTCGTACAGGGCCTGGGCGAGGCCCAGGGTGGTCTTGGCGCTGAATCCGAAGCGCGCGTTGGCATCGCGTTGCAGGCTGGTCAAATCGTACAGCAACGGCGCGAGCGAGGTGGTCGGCTTGCTTTCTTCAGTGACCGTGCCGGGCTGGCCCTGGCACTGCGCCTTGAGGGCCTCGGCTTCGGCCCGGTCCCAGATGCGTTCAGGTTTGAGCTGTTCGTCTTCGGATCTGGCGAACTTTTCGTCGAACCAGCGGCCGACGTACTGGCCGGCGGTGGCGTGGAAGGTGGCGAAAACCTCCCAATAGTTCCGCGGGACGAATTCGCGGATCTTCTTTTCGCGTTCGACCAGGATGGCCAGCGTTGGCGTTTGCACGCGGCCCACCGGGGTTTTGAAAAAACCTCCCAGCTTGGAATTAAATGCCGTCATGGCCCGTGTGCCGTTGATTCCCACCAACCAATCGGCCTCGCTCCGGCTGGTGGCGGCATCGGCCAGGGGTTGCAATTCCTCATCCGGGCGCAATGCGGTGAATCCCTCCCGGATGGCCGCCGGCGTCATGGATTGCAGCCACAACCGTTGGATGGGCTGTTTGGCTTTCGTAAAGCGGACGATGTTGCGAAAGATCAACTCGCCTTCCCGGCCAGCGTCGCAGGCATTGATCAGCCGGCTCACGTCCTCGCGCTTGATGAGTTTTTTGAGCACCTTGAGCCGCCCCTCGTTCTTTTCGATCGGCTGCAAATCAAAATGCGGGGGAATCACGGGCAAACACTTGAACGTCCATTTGCCCCGCGCCGCCTCCACACCCGCCGGGGGGATCAGTTCGAGCAGATGCCCCACAGCCGAGGAAATGAGGTATTCATCATTCTCGAAATAATCCTGATGCTTATGAAACTTCCCCAGCGCCTTGGCGATGTCGTTGGCGACCGAGGGCTTTTCGGCGATGATCAATGCTTTGCCCATGTAGCGTGGCAGACTTGTATGCTTCAAAACCGGCGGATGGCAACTTATTTCTGCATTTGCCCCCGCCGCAATCCGCGAGCAACCCGCAAAACACCGGCTTTTCCCGCGCTTTCCCCGCGCCGCCGGATCGGGGCTCTTCCAGATGTCTGACGTTCAATTGGCGGGAGGGCGGCGTTGCACCCGGCGCTTGGCCGCAAGCAGCTGGCTGGTCGTTCGCACCTCCTCGACCGGTGCGGACTGGGCTTCGGTTTCCGGAGGGGCTGACAGTGGCGGCGGGGTGACTACAATGGTGGTCGCCGGCGGCTGTCCCGGCGGCGCGGTGAGATCAAACCGCTGGCCGCGCACTTCCTTGCGTCGGGAGAGCAGGGCCGCCAGCGAGGGGACGGTCTCCATGACCGGTCTGGGGTGCGGCCAGAACGGGATCCAGCCCAGCAACTTGCGGACAAGCCGCTGGAATTCTGCACGGTCGGGTTGCACCCGGCGCACCCCGACCTCGAGGACGAAGGCGAGGATGATGAAGCGCAGCAGCCATTCCCATAATTCCTGGGCTTGAAAAGTTCTGATGCGGTCATGGGCAAAAGGATTGCTCCCGGGACCGGTCGGGGCCAACACGCGACCGCCCGTCAAATCGGCCAGCCGTTGCAGGAGCCATAAATTGGTGCCATCGGCGCCGAGTTCGGGCGAATAGGCGAGGCTTGTGCCGGTGATTTGTTGTCCCACGGGCCGGCCGTTCTCCATTTGCAACACATTGGCCAGATACGCGCCGGATTCGGTCGCGGTGAAATCACCCTCATAACGACCGGGACCGGTTTGCGACAGCGTCACCGTCTGTCGGCCGCCACTGGGAGGGACGATCGTGGCCTGAAAGGTGAGGAAATTTTGAAAATCGCCCCGTGCATCCAACGCCTCAACGACAATGTGGCCGGTGTTGGCTTCAATCCGGGCCGCAGCGGTGAACTCCGCGTGGCCCAGCCGGCGCAGGCTCCATTGGGTTACCTGCCGCCAGAATTGTTGGTACTGCGGCCAGGCCAGCCAAGGCTGCGCCCACTGGCTGCGCGCGTCCGAGGTGAAAGCGACGGTGCGCCCCAGCCCGCACTGCCAGTGCGCCAGCAACGGATCGCCTTTGTCCGTGCGGAGCGGCACCTCCGCGCGCGGTTTTGCTTCCGTGGCCACGTAGCCCAGCAGTTGCGGGTAGGCGTCGGCCGCGATGCCGCGCACCGGTTCGGTCGTGCCCGTCAACCGGGGTTTGAACGGCGCTTCGTTGATGGCGGACTTCAAAACGATGGCGGTCTCCTTGATGAAAATCTGCGGCAGGCTGGTCGGTTGTGGGATGGCGTAAAAGCGGCCTCTGCCCACGCTGGCGATTTGTTGCAGCAGGACATCATTCAAATCCTCCCCCAGCCCCACCGTGGAAATGGTCATGCGCTCCGCCGCCATTTTTTGGGAGATGCCGGCAAAGTCGCCATCCTGGGAAACTCCGTCCGTGAGAATGACGCAGTGTTTCAACGCCGCCTTGACGCTGCGTAACATCTCGTAAGCGCGCACCATCGGTTCGTACATGCTGGTGCCGCCCCGGGCCTCCAGACGGCTGATGTCGTCCATGATTTGCCTGCGGTTTTTGGCCGGTTGCAGGTCCACGATGACATGGGGCGATCCATCGAACGCGATGACGCCCACGTAATCATGATCCGACAGGGCTTTGACGGCGCCCATGGCGGCGCGGCGCGCCAGTTCGATTTTATCACCCATCATGCTGCCCGAACGATCAATCACCAGCACCAGGGCGCCCGGAGGCAGCACCTTTTTGCTGCTCAAGTCCATGTCCACCGGCAGAATGGTTTCCAGGGCGGTGCCGCGATAGGCGCCCGCCGCGTAGGTGTCCGGACCGCCCACGCAGACCAATCCCACTCCGAAATCGCGCACGGCGGTTTCCAACTGCGCCAATTGTTTCGCACCCAAATCTCCGGCCGCCACGTTGCACAAAATGACGGAATCGTAACTGTTCAATTCGGCAAGGCTTTCAGGAAATCCCTGCAGACTGGCCGGCCGCACCTCGAGGCCGGCAGCTTGCAGCGCGGCGGCGAGATGCCGGTCTTCACTCGGGGCACTGGAGATCAGCAACACCCGCGGCTGGCCGCGGACCCAGACAAAGCCGAGCGCCCGATTATCCTGCGGCAAGCGGTCCCCCGCCGCTTCGATCCGGACATCATAATTATAAAATCCCGGTTCGGTGAGCGTTTCGGAGAAGGTAAACAGATTCTTGCCGGCCTCCAGTTCCACCGTGCTGTCCCCGAGATGCCGGTCATCGCGGTAGAAGTGCAGGCGGGCCGGACCGGCTTGGGCGGCCTGGACGAACAGCTTCACGTCGAATGTCTGCCCCCTGGCCAGTACCGCCGGCAATTCCAACCGTTGCAGGGTGACGGCGTTGTCGCGCTTGCCGCCAAGCGGGACGACGTCAATGCTGACGCCGGCCGCTTTTGCCGGGACGGCGGCCTGGAGCGCGTCGTCCAGGTTTTCCTGCCCGTCACTGAGCAGGACAATGCGTCGCTGGCCCGTTTCGGGGAACGCCGCGGTGGCCAGCCGGATGGCGCTGCCGACATCCGTGCGTTCCGTGGGGATCACCGCCTGCACCGCAGGCAGGGTGAGCGCGACAGCGGGCACGGCTTCAATGGCCGCGTCAGCCGCGAACACCACCGCGCCTGCCCGATCCGTCGCCGGTTTGTCCTTAACAACCTGGTTCAACCAATGCAACGCCTGTTCCTGTTGGCCCGCCGGCACGCTGTCGGAGCGGTCCAGGGCGAAGAAAACATTCATGCCCTCCATGGGCCGGCGCCATTGCATGCCGGCCAGCGCACACAGGAGGGCGGTGACGATCAGCAACCGCATTCCCGTTGCGAACCGGCGGCGGCGCGGGGCGAGCTGCACGCCGGAAGTGCGCGCGAGCCAGACAATCCATCCCGCCGCTGGCAACAGCAGCCAGAGCCAGTGGGGATGGGAGAACGAGAACACTGCTTCAACTCGGCAAGTCCTTGCCCGTGGTGGTGACCGTCAGCTTGCCGTGTTTGACGCCTTTGGCGGCGATCAATTCGTCCGCAATCTTCTTCACCCGCCCCGCCGTGCCTTTGACGATCAACACTTCCAGGCAATTGTGGTGATCCAGGTGAACGTGGACCGCCGCAATGATGACCTCATGATGATCGTGCTGGATGTCCGTCAGCGTTTCCTGCACGTGTTGTTTGTGGTGGTCATACACCAGGGTGATGGTGCCGACAATTTCCGCGCGGCCGCCCTGGTTTTGATGCGCGACGAGTTGATCCCGGATCATGTCCGCGATGGCCTGGGAACGGTGGTCATATCCCTTCTCGCCCGCCATCTTGTCCAGCTCGTGCAGCAGCCGGGGCGGCAGCGACACGCTGAAACGGACGACAGATTCATGTTTCATGGCTAATCAAGGCGCCCAAGGGTAGTCCCGCGTTCCAGCCTGTCAATTGTCTGACCTCAGCGCCGTCGCCGCACCAGCATCGCCACCGCCAGCAGGAGGGAGGAGACGATGACGATCACCGCGCCACTCGGCAGATCCGTGGCGGCCGAGATCAGAAAACCGCCCAACCCGCTCGCCGCCCCCAGCCCCGCCGACCAGGCCAGGACGGGCCGGCAACCCTTGACCAGCTGGAATGCCGCGGCGGCGGGATTGGAGATGAGACTGTAAATCATCAACCCGCCCACGGTTTGGAAATTGACGGTCAACACCACGGCAATCAAGACCAGCAGCCCGCTCCAGACCAGATGCACCCGGATGCCCGCCGCCGCCGCGTCCACGCGCGAAAACATGATGGCGCGGAGTTCCTTGAAGAATGCGCCAATGTACATCACGAGGGCGCCGGCAGAGGCCAGCATCAACCAGACATCACGCCACCGGCAAAAATTCAAGCTGCCCCAGAGCAGGCCGCGCACATCGCTGTCGCTGCGGCCCAGGAGACCGTGCAACCCAATGCCGAGGAACGCCAGACCCATGGTGAGCGAAAACAGGAAGCTCAACACCACATTGTCGTCCAGCGGCACCCGCTGGGGGTCGAGCAATCCCAGGGCAAGCGCGGTGCCAATGGCGCCGGCCAGGGCGGGCAGCAACAGTGCCGGGCCCGTCCATCCGGCCAGACTGCCGAACACCGCGCCCGCCAGCGCCGCGTGCGCCACACACACGCCCAGAAAGGGAATCCGCATCCCGACGATGAACGTGCCGAGCAGACCGCTCGAGGCGCCCGCCACCGTGCCTCCCACCATCACCGGCAGCCAGAAGATCACGTCAAACATCGGGTCCTCCCGGCGGCAAGACCGCATGTCGGCCGCGTGTGTGCACCACCCGCAATCTCGTATTGTAAAGCGAGGCCACGCGTTCCTCGGTGAAAACGGCCTCGGGCGCACCCGCCGCCAGGACGCTCCCGTTGGCCAACAGCACGACGTGACGGCAGGCGGGAGGCAGCAGTTCCAATTCGTGGCAGACCAGCACGATGGGCAGGCCGGATGCGGAGTGGAGCTCCTGAATGGTTTCCACCATCCGCTCGCGCCAGCCCAGATCGAGGTTGGCGGCCGGCTCGTCCAGCAGCAGCAATTCCGGCTGCTGCGCCATTGCCCTGGCGATGATGGTTTTGCGCTGTTCCCCCCCGGAAATTTCGCCGAACGTCCGCTCGGCCAGGCCGCCCAGCCCCAGGCGGTTGATCCAGTCATCCACCACCCGCCAGTCCGCCGCGGTGAAGGCGCGGAACAAACCGGCGCGGCCCGTGCGGCCGATGGCCACGACTTCGCGGACCGTCAACGGCAGCTCGCTCCGGGCGGGCAGCAGCTGCGCCACGTAACCAATGCGCCGGCGCAGTTGCACCAGTGCCACGGGCGTGAGGCGTGACACGGCGCAACCCAGGACATGGATTTCGCCGCCGGCCGGCTTCACAAATCCCAGACTGGTCCGGAGCAGGGTGGTTTTGCCCGCGCCGTTGCCTCCCATGAGCGCGGTGATCTGACCGGCGGGAATTTGGAGCCGTTCCAGGTCAATTACGCAGCGGTTTCCGGTGCGCACCTGCAGCCGGTCCGCTTCAATGACCGGGGCGGTCATGGCCGGTTTGCCGCCAGCAGCGCGGCCACGTTGGTTCGCACCAAGTCGTCAAAAAAAACCCGTCCGTGCGCCAGTGCAGGAAAATTACCAAACACCACGACGCGGGCTTTGAGCCGGGCCGCCAACGCATCCGCCGTCCGCCGCCCCTCGGGCAGGTTGGCAATGATCAGTTTCACCGCGGCGAGCTTGCCGGTGGCAAGGGCCGCGTCAATTTCCGCCACGCTCGCGGCATCTGCCGCCCGGAATGTGGCCACCACTTTCAAACCGAGCCATTCGCAGAAATCTTTTTGGTGAACGCTGGTAATGACTGGCACTCCGGTCCATCCGGCGCGGGCGACCCGGTTGGTCGTTTCCTGTGTCAGGGCGGCCAGGCGCGCCGTCACGGTTTGCATGGTCCCGGACACATTCGTCCGCTCCAGCATTCCACGGGCCGCCAGTTGCCCGCCAATCTGCCGACAGGCGGCAAGGTAGCTGGCGGGCAAACCCAGGCCGTGGTGCAGCTTGACCGCGACCACGAGCGGACCGTTGGTTGTCGCTGACGCAAAGACTTTGTCCAGCGACGATTGAAAATCAAAACGCACCAGTGCCCGGCAGCGGCGGAGTTCGGCGGCCTGGCTGGGGCGGATGTCAAAATGGCCGGGGCATGTCCCGGGCTCGGCCAGCCGCAGGAAATCAGGTGCTTCACCGTAAAACTCCCGGGTCGCGCTTTCGAGGTAAGAAGTCGCACTGGCCAGCCTGGGCGTGGCCGTCGTCGGGGGGGCGGGACGGCATCCGGTCAAAGCCAGCGCCAGGGTCAACCCCAGCCGGGCCAGCCACCGAAGCCGGAGCTGCGTTTTCATGGACTTTTGAATTGCCGCCATTCGCGGTCCGCGTACCGAATGATGACGCCGCTGTCTCCGGTGCGCCGGTACCAGCTGTCGCTGCTCATGGGGGCGTGGCTGCTCTGACTCTTCGGGCTGTCGGGTTTGGGGCCCATGCTCCAGATCACCCAGCGCACCGGCGTGGTTTGGGGGTCGCTGTAATACCGGCCCGCAGTGCCGGCCAGGTTCGGAAAATTCGTCGGCACCCAGAGCGCGTAGTTTCCCATCGGCATGTCGTTGATCAACTCGGGGCCGGGCGCGGCGTATTTGTAGGTGTGCCCGGGGTTGAACAGGTCCTCCATGTTCGCCTCGCGTCCGGCAGCCGGGCTGCGAGGGAGATAACGCAGGTCCGCCAATTCCACCGGCAGTTGGCACCAGTGCGTCAGCAGGTCGCTGTTGCAATTCACCCGCACCGGTGGGAGTTGATGGGCATGATCGTCCGCATACATCTGCAAGGCCAGTCCAATGCCATACAATTCGGCCTCCACCCGCGTGACCCGGGCCTGTTCCCGGGCGCGCGCCAGGGCGGGCAGGGCCAGCGCGGCGAGAACGGCAACGATGACGATGACCACCAGCAGTTCGATCAAGGTGAACCCCGGGCCCGCCACCTGTGGCGGCTTCCGCCGCCCGCCGGCGTTGATTGGATCGGCGGGATGGATCATTGCATTTGGCGCAGGCGATAGAAGCGCGTTTGGGTTTCCGTGGGATCCTGGATCACCGTCCACCGGCCGTTCAGCAGCACGGGAGTGTTGGTCACGGGCATCCAGTCGCCGGCACCGCCCACGGTGTTGGTGTACTCCAGCTGGTAATTGGCCAGCCCGCCCGGCCAGGTAATGACGGGTAGCAGCGCCAGGTCCAACACGGGCGGCTGGGCGGGCACAATTTCCTGCACAAACAACTCGTAGCGGTTGGTGCCCTGCGTGCCGGAGCCGGTTTCCTGGTTGAGAATGCCAATGGCGTCGAAGCTGTTGGTCGGCACCGGCCCCAGGCTGTGGCGCGGGTGGCGCAAGGCGAAAAATCGGTTCTCCCCGTCAGTGACGCTGCACAGCCGGCTGCTCCAGCCTTTCGTGGCGTCCCAACCGTTCGTCGTCACGAGTGTCAATCCGTTCAAACGCACCCGCATGCCCTGCCAATGCTCCCCACCGGTGGCGCGGGTGGCATCAAAAATATCCGCAAAGGTGTCAGGGTCGCCGTCGTCGGGCCGGACCAACGACGCCAGCGACAGCACGGCCGGCGCGGGCAACCCGTAGTTCGAGGCGACCAGCGAAATGGTGAAGTCGTACGCCGGATCAATGTGGTGCGTCTCGTTGACGTTCAGTTTCCCGCCGTAAAACGCGGCGCTATTGAAGGTGACGGCAACCAGATCCCCCTTGCGAAAGGCGTGGCCGGTGGCCGGATCGTGATTCAACCGGTCCCGTTCGGCCGTCCAGGCTTCGTTCGAGTAACTGAGGTCGTCGCTGTGGTTGAAGGGCATGTTGCCGTAGTTCTGGCCGAGGTAACAAAACGTGCCCAGACGATCTCCCGGCCAGGCCGCCTGCACGACCACCTGCCATTCGCCGCCGAGCTGGAAGCTGTTCGCGCCACCCGCCCAGGGCAGGAAATTCGGCGTGGCATCCAGCATCTCGTCCGGATCAGTCAGCAGCACGCCCACCACCGTGTTGGGAAACGGTCCCGTCCAGGTGGTCACCCCGACGGCATTGACGGCTTGCAACTCCCAATGGGTGGCCGCCGCGCCGATCAGGGGGATGAACAGTCCGGCGGCCACCACGGCCGCCCACGTGCGCGACCGGATTTGCGCCGGCCGGAAGACCTCCCGCACTTGACGTTTCTGCGCATGCAATGTTACGATCACAACGATGAGTGTTACCGATAAACCGCCGCGTGCGCAACCCCTCTTTCATGGGGGCGCCGCCGCTGCGGCGCGTTCGCCGGCGGATCCGCGCGTGAGCTTCTTCGACCATCACGCGCCCACGTGGGATCAAAACGGTGACGACCTGGCGGTCACCTTGAAGCGGCTGGAAACTTTGCGCGGGCGGCTGGCACTTGTCCCCGGGCAGGAGGTGTTGGAGCTGGGTTGCGGCACCGGCCGGCTCACGGCCTGGGTGGTGGATTGCGTCCGCCCCGGTCGGGTGACCGCAGCGGATTTTTCACCCGCGATGCTGGCCCGCGCCCAAGCCCGTAACGCGGCGTCCGAATTCTGGTTGCTGGATATTTGTGCGCCGCCACCTGCGCGGGACAGGTTTGACGTGGTCTTCTGTTTTCATGCCTTCCCCCATTTTCGCGACCAGCTACAGGCCCTGAAGCACATCGCCCAGCTGCTCAAACCCGGAGGCCGGTTGATCATTTTGCATCTGGTCGGCCGCACGCGGCTGAATCATTTCCATGCGCAGCTCGCACATCCGGTGAATCACGACCGGCTGCCGGCGCGCGAGGAGTGGCTGGCGCTGCTCAACTCCGCGAATCTGCGGCTGGACGCGTTCGTGGATGAACCGGATCTCTTCCTGCTGGATGCGACCGCCCTCAAGTGTTGCGGATAAGGCGCTTTGGGCGGCTGCGCCGCCGCGCGGGAGGCGGCGGATTATTCGAAGTACGACTGGAACACCACCAGTGCCTGTTTGATTTCCTGCTGTTTGGCCGCCTGCATTTGCGCATCAGTGGCCCTGGCGTATTCGTCGCTCAGAGCCAGAAACGGAATCAACCATTTGTGCAGTTCATCGTGCGCTTTGCCCTGCATCGTGCAATGCGTCACCAGACCGCTCAAATTATCCTGAATTTTCCGGGCCAGAGCCGCATGTGCCGCCTCGGATGGAGATTCGAAGGCCTGCACGTCCTGCTCGATGTTTCTCAAGTAAACCATCATCGTGGAGGGCACGGACCATTTCTGGCCGTGGTTTAATTCCAGTGGTTTGCTGCCCGGCCGCTGCCGCACAGAGGTGCAGCTTACGATGCCCCAACTCACCGCCAGGAGCGCCGTCCAGGCGAGAACTTTTCGTGTGGTCCGCACGGACCTGGATTCATCCGCCATCGGTTTGGTGTTCATATCGTCGCATTCATTGTTGCCCGGAAGACACTCTGGCGCCAACTCGTCTGTCGTCAGCCGCCCCACCGTCATTCTGGCCGCTCCAGCTACCCGGAGGTCGCTCGCCGGGTGACGGGACTCCGGCCGGGCTGGAGTGCCTCCGGGGACCGTTGGAGCGGGCCGACCATTTCATCCTTCCAGGATGGCCACTGCGGTTGCGTAATTGTGGGTGTGACTCAGGGTGATCAACAACTGCGTGGCCCGGCGCGCCGCGAACAGGGTTTGTCCGGCGCCGTGCAGGACGATGAAAGGCTCGCCGGAGGCTTTCCGACAGACCTGCAGGTCCAACCAGCCCAGTTGCGCGCCCATTCCCGTGCCGAATGCCTTGGCAATGGCCTCCTTGGCGGCAAAGCGGACCGCGATATGCGGCGCGGGATTTTTGAACCCATGGCAGTAGCTGATTTCTTCCGGTCGCAAAATACGCTGCAGAAAACTGTCTCCAAAGCGTTGGAGCGCAGTTTGGATGCGTTCCACTTCGGTGATGTCGGTCCCAATGCCCAGAATCATGTGGGCTTCATTGTGCGGGTGCGGGCTTGACGGGCAAGCAAACTTCCGCTACGTGCAGCGCATGCAGTCTTTCCACCGGAGGTGACCGCGAAAGCATGAACTGGCTGGCCCACGCATTCCTGTCCGAAGACTCGCCGGCTTTCCGGCTCGGGAATCTGTTGCCGGATTTCCTTAGTGCCTCGGAACTGGCGGCACTCGATCCCCTGTTCCAACCGGGCATCCGGCGGCATCACTGGATTGACCGGTTTACCGACCGCCATCCCGTGGTGCGGAATAGTGTCCGGCGTTTTGCGTCGCCCTACCGACGAGTGGCGCCGGTTCTGGTGGATGTGTTTTACGACCATTTTCTTTCTGCAGCCTGGTCCGAGCATTCCCGGCAGCCGCTGTCCGAGTTTGTGGGTGAGATTTACCAATCGTTCGCCCGGTATCAAACCCGTCTGCCGCCGCGGCTCGGTCCCGTGTGGGAACGGATGCAGAGCGAAGACTGGCTGGGGGCTTACCAGGATTTCTCCGGCTTGGCGCGCGCGCTGTCCCGGATGGAACGGCGCTTGCGGCGGCGCGTGGACTTGGCGGGGGGACTGGTCGAACTGCGCCGCCATTATGCCGCCTTGGCCGACGATTTCCGTCGGTTCTTTCCGGAACTGCGCGCGGCGCTGCCGCCGGCGATCATCCCGGATAATTCTGCATCAAGGCCAGCATCTCCTTGACGGCGGTTGACAATCCCACCAGGACGGCGCGGCTGATGATGCTGTGGCCGATATTTAATTCCACCAAATGCGGCACCTGATGGAGGGCGGCCAGATTCTGGTAATTCAGGCCGTGTCCGGCGTTGACCTGCAATCCGAGGGCGTGCGCCTGGCGCGCCCCGTCAACCAGACGCCTCAATTCCGTCGTCTGCCGGGACGGGTCATGAAAGTGTTCGGCAAACTGTCCGGTGTGCAGTTCGACGAATTGCGCTCCGGTGCGCGCCGCCGCCGCAATTTGTCGCGCCTCCGGGGCGATGAAGAGGCTGACCTCGATGTTGGCGTCGTTCATGCGCTTCCGCGTCTCCGTCAGGGCCGCTTCGTGGGCGGCGACATCCAGTCCGCCTTCGGTGGTAACTTCCTCGCGGCGTTCGGGCACGAGGCAAACAATGTCCGGACGTAATTTGATGGCGAGCGACACAATCTCGGGGACGTTTGCCATTTCCAGGTTTAAACGGGTGGCAATGGTTTCGCGCAACTTCCACACATCCCGGTCCTGGATGTGCCGCCGGTCTTCACGCAAATGGGCGGTGATGCCATGCGCTCCCGCCGCCTCGCAAATGTGCGCTGCTTCCACCGGCACCGGCTCACCGTCCGTGCGCCCACGGTAACGCGCTTCGCGCAGCGTGGCCGTATGGTCAATGTTGACTCCGAGTTTTAACACCCTGCGCAGTGTGGAACACTCGCGCCGGGATGCAAATGAGAAATGCGGCGATTCTGTGCGTGCCAGCCGCGCCGCTTTTGCGATAGCCTCGGGAGGTGAAGATTTTGTTCATTGGCGACATCGTGGGGGAACCCGGACGACGTGCCGTGCACATTCTGCTGCCCAGACTGCGGAAGCACCACGCGGTGGATTTTGTGATCGCCAACGGCGAAAATTCCGCCGGGGGCAATGGCATCACTCCGCGCCTTGCCGCGGAACTGTTCGGCGCGGGAATTGACGTGCTCACGAGCGGCGACCATTTATGGGATCAGAAGGAGGTGCTGGAATTGCTGCGCGCGGAGCCGCGTTTTCTGCGACCGGTTAATTACCCGGAGGACACCCCGGGCCGGGGGGCGGGAGTGTTTACCGTCCAGTCTCCCTCGTCTGCGCCGGGGAGGTTGGTTCAAATCGCCGTGCTGAATGCGCAGGGGCGCGCTTTCATGACGGCGTTGGACAATCCGTTCCGCGTGGTGCCGCCGGTGATTGCGCGGCTTCGCGCGGAGACAAACATCATTTTCGTGGATTTTCATGCCGAAGCGACATCGGAAAAAATCGCCTTTGCGCGCCTGCTGGACGGTACCGTCAGCGCGGTGGTGGGGACGCACACCCACGTGCAGACGGCGGATGAACAGATTTTGCCCGGCGGCACCGCTTATCTCAGCGATGCCGGCTTCACCGGTCCTCACGAAAGTGTGTTGGGGCGGGAAATCGCCCCGGTCATCCAGCGCTTCGTCACCAACATGCCCCAGCGGTTTGAAGTGGCGAAGCACCGGGTCTTGCTGCACGGCGCCCTCGTAACGATTGAGGTGGACACTGGTTGCGCCAGCCGGATTGAGCGGATTTCCGAACCGTTGTAGAGATTGATCCGGCGTCTCATGACAGCCCGGCCCGCGGTCGGGTCATAATCCCCGGTGCGGTTCCAGTTGCCCGGGCGGTTTGTTGGTTTTCAAGACAAGCGCTGTCCCGTGCTGCTTGAGCCCTGTCTCTAATTCGTGGCGCGGCTGCCTGGCGCGGCTGCCTGCGACCCTGATGCGTACGGATTTGGGCAGGGTTCGGCGTCGAAATGGCGGAAAATTCCCCGGGGGTCTCCCGGATTGGCAATTTTTCTGCAACAGCCCCGTTTGAATGAGTCGTAAAGGAGTGTTGTATTCAGTCAGTCGCAAGACGTGGAGTGCCTGCTTCTGGTTTTTTTTGGTTCTCGCTCTGATTTCCGTCGCCCGCGGCGCGAGTGTCAACCTGGCATGGGATGCCAGCCCGGATGCTTCGGTCGCCGGCTATCGTGTGTATTATGGCGCCGCCAGCGGCGACTACACCAATTATATCCAAGTCGGAAACGTCACCACCGCCACTGTGGCCAATTTGCGCGAGGGCGCGACCTATTACTTTGCCGCTACGGCTTACGATGCGGACGATATCGAGAGTCTCTTTTCCAATGAAGTGGATTACACAATCCCCGCGGTGAACGCGGTGCCGACGCTGGGGGCGATTGGGGATGTGAATCTCGACGAGGATGCGGGGGTGCAGACGGTGAATTTGAGCGGGATCAGCGCCGGGGGCGGGGATGTGGGGCAGGCGTTGACGGTGCGGGCGGTG
>Ga0116143_10000458_pt1 | contig 56091 bp, 42 predicted proteins | sample AD_UKC034_MetaG_FD_89745 | JGI IMG/M metagenome (GOLD analysis project Ga0116143, IMG submission 89745) | Active sludge microbial communities of municipal wastewater-treating anaerobic digesters from USA - AD_UKC034_MetaG | ecosystem: Engineered > Bioreactor > Anaerobic > Digestate | place: USA... | reverse complement strand
GAGAAAGTCTCCGATAGTACTAGTTCCACTGATTCAGGCGTCACTCCGATAAAACCAAGCATTAGATCTTGTCCCAGAACAAGAGTGGTCAATCCAGGATTGGTTGCGATAAGGACTCCCCCCTTTTCCAGAATTGGCGCTTTGTAAATGCTGTCTGTAGCGATATGTCTGATATGGTCAAGCTCGCTCAAGTTGCCCCGGTCATAGAGGCGAAAGAGCGAATTGAACTTGTGAGGCGAAAGGGCCAGCGCATAGGGACCGTGGAAACCCGCCGTGTCAAGTTCCGTCACCGCCTTGATAACATCATCAGCCGCATTACCAACCTGATCCCATGAGGACAGTCCGATAGTGCGAACACCTTCGATCGTGAAAAGGCCGCGTACAGTTTGCTTTCCGTGGAATATAATGTCATCTTCCCTTCGAGCACATTCAAGGCTTGCGCGCACTACCTCCTCCAAGGGAGGCATGATTCCTTCTCGTTCATAGGCAGCAATATCACGTTTGTATACCCTACAGGTCTGAAACAGGTGAAAGACCGGCAGGCTGGTACCGGCCGTGATACCCGGCTCGATTTCCACTTCTCCCTTGGTTACATTCTGCAGTCCCAAACCATACGGGCCATCAACCTGCACCAAGCGGCGGCCGGTGAGAAAAGTCTTTGCTGCTCCAATCACCGCCTTATCCAGCTCTACCCATAGCTTCGCATCCCAGGGAGCATCCTCTCGAAACAAGTACTGTCCTCCCATTGTCATCCTCCTTATATGGAGCGCGTTTTTTCAACTCTTCAGGTTTCCGACCGTGAGACCGCTCGACGATGTCTCCACAGGTGTCTCCTCGATAACCGCTTCACCGCCCGTGGCTTCCACCTGCAGCTCCTCGGCCATCTCCACAACTTCCTGCTTGCCGTGCTCAAGCAACTCGTTTTCATTGCCCGTGAGAAGCTGAACAAGATGCAGGAATTCTCCGATGTGCTCGCGTTCTTCATCAGCAACATCGATCAGGACCTTTCGTGCGAGCGGATCCTCCGTAACATCCGCCTGGGCCATATACAGATTGACTGCTTCCAGCTCCGCAGCGATATCAAGCCGTATGGCACGGATAAGTTCTTCCCGAGTCATCTTTCGGTCCGGTACATTTCCGCTAAATGGGTTTGCAAAGTCAGGCATTATTACTCTCCTTCCCGGCAGCATGTTTAGCAGACAGTTTGTTCATGCCAGTACGGTTTCTTGTGCGATGAAAGATGCATAACCATCTTTCTTACGGAGGGACTTCTTTTATACTCTTTCTCTCTGCGGTTGCAGGAAATGGGGCAAATCAGGTATTCCTGTCGCGCAGAGTATGTATTTTTGCTAAAGCCGAATTCCTTGCGAAGCTGGACCTTCCAGCCGCTGAACCAGCACTTGGCTGCAGGTCCGCCATTGGGCGTACAGCAGGTAACGGCGATTACAGAGTTGAAAACAGGAGCGCGTCAGAAGTTGAACGACCGGGAAAAAGCAAGGACTAAAGACCGGAGAGGATCAGGAAAGAGAAGAAGGCGCTGAATGTGAAGGTAGACGAGGAAGACGTTGTGTTTCGTCTCCCTCAGCCATGGTGAAGCTGACTTAACGAATCACCTTTTGGCCAGGTCACCATTAGATCATTTACAGGACAGTTCGATCTCGAGGACATACTGTAACAGCCGCAGGGGGATAGGTATGAATGAACGGAGAGCACACGGTTAAGGGACATAGGTGACAAACACGGTGTCGTCTGGATCGAGATCATTCCTGTTTCTGCGCCAAAGCTACTCCGACCACCTTCTCGCCCTCCTCGAGGGTAATAAGACGCACCCCCTTAGTGTTGCGACCGATAACAGGGACACTGCTGCTTGCCATACGAATGATACGACCGTGACTGCAAATGAGAATGACATCCTCATCACCGGTGATCTGCTTGACTCCCACAACATTGCCATTACGTGGTGTGGTTTGAATGTTGATCACCCCGCTTCCACCGCGTCCCTGAAACCGATACGCGGCAACTTCGGTCCTCTTGCCGTACCCGTTTTCAGTCACCGTGAGAATGGTATTACCCTCGGAAACGATTCCCATCCCGACCACACAACAGCCGCTGGCGAGTTCGAAGCCTCGCACCCCTCGGGTCACCCGCCCCATTGGACGGACATCTTTTTCTGCAAAACGGATAGACTTGCCGGTATCCGAACATAGAAGAATATCATTGGAACCAGAGGTCAGCCCTGCACCAATAAGCTCATCTCCCTCATCGATCGTAATGCCGATGATGCCCAGCTTCCGGGGATTGCTGTATTCCATGAGCGGCGACTTCTTGATGACTCCTCTGCGGGTAGCCATGATGATGAACTTGCCTTCCTCAAATTCTCTCACCGGCAGAAAAGCGGAGATGTTTTCCGTTCCAGTGAGATTGAGGAGATTGACAATGGCTTTTCCCTTCGCCACCCGGACAGATTCTGGAATCTGGTGTACCTTTAGCCAGTAGACACGGCCGGTAGTGGAAAAAAAGAGAATGTAGCTATGGGTGGAGGCGACGAACAGGTGTTCAACAAAGTCACCTTCCTTGGTGAGCATGCCGGTTATTCCCTTACCTCCACGCTGCTGGCTGCGGTAGAGGCTTACCGGACTCCGCTTGATATATCCAGAGTGGGTAATGGAAATCACCATATCTTCTTCCACAATCATATCCTCTAAATTGATTTCCGCTGGCCTTCCGACAATCTCCGTGCGACGGGCATCGCCATATTTGTCCTTGATCTGCTTTAGCTCTTCCACAATGATATCTTTTACGACAGTATCACTTCCCAAAATCTGCCGGTATCGCTCGATCTCCTTCAGTACCTCGGCATAATCTTGGAGAATCTTGTCCTGCTCCAGCGCGGTTAACCGCTGCAGCCGCATATCCAGAATAGCCTGTGCCTGTCGATCGGTAAGACCGAGAGTGTTTCTTAGCTTCTCGCCCGCCTCCGCCGGGCTGGAGGAACCGCGAATGAGTGAGATGACCAGATCCAGGTTGTCCAGAGCGATTCGTAATCCTTCCAGAATGTGGGCGCGTTCTTCAGCCTTGCGCAACTCGTAGACTGTGCGCCGCAGCACTATTTCCCTTCGGAAACCGATAAACTGATCGAGCATTCCTTTAAGCGTAAGAAGCCGAGGCTGATTGTCCACAATTGCCAGCATTATGATTCCAAAGGAAAGTTGCATCTGAGTGTGTTGAAAGAGCTGATTGAGAACTACTTGTGCAATTTCATCTTTTTTTAGCTCGATCACCACCCGGATGCCTTCTCGGTCGGACTCATCGCGCAGATCGGAAATACCGGTTATTTTCTTGTCTCGCACAAGTTCGGCAATTCGCTCGATAAGCTTTGCTTTGTTTACCTGATAAGGAAGTTCGGAGACGATAATGCTTTCCCGATCACCTCGCTTCCGCTCTACGAATGCACGGGCCCGCAGCTGGATGATTCCTTTTCCGGTTTCATATGCAGAGCGGATACCTTCCGGCCCGGTGATGAAAGCTGCAGAAGGAAAATCAGGGCCATGGACGTATTGCATCAGCTCATCAATCGTACTGTCCGGTTTTCGAATCAGCGCAATCGTGGCATCAACAACCTCATTCAGATTGTGTGGCGGGATATTGGTTGCCATTCCGACAGCAATGCCTGAGGATCCATTAATCAGTAGCTGGGGAACCCGTGTGGGCAGCACTGATGGTTCTTCAAGCGTTTCGTCGTAATTGGCAGTAAAATCTACTGTTTCCTTGTCGATATCAAGCAGCATTTCGCCGGCCAGGGCCGCCATGCGCACTTCGGTATACCGCATTGCAGCTGGCGAATCACCATCTATGGAACCAAAGTTGCCCTGCCCGTCTACCAGTGGATAACGAAGGGAAAAATCCTGGGCCATCCGTACAATAGTATCGTATACGGCTACATCGCCGTGAGGATGATATTTACCGATCACATCGCCGACGATACGGGCGGATTTCTTATACGGCTTATTCCACGTATTCCCCATATCGTGCATCGCATAGAGAATACGACGATGCACTGGTTTCAGCCCGTCACGGACGTCCGGGAGCGCCCTTCCGATGATGACGCTCATTGCATAGTCCATGTAGGATCGCTTCATTTCTTCTTCTATATTTACTGGTATCTTCTGAGGATTTTGGCTCATCCCGTCATACTCCTGATGAAAAAAGTGTCGAGCAATCGGCTCTGCTCGACCCCGGTATTCATTTTTTGGCTATCCGCCCCTGCCCCGATTCTTTTTAGATGTCGAGATTACTCACCTCAAGCGCATTCTGATAGATGAACTCCCGTCGCGGCTCTACCTGGTCTCCCATGAGCACGGTGAAGATCAGGTCTGCTTCTACGGCATCCTCGATTTTTACCTGCAGCAACGTACGGGTTTCCGGGTTCATCGTCGTCTCCCAGAGCTGCTCAGGGTTCATTTCCCCCAGGCCTTTATAGCGCTGAATTGCAAGGCCTTTCTTGCCCTGTGTGAATATACGGTCAATGAGCTGAGAATACGTCTTTACTTCCATCGCCTTGCCGTCTTCATCAATGCTGAAAGGTGGTGCTGCCGTAGCCCGAATCTCACGCGCTACATGCCTCAATTCTTCAAATTCCGGAGAACTCAGGAAGTCATAACCAATCGTTACCTTGCGTCTTCGACCATTTTCTTGAATCGAGACCAGAACCTTGAAACAGTCATGCTCAAAATCCATGCCCAAGTCGAATTCGATAGGAGCGATCCCCGTGCTGGCGGCTACGATTCTGGCTTTTATCTCATTAAGGATATCGTGGAGCTGGTGTTTTTCCTTGAGCACACTCGCCGTAAATCGAGTATCCTGGACGACTTCTTCCAGGATTCCCCGCACATGGTTGCGCCGTTCCATCTGCTGCAACAGTTTCTCATAATGAAGAATTTTCCGAGCAAAGGTCACCAGCCGGGTTCCTTTTATCGCTTGCGTGCTTTCTCGTCCCGCAACCTCCATATCGTCTGTGCCGGAAACCATGAGGTATTCTTCATAGGCGCGTTGATCTTTAAGGTACATTTCTTTTTTCCCTTTTGAGACCCGGAAAAGAGGAGGTTGGGCAATAAAGAGATTCCCGTTTTCTACCAAGTCCCGCATCTGTCGGTAGAAAAACGTAAGAAGCAGTGTCCGGATATGAGAGCCATCGACATCAGCATCCGTCATGATGATAATGTTGTGGTATCGGAGTTTTTTTGAGTCAAAGTCATCCGCACCCATTCCAGTGCCAAGGGCAGTGACCATTGTAATAAGCTCTTGGTTTTCCACCATCTTGTCGAAACGCGCCTTCTCCACATTCAGGATCTTTCCTTTCAAGGGCAAAATAGCTTGAAAGTGGCGATTTCTTCCCTGCTTGGCAGATCCGCCAGCAGAATCTCCCTCGACCAGAAACAATTCGCTCAAAGAAGGGTCCTTTTCCTCGCAGTCAGCGAGCTTACCGGGAAGAGAACTCATCTCCATTACATTCTTGCGTCGAATCAGTTCCTTGGCCTTTCGAGCTGCCTCACGAGCCCGTGCCGCATCAACAGCCTTCTCGACGATCTTCTTGGCAGTGTCGGGATTCTCTTCCAGATAGACAGCGAGCCTCTCGTTAACTACGCTTTCTACCAGACCTTTTACTTCGCTGTTGCCCAGCTTAGTCTTGGTCTGACCTTCAAACTGAGGATTAGGCAGTTTTACGCTGATTACCGCCGTAAGTCCTTCGCGCAAGTCCGTTCCGTCCAGTGCAACTCTGAGGTTTTTAGCCAGGTTTGCCTTGGTGATGTAATTGTTCATGGTGCGGGTCAGAGCCGCCTTGAACCCGCTCAAGTGGGTCCCGCCTTCATAGGTATTGATGGTATTGGCAAACGAAAAAATCGTCTCTACATAGCTGTCGTTATATTGGAGCGCGATTTCGACATCGATATTTTCTTTTTCCGCCTGCACATAGATCGGCTTGCGATGGATCGGTTTCTTATTGCGGTTGAGGTGATCCACAAATGAGACGATTCCGCCTTTGTACTGAAATTCATGGTGCTTTTCAGTACGCTCGTCGAGAATGGAAATCATAATTCCTTTATTAAGAAAAGAAAGTTCCCGCAGCCGCTGAGAAAGCACGTCAAAATTAAATTCAACGTCTTCGAAAATTTCCGCATCGGGTTTGAAGGTGACCCTGGTTCCGGAGCGTTTGGTTTTCCCGGTTTTTTCCAGTGGCCCCTGAGGGACGCCGCGGCGATACGCCTGATGATAAACGTTGCCATGCCGTCGTATCTCCACCTCAAGAGATTCCGATAGATAGTTCACCACCGAAACGCCTACTCCGTGCAAGCCGCCGGAGACTTTATACGTCTCGTTGTCAAACTTGCCGCCAGCATGCAACACAGTAAGGACGACCTCAGCTGCTGGTTTTCCTTCGGTTGGATGCATCTCAACCGGAATTCCTCGGCCGTCATCCTCGACTGTCACGCTATTGTCAATATGAATGATTACTTTTATTTCAGTACAGAATCCTGCCAGCGCCTCATCAACACTGTTATCTACAACCTCATATACCAGGTGATGCAGTCCCCGGCTGCCAGTGCTGCCGATATACATGGCGGGGCGCTTGCGCACCGCAGTCGGATCGTCCAGAACTCTGATTTTTTCTGCTGTATAGTCGTCTACAGAGGTCATCGCTATATTATTGTTGCTTGATTCGCGCGTCATAGGTCTTGCTTCCTCCTTGCACGATGTCCAATATCCGCTCAAGATCCTGATCAGAAAAAAAGGATATTTCCACCCGTCCTTTCTTCCCCTTGCGGACAATTTTTACCTGCGTACCCAATAGATACTGAAGTCGTTCCTTAAGAGAAGTGAGCTGAATATCTTCCCGGCGGACAGGAACACCGAACTTTCCTTTGCCAAGTTTCATTTTTCGTACTGATCGCTCCGCCTGACGGACTGACAACTGCCTGGCTACTATTTCCTGGTGCAGCTTAAGCATTTTCGGAATTGTCTCTAACGCCAGCAGGGCGCGGGCATGTCCCGCTGAAATCTTGCCGTCAGCCAGATCATCTTTGATGCGCTCTGGCAGCTTGAGCAGCCGAAGCATATTGGTGACAGTCGAACGTTCCTTTCCCACGATATCGGCAACCGTCTCCTGAGAAAGGCTGAAATCATCAGTAAGACGCTGATATGCTTTTGCTTCCTCAATAGGATTAAGATCTTCGCGCTGAATGTTTTCGATCAGCGAAAGCACCAGAGCCTGTTCGTCGGAGACCTCTTTCACCACTACGGGAACTTCCGGCAGCCCTGCTTTCAGAGCCGCTCGCCAGCGCCGTTCTCCGGCAATGAGCTCGTAGCCGTCAATGCCTCGACGAACAAGCAGCGGTTGGATGATGCCATTTGTTCGCATCGAAGCAGCCAGCTCCTCGATTTTGTCGTCGTCGAATGTCTTTCTCGGCTGATGCGGACTGGGTATAATGGCCTGCACTGCACAGTGGGTGACTACAGGCTCTGAAGAACCATTTTCCAGAATTGATGACCCAATCTCTGGAAAAAGAGCATTAAGCCCTTTGCCGAGAGCTTTTCGTTTACCCTTTTCCATCGTTCCTCCTGTGGGTAACTTCATGTGCAAGTTGAAAATAGCTCTGTGCTCCCCGCGAGGCCCGGTCGTAGAGACAAATCGGCTTGCCGTGGCTGGGTGACTCGCTGAGACGCACATTGCGCGGAATAATGCTCGTAAACACTCTGCTGGCAAAATGTTTACGGACATCACTCACGACCAGATGCGAGAGTCGATTTCTCACGTCGAACATCGTGAGCAGAATCCCTTCCATGGTAAGGTGGGGATTTAAAGATTTCTTTATCCTCCGAAGTGTTTCGAAAAGATATGCCAGCCCTTCGAGGGCATAGTATTCACATTGCACTGGAATCAGAACCGAATCCGAGGCAGTAAGCGAATTGATAGTAAGCAGGCCCAGGGACGGCGGACAATCGAGCAGAACATAGTCATACTGGGTGCGTATCGGCTCAATCAGCTGCTGCAGACGGTTTTCTCGATGGGGAAGACTGACTAGTTCAATTTCAGCACCAAAAAGGTCAATGTGAGCAGGGACGATTTTGAGCAGCGGAAGTTCGGTATCGTACGTAGCCTCCTCAATGCTTTGATGATCAAGCAAGGCGTGGTAAAGATTTTTCGAAATGCGATCCCGTGCCAGCCCGAGGCCGCTGGTTGCATTCCCTTGGGGATCGACATCGATAAGAAGCGTCTTCTTTTCAATCAAAGCCAGTGAGGCTGCCAGATTGATGGCAGTAGTGGTTTTCCCTACCCCGCCCTTCTGATTAGTGATAGAAATAACTTTTCCCATAGAGCTCGCTGGTCGTATCGATTACCACGGTGCGCGCTACATTTCCACGAGTAATAGCAGCCGTGCGGAAACCTTCTTGTGAAGTTTACTTTGGAGGAAAAAGAAGCGATCAAACCGCTTCTTTTTTTGCTGATAAGCTTTTCAAAAAATAAGAAAAGTCACCGAATTAAACATACCACAGATGGGATGATTTGGGAAGGAAAAAACACCACGTTTCACGTGAAACGTGGTGCGAAAAAAACCAGGACAAATCAGCACGGCACCACGTCTATTATGTCCGCAGACTAAAGACAAGAACTGTTCGGTGCACCCGAGTGTGTGGAAGAATGACAGACTCATGTGCCTTCATGACAATCCCACGTTTCTCTATCTCACCTCTTGCTTCCTCCAATTCCGCAATCCATCGAGGGCCCTTAAGTGCAATAATTTGCCCTCCTCTGTCCAGAACCGGAAGAGCTGCAGCAAACAGCTCCAACAGGGAACCAAAGGCTCGGCTGATACATACCGTAAACACCCCAAGGCCTTCTCCTGCTGTGCCTGCGCGCTGATGTACCGCCTGAATATGATCAAGTCCGAGAATCCGGATGAGGTGCCGTTGAAATGCTACCTTCTTGAAAACCGAATCAACTAAAGTTACCTCCAGGTCTGGGCGCACAATCTTAATCGGTATACCGGGGAAACCGGCTCCTGACCCGATGTCGAGAACAGTCGCCTTTTGGGGAATGAAGCGTTCGGGGATGAGAGAATCAAGAAAGTGATTGATGTAAACCTCCCGCTCTCCATGAATGCGGGTCAGATTTACACGTCGATTCCAGAACTTAAGTTCTTGAAAGTATTTATCAAAAAGCGATATTAACTCCGGCCTTACAGGGAGCTGAAGATCGTAGGCGGCGATGAGAAAATCATCGGCTACCGTCATGACTGGTCGCAAAGAATAAAGGTAAGTACTTGCTGCCACATTTGGATGTGGGACATGCGCCATGGGATGTGAGAAGTGGTTTAGCGCTCACTAAGGTTTTATCGAAAATCTCATAACGCATATCACACTAACTACATCCCGCATCACCACCAAACCTGGAATCTTGAACCATATAGACCTTTTTAAATACCCGCCTACAGTTTGGTTTCGATGTAAGCGTTGGCAACTAAGCCATCCATCCATTCTTTATATTTGCGATCAGCCTTTTGTTGGTACAGCACTCGACCAATCTCCTCTTTCACCTCGTCAAGAGATCGAGCTTGCTTCTCTGTTCGATCAAGCACTCTGATGATAGCAAATCCACGTTCAGTCTCCAGCACATCACTTATGGTACCTATCGCAAGGCTGAAGGCAGCCTCATCCAAAGCCTCCATCAGTTCCCCTTTGCCAAAGGAGCCAAAATCGACTGATTCGCCGCTTTTCACAACGCCAAGCGCTTCCCCAACAGAACGAAAATCTTCACCCGCCTGGAGCCGTGCTCTCGCTGTCGTCGCCTGGCCTTTAATCTGAGTCTTGGCTTCCGAGCTGGCGTCCTCGCCTACCGAAAAAAGCAGTTGCTCAATTCTAACTGTCGCTGGCTTGATATAGTCATTTTCATGCGCTTTATAATAGTCGGCATAGTCCTTTTCACTAATATTCACTTGCGAATACACCTTCATGGCCACAATATGATTGCGCAGAATATCATTACGCAGCTGAGCCAGGTACTGCTCCCAGGAGATACCCTCACCCTCGACGGCGGCCCTAAGGTCAGCAGTGCTGATACCGTTCTGTTTCACTATTCGCTCGAGTGTTCGTTCTACTTCCTGATCGCTGACTTTAACCTCATTAGCAGCCGCTTCGCGCAGAATCAACTTCTGTTCAATAATTGCCGTCAGCAGCTGCTTGTAGGCCTCCGCGGATGGTATCCTTTGATCCTTGCCGAACCGAAGGCGTGCTTCCCGCTCAAGTTCGGAGGAAGTGATTACGTCTTTATCGACTACAGCCACAACTCGGTCGATAATCTCAGCCTCAGATCCGACACGTAACCAGGTCACGAGAGACCATACAACAAGTATCCACTGTAAATTTCTGACCTTCTTCATCCTGCTCATTACTTTCACTCCGCTTATTGTCCTCGCTTCTCCACCTATCGTGAGAATTTTATTTCTCACTACACCTGCTAACAAGCAAAAGAGCTTTTCACTTTTTTTACCATTTCCTCCCATCCTTGCCCTTGAGGAAAAGGAATACGCAGCTTGTGATCCGGTGTAAACCGCATCTTGTTCTGAGGATTTTGCAGCAAAGCCAGAACCTTGTCAAGTGACTGCTGTGCCTCCTGATGAAATGCCAGTATGATAGTGCCATTCAGATACTCCATACTGATAACCATCAGCTCTCTCAACACCAGCTTAAGATTTGAAATAAGCAAGAGACACTCTACTTCACGAGGAATCGGCCCGAAACGATCGCGCAGTTCACTCTGCACATCCGCAATCTGGGATTCTGTCATTCCACCAGCCATTTTCTTATAAAGCCTGAGCCGCTGATGAATATCGGGAACATACTCCTCAGGTACATAAGCGGGAATTGGCACCTTGATCTCTGGATCAATATCGGGCACAGTCTTTTCCCCCTTAATTTCCTTTACCGCTTTATCAATCAGCTCGTAATAGAGATCGATACCGACCTGATTCATATGGCCTGACTGGGAGAGGCCTAAAATGTTTCCTCCACCTCGTATTTCCAAATCATGGCTGGCCAGCCGAAAACCTGAGCCCAGCTCGCTGAACTCAGCTAAAGCTTCCAGCCGCTTTTTCGCCTTATCAGTAAGAAACTGCTCTCCAGGAACTAAAAAATATGCATATGCCTGATGGCTTGAGCGGCCGACCCGACCGCGCAGCTGATAGAGCTGAGCGAGGCCCATCTTATCTGCCCGGTTTATAATAATCGTATTAGCATTGGGAAAATCCAGCCCGGACTCAATGATCGTGGTGCATAATAAAAGATTCACTTCGCGCTGATAAAATGAAAGCATCACCGCCTCGAGTTCTTTTTCCTGCATCTGCCCATGAGCAATCGCAAGCCGTGCCTCCGGCACAATCTTCTGAATCATCTCCGCCATCGCCTCGATCCGCTCAACGCGATTGTGAACAAAAAAGACCTGCCCGTCGCGCAAGAACTCTCTAATAATCGCTTCCCGAATAACTTTCTCATCAAAGTGGGTTACATATGTCTTTACAGCCAGACGATCCTGGGGGGCAGAGCTGATAATGCTCAAGTCACGGATGCTCAACATTGACAGTTGCAGCGTGCGGGGAATCGGCGTAGCGGTGAGAGTCAGTACGTCCACCAGCTCACGCATCTTCTTTAGCTTTTCTTTATGGCGCACCCCGAAGCGATGTTCCTCGTCAATAATTACCAATCCAAGGTCCTTGAATCCTAAGTCTTTCTGAAGTAGACGATGGGTTCCAACGATAATGTCGATTGTACCCTCTTTCGCCTCCTCAATTATACGCTTCTGTTCGCTTGGCGTTTGGAAGCGGCTGAGCATACCGATTCGAATAGGAAAATCGCGAAACCGCCGGCTGAAAGTCTGATAGTGCTGATGCGCCAGTACGGTCGTCGGTACGAGCAGAGCCACTTGCTTATTATCAGCCACTGCTTTGAATGAAGCCCGAAGAGCCACTTCCGTCTTCCCGTATCCAGTATCTCCGCAAACCAATCGATCCATTGGCCGGGATCGCTCCATGTCGACGAGAACATCCTCAATGGCGTTCAATTGATCGGAAGTCTCATCAAATTCAAATCGAGCTTCAAACTCTCGATAGTAATCATCTCGGCCAGAAAAAGAAAAACCCTGTAGCGCCTGCCGCGCGGCATAGATTCCAAGAAGCTCTTTGGCTTGAGCCTTGATTGAGTCCTTTATTTTTTTCTTGGTGTGCAACCAGGCGGTTCCTCCCAACTTGCTGAGGGATGGAACCTCATCTTCAATTCCCCGGTATTTCTGAACCAGATTCAAACGGTGGACCGGCACGTAGAGCCGATCCTCGTCACGATACTCAATAAGCAGAAAGTCATTTCTGCTTCCCCCCAGTTCCAAGGAATGCAGCCCTTCATACCGGCCAATTCCATAGTCCACATGCACAACGAACTCGCCGGTCCGTAGATCATCCAGGCCCGTAAGTGCAACGCCATCTCCCGGCTTCAAACGCTTACGCTGCGCCATCCGTTCCCCGAAGACTTCAGATTCTGTTATCACCGCGATCCGGTCCATAGAGGATCTGAAACCGGCCTGAAGTTCTCCTAGCACGAGGATGACTCGCCCCTCGGAGACAGGTGTTAGTGATGAAAACGAGATGGAATCCGGAGCCTCGACCCGAAGCGAATATCCTTCCAGGAGTTCGAGAAAGCGCTTCTTCTGGATCGCTGAATGAGTTACCACAACAATCGCGTAGTAGTCATTCAGCCATTCATGAAATAATCTCACCAGCTGAGCGAGCGGACGCGTCTCACTCTTATTACTCACCAGTGATCGATACAGATCTCCGTTTTCGGCAACGTCAAAGCAGAGTATTTCCTGGCCTCCTTCATAGACTGGAAGGGAAAGGGACCGTATGGTCGAAGAAAATCCATCCAAACGCTCAATCGCCTCTGTCGACGACATGTACAGCTTTTCACCAAGGCTGCACAGGTGCCCGGCTTCCAGAGTTTGTTCCCGCTCCCGCACAGCAGTATCCAGAAACGAGGCGATTCGCTCCTTCCAGGCATCCACGCCGGAAAACCAGATCACGCTGCCTTGTGGAAGATAATCAAAGATCGTAGCTGGCTGATCATAAAAAAATTCCAGCAAAAACGAAACCCCGGGGAAAAACGTCTTTTGCTCTATGTGCTCCTGGAGTGCACTGATCATCCGAGCAGGAAAGCGAGCCTCGCGCCGTGCGTCCTCCACCCTTCTGAGTGCCTGGCGACAGGTTGACTCGGTGATCACTACCTCTGACACCGGAATAATCTCTACCTCGTCAATCGATGTGAGCGACCGCTGGGTTACTGGATCAAATGCCCGCATAGAGTCAAGAGTGTCCCCATAGAACTCAATCCGCACCGGAAATCGTTGCCCAGGCGGGAAAATGTCGACAATGCCTCCACGGATACCTACTTCTCCAGCTTCTTCGACAAGCGGAACCGTTCGATATCCAAGTGAGACCAGCCTGCTGAGAAGCTCATCGCGTTCACGCTCCTGGCCTACTCTAAGCGTCATCACAGCATCATGCAGCGCTTCCACCGGCAAACATCGCTGAAGCAAAGCCTGCAGCGGTGCGACAACGACGACAGGACCGCCCTCCGATTCCAAGCGGTACAGGGTTTCGATACGAGCTAAGACCTCTTCGACCGGCGGATCCGCCGTATCGTAGGGAAGCGTCTCCCAGCTTGGGAAGAGGCAAGCCCGCGGCCTCGAATGTTCATCTCCGTTACCATAGAATCGCAGCTCCTGGATAATTTCTTCAGCTGAATCATTATCAGCGGTGACTACCAGGAAGCAGTGCATGCTTTCGGCAGCGGCTCTAGCCACCACATACGCAAAGGAAGAGCCCTTTAGCCCGGTGAGAACAAGGTTGCACTCCTCGTCACGCAGCCGTCTTATCAGCTTGTGCAATGGATCTCTCACCTGTTCTTGTGTACGAATCGAAGCTTCCATTTTTTCTGGCAAATTTTGATATCGAAAGAACCCGGTAGGCCGAGTTGATCAGCGCAACCGAATAGTATGTTTACTCAACCAGGATTTGTCTTTGTACCCACTATTATTCTCGCGCAGAGACACAGAAAGTAAGCAGTGAAAAGTAAGGAGTGAGGAACATATGCCCTCACTACCTGTCCTCGATCTCGCGCAGGGCAGCCTGCATTGAGCACTTCGCCGAGCTCAGTGCAGGCTCCGCCGAAGGCGGAGAACGCGGAAAAAAGGGCAGGAGAAAAGAGCTCGGAGCAAAAAACCTTACTCCTGCTCTCTCCGCACCGAAGGTCAAGCATTGGGGTGGGAAGAGGGTCGGAGGGAGGATTCTGCTTAGCTAAACCTGGGCTCCGCCCAGAGGCTTTCGCTTACTTCTTACTCCTGACTCCCTACGGCTTTATGTGTATCCAGGCGCTCCAACCATGCCCTGGTCACCTGCATTGCTTCCGGATCCAGACGCAGGCGGTGAGATCCTCCCCGGATGATAACGAGCTCTTTTGGATTGCGCGCTCTCTCGTAAAGACGGTAGGAGTGCTCAACAGAAACTACGTCATCATTGTCCCCATGAACAATCAGCGTAGGGATCCTCTCTATCCGGCCGATACAGCCATAAGCATATACTGTATGAAATCCCCTTACCCACGCAGAATAGTTCTGAGGAAAATCGTTCGAACGAACGATGCCGATCGAGCGCGCGTGGGCAAGGAAGTGTTCCGGACCCTCTTCAACCAGAATTCCGTTGAAATCGGCTGGACACCCGCATAGAATCAGTCCGCCAAGTGCTGGATCCTCGGCTGCGAGGCACACGGAAACCGCGGCACCAGCACTGAATCCGAAGAGAATCGGCAAAAAGGTAGTGTGGTTCCGTACATACGCTACCACTACTTTCAGATCGTCCAACCACCCTTGGATGTCGAAATCACCACTACTCTCACCAGCGCCCCGGAAACTGAAAACCACCGCCTGAAAACCCAGCCGGACAAGGTCCTTAGCTAGACCAGGATAACCTGGATCCTGAGGGTCAGGAGGCCCGCCGGCGGGAATGCCGTGACATAACACAATACATCCCCTGCCCTCCTCGGAAGCTGCTGAAGGCCGAAACATACGTCCTCGAATGGTGATCCCCTCGTGACTAAGAGAAAAACCAGTCTCTTCCATGTGCTCTTTCCTCACGTCAATGGAATATATCGGCGATGTGCCGCGTTTAGTCCAGGTGGGACGATTCTGGCTGCAAGCAAGGCCTGGCTTACCGGATGCATACCAATACAACTATAGTCATCTGAGTCTGGTCTTTCAAGACTATAGCAAAGATACTATAATACTTACAAGAGCAATGACGAGAGCTTTTCTCGATCAGCCGAGGGCGGCTTTCCCAACCGGCAACGGCCGGCTGATGATATCTTCTTATTCCATGGCCATGAGATATTCCATTGTATCCGACATTCACGGCAATCTCGAAGCCTTTGAGGCGGTTCTCCATGATCCTGCGTTTTCAGCAGCAGATAGAATTGTCTGCCTTGGCGATATCGTGGGGTATGGTGCGAATCCTCAAGAATGCATTGACCTCCTTCATGATCATGACGTGATCTGCATAGCAGGTAATCATGACTGGGCAGCTGCCAAACAGCTCGATACCGCCATGTTTAATGCTCCGGCACGGCACGCTCTTACTTGGACAGCCGATCACCTGGATGCTGAGCACCAGCGCTTTCTTGCCAATCTCCCCCTGACCTGGGAAGAAGAGTTTTTTATGATCAGTCATGCTTCTCCGGGCACGCCCGACCAATGGAACTACATCGTTACCCGCTTCGACGCGCTGTGGAATTTCAGCACCTTTCGGCAGCCGCTTTGCTTCGTCGGCCACACCCATATCCCCATGATTTTTACGCTCAACGAAACCGGAGATGTTGACGAGCGCCGTCTGCCTCGAACGGTATCTCTGCAGGGAAGGAGTAAATGGATCATCAATGTCGGCAGCGTAGGTCAGCCGCGCGACCACAATCCCGCTGCTGCGTACGGCATCCTGGATACCAAGAATAAGGTTTTTCGGTTAAGAAGAGTCACCTACGATGTTAAGCGGGCTCAAATCAAGATTCTGGCAGCTGGATTGCCGCTTATTTTAGCCGAGCGGATCGAGTCAGGATGGTAGGCATGTCAGTAGTAAACGTGTACCAGGAATAGTCCCGGGGCCGGAGCAGTTAACCCTGCTTTGCAGCGGTCGCAGCCCTTAAGAATCGCCTTGAACTCCTCCGGCGTAATCCGCTTCTTCCCCACATCTACCAGCGTTCCGACAATGTTGCGTACCATGTGCCGCAAAAATGCATTGGCATGAATGGAAAAAATGAGCTCTTCGGCCTCACGTCTGAATCCGGTGGCGAAAACAATTCGCTCGGCGCTTTGCTGTTCGTGATCAGCGCCCTTAAACGACGTAAAATCATGAGAACCGTGCAGAGTCTGTGCGGCGGTTTTCATCAAATCGAGATCGAGTCTGTCCCGTATCCACCACGAGACAGGTCTGTGAAAAACCGAAGGAGATTCGGCATTCCAGATATGGTATTCATAGAGTCTACTGCGCGCGCTGAACCGAGCATGGAATTCATCTTCCACCTGTTCAATGCTTTTGATGAGAATATCCTGAGGGAGGAGGCTGTTCACTCCTCGCTGCAGCGAAGAGAGATCAAGGTTGGATGTCGTGGTAAGATGGGCAACCTGGCCAAGTGCATGCACGCCGCTGTCGGTTCGACCCGAACCGTGAATGCGCACGGCATGGTTCAGAATCCGCGAAAAAACAGCCTCAAGCGTATCCTGAATTGTCCGGCCGTCTGCTTGACTTTGCCATCCTCGATATGCGGTTCCGTCATATTCGATGACAGTCTTTAATTTACGTGTGGTCATAGAGCAACAATCAAAACAAATTGTGTTATTCCGAAAACGCTGATTACACGTCATACCTATTAGGGGCAGAAAATGCATTATTTTTTGCAAAAATAGTGCCTTATAATGCAAAAGACACCAGATCCCGCTTCTTCTCGCGCGCTCACATAGGACGAGGTCGAAAACTTAGGCAATGAAGATCAAACGCCTTTCACTATACCAAAAATAACTATTGACAAGTACAGAAGGATGCATTAAAAAGTGAGCGAGCGCTCACCCAAAATGTGGCTGTACTATGGCCGGTCGTATGCAGACGCGGAATACAGAGATCTCCAACAGCATTCTTCTGAAAGGCATCGTCGACGTTCAATAACGGCAGCTGAGATCCGATCAAGATCGAGTAATTCGTTACAATCATGCAGCTGGAAAGCGAACGCTCACCCGATCAGCTCGTGTTCTGTGCATAGCGACCGTGTTGGCTTTACAGGGGGAACTTTCCCATGAAACAGAAAAGTGAAATAGGCAACTTAACCACCCAGATCCCCACCAAGATCAAGAGTCAGGAACTAATTGACGACAAACGTCAACAGATCATCAAGCGAGCAATCATTGTATTCCGGCAGAAAGGGTACCATAAGACAACGGTCCGTGATATTGCCAAGGCTGCGCAGATCAGCATGGGAAGCCTCTATGATTACATTAATTGCAAAGAAGATATTCTCTATCTTTTCTATAAGCATTTTATTTTCACCTACTATCAGGAAATGGTATCCCGAACCAAGGATATAAGTAATCCCAAAAAAAGATTGATGGTAGCCTTCAAGACTTTGCTGGATGTAGGATTTTCTCTCGAGGATGAGATTCTCTTCGGCTGGACTGAATCCAAAAACATGAAAGAGGAACACCTCAAAGAAATTCTTCGCCTTGAACTGGACGTAATTAACTTTTTCAAAGACATCTTGGACGAAATTGCTGCTACCTCCGCCATTAAGATGGGAGATACGTATTTTACAGCAAATTTCCTGGTGTACTGTTCAACGTTTGGTATTTTACGGAACTGGGCACTCAAACCGCATTATACCAAAGAACAAATCACTAATTTTATAATGAACTCACAAATCATGCCCCTTGTATCGGACTTAAATGATTGACCTCCGTCAATTACGGTAGAGTAAAACACCAACGATTTCTCAAGGCCAATTTTCTGCTCGGCTTTTGCTTCCTTTCTCTGCCGTCTATTACTCAGACGTCCGTATTCTTCCTGAACTAAGTATGCACACACGGAGCTAACAAGCATAGCCTTGAGAACGCTATAGATCAACTACGCTTGGATAAGCATCGCTATGTCAAAGCTACATTTTGCTTGCTTTTTAATTTTTAACAAGGCATAAAAAGATCGTACGACGAGATTTTCTTGGAAACGCACTCTGCTAGATACAGTCAAGGAGGATTGTCTTTTGCACCTCACTATTCTTTAATTGCTTGAGTCTGAGTTTCTGAAACAGGAGTCATCAACACAACGAAGGAGGTAGCACATGTTATTAAACTGGTTTGTTCGCGATAATGAAGAAAAAAGCCATCAGTTATTTGGCGATGAACACTTCGGTACTGAAGCTCCGTGCACGATGTATGAGAAAAAACCCTTGGTAGATCCAAATACTGGAGAGACCGTACCGGGTTTGACGACAGCGTGGATCACCCTCAATAATCCTGCCCAATTCGGATCCTACACTACTCAGATGATTAAAGGCGTTATCGCTGGTATGCATAAGGGATCCATGGATCGTGATGTCGTTGCCATCGTTTTTACCTCGGTGGGAGACAAAGCATTCTGCACCGGCGGCAATGTTAAAGAATATTCCGAATACTATACGCTGCGACCGATGGAATATCTGCAGTATATGGATCTTTTCTCCGGCATGGTGGACGCGATTCTAAAAACACGCAAGCCGGTTATCTGTCGCTGCAACGGCATGCGAATCGCCGGTGGTCAGGAAATCGGCCAGGCTTGTGACTTTACCGTAGCTGCCGATACCGCCACCTTCGCCCAGGCCGGAACCCGGCACGGTTCTACCCCAACCGGCGGGTCGACCAATTTCCTGCCCTGGAACCTCTCCATGGAACAAGCCATGTGGCAGGCCTGCTCCAACGAGCAGTGGAGCGCGGCCAAAATGGAACGACTGGGCCTTATTTCCAAGGCTGTGCCCATCAAGAAAAATGCAAAGGGTGAGTGGGTTCACGACCCTCGCGTTATTCATGAATGGGCGGTCGATGGCGAGATCATGTACGGTGAAATCAAAAAAGGAGCCGAACTCAAGAAAGCTCAGGAAGAACTTAAGCAGCTTACCACCGACTTCAGCCGGCTCGATGCCTATGTAAACGAAATGATCTGGACCCTGACCCACACAACGTATCTCTGTCTCATGAACTGCATCGAAAGCGTCAGAATCCGCAAGCGGTTCTTCTGGGATATGGAAAAAGATCAGCAGCTCTATTGGCTGGCCGCCAATATGAATACCGAAGCTTTCATCGGTTTTAACGCATTCAATACTCAGAAGATAACGGGCAGCCGCGATATCGATTTCATGGAATACCGCCGACAGTTGGCCAAACTGACTCCGTACCCGGATCTCGTAGAAAAAGTGATGCCCAAACCACAGAAGTAACTTCACTGATAAGAACAGAAGTAACTTCACTGGATAAGACTCTGCAAGACCGGAGGAGCAATGCTTCTCCGGTCTTTTCTTTGACGAGATTGAGCAAAAGCTCATCTGCTATGATAACGGGTTGCCGGTTTGAACGTTTGAGCCGTTTCAATCGTGGGAGCTGTTGAAACTCCGCGAAGCGCGGGGCTGGAACGATTGGAACCGTTACCATCCCGTGCATCCGAGGCTTCATGTGAAAGAAAAATACGTTCCCAAGACAGAAATTGAACATCGCATCAGTCAGCTTCAGAAGAGCCTGCAAGCGAAAGACATCGAAGCAGCGCTGGTCGTATACAAGATGGACTACTTCTACTTTTCCGGCACTGCGCAGAATGTGCTTCTCTATGTGCCTCAGGAAGGCGCCTCTCTGCTCATGGTTTTTCGAGATATTGACCGGGCTCGAGAGGAATCACCTCTGGAACACATCATCCCCTTGGATTCAATAGGATCACTAGCTGACGTGATCAGAAAGTACTATGGCCATATTCCCCATAAGATCGGCATGGAGCTGGACGTGCTGCCGGTACGGGAATACTTCCACTATAAACAACTCCTCTCTCATGTTGAAATCGTCGATACGTCCACTCTCATCAAACGCATCCGAATGATCAAGAGCCCATACGAACTCGATCAGATGCGCCACGCTGGCGAGATCGGCAAGCGCGTATATGAAGAAGGCTGCAGCGTGCTGCGGGAAGGAATGTCGGAAATCGAATTCGGCGGCTATCTGGAGCTCTTTGCCAAAAGGCTGGAGCACGAAGGTCTGATCAGAATGAGGTCCCTCAACTATGAGGCCTATACCTGGCATGTGCTCAGCGGTCCTAACGGAAGCATTGTCAGCCAGGCTGAATCACCCATGGGCGGAGCCGGACTCTCGCCTGCATTTCCCGTGGGAGCAGGATCACGCCTGATGAAAGCCCACGAGCCGATTCTCGTAGATTTCGGAATCTGCTATAACGGCTACCTGGTCGATCAGACCCGCATGTACTGCATCGGCGAGATGCCGGAGTACTATCGCGCCGCCTATGAAGCGACCCGCACCATTGAACGCTATATCGCTGATCATGCTCAACCGGGCGCACGCTGCGACCAGCTCTTTGAAGAAACGGTCCGCCTTGCAGAACAGCTTGGCTATCGTGACAGTTATCTGGGAATTCCGGGAAAACAAACCACCTTTGTCGCTCACGGCATCGGCCTGGAAAACAGTGAGATCCCCTACATTGCCGCCGGCCAGCAGCATGCGCTGCAAGAAGGCATGACGATTGCGGTTGAGCCCAAGCTTGTCTTCGCCCGGCAGGCAGCAGTAGGTATCGAAGATACCTTCCTGATCAAAACCGGCGGCGCGGAAACGCTCACTCCGTGCGACGACCGGATTCTGATCGCATCTTAAGGCTAATTCATCAGAACTAGCTGTTTCGAGAACTCACGACGTTAGTTCAATCACCTCTACCCGTCATTCCCGAAGGCGTGCCGAGCATCAGATCGTTGTCCACACGCCGCAGGCGTGAATCCACTACTATTCTGAAGCTGCTCCTCACCTTTTCCACGAACCGTATCTCCATACTCCTTCGTCCCCCCTCACCAAAAATCGCTTGACAGCTCACCTGGGTAGCGATATTTGTCGATAGTCGAAGCTCCGCATACTGGAGAAGACTTTCAGGAGGGATGGAATGGACGGTACCAAGAAATTATGAAGCTCTGCAGTGTTAAGGAACACCGTAGGGCTTTTGTCTTCTGAGAGAAGAAGGAATTAAATGGGAGCCATGTCAGTTAACCAGGCATTTTCACATTGAATCAGCGGCCCATCTAAAGACCTATGCCACCACATTGATAACAGCCTTTTCCGACAAAATCAAAATAGCGCCAGGTATTGTTGTGGGCCGTCTGCAGCATGGTAAACGGCTCCCCAATTCTCACGGAAATCGACTAAAGGTCTTTTATCAATGGTCGACTTCTCAAAGAAGCAAACATTAGGGCCAAATCTGCTCTTGTTAAGTAATAACCTGGGCCAACTCGAGACATCGAACAACCGGCCGGTACGCAGATCTCGCCAGAGACTTGCGTAAACATGCGGGCAATACCCTTCGCTCTTCCCCGGCGCGCAAGAGAGCTAGGATGAGGGGGTTCTTAATCTTTCTCGATATTGTGTTTCATGCAAAGAGGGGGGAATATGAAACGCATTGCTGACATGCCGGCATCAGACCGGCCTCGTGAAAAGCTTCAGCACAAAGGGGCTGAGGCGCTCTCCGACCTGGAGTTGCTCGCCATCTTGCTGGGCAGCGGGACAAGAACACAAGATGTCTTCTCCTTAGCCGATCGGATCCTCAAGGCACTGGATGAAACAAGTGCCAAGCCAGACCTGGATAAACTGCTGGCAATAGCAGGCATCGGCCCCGCAAAAGCCACCCTCATCGCTGCCGCCTTGGAATTCTCGCGACGGCGCATCAGACCTGAAGGCTTTAAGATCTCCTTTCCCGCTGACGTACTCTTCTTAATCCGTTATATTGCCGACCGTAAGCAGGAGCACTTTCTGTGCATATCCCTCAATGGCGCTCACGAGGTCATTGCCACTCGTACCATTTCCGTTGGGCTAGTCAATAGAACCCAAGTCCACCCTCGTGAAGTGTTTGCCGATCCTATCATGGACCGGGCCTCGTCAATCATTGTCGCCCACAACCATCCGACCGGTACACTCAGTCCGAGCGAAGAAGATATTGCCCTGACTCGCAGAATAAAAGATGCCGGCGTAGTTATGGGCATTACGCTGCTGGATCACATCATTTTTAACCACAAAGGATACTATAGCTTTCTGGAAGATGGGAAAATGTAAAACGCCGCCTCTTGTTCCCACAATGGGATCATTTTTCTTGACAATATATTGGGATCGCCATACAGTATGCATGTAATCAAGAGAAGAACGCTTATTGACTTTTATACGCAGCCCACTCATCGAGATGCGAAGGGACCACAGGAAGCCTGGTATGCAGAGGCAAAAGCGGCGGTCTGGAGTTCTCCGGCTGACATCAAGGCTCATTTTCATTCCGCCAGTGTGCTGGCGGCTAACCGTGTTGTTTTCAATATTGCCGGCAACAAGTACCGCCTGATAGTTAAAATCAACTATGCTGCGAAAGTAGTCTTTATCCGTTTTATCGGTACGCACAAAGAATACGATAGAATTGACGCAGAGGTGATCTGACATGGTTAATCGTCTGATCAAGACAGAGAAAGATTATAACGAGGCTCTATCCCATATCGAAGGGCTTATGAATGCAGAAGAGAATACCGCTGAGGCTGATGAACTCGAACTGTTATCCACTCTGGTGGAACTGTATGAGGAGAAACGCTACCCCATTACCCCGCCCGATCCGGTAGACGCCATAAGATTTCGGATGGAGCAGCTTGGCCTGAGCCAGAAGGATTTGATTTCCTTCATTGGTTCCAGAGGCCGCGTGTCAGAGATATTGCACCGCAAACGGACACTCACCCTGAGCATGATGAGATCTCTCCACCGGAATCTGGGGATTCCCGCTGAGGTGCTTCTTCAGGAGCCGGGTGGCACCTTTCCGGAAGATATACCAAATTTAGCCTGGAACAAATTTCCCGTGGCCGAAATGGCCGCACGATGCTGGTTGCCAAATGGCAAGAATCTGGAGGAGCACGCTGAGGAATTGATGCGTGACTTTGCCGAGCAGGCTGGCGGATGGGATGCAATTCAGGCGGTGGCATTTCGTCGAAGTATGCATCAGCGGCTTACTAAGAAAACGGATCCATACGCGCTGATTGCCTGGTGTCTTCGAGTCCGTTTTCTTGCACGCAAAAATCCACTTAAGAACCGCTATGCAAAAGGAATAATTAACCTTCAATTCATGCGTGAAACAGTACGATTGAGCTGTCTCTCTGGTGGGCCAGTTCTTGCCAAGGAATACTTGGAGAAAAACGGTATTCACCTAGTCATTGTCCCACATTTACCCAGGACATACCTGGATGGAGCTGCCATACGCCTCCCGGATGGAACCCCGGTCATCGGCATGACACTTCGGCATGATCGTCTCGATAATTTCTGGTTTTGCCTTCTGCACGAGCTTGCCCATATTGCCAAACATCTAACCTCTTCGGATTCAATTATTGTAGACGATCTGGATCTGCGGCGCGATGATGTCAGGACCGAATCGACCATCGAAAGCGAAGCTGATGAAATGGCGATGGAAGCATCGATTCCCAAAAAAGTGTGGAATAATGAATTGATACAGGAAAAGTCGCCAGCTAGCCAGGTGATTGCTTTAGCTGGCAAGCTCAGGATTCACCCAGCCATCATTGCCGGCCGTATTCGTCATGAGCGAAAGCATTACCGATTGTTATCCCAATTAGTAGGCAGCGGTGAGGTCAGAGATCACTTCCCGGAATATGGTGCTTGCTAGAAAAGGATAAGAACTGGCAATGAACTGCGGTTGAGCATAAAGAAGTGAGGAGATTGCCACGTCGCCCCGCGCAGAACAGTGAGGCGTAAAGAATACTCAGACGATGGGTACGTCGAGCCTCTTGTTCATGAGTCCTTACTCCTGACTCTTTACTCCTTACGGTTCCTTAAGGGTCTCCTCGCATTGACCTTTCTTTTTTCTGCTTCCTCAGCGTTTCTGCGCAAGAGTGACCAAACCGTTTGACGTTTTATACCAGGTCTAAGAATCGTCCCCAGCGTGCTTTACAGGGGGGAAGTTCTCTTCTCAATAAGGATGCGGTATAATAGGATTGCAGCACCCACAACGCCATGTGCAATCAGACCACATCTCATCAATGGAGGTGAAGCATGCTTGCAGAGAAACATGATCCCGGAACTGATCCCAGCTATATCTATGACCTCCTTATCGGCTACTGGAAAAGCGGCATTTTGAAAGCAGCCATTGAGCTTGATGTCTTCAGCAGAATCGCCACAGGGGCGAACACGGTCGAACAGCTCGCTAGAGAGTGCGGGGTCAAGGAGCGGGGTATGCAGGTGCTGCTGGATAGTCTTTGCGGTCTGCGCCTCCTGGGAAAAGGGCCGGACCGCTACCGGCTTCACCCTCTGGCCCAACATGTTCTTGTGAAGGGAGCACCATCATATATCGGAGGCGCAATCCAGGCATTCGTCCTTTCCGAAGACTGGGACGTTATGGGCCGCATCGGACAAGCAATCAGAGAAGGCAGGCCGCTGGTCAAGCAAGGAGCACGAGAGCCGAACTCCTGGGAAAACATCGCAATGGGCCTTTTTCCTTTGGGCATGCAGGTCGGACAGATCATGTGTGATATGCTTGGCATCAAGCCAGGCACGGCCACAGGTCGGAGGGTGCTTGACATTGCCTGCGGATCAGGAGCTTACGGATACTCCATTCTGCAAAGGGATCGCACTGCAACCGTCACGGATTTCGATTTGGAAAATGTGCTCACTGTTGCTGCCGCCGTGGCCCGGGACCTGGGAGTGGCCGATCGGGTTGTCTACCAACCGGGTAATATCGAAAACCCGTATTTTGAAAAGAATGCGTTCGATATCGCAATCATCAGTCATATCCTGCAGGGATATGATCCACCTGGAATACAGATGATCCTGAACCACATTGGCGAAGCGCTCCGTCCCGGAGGCATGCTCGTAATCCACGAGTTTGTTCCTGATGAGGAGCGATCCGAGAAAAGTCTGCCCTTGCTTTTCGCGATGTTTATGTTCGTCGTGACCCCAGGAGGGGGGACCTACACCTTCTCAGAATACTCGGAATGGCTTGCTGCAGCAGGGTTCGAACATCCAATGCTCAAGGACCTTCCAACCCAAACCTCGCTGATCATGGCGCAGAAGAAAAAGCAGCAGTAATGCCGACCGGGCTTTTTCTTCTGCACTGATTCGCGGCACTAAAGCGCAGGAGCGGAAGTAGGGAATTACCAATCGTGGGGTGAGACTAAATTCCTTTATCTACTAGTCGCTCTGGGGAGTGGAGACTTTCGTTCGGTTGCGTTTCTTCCTTCCGAACAGCTCAACTACCCCGACAAAGAAAAGGGGAATAAAAAAGATGGCTAGGAACGTGGATGTCACCATCCCTCCTAGAACGCCGGTACCGATCGCCGTTTGCGCGCCAGCACCGGCTCCGGTAGCCAGTGTCAGGGGAAGCACGCCGAAACCAAACGCGAGCGAGGTCATGACGATCGGACGGAGCCTCAGCCTCGCCCCTTCCAATGTAGCCTCGATTAACCCCATGCCCTCCTCTATTTTGCCCATGGCGAACTGAACGATCAAAATAGCGTTCTTGGTTGTTAGGCCCAAAACAGTGAGAAGTCCGATCTGAAAGTACACATCGTTGGGAAAGCCTCGCAGTGATGACGCAAGTACCCCGCCAATAACCCCGAGCGGCAATGTCAGCATGACCGAAATAGGAATGGTCCAGCTCTCATACAGTGCAGCCAAGCAGAGAAAAATGACGATCATGGAAAACGCATAGAGCAGCGGTGCCTGGGACTTAGCCATCCGCTCCTGGTAGGAGACTCCCGTCCAGTCATAGCCAATACTCTTGCTGAGTTTCGCGGCGATTTCTTCCATGGCCTGCATAGCCTCGCCGGAACTCTTCCCTGGCGGCGCCTCGCCCCAGATATTGAGGCTGGGGAAGGCATTGAAGCGTTCCAGCTTCGGTGACCCATAGCTCCAGCGTCCGGAGGCGAACGACGTGAATGGCGTCATCATCCCTGCCTGATTGCGAACGTAAAGATGATTCAGGTCGGTTGGGAGCATGCGGTGGAAAGCATCAGCCTGGACGTATACCCGTTTTACCCGCCCACCCTGAATGAAATCATTTACATAAGCGCTGCCGAATGCGGCTGCGATGGTGCTGTGGATGGCACTGATCGGGACGCCCAGGGCACCCGCCTTCCCCCAATCCACATCGACCCGGTATTCCGGTACATCCTCCAGGCCATTAGGCCGCACCCGCATCAGTCGGGGATCATCGGCAGCCATGCCGAGCAGCTCATTGCGGGCTGCCATCAATGCCGTATGGCCAGCTCCACCCCGATCCTGCAATTGGAAGTCGAAGCCGTTGGCCATGCCCAACTCAATGACCGATGGGGGAGGGTAGGCGAAGACCCGTGCATTGCGAATCTTGGAGAACTTGCCCATGGCGCGCTCAACCACAGCGCGGACCCTCAGATCCTTGCGGTCACGCAGATCCCAGTCCTTGAGCTTAATGAAAGCCATTCCCGCATTCTGTCCAGCACCGGAAAAATTTCTGCCGGTGATTGTAAGACACGACGTCACTGCCTCTTTTTCTTCCGTCAGAAAATATGTCTGGACTTCATGCATCACCTCCCCGGTCTGCTCAAGGGTTGAGCCGGGCGGCAGCATCGCTTGGACAAACATGATACCCTGATCCTCATCGGGAAGATAGGCGGTCGGCATCCGCTGAAAAAGAAATCCCAGGCCAACTACGATTACAACGTACAGGATCAGGAAGCGCAGCCTACGGCCCATAATCCGGCCAACCAAGCCCTGGTATTTGTCTCGGGTCCAAAAAAATGCCGAGTCGAACCACCGAAAGAAAGGCCTAAACAAGAAAAAAGCGCTCTCTGCAGGCTCATGTCCCTTAGCCACCGGCTTGAGGAGTGATGCGCAGAGAACCGGGGACAAAACGAGAGCCACCAGGACGGACAGCAACATGGACGCTACGACCGTCACCGAAAACTGCCGGTAGATGACACCGGTAGAACCTCCGAAAAAAGCCATCGGTCCGAACACCGCCGCGAGTACCAGGCCGATTCCAATCAAAGCGCTCGTGATTTCTCCCATGGACTTGCGAGTCGCTTCTTTGGCGGGAAGCCCCTCCTCACTCATAATCCGTTCCACATTCTCCACCACGACGATGGCATCATCCACCAAAAGGCCGATGGAGAGCACCATCGCGAACATGGTCAGCATGTTGATCGAGAAGCCGAATAATCCCAGCACCGCGAAGGTTCCCAGGATCACCACCGGCACTGCCAGGGTCGGGATCAAGGTGGCCCGGATATTTCCGAGAAAAAGGTACATTACCAGGAAAACCAGTATGATTGCCTCGAAGAGGGTCTTGAATACCTCATGAATAGCCACTTTCACAAAGGGCGTTGTGTCATAGGGATAGACGGCCTTCATTCCACGCGGAAAGTACCTAGCCAGTTCCTCCATCTTGGCCCTGATAGCGTCAGCAGTATCCAAGGCGTTGGCTCCCGGAGCCTGCCTTACAGCCAGAGCAGCACTAGGTACGCCATTGTATAGCGTGTTCATTTCGTAACGCTCGGTGCCTAGTTCCGTGCGCCCCACATCCTGTATGCGTACGATGGAACCGTCGGGATTAATGCGCAACGGAATGGCGGCGAACTCCTCCGGAGTTTTGAGCAGGTTCTGAACGATGATGGAAGCGTTCAGTCGCTGGCCTTCCACTGCCGGCGCTCCGCCGAACTGGCCGGCAGAAACCTCGACATTGTAGACGCGAAGACGCTCGACAACATCGTCGACCGTCAACTTAAAATTGGTGAGCTTGTCCGGGTCCAGCCACACCCTCATAGCGTACTGAGAACCGAAGCTTTCGACTTCACCTACCCCCGGTACCCGCGCCAGCACCTTCTCGATATTGGACTGGGCATAATCCCTCAGGTCATGGTCATCCATGCTGCCATCTTCCGAAATAAGACCCACAACCATCAGCCAATTTCTGGTGGATTTGCTGACCTTGACACCTTGACGCTGCACCACATCGGGCAGACTTGCCATGGCGAGCTGAAGCTTGTTCTGCACCTGGGCCCAGGCAAGGTCCGGATCAGTCCCAGGTGCAAAGGTTAGTTCGATTCTTCCGGCACCTGAGGAATCACTGGTGGCAGACAGGTACAACAGCTTGTCAAATCCGGTCATCTTCTGCTCAATAATTTGAACCACGGTATTCTCAACCGTTTCCGCAGAAGCTCCGGGATAAAAGGCATCAACCGCAATGGAGGGAGGTGCGATAGGAGGATACTGAGAGATGGGCAAATTGTAGATCGCCAGGCCACCCCCCAGCATCATAATAATGGCGATGACCCAGGCAAAGACCGGGCGATCCAAAAAAAAGTTCGATAGCATTAAGGTTCCTCTCGGGTCTATTCTGACGGCATCGTCAAAAACCGGCTGCTGTATTGCATTGCACCCTTCGACTTCGCTCAGGGTGCTCCCGCGGAACGGGCTGCGCTTCAGCTCTTCGTCCCCGCGGAGCAGGACTCAACGGAGTCGGAGCATGAGCCATGCAGCAGGTACTTTTTACTGCACCGTATGATCGTTTATTCTTACGAGATCATCTATCCTGCGTCAGAAGGATTTGATCGCTGATCCTCACCATCCGGCTTGTTGTCTTTTAGGGGAATGATTTTCACGGCCATACCCGGCCGCACGTTCATCATACCTTCAACGATCAGGCGCTCTCCGGCTGACAGACCCGATAAGACCAGCCACTGATTGTCGATAGCGCGATCCAGGGTAAGCGTTCTCTGCTGGACTACGCCCTTATCATCTACGATCAGGCCAACGGGTTCGCCTTTGGGAGTACGGCTCACTCCTTGCTGCGGAGCAAGAAGTGCCTGTTCAACGAACCCCTCCGGAATAATGGCGCGAACGAACATGCCCGGAAGAAGTACATATTCCGGATTTGGAACCACAATTCGCAGGATGAAAGATCCGGTCGTCGGGTCTACGGTAACCTCACGAAATTGCAGTGTGCCTTCCAGAGGATAAGCGGTTCCGTCCTCCAGAAGGATACGGACTTTTGTTTCGGCTCCTTTGTTAGTACTGAGCCGTCCGGCTTCCAGTTTGCGTTTCAGACTAAGCAGTTCAGCAGATGATTGGGCCACATCCACGTAAATGGGATCCAGCTGTTGAATAGTGGCAAGAGTTGTGGGTTGATATGCCGTCACCAGCGCACCGTCCGTAACGCTGGATCTGCCGATTCTCCCGGAAATAGGAGCACTGACACGGGTATACCCTAAATCGATGCGGGCTCCTTCCACCGCAGCTTTCCAGTACTCAATTTCAGCCAGGACTCGCTCAACCGCGTCGGCCGCATCATCATAGTCCTGTTGGCTGACCGCTTTTTGATCAAGCAACTGCTTGAATCGTTTAGCTCTCGAGCGAATCGCCGGCAGTGCAGCTTGTGCCTTGCGAAGCGATGCCTTTGCAGAGTCAAGCGCCACTTGAAAGGGAGCAGGATCAATCTGGTAAAGTAATTGACCGGCTTTGACATCAGAGCCCTCTTGAAAAAGGCGCTTCTGTAAAATACCATTGACTTGCGGCCGGATATCCGCCACCCGATAGGCAGCCGTGCGACCCGGCAGCTCGGTGGTCAGCTCGATTCTTTGTGCCTCAATAGTTACTGTAGCTACCTCCGGGACCGGACCCGGAGCAGCCTGCTTTCCATGCCCGTTGTCACAGCCCAAAGGCAAGAGCAAACTCAAAACAAGTATCAAAGGAATGCCGGTCTTCAGTGTCGTATGCCAGTTCTTGTTTAATTTCATCATATGCCTCGGATCTCAACAATGGACGTGTGGTTTCAGAAACCGCCACATGAAATTACCTGGGGACTAATCCTTCGAAAAAGATATTCAGGATTGCATCCGGATTTTCCGGATAGGGATGGTGCTCGGGAGCATCAAGCCAAAGAAGAAGAAATGCATTGGCAGTGCTGTCGAGAGCCACAGCCAAGGAGAAGGAGCCGGCGATATTCTTGAAGCGTCCGTTCTTGATTCCGCTTTCAAACACCAACGCTAGTTTTCCAAGGAGCTCGTAATATCCTTTCCGCATCTCGCGATCCAGGCCTGCCTTAATATTGAAGCTTACTCCTCTGCTCTCGACAAGATACAGACGAATGAAGGCAAGGTTGCTGCGAACCATTTCGCCTTTGGTGCGCACGTAGTTTCTCAGTTTTTCGATCTCTCCGTTGGGCTCCTCAATTGCCCGCAAGAGAGCATCATGGAATATCTCACTTTGTTCTAGAACAATGCCCTTGTAAAGATCCTCTTTATTTTCGAAGAACTTGTAGAGCGTACCGATGGCAAACTCAGCCTTCTCGGCAATCTGGCACATCGAGACATTGTGGTATCCCTTTTCCGAGAATAGATCAAGTGCCACTGCCAGGATCTCTTGACGCTGTCGTAATTTTTCTCTTTCTTTTCGTGAGAGGCACTTTTTTTCCATCGGGTGCTTTCAAGTAATCGAATTTGTATTCGAAATATGAACATCCGTTCATATTTACTAGTATGCATTTTAATTGTCAAGGCGAAATTTGCCCTTCACATTCTCTGCTCAGGCAGATGATTCTCGATCACGTCCTTTTGACCTCACCAGAACGCGCACACGCTGTCATAAGAAGAATGGGTCTGAAGAGCCACCAAAGGCAGCTGATGAGGTGGGCCCTTATAGAGAGTTGAGAGGGCATGCTGCTGTATTTATTGTATCCGAGACAATCGTGCTGAAAACAGCTTCCGGGAAGACTTCTTCCCTGCTAGGCACCCGATCAGTCAGTAATCGCGATTTCTCTAGTGTACCATATGCCTGACGAACTAGGTTGAGGAAAGCCTTCTATCGTTCACTTATCCCCCGCGTCCCTCGAACATTGTCTTGGCATAGAGAATGCCGACCCCATAGGCACCGGCATGCTGCTTGGCAATTTCCAGCACTGGCTCGTACGTTTCTTCCCGGGCCCAGTCACGCTGAAATTCCAATAGCACCTGCAGCCAGGTTACCGGAATCGCACCGGCTTGGACCATGCGCTGAATAGCAGCCTCATGAGCTTCGACCGTGGTTGCCCCGGAAGCATCAACAACAATGTACACTTCGAAGCCATCGTCGAGAGCGCATAGAGCTGGAAACGCAAGACATACTTCGGTCCAAAGCGCAGCCATAACCAGCTTTCTTCTTCCAGTCCGTTCCACCGCTGCCAGCACGTTCTTGTCTTCCCAAGCGTTCATTGTTGTCCGATCAATCGGTTCACGACCAGGAAAAACAGCCTGCAGTTCAGGAAGCAGCAGTCCGCTGAAGGTTTTTGCGGCTATGGTCGTTAGGACAGTCGGCACCTTGAAGACTCTGGCCGCCTTGGACAGGCCGAGGACATTGTTGATCAGAAGCTGGCGGTCAATGGATTGCACTCCAAAGAACATCTGCGGCTGATGATCGATGAGCATGACCGCGCAGTTGTCCGGCGTAAGTAACGTATGCTGAGCGTGCTGATTCATGTTTGGCTCCTTTCGATTCTGTTACGTACGAACGTGGCACGGCTCCACGAAGATAAGCCTGTCAAATTCAAATCGAAAGGAAAATGGGACAGGTACTGTATAGGAAAGGAAAAGATACTGTATAGCGTTGCGGGAACACATGCAGTGAAGCTTCCAAGGGTGCTCAAAAGCCCTCGTCTAGTGCGGCTCTTGAGATTCAGCGAACTTTTTCCGCTGCTTCTCGTAGTATTCACGATTTTCCGGATCAGCCGCTAAGGCCGCTTCGCTCGCAGCCAGCGCTTCTTCTCGCATGCCATTGACCCAGTAGGCTTCAGCCAGCGTATCGAGAATGTAGGCTTCAGGCTTGATTCGGCTGGCGCGGAGAGCCAACTCCAGTGCTTTTTCCTCATTCTTCAGGTCCTGATCTTTAGTAGTAGCATACAACCAGGCCAAATTATTCAACGCCATTTCATTGTCCGGCTCTATGGCAAGAGCACGCTGATAGAAAACCTCTGCCTTCTGGTCTCTGCGCTGCTGCTGAAGGATGGTTGCAACGCCGACAAGGACCTCCGGGTTCTCGCCCTGATTCTTTAATAATCGCTCAATCCGGCTATCCAGCAATGCGCTTTCCAGCGGCTGTCGCACCTGTGGTGTCTGGAGCGTTACAACCAGAAACACGATTGCAAAAAACACCGCTGCAAGGAGCCTTTTGATAGTTCGCACCTTGGACTCATGCCGCCTCAGTTGGAACCTGTCCTGATTGCACTCCTGCAGAAACCGGATCCGCTCTCCGATACCATAGTGATGCCAGCTCGGGGCTGATTTACTGTGGCCTCCGAAGCAGGCTATTTTTTCCAAAGAAGCGATGAGATGGAAAGGGTGACCCACTACTTCGAAAACAAAGAGATCCGCTTCCCGCTCGAAGTTGCGGGAAAGCAGGCCGAAGAAGACTCGCAGGTACAAAAACATGATGCTGCCAACAATGAGCAGCAGGCTCAAAGATGCAAGCGAAGAATCGGCCTCTTCAATTGCGGCAGGAACCGGAATGAGATCGTCAAATCCGTATGCAAGCAAAAGCAGCAGGTCCTGGACCAGAAACAGCGAGAAAGGCAGGAGCAGAAAGACAATTACATAATAGGCAACGTGCCTTTTTCGAATATGACCGGCTTCGTGAGCAACCACCGACTCCAACTCCGGTTCGGTAAGAAGATTAAGCAGACCCGGAGTGATAAAAAGGTAGCGAAGCTTCGAAAGTACGCCGGCGATTCCTGCAGTAAGCGACTTTCCCTGAAAAGCGGGCCAAACAAAGATGTTGGAGATGCGCAGCCCGGCCTTGCGGCAAAAAGACTCGATCGCAGATCGCTGCTCACCGGGGGGCAGTGGGTAGCAGCCCCATGCATAGCGGAGCACGAGTGGATAAAGACATACGAGTAGAAGCACAAATGGAATGAAGAGCAGGGATTCGAGCGCACTTGCCATTGCTGCGGACATTCGGTCCGATCCCAAAGCAAACGAAATGAGATCGAGAAACATGGAGAACAGGAAAGCCGGGAGGATGATCGGTGCGTTCATCTTGACCTGAGCCCAAACGTACCCGCTTCGAGAAACGACGACTTCTGAAGCCTCTCGAACAACTCGAGACGCGTTAAACCAGAGAATCAACAGCATCAGGATGAATGGGGATAGCCCAGCTACCAGATCGATCGTTGCGGATTTCTCCAGCAGCGGGAAGCGCCAGAAGACTTCCTTAATTCCGCTACTGTAGATGAGAAAGAGATGAAAACAAAGGGCAAGGAGAACGAACCGCTGCTCCAGAGAATTGGTGAGCATAAAAATTCGGCCAAACGATACTGAGGCGGTAGCAATCTTTTTTCGCACCGATAGATACGCAAGCCATGTAAAAGCATGAAATGCAGCGGTAACCGCCAAAAAAAAGCTCAGAGCTTGAAAAATGCTTCCCTTACCATGGGGAACATAGGTAAAATAGACGAGCAAGGCAAGAGCGAAATAGATCAAATTAGTGTACGACATAACCAGTATGACACGTGCCGTTCTGGCACAGAGTTGATGTGCTCAGGGATTATCACCCTCAGCAAAGAAATACTATCGGCAGCTTAGGCGCGCTCATCATCGCACGGCCATATACTTCCTGCCATATCCCATAAAAAGCTTCATGTTTAACAGCATCGGCATAACGTTTCTTATTCTTATAGCGCTCAACTTCGCTATAGACAAGATACTCACAGCGCTTAATCTCCGCCATCTCAGGCGAAGCGCCGGCACTCTTCCTCCGGTATTTCACAAAAGTGTTGATCAGGAGACCTATCGCAAAAGCATCGCCTACAACGCGGACGCGCAAAAACTCGGGATTGTAGAGTCGATCGTCTCTCTGGTGCTTGTCCTCATTCTGGTTTATGGTGGGGGATTCAAGTGGTTAGACGCAGTGGCTCGGAGCGCTGACCCTGTAGGGTACTACCTTCCCGCGGTCGTGTTCGGCATGGCGGTCTTCGCAGTGAGCTTCCTGGCTGATCTTCCCTTCAATCTGTACGATACGTTCGTTATTGAAGAACGATACGGCTTTAACACCATGACCCCACGCCTCTTCATTTCAGACCTGGTCAAGAATCTCTTCCTCAGCGCTTTGATCGGTATTCCGATCTATCTGGGTGTGTTATGGTTCATGCGAGCCGCTGGCTCATTGTGGTGGTTGTGGTGCTGGATATTTCTTCAGGCTGTCCAACTCCTACTCATTATCATCTATCCTACCTGGATCGCACCGCTCTTCAATACCTTCAAACCTCTTGAGCCCGGTGAGCTTAAGGAATCCATCAAGAGCCTCGCCCAGCGCACTTCCTTTCCTCTTAGGGAAGTACTGATTATGGATGGATCAAAACGATCGAGCCACTCCAATGCCTACTTCACCGGACTCGGTAAAAAGAAGCGCATCGTTCTCTACGACACGCTCGTCAACCAGATGACCGTCGCTCAGCTCCTGGCAGTGCTTGCTCATGAGCTCGGTCATTTCACGCTGCGCCACATCAGGAAGCGAGTGATCCTCAATGGAATTCTTTCCCTGGTCAGTCTATACGTGATCAGTCGTCTGTTCGGTATGGCAGAGTTTTACAATGGACTGGGGTTTTCACATCCCTCGAATTATGCTGCGCTCGTCATTTTCAGCCTGTGCGCCTCAGCTTTCTCGTTTCTGGTGACTCCAGTTCTTTCTACACTCTCGCGCCGGCTCGAATACCATGCTGACTCATTTGCAGTTAACACCCTGATGCAGCCCGAAGCAATGAAAGAAGCGATCGTCATTTTGTCTAAGAAGAACCTGACAAACCTTAATCCACATCCTTGGTACAGCTTCTTCCACTATACCCATCCGGCGCCGGTCGAGCGGATCCAGGCAATTGAAAAAGCTATTCGGGAAAAAGCAAGTAAACGTTGACCATTCCTGGCTGCGCGTTGACCGCTATTGTTCGTTCACCGTTGATCCCGCGCTTCGCGGGACTCACCGACGGAATAGTGGAGAATGGAAAATTGGAGAAATGGATTTGTTTAACTGTGACGAAGTAGATGTTTCGTTATTCCATATTCCCCATTTCTCCATTCACCAAGTATCTATTTTTCTCATTGCCGGTGAACGGATAACGGTAAACGGTCAACGTCTATTGCTCATCCCGCTTGCCGCCTTGATACACTCTACCGCAGCTTCAACGCTGATGATTTCCGTATTGATCAGCAGGTCGTAATTCTTCGGATCATCGTTGTCAGCGTTGAAATACTTTCGAATAAAAGCCTTGCGTTCGGACTCGGTTTTGATGACGAAGCGTCGGGCTTCTTCTTGTGACATTTCCCGTGTTGTACTGATCTTATGAACTTTGGCGTCCATGGGAGCAAAGACACGGACACGGAAAAGACCCTTCCGGGGCAGAATAAAGTGCGCGCCTCTGCCCAGGATAACGGCTCGACCAAGTCTCCCGATGGCTCCGATAACCCTGATCAGATGGTTGAGGTAATCATATGACCAGAGGTGGCGTTTACTCTCAACCGCAGCGATCATGTCGTTCAGGGCTGAACGCCCCTTTTCATCCAGCGTTCCTACCAGGGTATCGCGAACGCTGGCGCTTTCAGCCACAGCATGGACAATCTGGTCAGCATAAAAGGTAAAGTCCAGGTCCTGAGCAAGCTTTTCGGCGATACTGTAACAATGGCTGCCCGGATCGCGTGAGAATGTAAAAACCGAAACCGGCAGCTCCCTTTCTTGCTTTGTCTCTCGTGCCGCCCGCCAACGGGCTGCCTGATCCTCAATGATTTGCTCAACTGAACGAATCCGTGGTGGTTTCATGCTGTCCTCCTTTCTTCAACCTGCGTTTCCAGGGTGACGAGCCATTAAGATGAGTATAGAAAAGACCTGTGTTTTATTCAACGTATTTTGCAGCAGAACAGTGAAGAATCGGGAGCTGAGGACCTCTTGCCATATTTAAAAAGAAAGTGGGCGACTCTCTGTTTAAAATAGTTTAAAAATAGGGTAGAGTCAGTATTGTCTTGAGTGGCAGTGTTTCATCCTGCACCTTCTTTACTCGTACGCTTACGATATCTTTGCAGACGAACAGCATGCTTGCCTGGTGACCTTCATATGCGATAATCGGTCTAGCTGGAACTGCGGTATTTGCTTCATGATCAAAGTAGTATTATTTGTTGCTCTGATGATACTGGTGACAGTCACTTCCGCTCTTGCTGAAGCGGAAGTAGCCATTATCCTCAGCCAAGAAATAATTCCTTATCGGAATGCAGTTGCCGGTTTTCGAAAAGAACTTAAAGGCTTCGATTTCGACGAGTATACTCTGGATGGAGAAACCAGCCATGATCGTACCCTTGCTCAGCTGCAGCAGAACCCTCCATCGCTGATCCTGTCAGTCGGTCCTGAAGCAACTGTTCTCATGAAAGAGCATCCCCTGCCTTCTCCGACCATGTTCACCATGATTCTCAATCCAAGCAAAATAATCTCACCATTTTCGCCGACTTCAGGCGTAAGCCTCAACTATTCTCCTGACACCGTTCTGGAAGCAGTCAAGAAAAGCTTTCCTGATCGAAAAACCGTGGGCATTTTCTTTTCTCCGGATATCAATGCCTCTCTTGTCGGAGACTACGGCACCAGCGCAGCCAAGATTGGGCTCGAAATAGTTCCTTTCCCGGTCTCCACATCCTCCGACGTGCGTTCCATTCTTCAGACAACTGCATTCTCACCCGAAGTTATTCTATTTATTCCCGACCGAGTCATCACCCGGGAAAAGCTGATCACCTATATTATCCAGGAATGCCTTTTCCGCTCAGTTCCCGCAGTAGGATTCAACTCCTGGTTTGCCCGAAGCGGTGGTGCGGTTCTCTCGCTTTACCTCAACTACGAGGAAGTAGGTAGGCAGACAGCAGCTATAGCGCGCCGGATCTTGCAGAATAGGAATTCCGCTCCCACGGTGGAGCTGCCACATAATCTCCGGATTATCGTCAATGACAAGGTGGCAAAGAAATTTAACATTGCTGTCTCTGACGAAATCAAGACAGCAGCTGACGCTATTATCGAATGAAAATCAAGCGCCTCACAACCCGGATGGTTGCTGCAACCACCTTTCTGGTTGCATTGACCACGATTACGTTCAGTCAGATCTTTCTTTTTCAGCTCAAGCAAGCACTAGTGGAAGATTTTGACCAGCACGGTAAATCACTGACGGAGAATCTTGCCTTGAATGCTGAGCTGGGATTGTTGCTTGAGGACCGTGACGCGCTAACCGCGCTTGGACAGAATCTGCTGAAAGAAGAAATGGTAGAAGCAATTCGTATTGTGAATCAGAATGATCAGGTAATGGTGGATCTGCAAAAATCTGCAGCATCCGAGCAGGTTCTTACCGCGTTTTCGTCTCCCGTTCGCCTTACTCGGCAGAAAAGCGAATTTGATGTGTTTGTTGATCAACAGTCCGGGAAGGGTGAGCTGCGGGAGCTCGGATCAGTGCAAGTAGTCTTCTCCCAGGAACGTCTTATTAGCCTCACCCAGAAGCTGCAGCGGCGCATTTATACATTCGCATTAATCGGTCTTATCCCCGGGGCGATCGTCGCTCGTTATCTTTCCTGGATCACTCTGAAGCCAGTGAAACGCCTGGTGCGGGCATCGAAGGAGATTGCCGCCGGCAATTGGCAGATGCGGGTACGTGAATCCGGCGATGATGAAATCGGCCAACTTACAAGAGATTTCAACGTCATGGCTGACTCTCTGGTGAAAAAGCGCCAAGAGCTCGAGGAAAGCTATCGGGAGCTGGCTCGTCAGGAACGATTGGCCGAAGTTGGCAAGTTTTCTACCATTGTCGCCCACGAGATGAAAAATCCGCTCGGCATCATCAAAGGTGCTCTGAATATTCTGGCTAAAAAGGGCGGAGCACCGGAAACAAAGGAGATCATGCTCTCTTATATCAATGAAGAAGTCACCCGACTCAACCAGCTAGCGGAAGAATTTCTCGATTTTGCCCGGCCTCCGGCCCCGCACAAGGAAAATTTCGACCTTTGCGAAACAGTGCACAAGGTTAAATCCCTCTTTGAAGTGCAAACATGGGATGGGAAGGAAGTAAGGGTGACCGTTTCCAGCAATGCTGAGCGAGCCCTGGTGAATGGCGATAAGAATCTGCTTTCTCAGGTACTCCTCAATCTTCTGGGAAACAGTGTTGATGCCTGTGCAGTGCAGGCATGTATAGAGGTATCGATTCAGACGAGTCTCGATGGAACCACCCTTGTGGTCGCGGACAACGGAATTGGCGTTAGCGAAGAGGACCGCGAACAGATATTCGAACCATTTTTCACCCGCAAGGAAAAAGGAACCGGCCTCGGCCTGGCCATTGTCAAAAACATCATCGAACTTCACGGCGGCCATATACACTGCCAGCAAAGCAGCGGATCCGGGGGAGCTTGCTTTAGGATCTGGCTCCCCGCTCACCCGCTCTCCGGCCCCGCGGAAAGTTCTTTAAATCGCAGTGGCACCATGATATGAGAGGCATATATCTTTCTAGTGGTACTCGGAGGGTTTTATGGTCGTTGACCAAAAAGGGATAGATATACTGGTCGTTGACGACGAATCAAAGATGCGCCATATCCTGCGCCTCATGCTTGAGGAAGCGGGCTATGGTGTTCGGGAGGCACGCAACGGAGCGGAAGCCTTGGAGATTATCAGCCGGAATCCCTTCGGGATCGTCTTTACCGATCTGAAAATGGAAGGAGTAGATGGGCTGGAGTTACTCAAAAGGATTAAGGAAAGTCACCCGGAGATCCCGGTAGTGGTCGTGACCGCCTTTGGTTCCATTGAGTCGGCAGTAGAGGCGATGCACGCTGGAGCGATCGACTACATCACCAAGCCATTTGAAGAGGAGAAAATTCTCGTCACTGCCGAACGCAGCCTGAAATTCTTCCGTCTGGCTGAGGAAAACCGCACGCTTCGAGCGGCCATCAGCCAGTCTTTCGACTTCTCCAATATCGTAACCAACTCCCAGGTCATGCTCGATGTGCTCAAAGAAGCGGCACTGGTTTCGAGAAGCCCGCAGACGACCGTTCTCATCACCGGCGAGAGTGGAACCGGCAAGGAACTGCTCGCCTTAACGATTCACTATAACAGCGCCCGCAAGGGCAGCCGGTTCGTGGCATTCAACTGCGCGGCCTTATCACCTGGCCTGGTCGAAAGCGAGTTGTTCGGACATGAAAAAGGTGCCTTTACCAGTGCTGATCGGAAAAAGATCGGCAAGTTTGAAGTTGCCGACGGCGGCACAATCTTTCTCGATGAAATTGCCGATCTTAACCTCGAAGCCCAGGCCAAGGTTCTACGAGTCATTCAGGAACGCCAGTTCGAACGAGTTGGCGGAAACGAAAGCATCTCCGTCGACGTACGCCTCATTGCCGCCACTAATCAGGATATAAAGAAAAAAGTCGAGGATGGATCGTTTCGAGAAGATCTTTACTACCGCATCAATGTCTTCCCATTGCATATTCCGCCATTGCGAGAGCGACCCGAAGACATTCTCCTCCTTTCCGAGCATTTTCTGAATGAATTCGGAAATAAGCTGGGTCGGCCAAATGCTCAACTTTCTGAAGATGCTCGCAGGATGCTTCGCAAGCAGAAGTGGTTGGGCAATGTGCGCGAGCTCGAAAATACGATCGAGCGGGCGATGATTCTTTCGGCCGACGGCATCATTGATAGTGAACATCTATCGTTCCTTAGTCCACAGCCAGATCGCCCGTTTGCCGGTGGACTTGAATTCGAATTTCCAACCAAAGGCATTGACCTGGAAGAACTTGAGCGCACCCTGGTAACCAAAGCACTCGATTTAAGCAACGGCAATCAGCTCGCGGCGGCACGGCTTCTTGGTCTCACCAGGAGCAAGTTCCGGAGCCGGTTGAAGAATTTTCAAGAGTCCGACGATGAGGAATAAACACCTCCTTACAGTGTCCTTGCTTATTTTTTCGGCAGCGTATTCGTTCGGCTGTTTTTCTCCTGCATTCGCTCAGGAGGATATGGGCGATACGATGCTTATGTTTGTGGGCGAGGAACTCTATACCATTTCCGCAGCTTCGCGCCGGGAAGAATCGGTGAGAAAGGCGCCTGCGGCTGTCAAGGTGCTCGGACGCAAGGAACTTAAGCAGTACCGTACCCTCGCCGAAGCTCTCAATTCTGTGCCTGGATTTTATATCGATCACAGCGGCATTAAGGAGCAGATCTATCTGCGTGGAGTAGCTGACTCTTTTCTGGTCATGATTGATGGCGTACCGCTCGCCAATGATTCCTCCAATGTCGATTATCCCCGCGGGCTCGATCTTTCTCTTGATTACATCGAAAAGATCGAGATTGTCCGCGGCCCGGGCTCGGCATTGTGGGGTGCTGATGCTTTTTCCGGAGTCGTGAACATCGTTACCCGCACGGGGAAAGACATCGGAGCTCAAGTATCGGCACAGGTTGGTTCTGACGACACCGAAGGAAGTACTTTCTTGGCCGGTGGTGAACACGGAAACGTGGACGCTCTTTTATTCGGCTCCTATGTAGAAACAAAAGGATTCGAACCCAATCACTCCGGCAGCAGCCGTGGAAATGACATCCTGCGGGAGCTGTATGGAAAACTCTCAATCGGAGAACACTTGACCGTTTCCGGCCGGTACAGCGACTACAACAACTATTACACCATCAACAAGCTTGAGGCTCATCGAGGTCAAAGAAACACTCCTTTTTCATTTATTCAGGCTACGTATGAAGATACTATCTCGAACAACCTTCGCGCCGAACTCAAATGCTATGCTCATTACTTTGAGAAGTACCTCGATGAAGAGTACATCACTCCGCTGGAAATCTCCGGCATACCGACGGTCGCACCCCTGGAACCCCGGCTTAAGCAGACCGAATGGCGCTACGGTACTGAGGCCAACTTTATTGCTGAGTGGCATGACAAGCATGACCTGACCTTTGGCTTTTCCTGGGAACAGGACGACGCGGAGGATACTACATACGACATTCAGGCCATCATTTTCGGCAACTTCGGCTATCACGGAACGGTATCAATCTATCCGGACTTTCGCAATACCAGATTGGGTACTTATATTCAGGATACCTACCGGTTGACCGACACGTTTGAGCTGACCGCCGGCCTCCGCTTAGACAAGCATGAGAATTACCGTCGAAAAATAAGCCCTCGTCTGTCGCTCGCCTGGTATCCTTCCCGAGAGCTGGATTTTAAGCTGTTTTACGGCCAAGCATACCGTACCCCCGATCTTTATGCACTTTCTTTGGATTCCGGTGTCAAACCGGAAAAAATCACCAGCTACGAGGGCCAGCTTACTTACCACAGCAGAAACGGGTTTACGCTCCAGGGCAATTACTTCTATAATGTTCTTAATGACCTTCTGGAAAACGTAACTCATGGCCTGGGATCTCAGGAGCGCCGGGAAGTCGAGCAGGGGACGGAACTCTCCCTCACCGTGAATCCATTCAGGGACCTTGAGCTCTATGCCAATCATACCTTTCTCTTCGGCCAGCGTCAGCGGGAGGATCCCCGCACCCTCAATCTTATTTTTGTCACTGATGACGGCTTCATTCCGTTTACTCAGAGCTATGTCTACCACCTTGCACCAAATAACGTGCTTAGACTCGGAGTGACGTATACGCTGAAGAAGCACTGTACGATAAATGTGGAGACCACCTATGTGGACTCGAGGGACATTGATGAATCGTTCTACGGGGCTGAGGAAAGCAGCCTTTCTCCTTACTGGTCAACCGACGTGAATCTTACGGCGCAGAGACTGCTGGATGACCGGCTTGATGTATCGCTACATCTTCGAAACATATTCGACGAAGAGTATGAGTACCGGGGAGAGCAGGAGCTTCTTGAAGGACCGGACCGGAGCGCTTTTCTGGAGATTCGCTGGCACTTCTAGCAGGGCGGTACAGGCAAGAGGCGAGTTACTTGGGTTGCTTGAGTTACTCGGGTTCGTTGGGTTACCTGGGTTCGTTGAGGCATGAGGCGCGTTACACTGAGCCAAGGGATTCTTGCTTTTCACTTTTTACTTCTCACTTCTTACTTTTCACTCCTTGCCGTTTCCGCATACTCAACCGGATCCTTCATTCCCGCTTCGGCAAATCCTTTCAGCCGCAAGCGGCAGCTGTCACAGGTACCGCAAGCCCGTCCGTCCGTCAGCGGATCGTAACAGCTGTGAGTAAGCGCAAAATCCACTCCCAGCTCAATTCCCTTCCTGATAATGTCCGCTTTGGTGAGGCTGATGAGTGGCGCATGAATGCGAAACTGTATGTGCCCTTCTGTTCCCGCCTTGGTACCCAGACGGGCTAGTGTTTCAAACGCAGCGATATACTCAGGCCTGCAGTCCGGATAGCCGCTGTAATCCAGGACATTAACACCGATAAAAATATCTTCAGCCTTCAGCACTTCCGCCCATGCCAGACTATAAGAGAGGAAGATAGTGTTTCGTGCCGGTACATAGGTGCTCGGTATGGATCTGCTCTGTTCGTATCCGTCTCCTTCCTTGGGCACGGCAAGCCGGTAGTCGGTTAGCGCAGACCCGCCGATCTTATCCAAATCGAGAGAGAGGATCAGATGATCGCAAGCACCTAAAAATGCAACGAGCTGCTTTGCCTTCTCTAGTTCCACGGCGTGTCGCTGCCCATAGGCAAAGCTGAGCGCATAAATCAAATACCCTTCCCTGCGGGCCACTGCCATAGCAGTTGCCGAATCCATGCCTCCACTGCAAAGAACCACTGCTTTTTTCTTCATCCTAGACACCTCTGGTTTCTGCCGGCCATAAAATCTTATGAAGTTGAAGCTGCAGACGCGCCGGCACATGCTCCTGCAGAATCCATTCTGCAAGCTTCCGGGGAGCCAGCTGCCCGAAAACCGGAGCAAAGTGGACGCAATGGTGTCGATGGGTGCGTGCCGCCAATCGTAGCAGAGTCTCTTTGGCAAATGAAAAGTCAACGTAGTCGGCGATTACAAACTTTATCTCGTCATGGTCGGCAAGATAATCGATATTGTCATACAGGTTGGCGTCAACCATACCGCTGCTGGGGCATTTGAAATCCACAATACGGACGCATTTGGGACTCACGGCCCTGATATCCAAGCTCCCATTCGTTTCAAGCAGTACCTGGAAGCCTTCTTTCAGAAGACATTCAACCAGAAAAGGGGTATTCTTCTGCAGCATCGGCTCACCGCCGGTCACCTCTACCAATGGGCACTGGTATGATTGTATCGTTTCTGTAATCTCGCCGATGCTGATCTCTCTGCCTTCCTCATAGGCATAGGTAGTATCGCAATACGTGCAGGCCAGGTTACATCCTGTCAGCCGGATAAAGGCACATGGCCATCCAGCATAGGAGGATTCTCCCTGAATGCTGTAAAAGGTCTCGTTGACTATCAGTGTTCGGTCCACGTCTTTCCGCGAGGCGATGTGAAGTTGCGTTGAATCCTGCCAAAGTGAATTCTGAACGTCACGGGTTTTATTCTTCCGAGGATTCCTGGGCCTGGAGCTTTCGCTGTTGTTTTCGAAGGTCATTGATTACATTTCTCAGGAGCGCATGAGTGGCAGCATGAACCTTTCGGTCTTGTGGGGAACCGGGTTTTTCTGTTTCCATGGCCCGCAGGCGATCCTCAAGCTTCCTGATTTCTTCCTCGATACGCCGAATTGTATCTGACATCATCGGCTCCGTCAAAAGGTGATTGAGTAAGAAGTAAAAAGTGAGAAGTAAAGAGTATGAATCCGTTGCGAGTTACAGGTTGCGAGTTCATGTTTAAACTCAACGAGTCCAAGCAGCCCCACAAACCCAAGTACCTCAAGCAACCATCGTCTCTCTCCTCAACCGCAGGCGGCGCCTCAGCGCATCGCGCCTTTCACCTCATACAGTATTGCTCTTTCCACCATTTTATGATACCGTACTACGGATATTTGAACAAACAGGAAAATTATTTGATTCCAGTCACATAGAAAAATTTTATCTTGACAATCATTTTTATCCTGGTAAAAAAGGAATTCTCGGAAAAGATATGTAATGCAGCAGGACGAAGTTCATGAGCACTAGTTTTCACTTTGGAAGAGAGTGTCCATGAAGAAGATTCAACTGGGCTGAAGAGTCCCGTCTTTCTCCTGCATAAGGAGATGATCAGAAATCCTTTTATACCGGCTGTTGCCAATGCTCTGCTTCCTCCCCAGTCATAACCTTCCAGGGTAAAGATGAGCAACGTTCGGCCACAGCCTTGGTAGAGCTTAACAAAGAGCCCGCCCTGTGCGGGTTTTTTGTGGCATTGCTACGCTAGGAAAGAATATGGCAAACGTGGTTGTAGTTGGCTCCCAGTGGGGAGATGAAGGAAAAGGCAAGATCATAGATATTTTTACCGGTTTTGCGGATGCGGTGGTACGCTACCAAGGCGGAGGCAACGCTGGGCATACCGTAGTGATTGGTGATCAGAAAGTTATTCTTCATCAGATTCCCAGCGGCTGTCTGCGGGAAGGTATCTGGTGTATCATTGGCAACGGCATGGTGCTTGATATTGAAACGTTGATGGATGAGATTGAAGGGGTAGAGAAAGCCGGCTTTCTCAAGGACAAATCCAAACTGCGCATCAGCGAAGAAGTACACCTCGTCTTCTCCTATCATCGACTCCTTGACGCCAGCCGGGAAAAGCAGGCAGGTGAGAAAAAAATCGGCACTACCGGACGAGGCATTGGACCTGCATATGAAAACAAAGTAGCACGCACAGGCATCCGGTTTGCCGATATGTTCGATGAAGCGCTGTTCAAGGAGAAACTGGCAGCGAATACTGCGGAAAAAAATGATGCACTAGTCAGGTGCGGATCAGCCGCCAGCCTCGATGTCGAGAGACTTTATGAACAGTACCGAGCACTGGCCGGACGACTGAAGCCATATATTGCCAATACGTCGGTGCTGATCAATCAGCTCATTCAGAAAGGGAAGCACATTCTTTTTGAAGGCGCTCAAGGAACGCTTCTCGATATTGACCATGGTACCTACCCTTTTGTCACCTCTTCCAATACCACCGCCGGAGGTGCCTGCACCGGCGCAGGCATCGGCCCGACCTGCATCGACGAAGTCATTGGAATCGTAAAAGCGTATACGACACGAGTGGGCGAAGGTCCATTTCCCACTGAGCAAATCAATGAGTTTGGGGAAAGACTCCGCGATCGAGGAAAAGAGTTTGGCGCAACCACTGGCCGGCCCCGGCGCTGCGGGTGGATCGATATCGTAGCTTTGCAGCACGCTTGCCGGATCAATGGGTTCACAGGCCTCAGCCTCACCAAGCTGGACGTGCTTACCGGATTCGAAAAAATCAGGATCTGTCGTGCCTACGAGATCGACGGTATAGAAACCGTCGACTTTCCCGCCAGCCTGGCAGCGCTGACCAGATGCCGACCGGTCTACGAAGAGATCGACGGATGGACCGAGGAAATCAGCGCGATCCGCCGCTACGAGGACCTGCCGGAAAAAGCCAGGCGTTATATCGAACGTCTGCAGGACCTGCTCGGAGTGAATTTTATACTTATCTCCGTGGGCGTAAAACGGGATGAAACGATTCTGCTGAGTAACCCGTTTGCATAGCGCGATTACACGCTTTTCGTTTTGACATGTGTGGGAGCTTGGTAGACACAGACGAAGCCTGCCAGGCTCTTTTTTATATGCCGACACAGGACTAAGCAGGTAGCCGGAATACTTTTGACAGGACATGTCGAGATCAAAGATCCCTACTGGTTGTCTGGCAAGAAGGTGACTCCATAGCGTCACCCTCATTCCCGCGGGAATGACAGCCCGGACTGGCTGTGGCAAAGGTTGCCTTTCGACCACGATGTCAAGCGACTTTTGTTTGGTTGCTTAGGCCTTTGGATAAACCCGTCACTGGGCAGCGGCCAGTTTGAACACCCTGATCCGATTCTGCACCTGCAATACGCTGCTCTTCTCGAAACCCGATCGCTGGTTTCTTCCTGACAATACCCTTCCTCTCTCTTGTCATTAATGAATTCCTTGTGTTTGCCGATATATAGAGAGAATTCCCGCTCAGGGTATCTCTGAAACAGCACTGAAAGCCGTTCTCCTTCGCCAGGCAACGGGAAGGCTGACTACCGGAATCATACGATCAAGAAACCGAAGCAAGCTCAATGGGAATTACAAAGTATCTAATTTTGATGGACTCGTAAAGAGTCGTCTAAGAGATGACGAAGTAATCCCGGTCGGCGCGGGACAGATGGTTGCGCGTCAGTCACGCCGTTGGCGTGATTATCCCCACGCCGAAGGCGGGTTACTCATCAGCTCTTCTGGCCCGCCGAAGGCGGGTTACCCATCAGCTCTTCTGGCCCGCCGAAGGCGGGACTTCCAACGAAGTGGGCATCTCTTCGTTGTTCATAGGTTGCCGCCAAGCGGTATACCTTAGCTTTTTACGATGTCATCAATTTTCAAGCGCCAAACACGCAAATAGAGACTTCCGGGATGAAAGAGAAAACATTATGGAGAATAGAGAAGAATTCTATAGAGAAGAAATGGTTCTGCTCTTAGACCGACAGGGCGCTATAAAAAGGGTCAATAGCTCGGTCCTTCATTTCACCGGGAAAACAGTCGAGGAGATCCTCGGAACCAACTGGAAGCACTTGCTTTTTGAAGGCAAAGCAGACATTGAGTCCTTCTGCAACAAGGGAGTGCCCTTCTTCCATGAAGGCTCGGGGAAATGGTTCCTCCTTAATCATTATCCGTTTCAAGATGCTCAGCTGCAAGATGCTGAACAATCAGTCATCGTTATCAACGATACTACCGAACTCACAAACATCACGAATGAACTGGAACAAAAGAATAAGGAACTGAACAAGAAAAGAGATGAACTGGAAAAAGCATACAGTGAGCTGAAAGCTACTCAGGCACAGATTCTCCAGCAGGAGAAAATGGCTTCCATCGGCCAGCTGGCTGCCGGCATAGCCCATGAAATCAACAATCCAATCGGCTTCGTCTCGAGCAACCTGGGTACGCTCAGTAAATATGCAGGCCGATTCCTTGCTTACATCAATGCGCAACAGGAGGTGATCGACTCTTCAGTACCCCAGACACTTCGTGAAGAGCTGGCCCTGAAAAGAAAGGAATTACGCATTAACTATATCAGCGAAGACATCAGGGAACTGATCAGCGAATCGAGCGAAGGCATCGAGCGAGTGAAGAAAATCATTTGGGACCTAAAAAGCTTCTCCCGCGTCGACCAGGCTGAGTTAAAGCATGCCGATCTCAATGAGTGCCTGGAGAGCACCATTAATATTGTCTGGAATGAATTGAAGTATAAGGCCACAGTGACCAAAGAGTATGGCGATCTTCCCTCGACCAAATGCTATCCGCAGCAACTGAACCAGGTATTCGTTAATTTGCTCATTAATGCGGTACAGGCTATCGAAAAACAAGGGGAAATAAAGGTCAGGAGCTGGCAGGACAATGGGACAATCCTTATATCGGTCAGCGATACTGGCTGTGGAATTCCACCGGAAATCCAGGGCCGAATTTTCGAACCTTTTTTTACTACCAAAGACGTCGGAAAAGGAACCGGACTCGGCCTCAGTATCACCTACGACATCGTCAAGAAGCATGACGGCGACATTACGGTTGTAAGCGAGCCCGGCAAAGGCACTACCTTTACGGTCAGGATACCCGTTGTGGAGGCAAGATAAGGTGGCTAAACCCGTGCGCATTCTGTGTGTTGATGATGAAGCCAATGTCCTCAAGGCACTTCAGCGGCTGTTTATGGATGATAACTATGAAATCCTTACCGCTACAAGCAGTCGGCAGGGGATCGCCATACTGGAACAGTATGATTCCATACCGATCGTAATTTCTGATTACCGCATGCCGGAAATGAGCGGAATAGATTTTCTGCGGGAAGTATGCGAACGGTGGCCTAATACGATACGGATTGTGCTCTCAGGTTATGCTGATGCTGCCACCGTAGTTGCAGCCATTAACGAAGGCCAGATCTTCAAATTCATCCCTAAGCCTTGGAATGATGACGAACTGCGAATAACCATCCGCAATGTTATTGAAGGCTACTTTATTCGCAAACGGAATAAGCAACTCACGAAAGAACTTCAGGAAAGAAATGAGGATCTTCGAAGGGTGAACGACACCCTGGAGGCGCTTGTTGAAGAGAGGACTGCGGATTTAAAATTCCACAACCAGGTACTGGCGCGATCGCAACGCATCCTTGATGAACTTCCTGTTGCAGTAGTAGGTGTTGATTCGAACAGCACCATCGTACAATGTAACCGAAAAGCCTTTGAATGGCTGAACCAGGATGGTCAAGGTATTATGGGAATGAAGTTACAGGAGACTTCCTTGCGAACCATTCAGCCGCTTATATCGCATACTGAACAGCAATCCTCTGTCTCTTTCCAGGCAACCATCCTCTCTGTTCATTTTAAAGTGATGATTCAATGCATGATGGGAACCGATGACCTGGAAGGTATAATTATCGTACTCGACAAAGAGTGAGTCTCAAACAAGCAGGCATACTGCCAGGCAATCCGCAACGACCGGATCCCGAGACCGCCAGGAGTTCGTGTCTATGAATGACACATCTAACAATACCCTAGTACCCATTCTCTTTGTGGATGACGAAGAGAACATTACTCGTTCACTGCAGCGACTGTTCAGCGAAGAAGACTATCAGGTGTATACCGCCGCTTCTGCTAAGGAAGCTCTCTCGATCATTGATAAGCATCACAATATCGGGGTCATCATCTCAGACCAGCGCATGCCGGGAATGACCGGCATCGAACTCCTGGAAGAGGCACAAAAACGCATTCCCCATGCAGCCCGAATCCTGCTCACCGGGTACAGCGATATACATGCCGCCATCGACGCTATCAATCGCGGAGGAGCATATCGGTTTATTTCCAAGCCCTGGAAGAATGAGGAAATCCTTCAGATCGTCAAAGATGCAGCTGAGCGATTCAAGCTGATCAAGGAGAACCTACGGCTTAACGAAATCGTAAAACGACAGAACCGGGAACTGAAGGAGTGGAGCGATCAGCTCGAGCATATCCTCCAAGAACAGACAATCGTGATTCAGCACAAGCACGATGAATTGCAAATAGCCGTTGAGAGGCTCAAAACTGACTTTCAGAACATGATTGCGGCATTCTCCCGACTAATCGAACTGCAGGACGTCTCAATGATTAACCACTCCAAAAATGTAGCTGAAATATCTCTCAATGTAACAGAGGCGCTGAACCTGTCCGATCAGGATCAGGAAGATATTGTCGTTGCCGCACTGCTCCATGACATTGGAAAGATCGGCATGCCCGGCCTGTTACTTTCCAAAACCGTGGAGAAGATGAACGCAGAGGAACAGAAGGTGTATATGATGCATCCAGTGCGAGGTCAGATCGCTATTGACTCGATTGAACCTCTGAGAAAGGTCGGTATTCTGATTCGGCATCACCATGAGTGCTTCGGCGGCGCCGGATTTCCCGATGGGCTGAAAGAGGAGCAGATACCGATCGGAGCAAGGATTATTGCTGTGGCCGATTTCGTTGAAAAGGCGGCAAAGAAGTTTCCCGGTCATAATTCTGCCGAGCTCGCCTTGCAGGAGCTTGATGCGCACCTCAAGACGCAGTTTGATCCTCACTTATTTCCACACATCGCCAAAGCGGCTCGTGAGATCTATAAAACTAAAACAGTGAAACGCGGCACAGTGGAATGCGAGCTGCTGCCGAACGAACTAAGAGAAGGAATGATCGTGTCCCGGGACGTGTTGAGTGGAACGGGCGTGCTTCTCCTCAGCAGGGGGACGATGCTGAATAATGATAATATTCCGACCCTGAACCGCCATAACAAGCTCGATCCGTCAAATAACGGCATCTTTGTCTGGGTAAAAGAATGACACACTATTCCAGTAACCTTATGTGTAATGGCGCTTCATGCGAAGAAATGCCACTGCCACGGGACCTCGCTAGCCATCAAGGCAAGATGCCGGCAAAAAAGGAGGTTGGCTGGCCATAGAGCCTCTCAGTGACTTGACCAGATGCGGTTTACAAACTATTCCGTTAACATTCCAATCAGACATAAAGACGATGGCCGAACAACCAGTTGATGAAACAAGAAACCTATATCGGGAAAAGGTGCTGTTGAGATTCACCGAATTACCAACAGACCCTTTCATGTGCGTGCTGTTTGAAACAGCCTTACATATCGAGGCCATGGAGCAGATGAGGAAAAATAGTGAAGATACGCCATCTAATTCAAAAGGTTAATGAATTGCCCACCTTGCCCGGTGTTTTACTGGAGATTGAATCCATTCTCAAGAATGAGTCAACTGACATTGAAAAAGTGAGTTCTCTCATCGAGCGGGATCAATCACTCACCACCAATTTGCTCCGGTTCGCGAACTCGCCGTACTACGGATTATCCTATCACGTTGATACCGTAAAAAAAGCTGTGGTCGTGCTGGGGCTTAATAGCCTTTGGCATTTTCTCGTCCGCGCATCCGTATTCACATTCATGTCGAAATCCGAGAGCATTTCATTTGATGCTCAAGGCTTGTGGCGTCACAGCTTGAGCAGCGCAGTCGCCACGAAGGCGCTGGTCGGCAAAACAAATCAGGCTTTGCAGGAAAATGCTTTTATCTGCGGGCTCATTCACGATATCGGGAAGGTAGCTATTGCCCGCTATCTGCCACGCGAGATGCAAAAGGTGTTGGAGCGAATACGAAACTCTCACATGGCAACCGAAAGTGAAATCGAAAATGAAGTATTAGGGTTTACGCACGCGCACGTTGGAGCCCTGCTGGGGAAAAAGTGGCGCCTTCCGAAAGAGTATGTTGAGATCACACAACTCCACCATGCGCCCCAGTACGGAAGCCACGCTATCCATCCGCATCACATGCTGCTTCGATACAGCGTGTATGCAGCCAATCAGATAGTGAAGGCATTGAGTCTGGGGAGAAGCACTGATGAGAAAGCGAAAACGATTGCTTCCGATACCTGGAGAATACTAGGAATAACAAAGGAGGATTTTCCCGAGATTATCTATGAGATCAAATCAAACTTTGATCGTATAGCTACTACCTGGTCTTAGAGTGAGCGAGGCTATACATCCCGACAGAAAACACGCGTTTTGATATCGTTCTGGTCAAAAAAACTCATCTTGCAAAAAGAATGCTGTGGCTCCAGGAGCCTCATAGCTCATTACATATCTTGTGTGGGTTCCTTTCTCCGCCAGAGAACATGCTCCAGCAACAGAACCATGCTGATCCCCACTATCAGGCTGTTCCCCAGAAACACGGAAAAGAATCCCGGCAGCGGCTCGAAAAGGCCGGGAGGGAAAAACCCGGCCAGTGTCCCGATTAGAACCGGCAGCCCTACAACAAAGTAATCCCGCGAGGTAATCCCGTGGCTGGCTATAATTGCTATGCCAGCACCAACCTGGCCACCCATGGCGACGCACAGGGCGGAACCCACGACCGGCATGGGAATCGTTGCGAGCACTGCGCTCAGCTTTGGCAAGAAGACAGCCAGCAGCAGAATGATGCTGCAGTAGGTCAAGGCGAAGCGGCTGGCTACCCGATTCACGATAATAACGCCGGGACTGACGCTGTAACTTACGGTTCCAACAACGCCGAGCAAGCCACAGACAATACCTGAAATGCCGTTAACCAAAATACCCTTGTCAATCCCTGTCGGCAGTCGCTTCTCGTCAGTTATGGCAGCTATCCCCTGTAAACTCCCCAGGCTGTTCACAACCACAGCCAGATACGCACACGCAAAAGCAACTGCAGCAGGCCACTGAAAGGCCGGACGTGAGGCAAGCCATCTGTCAGGGATTGAGATCCAGGCAGCTGCTGCTGCACGTCCCCAGTCCAGCCGCCCGAGCATAAGAAACAGCAGCGAACCGAGTATCATTCCGCACAAGATTGAAACAGTCTTCCAAAACCCGCTCAGATGGTATGCAAGGGCAGTCATGAGGAGAATCAGTCCCAAACTGACCAGTACTATCACTGCCTCTCCCTGAGGAGAGGAATCGCTGACGCCGCTTATGAATCCAAGCAGCGGAGCAAGCAGGCCAAAGGCAATCAACATGAGAATGACTCCGACCACGTTGGGAGTAAACAGACGGATGATTCTCTTCAACTGTTTTGAAAGCACCGTAACGACTAACAACGTTCCTCCCATGATAGTTCCCCCTTGAATAGCGGGGAGACCGAGCGGCACGAGGAGCATGAAGGTAAGGATGAGCGCGGTGGAAGGTCCTTCAATAAGCGGGTACCGGTGACCCCACACGGTTTGAACCAGTGTAAACAGGCCGGTTGTAAGCAGGCTGAACTGGAGAAAACGGATTTCTTCGACTGGATCCAAATTCAGTGCCTTTCCACAGAGACTGGCAGCGATAATGACACCGGGAAACGCGATAAAGGCCCACTGCAGTCCGTAAAGAATTCCGCGAAGTACAGGCAGATGATCATCGATTCCATAGATGTACGATTCGGATTTCATTTTCACCCCATGAAGGAATCCACATATCGGTCCCTTGCTGCCAAGCCCGGTCGGTTTTCTGCTTTTCTACCGCGCTACTCTGGCAGTGTACCATAGGTGATTGGTTAAATGGAAAATAGAGAATAGGGGAATTTCCCGTTTGACCATTCCACCACGTTATCGCTTCCATCAAATATGCTGTTTTAGCTCGTTATATGGGGAAATCTCCCCATCCCCGCTTAAAGGAAATGCTTCTATATTTTAAGTGTGCCGCAAGAGTACCGCAGGAAAGGAGAATTCCAATGAATTACATAACTGTTGATAGAGAAAACTCTACTACCGTAGATCTCTACTATGAGGATCACGGTATGGGTAAGCCGATCATTCTGATCCACGGCTGGCCGTTGAGCAGTGTTTCCTGGGAGAAACAGATACCGGCATTGCTGAGTGCCGGATATCGGGTCATCACCTATGATCGAAGAGGATTCGGCTACTCCAGCAAACCGGCGTTTGGCTACGATTACGACACCTTTGCTGCAGATCTGGATAAGATCATAACCAAGCTCGACGTGCACGATGCAGCGTTGGTTGGATTTTCAATGGGTGGTGGCGAAGTGGCTCGCTATATTGGCACGTATGGAACCAGGAGGGTGAGCAAAGCGGTCTTTATGGCGGCAGTCACGCCATTCCTTCTCAAAACATCCGAAAATCCTCAGGGCGTTGATGGCAGTGTATTTGAAGAGATTCGGGCTGCCATTGCTGCAGATCGTCCGGCATACCTTTCCCGCTTTCTCTCGGATTTCTATAACGTGGATAGTCTTGGAAAAACGGTGATCAGCGACCAAGCCGTCCGGCTCAGCTGGAACATCGCTTCCTTGGCTTCCCCTATCGGCACCTTGGACTGCGTGCTGGCCTGGTTGACCGATTTCCGGGAGGATCTAAAACGCATCGACGTTCCTACGCTGATCATCCATGGTGATGACGACCGGATTCTTCCCCTCACTGCTACAGGCATAGCTACCCACAGGACAGTCAAAGGAAGTCGGCTCGTGGTAATCGAAGGCGGCCCGCATGGTCTTACCTGGACACACTCTCGGCAGGTCAACCGTGAACTCCTGGAATTTCTCTGGAAGGCAGAATGATCGGCGATGGAAGTGCAAGAAGAGAGGAAGCGTTCCGACCGTAGCGCCTCGATGAAAACACGTGGTTCTCCATAGAGTCCGTTCCATTATTCTGCGTTCGCAGTTCTCTGGCTTGCGACACTCGTTTCGAACACTGGCACCTGGATGCAGAATGCAGCTGCAGACTGGTTGATGACCAGCCTTAAACCGGATCCCCCAATCGTTGCGCTGGTACAAGGTGCGACCTCTCTGGCAATGTTTTTGTTCAGCCTGCCGGGAGCCCACTTTGCTGCAACGGTTGCGCTGCTTGGTGCGCTTGCGGTGCTGCGACGTTGGAAACTGCAGACCGTTGCTGGAGTCGATCTGAGGCCGTCAATGCGCTTTGTTTCATCCTCGATCAATCTGGACCCTACAGCGCCCAGAGGCTTTCGCTTACTCTTTACTCCTTACAGTTCGACCGTGGACCCTTTGTGAGCCGGATCAGAACGGGCGAAGAAATGGGTGAAACGTTGTATTCCACGGCAGTAGTGAGCGTACACATCCTTCACCTCCGTAGGCTGCAAAAAACCTCACTACCTGTAACAAAGAAAACATTCGAGTGGCAGAGCAGCTGCCGATACTGGATGTTGCGAACAAAATACCGCGTTTTTCGTATCACTCTTTCTCTTCAGCAGCCTAAGATTAGTAAACAACACTTTGAACTACTGAACTTTCTCGGAGAAAGCCGGCAGACCAGACGGCAAGATTTAAGAAGTTTGTTGATGCAGCCAGACGTACCGACCGGGTAAGGCATGAAGAGAAATATCATTTTGGTATTTCAGCGCCTCGATGACAAACGGATTAGTGAAGACAGCAGGATCCAGACTCTGCAGTATGTATCCCACTCCTACGCACGTCACCAGCTGTATGTTCTCTTCGTGATTCAATACCGTATCAAATACAAGAGGATGAATAGCCATGAATGCAAAAACAGTGTTCGGTATTGTCCTGAGTATCTTGTTCTGTCAACCTTTCACCATCCAGGCAGTACAGCCTCAGTGGACCTTTCTGGGTGAGAACGGACAGGGCTCTGTCTTTTATTATGATGCGGAGAAAATAGCCCGACCGTGCGAAGGAGTTGTCCAAGTGTGGGTAAAGATGGTACCCAGTAAGCATGAGAGCATTTATGTGTGGCTCATGCATCTTGTCGAACAAGACGTAATAATGCACACGAAGGAAGTAGAAAAAACCAAGGACATTGCTTACTCGGTTGTGCTATACGAAATCGACTGCAACCAAGAACGTATCGTTCCGACAATCTCAGAAGATTATGATGCTCAAGGCAAGCTGTTGAGCTTAACCGCAACCAGTACAGCGTTCTTGAAAGAGCTCAAGAATGTGGACACAGCAATCTATCCTGGTACAATCTGGGCTGATCTGTCTAACGCTGCCTGTCTGCTAGCGCAGCAACAGCAACAGGACGGGGTCAGCAAAGGCTGCAAGCCGACTAAGTAATCTGAGAAGTGAGGCGTGCAAAGTAAGAAGTAAAGAGTAAGAAATAAGAAGTAAGAAGAGCCCTCCCTGCTGCCTGCCCCTGACCTTTCACTTCTCATTGATCAGCGGAAAAATCTTGCATCGCGTTGAAAATGCTGGTAAGAGGTACTATCATTTTTTTCGAAAAGTGGAAAAAATGAGCTGCTTAATTGAAAAAGGGTTGATTTGATCGCGAACTCGTGTATATTAGCTAATTGCCCATTAAAACACCGGAGGAAAAAGGATACACGAGCCCGAAAAGCTCAGCTACCGTCTTGATAATTAAAGAATTTATTAAATGAAGGCAAGGGATATAAACCCTTAGGAGCCGCTAGCTCAGCTGGTAGAGCATCGGACTTTTAATCCGGTGGTCGCAGGTTCGATTCCTGCGCGGCTCATCAACATTCGAGGATCACGTCCCTATCGTCTAGTCAGGTCCAGGACACCGGCCTTTCACGCCGGCAACAGGGGTTCAAATCCCCTTGGGGACGCTTCACTTTTTCCTGATGCTGCCTCTTTGGGTGCAGATAGGGTGCAGAAAAGCTCATCATCCAACCGGTCAACCGCTGCT
>Ga0116143_10000449_pt1 | contig 56626 bp, 41 predicted proteins | sample AD_UKC034_MetaG_FD_89745 | JGI IMG/M metagenome (GOLD analysis project Ga0116143, IMG submission 89745) | Active sludge microbial communities of municipal wastewater-treating anaerobic digesters from USA - AD_UKC034_MetaG | ecosystem: Engineered > Bioreactor > Anaerobic > Digestate | place: USA... | reverse complement strand
ACCTGGCGATATAGGAAGGGAAGGACTCCGGTTGGTCGATATTCATGACCGGGTCGGGCCGGAAGGTTGGAACCACGATAAACCCCCTGGTGCTGCCTTTCATGGCCTGGTGGTACGAAAGGGTGTCGCAGGGATCATCCGTGGTGCCTACCAGTTCCACCCTGAAATGATTCAGCAGGTACTGGGCGGAGAAGGTATTCGTCAGCAATTCGCCTGCCGAGTCGTAGATGTCCCCTGCATTTTCGGAAGAGAGCACTTCATTGATGCCGAATGGGTTCTTCAGTTCCATATGGGTCCAATGATATAGGGGATTGCGCATCAGGCTGGGCACCACCCTGGACCATTGCAGGAATTTTTCACGGTCCGGTGCTCCCCCGGTGATGTATTTTTCATCCACCCCGAGGGCGCGCATGGCTCTCCATTTGTAATGGTCGCCCTTCAGCCAGATTTCGGTAAGGTTTTTAAAATAATAATTCGTAGCTATCTGATCGGGAGGGAGGTGGCAATGATAGTCGATGATGGGCATATCCCGCGCATATTCATGGTACAGTCTGCGCGCGGGTTCTGAATGAAGGAGAAAGTCGTCGGTCAAAAATCCGGGTTTGGGGGCAAGGTTGGTCTTGGAAGCATTAGGCATGTTGTGGTACGGAATTTAATAATTGTGATAATTGATCAGGCACGGAGGTCTTTCGGAAGGCAAGCATCAGGGCGGTTATTTTATCTGCGAGTCCCGGCAAGCGGGCAAAGGGATGTTCGAAGAGATGGGGATCCGACAACAAAAGAGGTACAGTATCTTCCATTTTTTCTTGATTCCGGTAATAAGGCTGCCAGTGCTCAAACAATAAGGCAGCCTTCTGATCCCTGACCTCAAAATCCTCTCCATGACTCCCCGGTGCAAAATAAAGGCCCTCTTCCATCCGGTGGGGGCGGAAAAGGTATAAAAAGGCCGCCAATCCAAAACAAAGCATTTCGGGCAAGGCACCCCTGGTCTGAAAATAGCGGATAAAGGTGTCCCCGTTCCGGGCCTGCATTTTGGTCGTGGACTGGGCCAGGATGGTCTTTAGTTCGTGTACGATATAGGGATTACGCCATCGGGTTTTCATTTGTAAAAAGAATTCCCGGGCATCCGGGGCAAGCCCGGTCAGGGTGGGTAGGATTTCCTTTTCGCCTAATACCTCCAGGCTGGCGGCGATCAGGGGATGGTCCATCATTTGTCCTACCGTTTGGCACCCTGCCTGGAATGCGATTGGGGACAAAGCGGTATGCCCTCCGTTGAGCAGCCTGAGTTTTTGTTCCCGGAAGGACTGAATGGAATGGCTCACAACCAGGCCCTCTATTTTTCCCGCGAAAGGCAATCTTTTTATCGTGGAGGCATTCCCCTGGATGGCCCAAAGGCAATAGGGTTCGGTCTGGACCGCCAGGGCATCCTCATAAGGCAAGGTGATAAAACCGTTTCCGGGCTTTAATTTACCGGGCACGATCCGGTCGACCAGGCTGTCGCAAAAATCGCAGGCCTCCTCCAGCCACTGTAAAAATTCCGTTTCCAGGTGGTTAAACCCGGCGTGCCGGAATACCCGTTCCTTGAGTATTTTTCCGTTGTCGCTGAGCAATTCAGTGGGGATGATGCTCAGGCCTTTGGAAGGGTCTCCTTTGAAAGTTTTGAAACGGTGATACAGCAGTGCGGTGAGCTTGCCAGGGTAACTGGCGGGTAAAGTGTCGCTGAAGGCTTCTTCCCGGTAATCCAAACCGATTTCAGTTACATTGGATACCACGATCTCCAGATCCGTATTGGTAAACAGGGTTTTAAGCTCGGATTCCTCTTCGGTGGCGCTGATCACGCGGTCTATACAGGTGATCAAATGGCTTGAGACCAAAGGGTTTTGCTGGGCATCAAGTCCGGCGACCACGACCGTATAAATATTGTCCTGTTCACGAAAAGGTCCTGTATCCGGAGAGGTGGATTTGATCATGGCTATGCGACCCTGGTACAGGCCGTGGTCCACCGCCTGTTGAAAGATCAGGTCCACCAGGCCCCGCAGCAGCACACCGGTCCCAAACTGGGCCACCCGAACCGGGTAATCGAAGACCCGGTCAGGAATAGACCCATGCTCAAGACCATATTTTCTATTCAGTTTTTCCATTCAATATTCCGGGCCGGTTGGAATAAAAGCGATAAAATTAAGGGGAGGAATTAAGGAGGGGATTAAATTTATATTGGGAACAAAGGAAAACGGGGAGGATGTTGGCAACGGGGTCAGTAGGGCATGTTCCGGTATCCCTTGCAGGCAGTCAAAGATGGTTTTTTTTATACATTTATCTGGATGTTTTGCCAAAATCAAAAAGCTTATACCGCCTAAACAAATTTAACTTATTCCTGCACGGGACCGGATCCAAATTGCGGTAACGTTACCGAATCAAATCATGAAAAACAAAAGCGTCACCATTAAAGAAATCGCGCGCCAGTTGGGGATATCTGTATCCACCGTATCCAGGGCCCTTCATGATGCCTATGACGTGAACCAGGACACCCGCAAAAAGGTACTGGCCCTTGCTGAACAGCTGGAGTACAAACCCAATCCCTTCGCCATCAGCCTGGTCAAACAGCAAACCCGCATCATCGGGGTATTGTTGCCGGAGATCGCCACGCATTATTTTTCTACGGTGGTGAAAGGGATACAGGATGTGGCCTATCATGTGGGATACAATGTGATGTTTTTTATATCGGATGAATCCTACGAAAGGGAAAAAACCATTGTCAAGAATTTGTCCGCCAATATGCTGGACGGCCTGCTCATTTCCGTATCTATAGAAACCACGAACGGCGACCATCTTAAAAAACTGACCGACCAGGGCCTGCCTCTCGTCTTTTTTGACCGGTACCTTCCGGATCTGCCGGTTTCCCGGGTGATCCAGGATGATTACAAGGGCGCTTACCATGTCACTATGCACCTGGTGCAGCAAGGGTACCAGCGCATTGCCCACCTGGCCGGGCCGAAACACATGGAAATGGCCAACCGCCGGATGCAGGGTTATATCGATGCCCTCCGCGATGCGCGGATTCCCATCCGGAAAGAATACATCCTGCATTCAGGCTTTACCCATGAAGACGGGATCCGGGATGTGTCCAAATTACTGGCGGTCCGGCCCATGCCCGAAGCCATATTTGCCGTAAACGACCGGAAAGCGATCGGGGCCATGATGACCCTTAAAAAAAGTGGTTACCTGCTTCCCGACGATATGGGCCTGGCCGGTTTTACCAATGCCCTGATCAGCGAAGCGGTGGAACCCGGGCTCACCACCATTGAACAATCGGCCTACCAGATCGGGACGACCAGTTGCCAGCTTTTGCTCGACCGGATTAAAACCCCGGATCAGCCTCCCCAAACCATTGTAATGCCCGGAAACCTCATCATCCGGGATTCCAGCAAGAAAAAAATCGTGAAAATACAATGAGGAGAACCCCTTGATATTCAGGCGGCTTTATATATTGCATTTTAAATAAAAATTTGGGGCATGAAATACATTTTTAGTCTATTCCTGGTTGGTTTTGTATTGCTCAGCAGCCATCGGTTGCAGGCACAGGGCGCAGTAGCCGTCTACGTTGATGGGGGGCTTCCAACCCATCAGATCAGCAGACATATTTATGGGCATTTTTCGGAACACCTGGGCCGTTGCATTTATGACGGATTCTGGGTTGCCGACACCCTCAAAGTGGCCAAAAAAGACCGGATCCGGCTGGATATCGTGGATGCCCTTAAAAAGATAAAGGTTCCCAACCTTCGGTGGCCCGGCGGATGTTTCGCCGATGAATATCACTGGCGGGATGGGATAGGCCCAAGGAATCAGAGGCCCCGGATGGTCAATACCCATTGGGGAAATGTCGTGGAAGACAACAGTTTCGGAACACACGAATTCCTGGAATTATGTTCCCTGCTCGAATGTGAGCCCTATATCGCCGGAAACGTCGGCAGCGGAACGGTCCTCGAAATGTCCAACTGGGTGGAATACCTGAACCATCCGGGGGGAAGCACGCTTTCGGATTTAAGGAAACAAAATGGCCATGCCGAACCGTATAAGGTAAAATTCTGGGGGGTGGGCAATGAAACCTGGGGATGCGGAGGCAATATGACCGCCGAATATTACGCGGACGAGTATAAACGGTATGCCACTTACGTCCGGAACTATCCCGGGGCGCCCATTCACAGGATCGCCAGCGGGTCCAACGTCGCGGACTACCATTGGACCGAAGTCCTGATGAAAAACGTAGGCCCCAACCGGATGTGGGGCACCACGCTTCACCATTATTCCATTCCCAGCAATTCCTGGGCAAAGAAAGGTTCGGCCACCCGGTTTTCGGAACAGGAGTATTTTACCACCCTTAAAAATGCCTGGTTCATGGAAGAGCTGGTCACCCGGCATTCCACCATCATGGACAAATACGATCTGGCCAAGCGCGTCGCCCTGGTCGTCGATGAATGGGGCGTGTGGACGGACGTTGAACCGGGGACCAATCCCGGTTTCTTATATCAGCAAAACAGCCTCCGGGATGCCCTGGTGGCCGGGGTTACGCTCAATATTTTTAATAACCACAGCGACCGGGTTCGCATGGCCAACCTGGCCCAGACCATTAATGTGCTTCAGGCCCTGGTGCTCACCCGGGGGGCAGACCTCTTGCTGACGCCGACCTATCACGTCTTTGACCTCTATAAAGTCCACCAGGACGCCCAATACCTGCCGGTTCGTTTCCAGTCCCCGGATTATGTATTTGAAAACACCAAAATACCGGCGGTCCATATTTCAGCCTCCAGGGATTCCGCGGGCCTTTCCCACATTTCCCTGGTCAACATCGATCCGGTGAAAAACCATCCGGTCCATATCCGGATTGCGGATATTCCCTGGTCTTCCGTGACGGGATCGATCATCAGTTCCGCCCAGTACACCGACTACAATGATTTTGATCACAAAAACAAAATCGCCATCCGGCCCTTTACCGGGGCATCGAGGGAAAGTGGAAACCTGGTTTTAACTTTGCCGGCCAAAAGCATCGTCATGCTTGAATTAAAATAAAGGTTAATACAAATAAATTCAATTTAAAATCATGTTCCGCCTCTTCCTCTTAATACTCTGTATTCAATGGTTCAGCCAATGCAAGCCCAAAGAAGCCATGCCGGTTGCAGACGAAGCCAGCCGTATGGCCAGCGCCGACGCCACTTTTAAAAAATTCTGTTCTACCTGCCACGGGGACAACGGGGATGTTTTTGTGGACCGGCAATGGAAACACGGAAGAACCCGCGATTCCATCATGATGAATATCCGCGCGGGTTTCCCGGACCTGGGTATGCCGAAATGGGATTCGGTGATCACCGAACAGGAAGCGGCGGACCTGGCCGATTACCTGATGAAGGCCATTGAAAACAGGAAAAAATTTGATTTCCAGGACAGTGTCCGGTCCAGTGTCTTTGTGCATGAAAGCATGACCGTAAAACTGGATACGATTGCACGCGGACTGGAAAATCCCTGGGGCATGGCCTTTTTACCCAATGGAGACTTCCTCTACACCGACCGGAATGGCAATTTGTACCGCCAGTCCAAGGGCGTTCAAAGCATGGTCAAAGGGGCTCCGCAGGTGGTCGCCGAAGGACAGGGTGGCCTTCTGGACGTGGAATTGTCCCCGGATTTTGCCAACAATCAAACCATTTACCTGTCCTATTCCAAACTCAAGGATACCGCAGGCCAGAAATTAGCAACCACCGCCGTGCAGAAGGCCAAACTCAGCGGCAATCAGATCACCGGTCAGAAGGATATTTTTATCGCAATGCCCTATCAAAAAACCAGGCACCATTATGGCTCCCGGATCGAATTCGATTCCACCGGCTTCATGTTTATCACCGTAGGCGACCGGGGCCAGCATATGGATTCCCTTCCTCAGAAACTGGACAACGATATGGGCAAGGTGCACCGCATCCGGGAAGACGGGAGCATCCCGGACGACAATCCTTTCTATAATACTCCCGGAGCCCGCAAATCCATCTGGTCATACGGTCACCGGAATCTCCAGGGTATGGCCCTGCAGCCCGGCACCAATACCATCTGGACCCATGAACACGGACCAAGGGGAGGGGACGAACTGAATATCCCGGAAAAAGGTAAAAACTACGGATGGCCGGTGATCAGCTATGGTATTAACTACGACGGCACCATCCTCACCCCCCTGACCCATAAGGAAGGAATGGAACAACCCCTCGTCCGGTGGGTGCCCTCCATCGGCCCCAGCGGCCTGACCTTCGTAAAAGGAAACAAATACCCGGCATGGGAAGGGGATATCCTGATGGGTTCTTTGCGATTCCGGTATCTCGAGCGCGTTGCCATAGACGGCAAGACACCGGGGGAGAAAGAAAACCTGCTTAAAGGCATTGGCCGGCTGCGTTTTGTCGAAATGGGTCCGGACGGATTTATCTATGTGGGTGTGGAGGAGCCGGGATATATCTTCAGATTGCTACCGGTGGACAACCCATCCGCCAATTAAAAACCAGTCCTGTGAAAAAATATATTTCCGCGTATGCATTGCTGCTCCTGATTCCATCTGCCCTTTTATCTCAAAAATTCAGCAGGCTCATGGGGCCCAGGCCGGGTATCGTGTCCTATACCTTTCGCAATGAATTCAGCAAGGATGTCCCGGGGACCCTGGATTACATTCAATCGCTGGGCATCGACAATATTGAATTTTCCAACCTCTTCGGCCAAAACGCTCACGACCTAAAGGTCATGATCGACCGCCGGGGAATCCGATGCACGAGTTATGGGGTATCCTGGGACGACCTGATGAACAAGAGGTCCCAGGTGGTCGAAAATGCGAAGATCCTGGGCGCCAAATATGTGCGTGTCGCCTGGATGCCTCACGACAAGCCCTGGGACCTGGAATTTACCCGGCAGACGGCGGCCGCCTTCAATGAAATCGGCAGGGACCTTAAAGCCCAGGGTCTCGTCTTTTGTTACCACAACCATGGTTATGAATTCCAGGCCCATGGCAAAGGGACTTTGTTTGATGTGCTGGTACAGGAAACCAATCCGGAATACGTCGGGTATGAAATAGACATTCTTTGGGTCCATTTCCCCGGGCAGGATCCCGCCAGGCTTATTAAAAAGTACCCCCGGCGCTTTAAGCTGATGCACCTCAAAGACCTTAAGACCGGAGTACAGGGAGATCTTTCCGGAAAGACTTCCACCGACCATGATGTCATCCTGGGAACCGGACAGATCGATCTTAAAAAAGTGCTCAAAGCATCCAAAAAATCTTCCATTGAGCATTTTTATATCGAGGATGAAAATGTGAAAGCCTGGGACCAGGTGCCGCAAAGCCTGAAATACCTGAAAGAAATGTAATTCGAAGGATTCGATCTACCATCATTCTTGGATAAATCCGTCCTATTCTTCCGGAGTTTCATATCCGGAGATGTCCGTAATTTTAAACCTCCATCTTTAAGATAAAAAATATGATCAAACGCAGATCGGCATTGACAAAAATCGCTTCGGGCCTTGCTGGCATGATCAGTCTTCCAGCCTGGGCGGATTCCTGGAACCCGGCGGGACTCGGGGTATTCCGGCGACTGCCGCTTTCCGAAGAGGAATCCCTCGCAGCCATCGTCGATACCATAATTCCTGCTACCGATACCCCGGGTGCAAAAGAACTGGGTGTTCATCAATTGCTGCAGAAAATCGTGGCGGATTGTTACGATGCTCCGGCCCAGGACACCCTCAGCATGGGCCTGGTGCTCACCGATGCGGTATCCCTGGGAGATTATGGAAGTGCTTTTCGCCATCTGAATCCCGAGCAAAGGCTTGCCGTCCTTAAAAAAATGGCGATTTCGCCCCATGCAGACCAGAAAAACTTTTTATCCATGGTCAAACGGCTGACCATTGATGGGTATATGAGGTCGGAATATGTGATGACCAATATCACCAAGTTTGAGTTCGCTCCCAACAGGTTCTACGGTTGCCGTCCGGTTTAATGTCCTTTATTATTTCTATCTGATTTCAAATTAAAATCATGTCCAACCTCAATATTAACGTAAAGAAAAAAACTACTTACGATGCCATTGTGATAGGTTCCGGGATCAGCGGCGGATGGTCGGCCAAGGAACTGACGGACCGTGGCCTTAAAACCCTGCTGCTGGAAAGAGGCCGCGATGTGAAACATATTGTGGATTATCCCACGGCGACCCTGCAGCCCTGGGAATTTGAGCACCGCAACCAATTGCCCCTGGAGGTGAAAAAAAACAATCCCATCATATCCAAGTGTTATGCTTTTTATGAAGGAACGACCCATTTTTTTGTAAAAGATGCGGAACACCCCTATATCCAGGACAAGCCCTTTGACTGGATCCGGGGTTACCAGGTGGGCGGCAAGTCCCTGATGTGGGCACGCATGACCCAGCGCTGGAGCGATCATGACTTTACAGGGCCTGCCCGCGATGGTTATGCCGTAGATTGGCCCATCCGGTACGAGGACCTGGCGCCCTGGTACAGCCATGTGGAAAAGTTTGCAGGCATCACGGGCAACCGGGACGGCCTGGATACGCTTCCTGACGGGGAGTTTTTACCGGCTTATGAATTGTCCTGCGTGGAAAAATATTTCAAGGAGCAAATGGCCAAACATTTTCCTGGCCGGCATGTGATCAGCGGCCGCACCGCCCACCTCTCCGAACCTCAGGCCATTCATTACAAGCAGGGCAGGGGCAAATGCGTCAACCGGACCATCTGTGAAAGGGGTTGTCCTTATGGGGGATATTTCAGCAGCAATGCCTCCACGATCCCCTGGGCGCTGAAATCCGGCAAGTTGACGCTACGCCCTCATTCCGTGGTCCATTCCATCATATACGATGAACAAAAAGGCAAAGCCACCGGAGTCCGGGTGATTGATGCCAACACCAAGGAAATGATGGAATTTTACGCCAAAATCATTTTTGTCAACGCGGCCGCCCTCAATACCAATCTCATCCTCTTAAATTCCACCTCCAACCGTTTCCCCAACGGCCTGGGCAACGACAGCGGGGTATTGGGTAAATATGTGGCCTTCCACAATTACCGGGCGAGGATCTCGGCCGAATACGACGGATACCTGGAAAGCAGGACGGAGGGAAGGAAGCCCAGTTCCGGGTATATTCCCAGGTTCAGGAATGTGTATAAGCAGGAGACGGATTTTCTGAGGGGTTATGCCTCCGGCTTCAGCGCCAGCCGCGGTGAAGTCCGGAGCAACGAGGGCCTGGGCACAGAGTTGAAAAACAACCTGCATACGGCCAAATGGAGTTCCTGGAGGGTGGGGTCAGGGATCATGGGCGAAACCATCCCCAAAGAATCCAACCAGGTCACCCTGGATAAGGATAAAAAAGACGACTGGGGTATTCCGCTGCTCCACATCAAGGTGGATTACGATGACAACGATGAAAAAATGGTCAGGGATTTCCTGGAGCAGTTTTCCGAAATGTACACCAAAGCCGGGTTTACCAATATCCGCACCAGCGACAGCAAACAGGCCGCGGGCCTGGATATCCATGAAATGGGCGGGGTACGCATGGGCCATGACCCTAAAACGTCCATGCTGAACAAATGGAACCAGCTCCATCTGTGCAGGAATGTTTTTGTCACGGACGGGGCCTGCATGACCTCCACGTCCACCCAGAATCCTTCGTTGACCTATATGGCTTTCTCCGCCAGAGCCGCCCAATATGCGGTGAAGGAATTAAAGAAAAGAAACCTTTAATGGCTTGATTTGTATCTTTAATTGCAAATCAAACCGATCATGGAACAGGATACACCGACCGAATTGCTCAACCACGACAGCAAAAATCACCTGGCGACCGCAGGCACCTGGGCCCGTTTACTCGGAATCTTAGGCTTTATATTCACGGCATTCATCTTTCTTGCAGCGCTGATGATGCTTTTGGGAGGTTCATACCTAAACCAGTTCCTGGCCGAATCCTCCGGCGAGGAATTTCCGGGAATGGCCAGAGGCCTGGGCACTTTCACCGGTTTGTTATACCTCGTGATCGGCGGTATTTATTTCCTGATCAGCTGGTGGACCTTCCGCTTTGGCAATGAAATCCGCGAAGGGCTCATGACCCATTCTCCGGAGCATATGGCTGCCGCCTTCAACAATCTTAAAAATTATTTCCAGGCCTATGGGGTATTGACCCTCGTGGCGGTGGGTTTTATGCTGTTGAGTGTTTTGGGGGTCATGCTGGTTGGGTTTTTTTAGTTAGTAAGTTAGTAAGTTAGCAAGTTAGCAAGTGAGCAAGTTGGTGGGTTAGCGATTACCTTTGCCCCATCACAAGGTCCGGTTTCATCATGCAGGCAAAGGAATGGTTGATCAAGGGTAAGAGTTATTTATCCGAAGTGCCGCTGGAATCGGTGGACAGCAAGATCAGCCAAAGGCTCCATGTAAGCATGATCCGCGGACGCCTCCAGCTCACCACGGATCACGTCATTTACAGTTGGGAAGACCTTTACCGCAATTTCAGGTATGCCTCCAACCGGATCAACTGGAAAAAATTCAAGCCCAAAAATGTGCTGGTCCTGGGTTTAGGATTGGGCTCTGTGATCCAGATCCTGGAGCGCAAGGTCACATACCCGCTGTCGATCACTGCCGTGGAACTGGATGAGGGGGTGCTTTACCTGGTAAAAAAATACAGCGCTTCCAAATTCCGGTCACCCATCCAATACCTGTGCGCGGATGCCTATGATTTTGTCCAGCAGAACCGGCAAAAATTTGACCTTATCCTGTTTGACATCTTTGTCGATGATTATATCCCCTCCCAGTTTGAAAGCCTCGCCTTTACCAAAAAGCTGGCTTCAGGCCTCACTCCGGGGGGATTGATCCTGTACAACCGGATTGCCATGGAACCTTCCCAGATCATGCAGAATATGGAATTTTACGACCAGGCGTTTTCGAAAGTTTTTCCGGATGCGGAGATCCTGCAGATCAAGACCAACTGGGTCTTTGCCAGCAACAAACATCTGCTGAAGAGCTGATTTTTGGTTAATTTTGCGGCCCTGATCCATTCGACATGTTTACCATCAATATTTATTTAAAGTTTGCACTGATTGCCCTTTGCCTTTTCGGGGGCGTTGCCCTGGCCTTTGCTTATGGATTCTGGTGGGCTTTCCCGGTGATCCTCATCGGCATCCTGCTGCTCATCAGCTATATTTTCCTGGGCACCGTACAATCCGCGGCCCAGTTGATGGAGAAAATGGATTTTGCCGGCAGTGAACGAAGACTTGGGCTCACTTTTTTCCCTCAATGGCTCTATCGTCCAAACCGGGCCTATTTTTATATGATCAAAGGCTCCATTGCGGCCCAGCTCAAGGATTATGACCGCGCGGAGCAGTTGTTGCTCAGGTCCAAGTCCATCGGATTGCCCTCGGCCAATGAAAAAGCCATGGTTGCCCTGCAGTTGGCCAATTTCAGCGCCGTAAAAAATAAATGGAACCAGGCCCAGATCTATATGAAAGAGATCAAGGAATACAAGGTGACCGAACCCATGATCAAGGACCAGATCAAACAATTTGAAAAAGCCATGCAGCAGCGGGGCCAGCAAAAACACCTGATGGGCGGGGATCCTTCCATGATGCGCATGCGGAGACCGCGGAAAATGTAGCCTTACTTCAAATTCCGGCTTTAAAATAATTGCTTATCCCTCCAGCGCTGACCGTATTTTCATTAAGCGCTGTTTTTACCCAACCATTGTTTTGGGGGAAAGAGGAGATCTGAAATAAAGGAGAAAGGCGGTGATCAGAGCCGATAGGAACAAACCCAGATCTTCCGTCATACCCAGATAAATCGCAGCGGTAGTTCCTATCAAGGACCATAGGAAAGGAATAATAAGGACTGCCATAGGTACTTTATTTCCCGACCATAACAACATACCAAAAGTGAATATCGTTGTGGGGCAGGGTACACCAAAAGTCGGAGAGGCGGGATACTGATGACCCAAAAGGTATCCCAGTATAGGATAAACCAGGAGCGCATATAAAATCAGGAGGCCACCGGCTACCCCATAAATATCCCACTTAAATTGAAAGGTTATTTTTTCCCGGTGTATGCCATAAAAGTATAAGAGGCCTGCCTGAACGATATTCAGGGCACCGAATAAATGGGCCGCCTTATTGATCCCGGAGAAATGAAGAATATGATATACTATCCCGGACCAGAGCCATAATAATGATAGAAAGAGAAGATTAATTTTGTCACTGATCCTGGTTTTATAAATGGAGTGGAATATGGCCAAGCCACCAAACAAATAAAAAACTACCTGCATCGGAAAAACAGAAAGATTATATTTCCTGAAAACCTCCAAAAACTCGTCAATCGTAAAAGGCAAATTCATTTGCTTTTATTTAAATTTAAATTCCCGCATATAATGGAGTTGGAAATAATAGGGGTCAGGTGGAATGCTGATATAAGGCTTTAGACCTGTCGGCCAGTCTGAATTTCTTCACTTCATCAACTTAACAGCCACATCCAGCCTCTGGGCTACATTATCCCAATGAATGATCTGGTACAAGTTATCCACAAATTCCGCCCGCCGGTTCCGGTATTTCAAGTAATAGGAATGTTCCCATACATCGATCACCAGCAGGGGGATCACTCCCCATTGGGTTAATTTCTCGTGGTTTTCACATTGCAACACGGTTAGCTTATCGGTGTATGGCTGGTAGCCAAGGATTCCCCAGCCGTTTCCATCCACGTCTTTGGAAGTTTTTGAAAGGAGCAGTTTGAGTTTGTCGTAGCTTCCGAAATCACGCTCGATGCGTTTCAGCAAATCGCCGGCGGGTGCTGATTTTTTGTTGGATAGATTTGTCCAGAAAATGGTGTGCAGGACATGGGAAGACAGGTGATAAGCGAGTTTTTTTGTCCAATAGTCTACCGTTTCCACGGCATTTTCATCCAATGCTTTTCGGACCATCTGCAAATCCTTATTGGCGCCATTCACCGCACCCCCATGGTGGAAGGTATAATGCAGATGGAGGGTCTCCTCATCCATATAAGGTTCGAGATAATTTTTAGCATAAGGAAGGGGCTGAAGCATAAAGTTTCCCTGGGCATCTACCAGTCTGTCGATCCCGTTCTCAGCGAGGTTATGGGCGAAGACAGAATCTGAAGGCAGGAGGGCAGCAGCGCTGAGAATAGTGGATGTTTTGATGAATTTTTTTCGATCCATGACTTAAAAAATTAGGTAATAAAGCAGACTGATCACACCAGCACCTAGAATTACGAAAGCTGCTGTGAATTTGGTTTTTACCTGGTATACAACGAACAGGGCAGCAATAAATATAATAAAATTACTCCAGCCGTTTATGGTCGGCTGGAAAAGCTGAATGGCGGTAACGGCAATCAAACCGGTAACACCGGCTGCAATGCCATCCAGGAAATGGTGTAAACTATTGTTTTCAATCACACTTTCGATGACCCGATGCCCAATCAAGGTAAAACAAAAGGCGGGTAGGAAAATAGCCAGGGTGATGATGAAAGCACCGGACCAGCCAGCACCAAAGTACCCGACGAATGTAGAAAAGATAATCAGCGGTGCGGGCAACATACCCGAAAGGGCAATGCCATCGAGAAATTGTTCATTGCTCATCCATCCATGGCAGATCACAGCATCCTGCTGGATAAAAGGAATGACGGTATAAGCCCCGCCAAAGGTGAGCAGCCCGCCCTTTAAGCCGGTCAAAAAGACAGACCCTAAAGAACTGCCGGATTCAAGGTTGACTTCTAATGTCGTTGTTGCGGGACTGAGATTCGAGAACATACCGGGCGAAAATGACCAGGTACAATAAGCGGTTAAAAGTATGGCTATAACTGCTCCTGCAATCCTTCTGCCCGTCATCCAAAGCGCATTAGTGATTCCAGCAACCGCAAGGACCGGAATAAAGCCGGTACCGCAAAAGGTTGCCAGGGCCGAAAGAAGGGCAAGGGTGATCAATGATCCTTTCACTAAAATATGTTTCCCGATCCGATGAACGGCGGAAAAGATCAGTGCAATCACCGCTGACTGAAATCCGGTAAATACTGCCTGCAAAACGGGAGACCCGATCCCAAAACTCAAATAAAACCAGGTTAGCGCCAGCATCAGCAAAAATCCTGGCAGCATAAAACCCAGCCCCGCCAGAAAGCCTCCTGTTCTTCCTCCGGCAATCATGCCAAACCAGACACAAAGTTCGTGTGCTTCAGGCCCGGGTAAAACCTGGTAAACGGCCAAAGCCCGGTTAAATCGCTCACTGGAAACCCATTTTTCTTCTTCCACCAATTCCTGCCGGAGCATGGCGATTTGGGCCACCGGACCGCCCCAGGCCAGGCAACCGAAACGCAGGAAACGTCGAAAAATCTGGGCCGGCCTTTGGCGAATATCAGCCGGTTTATCCATTGGTTCCATTAAAAACCTGGTTTAAAGTTGAGGATTCCAGGTATGCTTTTCACCCTGAAGGTGTTTGGCCCAGCTGTAGAGGGCATCGTAGATGATCATGCCAATGGCCAGCATATCCTGATCGTTCTGATTATTGTAGGACAATCCTGCGGAGATCGCCCACAACCCTGCTGCCTGAGGTGCAAGATGAAACCGGTCTGTATCGGCGCCGCGTACGATTAAAGCGAGTTGGAGCAGTGCGGGATCGGTAAGACCGTGTTTTCGGATGATAAAATCAAAGGTGCAGAGGTCCCCCTCGTGCGAATATTCAGCGCCCGGTATATCATAAGGAATAGCCCCAATTTCCTTTGCCCTGTCAAACACAAATGGTTTCGGCACATAAATGAATTCTGCATCAGGGTCCACGAAGTTTTTAATCAGCCAGGGACAGGCGATACGGTCTATTTTGGGACGCTCACGGGTAATCCATTTCATAATTCATTGATTTTACCGCAAGTCTGGGCGATAAAACAAAAAATAAATAGAATGGAATTAACTGCTTGTATCGGGTTTACCTTTTTTAAGTGATTTTTTATAAACAGAGGGCTGGATACCGGTTTGTTTCTTAAAAATCCGGTTAAAATGACTCTGATCGGAAAAACCGGTGAGGTAGGCGATTTCGGTGAAGGAATAGTCTGAGGTTTTAATCAAATGAATGGCTTTTTCGATGCGCTGCTTCCGGATGTATTCGCCGAAAGAAAGATTGTCGAAGTATTTTGAAAAGGTTCTGGAAACATAGGCTGGATGCAGGTCGAGATCCTTTGAAATTTTTTTCAGGCTTAAACTGAAATTGGTGTCTACATAATCCTGGATCGTTTCCTTCAGTCCTTTCGCCCAGGCCGGAATGCGTTTTCCCGGTGCAGCTTTTCCAGACAGGTAAGTGTTCAGCATTTGAATCAACAATTGTTCAACCGGATCTCCGGTGTGTTTTTCATGCTGCAGATGTTTCACCCAATAATAGAGGGCATCATAAAGAACCATCCCGAATTCCAACAGCTTTTGGTCATCCCGGATGCGGCCTGCTAATCCTGCCGAAATAGCCCATAACCCGGCTGCCTGGGGAGCAAGATGGAAACGATCGGTGTCCGCTCCCCGGACGATGACAGCCAGTTGCAGGAGGGAAGGATCCTTTAATTCATGTTTTTTAAGGATTTTATCAAAGGTGCAAAATTCACCTTCATGAGAATACTCCACACCGGGAATATCAAAAGGAGTGGCGTCTAAAAGCCGGGCTTTCTGCTGGACTTCACCGGCAGGGGCATAAAAAAATTGCGCCTCTTTATCCACGAAGTTTTTAATGAGCCAGGGACAGGCAATCCGATCTATTTTAGGTCTTTCTCGCGTGATCCAATTCATGGTTTGATAGTATTTCTTATGGATAAATTTAAAAGGGAAATTGAATTATCCCTTTGTAATTTCATCGTCCTAATACCTGTACAATGAAAAGACTGCATTTCCTTATATTATTCTTACTCGCTGTCCTTCCTCATGCACATAGCCAAACCGGGGAGGAGGTGTATAAAAAACTGCAGGCCATCGCCGTCATCGACCAGAAAGTGATGATGCCCATGCGCGACGGGATACGGCTGGCCACAGATATTTACCGGCCGAAAGGGGACCAGAAGGTGCCGGTGATCTTCTCCAGAACGCCTTATAATTTCAACAGCTGGGGCAACGGGGAACAGCGCTTTAACAGCTATTCGGCGGCCTATGAGGCCGTCCGGCGAGGGTTTGCCTATGTCGTGCAAAACGAAAGGGGGAGGTATTTTTCAGAAGGGCAATGGGATATCCTTGGAACCCCGGTCACCGATGGTTCGGATGCCTTCAGCTGGCTGGAAGCCCAAGCCTGGTGCAATGGAAAAATCGGGCTTACAGGATGTTCGTCCACCGCGGAATGGCAAATGGCGGTCGCTGCGCAGGACCATCCGGCTCTGGCGACGGCCATCGCCCAAGGCTTCGGAGCCGGGGTGGGACGCATTGGCAACTATTACGAACAGGGAAACTGGTACCGGGGCGGAGCCACCCAAATGTTATTTATCTCCTGGCTTTATGACACCCAGCACGATATTTTCAGGCCTTCCATTCCCAAGAATGCCAGCCAGGAGGACCTGGTCCGGCTGCAACGCTTTTATGACCTGGACCCTGAATATCCCCGGGTGGATTGGTCAAAAGCTTTCCAGCACCTGCCCGTCAGGGATATCATCCGCAACGTAAACGGCCCCAAAAGCATCTTTGAATCGATGGTGGCGCGCAAACCCAATGACCCGGCCTGGTACCAGGGAGGACTTTACCATGACCATATGCCTTATGAAAAACCCACCTTCTGGTTCGTGTCCTGGTACGATGTATCCACCAGCCCCAACCTGGCCATGGTCAACCGGATTAAAAGCCAGGCAAAGAAAGCAGGGGTCGCGGACCAACAATATCTGGTCATTGCTCCCACCCTGCACTGCGCTTATAAGAGGGCCTCGGAGAATACCCTGGTGGGTGAACGGAGTGTCGGGGATGCGCGGCTGGATTACGACAGCATGACCTACGATTGGTTTGAATACTGGCTCAAAGGGGAAAACAACGGGGTGCTCACCCGCATCCCCAAAGTGCAATATTATACCATGGGAAGCAATAAATGGCAATCCTCGGAAACCTGGCCACCGGGCTCTTCGTCCATGACTACCTGGTATCTGCACAGCCAGGGCAAGGCCAACAGCGTGTTTGGCGACGGCCGCCTGTCCGGTCAAAAACCGGGTCCCTCCCTGCCCGCGGACGGCTTTGTCTATGATCCGGCTTTTCCCGTGCCTTCCTACGGAGGAAATGTCTGCTGCATGGGCAATGCCCTGGCGGGTGGTTCGTTTGACCAAAGACAGATGGAAACCCGTAATGATATCCTGGTTTATACCACTGACCCCTTGCAGCAAGGCCTGGAAATTTCCGGTTTTATTGAAGCGACCCTCTTCGTCTCTTCGGACGCCAAAGACACGGACATCACCATCAAATTGCTCGACGTTTATCCCGATGGGAAAGCTTATAACCTGGATGAAACCATTCAGCGCCTGCGTTATCGCGAGGGTTACGACAAGGAGGTCTTTATGGAAAAGGACAAGGTATACCAGGTGGAAATGACCCCCATGTCCACGTCCAATTATTTCGCCCCCGGCCACCGGATCCGCATTGAAATATCGTCCAGCAATTTTCCCCGGTTTGATCGCAATCTCAATACGGGCGGTAATAATTACGATGAATCAAAAGGAGTCGTAGCGAACAACCGCATCCATCATAATGCGGTTTATCCCAGTCAGGTGAGGCTGCCAGTAGTCAAGAGTCAGTAGTCAAGAGTCAGTAGTCAGTAGTCAGTAGTCAAGAGTCAGTAGTCAGTAGTCAGTAGTCAAGAGTCAGTAGTCAATAGTCAATAGTCAGTAGTCAGTAATCAGCTTTCAATAGACAGCCGTTTATTCTGATAGCTGATAGCTGATAGCTGATAGCTGATAGCTGATAGCTGATAGCTGATAGCTGGTGGCTACAAAGGATACTTCCACGGTGACCGGTACTGCCTTTTCAGGAGTGCGTTGGCGGCCTTATCCTTAAGGATCCGGTTGTTTTGATCATCCCATTCGATACTTCTGCCCAGGTCTGCCGATAACATGCCCAGAAGGGCCATGTTGGTGGCGCGGCGGCCGTGGGCAATGTCGGCATGGGGCAGTTGTCCGGATTTGATGGACTTGAGGAAATCCTGCCAGACGAGGTCAATATTTTGCAGGTCTGGTTGATTCAGTTTTGCCTCTTCATGAAGAGTTTCTTTTTTCTCATCGTTGGGGAAGAAGGTCCATCCTTTTATCCAGCCCATGTGGAATACTCCTTCCGTTCCATAAAAATAAACCCCGACGTTTTCCGTTTTGGTTTCCCGGTGGGGATTAAAAAGGTTGTGGTTCCAGGTCAGGTGAAAAGACTCGAAGGAATAGACCACGGTCTGAGAAGTCGGTGCATCCGACCAGGAATCCCGGTCCCGCTGGGTAGCCACGGAATACACTTTTTTAGGCGCTTTTTCATCCGACCACCAAAGGATCTGGTCAAACCAATGAGGCCCCCAGTCCCCCAATTGACCGTTGGCAAAATTCCGGTATTGCCGCCAGCCCCGCGGATGCATGCCTTTGTTATAGGTGACCAGTTTTGCAGGGCCGCAATACATGTCCCAGTCCAAGCCAGCCGGCACGGGACTTTGTTCCTCCCTTTGCACCCGGTCGCCTCCTCCGTATTCCACAAAGGCTTTAACCTCCCTGATCTTTCCCACCTTCCCCGAACGCAGGAATTCAATCCCGCTGGCGTTGTGCGGGGAATACCGACGGTGAAAGCCGGTGATGCATATTCGCTTGTTGTCGCGGGCGGCTTTTTCGATGGCGGCTCCTTCGAGTACGGTATGGCTGATGGGTTTTTCAAGGTAAACATGGGCGCCCTGGTTAAGTGCCTCGATGGCTACCAGGGCATGCCAATGGTCCGGCGTGGCATTGATTACGATCTGCGGTTTTTCTTTTGCAATGCATTCTCTGAAGTCCTTGTAGATTTTAGGTTGGTCATTACACAGCCGTGCGACTTCCTCCTTGCATTTCGCGAGTTGGGATTCATCGACATCACAGAGGGCGGCTACCCTGACTTCCCCGCTGCGAATGGCTTCACGGAGAATATTGGTGCCCCACCAGCCTGAACCAATGAGTACCGTCGTGTATTTGGCCGCTTGCTTCCGGATCAAAAATGGGGAAGCGGTGAGAGCCAGGGCGCCGAGGGAGCTTTTGTGTATAAATTCTTTACGGTTCATTGGTTTGAGGTTTGAGGTTTGAGGTTTGAGGTTTGAGGTTTGAGGTTTGAGGTTTGAGGTTTGAGGTTAAAATTATTCATTTCCGGGGAGAATACCTGGCTTCCCGTTTTTGTATCTTGAACCAATATATACGGGATGGAACGCAGGCAATTTTTAAGGAATGCGGCTATCGGAATGGCCGGTACCATGGCCCTGAACGGATGGTCGTGCCGGCCTGACCAGGCCTGGCTGGATCAACTGATCAAGGCCAATGACCACCGAATTCCCGGACTTCTTGGGAACCAGGTCCAGGATGCCCTGAGCCCCCTGCTCGGTTCCGTGCCGGACCCTTTCCAGATCCATCACCCGGGAAATGCCGCAGGCCTGGTCCAGGCTTTTACTTGTGCCTATGTCAGTCCCGGATCAACCTATCACGGGGATGAAAAATTGCTGGCAGCCATGAGCCTTGCCATGATCTATCTACGGCGAGTCCAGCATGAAGACGGGACCATCGATTTGCTTACGACCAATTTTCATTCTACTCCGGATACGGCTTTTGTCGTGGAACCCCTGGCGCTGAGTTACAAACTTTTATCCCGCGAGAGCGATGGAAAATCAAAAGAGTTGCAAAATCAAATCCGGGACTTCCTGGTGAAAGCAGGCCTGGCTTTGTCTACCGGGGGCATTCATACCCCCAATCACCGGTGGGTCGTATGCATGGCGCTGGCCCGGTTGTCGGAGTTGTTTCCAGATCCCGCTTATTCCAATCGAGCCGATGCCTGGCTGACCGAAGGCATTGATATTGATTCGGACGGGCAATACACCGAGCGAAGTACCTCGGTCTATTCCCCGCTGACCAACCGATGCCTGATTACCATTGCCCGTCTCCTGAATAAAGAATATTTGTTTGAACCGGTCCGGAAAAACCTGGAAATGACCCTGTATTACCTTCATCCCAATGGAGAGATCGTGACTGAAACGTCGAGGCGGCAGGATCAGTACCAGGCCCGGAACGCGTCGGCATACCATTATCCCTATTTGTTTATGAGCCTGAAGGACCAGAACGGCGCTTTCGGAGCTATGGCCCGGAAAATAGAAAAGGAAAACAGCCCGGGGGAACTGACAGGCAGCCTTGCTTATTATCTCGAGGATGCTCAGCTCCTTTCCACCTATCCCACAGGCGCCCTGCCGGCTGAATATGAAAAATTATTTGACGAATCGGGCCTGGTCCGCTGGAGAAATTGGGATATGGATGCTTCCCTCCTGTCAAAAAATTCAACTTTATTCACTCTGTCCAATAAGGACGCCCTCTTACAGGCGGTGCGCGTGGCAACCGCTTTTTTCGGGAAAGGGCAGTTTATCGCGGAAAAACTGGAAAAAACCGGGAACGGTTACCGGTGGACTCAAACTCTGGAAGGACCCTATTTTCAGCCCTTTCCGGCGGACAGCCTGCCCGGGGATGGCGATTGGGAAAAAATGCCCAGGGACCAACGGCCCAGGTCCGAAGTCCAGCGCATGGAATATATCCTGGAGGCCCATCACGAAGGGGATACCTGGTCCCTCGATTTTGACCTTCACGGCACGGACCGGGTACCTGTCGCGCTGGAACTGAGTTTTCGGAGCGGAGGCAAGCTGACCGGCGTCGAACCGGTGCCCGGTATAGAGCATGCCTTTTTTCTCAAAAGCACAAATGGAAAATACACCATGAAAGGATCAAACCTCTTCTTCGGCCCCGGGAAGAATGAACATGCCTGGACCCAGCTTCGTGGTGCAGAACCGAAAATTCCGGGGCAGAGCGTTTATATCACCGGGTATACTCCGTTTAAGTATCAATTGAAAATCCATGATTGATGATGAATTGTTGAATTGTTGAATTGTTAAATTGTCAAATTGTTTTAGGACTTCTCAACCTCAACCTTAACCTCAACCTCAACCTCAACCTTAACCTCAACCTCAACCCCATGCCCCCGAAATTATTATTTATCCTATCTCCACTAATCCTCTGCGGAATGGCCAAAGCGCAACAAACCTACCAGGACCAGACTTTCCAGCTTAAAAAATATGAAGCTCCGAAATCGAAACAGGAATGGCTCAAACGCCAGAAGTTTATCCGTAAAACGGTCTGGGATTGTTTTGGCGACCTCCCGCCAAGGCCGCAAAAACCGGAGGTAAAAATAAAATCCAGGGAAGAGAAGGATGGGTATATCCTTGAATCTTTTGAATTTTTTAATGGGGTGGATGCCACGGTTCCGGGCATTGTCCTGATCCCGAAAGGCCTCACCGGAAAAGCTCCGGCGGTTTTGTACCAGCATTACCATGGCGGAGAATATTACCATGGCAAGGATGAATTATTTTCTTCAAAATTAATTCCCTTTGGGCCCGGGCCCGAATTGGTGAAAGCCGGGTACGTGGTCATGGCCATCGATGCTTACGCATTTGGGGAAAGGTCGGGAAAGGGCCCGAACGGCTCCAAAGAAAAGGGCTCCGGGGAAGAACTGACCTGGGCAAAAATGAATATATGGAAAGGCCGGAACCATTGGGGCATGATGGTGCGGGACGACCTGATTTCCCTGGATTACCTGGCCGGACGTGCCGAGGTGGACCCCAAACGGATCGCGGCCATCGGCCTGAGCATGGGCTGTTTCAGGGCTTTTTACCTGGCAGCCCTGGACGAGCGGGTCAAAGTGACGGTTCCGGTATCCTGCATCACCCGAAACGCGGATCTGATCAAAGGCGGCGCGCTCAACCTCCACGGGGTCTATTATTATGTCCACGGGCTGATGAAACATTTTGACACGGAAAGCATCATGGGCTGTATCGCCCCCAGGGCCCTCCTCAATCTCTCCGGGGCCGATGATATGCTGGAACCCCTGGAAGGGCAGAAATTTATCAATGAAGCCCTCGGGGGTATTTATAAAGTGGTAGGTAGCCCTGACCAGTTTAAATACAAGATCTATGAGGGGGTAGGGCATGCCTATACCCCGGAAATGTGGAAGGAGACCTTAGAGTGGTTGAAGGAGAAGTTATGAGGGTGGAAAGTGGACGGTGGTTGGTGGGGTGAAAATGGATTTTCTTTTCCGGTAATAGATCCGGTGATCTTTGAGATAATTCAGGATAAATTCAAAACATACGGATGATCGTCCGAGCGTTTCAGGGGCCATGACGCCGGGTTTGGTGATTTTTTTTGCCAGGATGAGTTCAGCCGCGGCGCAGGCGGTCAGGCCGGTAGTCCGGGCCATGGAACTCATGGAAGTTGCCGGGTCGTATTCATCGTACAGGTTGTAAGTGTACCGGATTTTTCTTCCCTCTTCCACTCCATCGATGAGGGTTCTCATAAAAGTGAAATCCGCCTCACCGGGAAGATATTTCCAGTGTTTGAAAAGGAGGGTACTGGTAAGCTCGAGGGGGATGACCTCCTTGTTTTTAACTTTCACCGGATTTTTGTCCAGCAATCCGATCTCGCGCAATAAGGCCATTTGCCCGGCGTGTCCCGGATAACGTAAAGTCTTTTCTTTCATTTCCGGAATATGTTTCATCGTAGTGAGCAAGGAACGCAGGCCATCGGAATTGAAGGCTTCCAGTTTCAGGCCTTTGCCGGTATGGATATATTCCAGGTCGGTGAGCGCCGGTTTCACCACCACTTTCCCCTTTTCTTTCAGTCGGGCGGGGCGGGTATATTCCTCCAGGACATCCGCCGGCGAGAAAGGGGCTTTATATTCAAAGGGGACTTGCCTTTTTTTAGGTAAGCCTCCGACATAACAGGCGAATCCGGTCACCCGCATCCGTTGATCGTGGTATCCCAGCAGGATATTGTCCATGCCCGGAGCCACCCCGCAATCAAAAACGACAATGACATTATTTTGTCTTGCGAGAGCATTCAGCTTGAAGGCGTTCTCAGGGAAAAAAGAGATGTCCACCATATTTTTTCCGGCTTCAATGGTGTTTTTCATGACTTCAAAACCCATAAAACCAGGCACGGCTCCGATGACCAGGTCGGCATTTTTAATGTTTTTCTGTAATGCGATCCTATCCCCGATATCGGCCTTAATTTTTTTTATGTCGTGCGGCAGGCTGTCCAAAGATCGGCGGCTGATATCCAGTACGCTGACTTCATGTTTTGCGGCCATGATCCGCGCGATGGCACTGCCGACCATGCCACAGCCTAGAACTTTGATCCTGGACATGTCTGATTTTTTTTTAAAAATAAGCTAATTCCTTTTCCGGAATGATTTTCGGGAATTCCGATAATTTGGAATCATTAACCAAAATGGTATCCGTTATGAAATCCTTGTTGCCTTCAGCCCAACTTATTTTCCTGTTCTTAGCCTGCATGATCCAACAGGGATCTGCACAAAGGGGGAACGGCCCGCAGCAATTCATCGGGATTAGTAAAAAAAGCCCCTCATATTTTTCCTTTGCTGACGGCCGCCCTTATGTGCCTGTCGGTATAAATATGATCAATCCGAGCGGCCGGAATCATAATAATGCAGATTCCGCCTTCCAGGAGATCGAACAATGGATGAAGAACCTGGCTGAAAACGGAGGCAACTATGTGCGGATATGGCTGAGCCAGTCTTTCTGGGATATGGAAGATCAGGCGGCGGGCAAATACAATGAAGAAAAAGTGCACCGGATCGACCGCTTCGTTGCCATGGCCAGAAAGTACGGGCTCCGGATTAAAATGACCCTGGAACATTTCAGGAGCATCACGATGGAGGAAAATCCCCAGTCCTGGGCGGTGAAAGGGGTCTACCATAAATCGAAGGGCGGCCCCCTGGACAGCATCCGGCAATACCTCAGCAGCCCGGAAGGACGGCGGTTGTTTTTAAATAAAATTGATTTTTATCAAAAACATTTCGGGAACGATACCTTGTTTTTCGGCTGGGAGTTGTGGAATGAAATGAACGCGGTGAAAGGACCGGAAGACGACCTGTTTTTTGAATGGAATGAAACGATGCTCAGGGAAGTGAAACAACGGTTTCCGGAAAACCTGGTCATGCAAAGCCTGGGTAGTTTTGATCATGAAAACGTCAGGCCCGTCTATAAAAGGATGATGTTGCTTCCCGGGAATGAAGTAGCCCAGGTGCATCGATACCTGGACCTGGGAGCGAAAATGGAGATATGCCAGGCCCCGATGGACCTTATTGCTTCTTCGGCGGTGGACGAATTGGTGACTTACCAAACCGGCAAACCCCTCATCCTCGCCGAGACGGGCGCCGTAGAACCGCGCCATACGGGTCCCAGCAAATATTACCCGCGGGATACCGCCGGCACTCTATTGCACGATATCCTTTTTGCCCCCTTCTTCTCCGGATCGGCGGGAGCCGGGATGGCCTGGCATTGGGAATCCTATGTTCATAAAAATAATTTGTGGTACCATTTTGGCCGTTTCCAAGAGGCCATCAAGGGGATTGACCCCATTGAAGAGGGCTTTGTTCCCGTGAGAACAGAAACCCATGCGGTGCGCATTTATCATCTAAAGGGCAAAAAGACCAGCCTGTTCTGGATCAGGGATAAATCAAGCCACTGGGAATCAGAACTGGAAAAAGGAATCCTTCCTCAATCCCGGAAAGGGATTAGGTTGACCCCCAATGAAACCGGATTGCCGCGAAGAGCCCGGACCATCGAAGTTTATGATCCGTGGAAAAATCAATGGTCGGTGGTTAAAAAGAAGGGCACCGGTTTTACCTTACCGGATTTTAAAAGGTCCCTGGTGGTAAGGGTTGTTCATTAAAGGGTCCCGTAAAAGCGAAGGGCAAGGTGAAATAATTTCTTTACTGTCCTCAGCGTTTGATGGTTTTAAGGCCGGAGCTCCGTTATTATCAAACCTTGAGGCAGGGATATTGATTACCGGTCGCTCAAACCCCGGGAGGCAATTTTTCAAACATCCGCCGGCGGTAATTGAGGGTCCTTCCATCCACAATAAAAAAACCGTCCCCTCTCGAATGGATGGTGCGTCGCTCCTTCCGGTTTGGCTCAATCCATGCCTGAACGGCTTCCAGGATAAACAGATTGTGTTTTTTAAGGTGATGGACCACGCGGCACTCGATATTGGCCAGACATTCCCTGATCAGGGGGGCATCGACCTGCTTCGCCTCCAAGGCCGTGAGCCTGAATTTTTTAAATTTATCGGTGTCCGCCCCGGAGCACATGCCAATGTCAATGACTTTTTTGGAAAGATCCAGGGCTGGAATCGCGAGGACACATTCTTTCGTTTTGACCAGGGCCTTATAAGAATAATTCCAGGGCCCCGTCAGCAGGGCAAAACGTGGAGTGAAATCCATGACCATATGCCAGGAAATGGTCATGATATTTTTGCTCCCTTTATCCGCCGTCGTGACCAGCACCACAGGGCCGGGTTCCAGGAGCATGAAAGCTTTATTCAAGGGCAGTTCGTTCATCTTTTTATTTTAAATATAATCATCGATTTTGGAAGCTGGAAGTTAGAAGTTAGAAGCTGGAAGTTAGAAGCTAGGTATTTCCAATCCTTTTTCTTTGCGTCATGCCCTTTGCGAGAGCCGGGTCTGTTTCTCCACCGTATTAGTCTTCACTTCATCACCGCAATGCCTCCCGGAGATCCGGATTTTCAATGATTTCAATGGCTTTCTTTATGCCGTCTTCTTTTTTTATTTCTTCAGCGAGCCGGAGGGCTCTGGCATGGATCTCCGGATTGCTGATCAATTCGCGTATCCCATCGTTCAGGAGATCCTGGGTCAATTTTTTCAGAGGAAGCGGTTTTAAGGCCACTCCTTTATTAAAGGCAAGGGTCCCCCAAAAATGCTGGTCGCCCAGAGGATAAAGGACGGGACAGGTCATAAAGGGTTTTCCGGCCTGCAAACAGGCGGCCATGGTGCCGATGCCGCCGTGGTGGACCACCGCTCTGACCAGGGGGATCAATTTGTCATAAGGAGCGGAATCCACGAACAGAATATCTGTATCGGAATTTTGATCTGCCGAAGACGTGATACCCCAGCCTTTGATCACAAGAAGGCGAATACCGAGCGTTTCCCTGGCCGATCTCAGGGCTTCGGGAAGGTCCAGTCTGCTTTCAAAAGGCATGCTTCCAAAAGTAATGAGTACGGGGGCTTCCCCGGCCTGAATAAAATGAAGGATCTCCGGGCTCAGCGCCTCATCACTCGGCGCTGACCAGAAACCGGTGAAATGGGCATTGGCCGGATAATCATCCGGTTTTTTTAAAAATTGAGGGCTAATGCCGTAGAGGGAAGGCAGGGAGGGTTTTATAAAATGCACGGGTAACCCGGCTTTTACCCGGAAATCGTCAATGGCTTTTTTCCACATAGCCAGGCCCCATTCGGTCAATTTATAACTGAATTTATTCAGGAACCGGGGCAGGGGCATCGCGCTGAACACAGGATTGGGAAATTCCCGGGTGGCCTGGCTTGCGGGAACCACGTTGGCCATGATCATTTTTCCGGGAAACTGATCCGAAAAATTTTCAGCCATGGTTTTCACATGAAATAAAACAAGGTCGCTCCTCTTTGAAAGTTCATAAAAAGTGACGAATGCATTGGCCAGCATGGGAAAGACGACCTTGCCAATCTCTTTCCGGGCACGAAGCGGGTTTTTTTTCATCTGTTTACCCGCGTCGGAATGGATCATAGCCTGGAAATCTGCTTCTACTGGTACAAAACCGAGTCCGTAAGAACGCACCAGCGATTCGAAATTTTTTCCCGTGGAAAGGGTCACTTCGTGCCCACGTTTGGTCAAAGCCTGACCGAGGACTGCAAACGGTTGGACGTCCCCCCGGGTACCCAGGGTCAGGATTGTTATTTTCATACTTAATTTAGCCTTCGATGGAATATTCCCAAATATACCCGCACTGGGCATGAATCCGGCGGAAAAATCAGCCTGGATAAAATCGGAAGCCCTGAAATCAGGATTTCTAACGGCGGGCATCGCTCGCGCGGAACCCTTGAATGAAGAGCAAAAACAACTCGAAGCCTGGCTCCGGAAAGGCTATCAGGGAGACATGTCTTATATGGAGAGGAATCTGGATAAAAGAGTGGACCCGGCCGGGCTGGTTCCCGGAGCGAAATCCGTGATCTCCCTGGCCTATAATTATTATACCCCGGACCGGCCGGTACCCGGGTCATTGAAAATATCGACCTACGCCTATGGCCGCGATTATCATAAGGTGTTGAAAAAAAAATTAAAAGCGTTGTGGAATTCGATCCGGATGCAGCTTTCTCCGGATGCCCAGGCAAGGTATTTTGTTGACTCCGCCCCGGTGATGGAGAGGCAATGGGCGGCCCGGGCGGGACTGGGTTGGCTGGGTAAAAACACCTTGCTGATCCACCCGGGGCATGGCTCCTTTTTTTTCCTTGCCGAGATCATCACTGACCTGGAACTGGAATATGATGAGCCGACGTGGGACCATTGCGGAACCTGCACCCGGTGCATCGATGCCTGCCCGACCCAGGCCATCGCCCCGGCCGGATATGAACTGGATGCCCGCCGGTGCATTTCCTACCTGACGATTGAAACACAGAATGATATTCCGGAAGAACAGGTGCAGCACATGGAGGGCTATATTTTCGGATGCGACATCTGCCAGCAGGTTTGTCCCTGGAACCGGTTCAGCCGGCCCCATGAAGAGCCTGAATTTGAGCCCGGGAATGATTTTTTGAATTGGAACAGGGACCAGTGGATAAAGCTGGATGAATCCCAGTTTGCGGAAACCTTCGGGCATAGTCCGGTAAGACGGGCGGGCTATGATAAGTTGAAAAGGACGATTGGGTCAGTGATGAAGGGGGGCAAGGGGTGAGGTATGTTCCACCCTCAAGATAGAAGCTCGAAGCTAGAAGTTAGAAGCTAGGGCGTTTTGGCATGGCAGTTCCGGGAAATAATAGACGCTCCCCCAGCTTCCAGCTCCCAGCTTCCAGCTTCCAAGTTAGAAGCTCGAAGCTAGAAGTTAGAAGCTCGGGCGCTTTGGCCTGGCAGTTCCGGAAATTTAGTAGACCCACCCCAGCTTCCAGCTTCCAACTTCCAGCTTCCAATTTAGAAGCTCGAAGCTCGAAGTTAGAAGTTAGGGCGTTTTGGCCTGGCGGTTCCGTGAGATTTGTAGTTCCTCCCCCTAGCTTCCAGCTTCCAGCTCCCAGCTTCCAAGTTAGAAGCTCGAAGCTAGAAGTTAGAAGTTAGGGCGTTTTGGCCTGGCGGTTCCGTGAGGTTTGTAGTTCCTCCCCCTAGCTTCCAGCTTCCAGCTCCCAGCTTCCAAGTTAGAAGCTCGAAGCAAGAAGCTAGGGCGTTTTGGCATGGCAGTTCCGGGAAATAATAGACCCTCCCCCAGCTTCCAGCTCCCAACTTCCAGCTTCCAAGTTAGAAGCTCGAAGCTAGAAGTTAGAAGCTAGGGCGCCTTGGCATGGCAGTTCCGGGAAATAGTAGACGCTCCCCCAGCTTCCAGCTTCCAAGTTAGGAGCTCGAAGCTAGAAGTTAAAAGCTCGGGCGTTATGGCTCGGCAGTTCCGGGAAATAGAAGACCCACCCCCAGCTTCCAGCTCCCAACTTCCAGCTCCCAACTTCCAGCTTCCAATTTAGAAGCTCGAAGTTAGAAGTTAGAAGTTAGGGCGTTTTGGCCTGGCGGTTCCGTGAGGTTTGTAGTTCCTCCCCCTAGCTTCCAGCTTCTAGCTCCCAGCTTCCAAGTTAGAAGCTCGAAGTTAGAAGTTAGAAGCTAGGGCGCTTTGGCCTGGCAGTTCCTGGAAATTTAGTAGACCATCCCCCAGCTTCCAGCTCCCAGCTTCCAGCTTCCAAGTTAGAAGCTCGAAGTTAGAAGTTAGAAATTAGGGCGTTTTGGCCTGGCGGTTCCGTGAGATTTGTAGTTCCTCCCCCCAGCTTCCAGCTCCCAGCTTCCAAGTTAGAAGCTCGAAGTTAGAAGTTAGAAGTTAGGGCGTTTTGGACTGGCGGTTCCGTGAGGTTTGTAGTTCCTCCCCCTAGCTTCCAGCTTCCAGCTCCTAGCTTCCAAGTTAGAAGCTCGAAGTTAGAAGTTAGAAGCTAGGGCGCTTTGGCATGGCAGTTCCGGGAAATTTAATAGACCCACCCCCAGCTTCCAGCTCCCAACTTCCAGCTTCCAAGTTAGGAGCTCGAAGCTAGAAGTTAGAAGCTCGGGCGTTTTGGCTCGGCAGTTTCGGGAAATAGAAGACCCACCCCCAGCTTCCAGCTTCTAGCTTCCAACTCCTAGCTTCCAGCTCTTCCTTTTTTCCCGCAAACACTCAAAGACCAGCCCGGGGCGTATCTTAGCAGAGGCATGATCCTAGTTTGTTATGGCACGAGGCCGGAGATCATCAAAATGTCGCCGGTCATCGAAGAATTGAAGAAGCAGGAACTCCGGTTCAAGACCGTGTTCACCGGGCAGCATAAGGATATGTATGAACAGTTTAAGCATACCATCCGAACGCCGGACTACTGGCTCGATGTCATGCGCAGCAAATCCTCCCTGGGCGATACGATAGGCTCCATCATGCACAAACTGGACCTTTTACTGGGCAAGGGAGGCATCGACCTGGTGCTGGTGCAGGGCGATTCCTCCAGCAGTTTTGCCTGCGCCCTCAGCGCTTTCCATCACAAGGTCCCTATCGGGCATGTGGAGGCCGGCCTGCGCACCTTTAATATTCAAAGCCCTTTTCCGGAGGAAGGGTACCGCCAGATGATCACCCGGATCGTCAACCTGCACTGGGCTCCCACTCAAAAAGCCCTGGACAACCTGCTGAGGGAAGGGGTGCAAAATGCAAGGCTTACCGGGAATACCATCATCGATGCCTGCCTTGGTACGCAGAATGAGATCCGTTATGGCAACAAGGTGTTGGTTGTCCTCAACCGGAGGGACAATTACGGAGAGCGAATGAAAAAATTGTTTACCGAAGTGGAAGAGCTGGCCAACCGGCATCCGGAACTGGAAATCATTTTCCCCATGCCCCACAATCCCAATGTCAAGTCACACCGCTATATCTTTAAAAAAGTCAAGGTCATCGAGCCCCTGGAATACAGCGAGATCCTGAAGCTCATCAGTGAAGCGAAATTTGTGATCAGCGACAGCGGGGGGCTGCAGGAAGAATGCGCCGCCTTCAGAAAAAAAATCCTGGTATGCAGGGAAAATACGGAAAGGCCCGAAGGCCTCGAAGCCGGGATCGGTAAATTGGTCAATACCGAGGTCCTTCAGCATTACCGTTGGGCGATGGATCAACCCGAATGGACAGGCGAGAATCCTTTTGGAGACGGGAATGCGAGGATCAGGATCGTGGAGCACATCCGGGAGTTTTTAGGGATTTAATAAGGAATACCCCCTTCTTGCCCCTACCCCCCTTTCGCTCCCTTTCGCTTTTTGCTCCTTTAGCCCTTAAACCTTAACCCTTAACCTTAAAATTGCAGGGGATACCCTTTAGGCCAACCCGGAGGGCCGGATTTCCTTACTTTTGCACCCTGTTACCACATCCATTCAATCCACAACATGAATATCAATTCCAAATTTTTTCCTTTTGCATTATTGTTTTCGGCAATTGCCTTGTTTTGGACCTGTAAGCAGGAAGAAGAAGGCCCGATAAAGACCCTGATCACCGGGGAGATCACCGGTTACCCGGACGGCACCCTGACCATTTACCGGGTGGTGGATGAAGATTCGAGCCGGGTTGACACTTTCCCGCTGAGAGATGGAAAATTTGAGATCAGTCTGTCGGATCATGAACCGAGGATGGCCAACCTGGTATTTCCCGACGGCATGACCGCCGTACAGTTCTTTACTGAAGCCGGTACCATAACCATGAAGGGTACCAGGGAAGAAGCGGCCAACCTGGAGGTTTCCGGAACTCCCGCAAACGAGCTCAATAAAGAAATGAAAGCCATTTATGCCGGCTTTGAGCAAAGGTATAATGACCTGATGGAACAGGCGACCAAGGCGCAGCAGACTGAGGACCAGGCCGCCCTGGATACCCTCGAGCCCCTCCTCATGAAGTTTGAAGGGGAGGTCTCCCGGAGCCATGTCGATTTTGCCATGAAACATCCCAATACCATCCTCAGCGCGTACCTTGGCCTGAGCGCGTCCATGAGCCCCGGCCTGGACTTAAAACCTTTGTATGAAAGCTTGTCCGATGAAGTGAAAAATACCTTTTTTGGTCTGCGATTGAAAAATGTGGTGGAATCGGCCGCAAAAACAGCCATTGGTTCCGCAGCCCCTGATTTTGAAGGCATCAGCCCCGACGGAAAGATACTGAGGCTCTCCTCCCTGAAAGGCAAACATCTCCTGGTGGATTTTTGGGCCAGCTGGTGCATGCCCTGCCGCCAGGAAAACCCAAACGTAGTGCGGGTTTACGATAACTATAAAAACAAAGGATTTGAGATCCTGGGGGTCTCCCTCGACCAGGAAAAAGAAAAATGGGTGGATGCCATCGCCCAGGACGGTTTGGCCTGGCCCCAGGTATCCGACCTCCTGGGATGGAAAAGCAAAATAGCCGCCATGTACGGGGTGCAGGGTATCCCGCAAAACTTTTTATTGGATCATGAAGGCAGGATCATTGCCAAAGGCCTGCGCGGACAGGACCTTGAAAACAAATTGAAAGAGTTGTTGAACTGAGGAACTCATAACCTGATCCAGCTTTTCCATGTTCGTTTCGATTACAGACTACCTGTATGAATTCAAGGCGAACTGGGCGGTAGGCTTACAGGATAAAAAATTTTTTTACACGCTGGCGGGCATCTTTGCCGCACTGATCCCCCTGGGGCTTTACCTCGTTCCCTATCTGCAATTCATCGAACACCGGCAGGGGGTGATTTTAAATGATTTTTTGCTGGATCAATTTCCAAGGGCGGATTATTCCAATCTGATCTTTTCCATTATCTATACGTCGGCTTGCTTCATGATCCTGTATTCCCTTCGTTCACCCTGGATGCTGCTCCGGAACCTATTGATCTTCATCGTCCTTCAGTATATCCGAAACCTCTGCCTCTATTTCGTCCCCCTTGCTCCGCCGGAGGGCATTGTGCCCTTGAGCGACCCCGTCTTGGAGATGGTGGCATACAACCGGCAACCCCTGTTGCAGGATTTATTTTTCAGCGGCCATACGGCAACTTGTGTGGTTTTTGCCCTGCTCACCCGAAACCATACTGGCCTTTTCAGTACTTTTATCGTGATCACGGTCGTCATGATCTGTTTATTGATGATCCAACATTGTCACTATACGATCGATATCCTCGGAGGTATCGTATTTGCCGTTCTGGCTTACCGGCTGGTAGACCGGTCGTGGCTGACAATGAAACTGCCGTTCCGTTAATTCAGAAATAAAAAAACCTCGAACCAAACCATATGTACAGCCTGGACTTAAAAATCAAAACCCTTGCCGATCAGGTCGATTATTTACAGAACCACAATATTTATCTTTATTACCGGGAGATGGATTCGGCACAGGATGCTGAAATGATGGCGGATGGCAGAAAAATCCTGATGTTCGGTTCCAACAGTTATCTCGGACTCACCAACCACCCCAAAGTAAAGGAGGCGGCCATACAGGCCATCCGGGAATACGGAACCGGCGTATCCGGTTCGAGATTGCTCAACGGGAATCTTCGGATCCACCGGGAACTGGAAGAACGATTGGCTGCTTTTGTCGGCAAGGAGGATGCCGTGGTAGTCAGTACCGGATTCCAGGCCAACCTGGCCGCCATTCCCCCTATTATTGACCGCTCCGGTTACCTGATCATGGACAAACTCAGCCATGCCTCCATCCTGGAAAGCGCGGCCTTATCCTTCGGCCGCAAGTCAAAGTTTGAGCACGATGACTTGAATTCCCTTGAGGATAAACTCAGTATTTGCCCGGCGGATGCCACCAAGATGGTCGTAACCGAAGGCGTGTTCAGCATGGATGGCGACATCCCCGACCTGCCCGGGCTGACCGCCCTGGCAAACAGGTATGGAGCCCTCGTCATGGTCGATGATGCTCATGCTCTCGGCGTCCTGGGCCAAAACGGATCCGGAAGTTCTTCTCATTTCCAGGTGACCGACCGGGTGGACCTGATCACGGGTACTTTCAGCAAATCCCTGGCCGCCCTCGGAGGTTTCGTGGCATCCAGCTTCGAAATCATCAAGCTTATTAAACATACTTCACGATCGCAGATGTTCAGTGCAGGACTTCAGCCCGCCAGTGTGGCTGCGGTCATGGCCGCCCTGGAAGTGATCGCAGAGGAACCGGAACGGATCGAACAGCTTTGGAAAAATACCCGGTATGCCATGGAACTGATGAAACAAACAGGATTCGACAATGGAACGGCTGAAACGCCAATCATTCCCGTATATGTCCGGGACGATGATAAGACGTATTTGCTGGCCCGCCGGCTTTACGATGACGGAATTTTTGTCAACCCGGTAGTCTCCCCTGCGACCAGTCCGGACCAGGCACTCATCCGCTTTTCCATAATGGCCACGCATACGAGGAGCCAGATTGAAGAAGCCATTGATAAAATGCACTTTCACGCGAAGGCCCTGGAAATTCTTTAATGCAATATATGATTGAGATCAAGTTGGTCCGGAACAAAAGGGAATTAAAGCGTTTTATCGACTTTTCATACGACTTGTATTCCGGGGATTCCCTCTTCGTTCCCGAACTGTTCATAGCCCAAAGGGATTACCTGGATCCTTCCAAGAATCCATTTTTTGAACATGCCCGGCTTGAATTGTTCCTTGCGGAAAAGGGGGGTAAAGTGGCCGGCCGCATAGGAGTAGTCCGGGACGAAGTATTAATAGAATATACCGGCGAAAAAACCGGGGTTTTCGGTTTTTTCGAAACGATCGAAGACGAAGAAGTGGCCACCGCGTTGTTGGATGCCGCGGCGGCCTGGTGCCGGAGTCAGGGACTGATCTGTTTGGAAGGGCCTTATAATTTCAGTACCAACTACCCAAGCGGACTGCTGATCGATGGTTTTCAATATTCTCCGGCCGTCATGATGACCTACAATAAACGCTACTACCAGGGATTCCTTGAAAATTACGGATTTACAAAAAAGACCGACGTGCTGGCCTATCATCTGGATGCTGACCTGTTCCCTGACCGGTTGGAAAAAAACCTCGGTATGCTGGAAAGGCGCCTTGCCGAAAAGGGGATTACCGTCCGCAAAATTGATATGAAGCATTTTTACCGGGACGTGAAAAGTGCTATAAACGTTTACAACCAGGCCTGGAGCAAGAACCTGGGCTTCGCCCCTTTTACGGAAAAAGAATTCATGCATGTAGCCAGGGATCTGAAACTGATCCTCGATCCGGAACTGGTCCTCCTTGCTGAAAGGGAGGGTCGGGTCATCGGCTTCTCCCTGTCCGTACCGGATATCAACGAGGTGCAAAAGGGGATCCGCCGAGGAAGGCTGCTCCCTTTCGGAATCTTTAAGTTGTTGTTCAACAAATCAAAAATCAAGAATGTCCGCATCCTTGCCCTGGGGGTAGTGGAAGAATTCCGCAAACTGGGACTGGACGCCTATTTTTATGCCCGGGCCTTTTCTTATGTCCGCAGGCATAAAAGACTCCAGGGGGGTGAGGCCGGATGGGTGCTGGAAAACAATGCGGAGATGAACCAGGCCTTAGTCAAAATGGGAGGGAAGGTCCGCAAGAAATACCGATTTTACAGATTGAACCTTGGAAATCATAAGAACCCTTGAGATTATCAGGAATTGAATTTGACCGGGACGCAACCATCCTGCTCCTCAGCGCACCGGTGCTGTTGAGCATTTATTATTATCATGGTTCGGCGGAATCTTTCTTCCGGTATTTTAATTGGGCTCCGGAAGGTGTTGGGCCGGTTTATTGGCGGTTTTTTGTGTTTTTCCTTCTGCTTGGCATTATTCCCCTTTCGATCATATTCTGGGTTTTCAGGGACAAGCCATACTCGTTCGGATTAGCTCTAGGGGACTGGCGAAAGGGATTGAGCCTGGCCTTAATCCTTATCCCCCTGTTGATCCTGCCCCTGGCATGGGGTGCGTCACAAGTTCCGGAGGTGCAGACAGAATATCCCCTGGCAAAAGTCTTGTTCAGCCAGGGCCCTTTGTTTTGGCAATATTCCCTGGCTTATATTTTTTTTTATTACCTCGTCTGGGAGTTTTATTTCAGGGGGTTCCTATTGTTTGGCCTGGCCAAGATTTACGGACCGGCTGCTGCCATTCTTATACAAACCATTTCTTCCTGCCTGGTGCACCTGGGCAAGCCGGAAGGAGAGACGCTGGGCTCGGTGGCCGCCGGCCTTTTATTTGGCCTGCTCGCTCTCCGGACCGGTTCGATCTGGTATGGATGGCTGATCCATTTTTCACTCGGGGTGATGACTGATTTTTTTATTCTCCGCAACGCGGGGGTTTCGCTGTTTTGAAAAAGGGAGATCGATGAATATCCTGATCACCGGGGCAAATGGTTTTATAGGCAGCCGCCTGGCCATGCGCCTTACTGAAATGGGCCATAAGATAAGGGGGCTGGTAAGGGAAACTTCCAGGCTGGACAAGCTGAATGGGCTGGAACTGGAACTAGCCTTTGGAGACATCACGGTCCCTGAAACCCTCGTCAAACCCATGCAGGGTATGGACCTGGTCATTCACACCGCAGGCGCCGTCACCGACTGGGGTCCGCTTTCCTATTTTGAGCAGCAAAATGTGGATGGGCTTCAGCAGGTGTTCAAAGCCGCGGAGGCCGCCGGAGTCGGGCGCTTTGTGCATATCGGTACGGTGGCTATTTATGGTTTTGGCAGGATAGGGGTGAAAGAAGACGATCCTTTCGCGGAAAGCCATGTGTGCTATTGTATTTCTAAACGGAAAGGGGTCGAATGGTTGAAACGGTTGGCCGGACACACTAAAATGGAAATGACCATCGTCCATCCGGGAAATGTGTTTGGACCGGGGGATGACAAATTTATCCTGCCGTTTCTGCAATTGTTGGACCGCAACCGTTTCGTATGGGTCAATGGAGGCAGGGCCTGGACCTGTCCGACTTATATCGAAAACCTGGTCCAGGGGATCGCTCTTGCCTCTTTTCATCCCGCCGCGGCGGGGGAGACTTTCATCATTACAGACGGCTTAGAGATGGATTGGAAAACGTTTGCCGGGGCCTTGTTTCGCGGGCTGGGCAAAAAGCCTGTAACCCTTTCCGTACCGCGCCCCATCGTCTATTCCGTTGCCTTCATGCTGGAAACCGTTTACAAACTTATCCATTCCCGGCAAGCCCCGGCACTCACCCGGTACCGCATCGACAATGCAGGATTGGATTATCATTTTTCCATCGAAAAAGCGCAAAGACTCCTTGGCTATTTACCGCCGGTGGATTTCCAGGCCAGCATTGACCGGACCGTGCAGTGGTATGGTGAGAGGAAATTAATAAAATTAAAAAATTAAGAATTAAGAATTAAGGATTGGGCCGGTCCAGGATCCATACTCCCCGGCCATAGGTGGCGATCACGATTTGTTTGGTAGTGGGGTGGATAAACAGGTCCTGTACCGAGACGGAAGCCGGGAGGTTGCCGTGCATGGCATTCCAGGTCTTCGCCCCATCGGTGCTCCGGTAGATGCCCATATCGGTCCCTGCGTATAAAATATCCTTGTTGTCCGGGTCCTCACGAATGATGTTGACGGGTGAAGCGGGCAGGTTGGCGTTGATTTTAATCCAGTTCCGGCCATAATCCGATGATTTGAAAAGCAAAGGCGTGATGTTGTCTTCCCGCCGGTCAGACTGGCTGAGATAGACGGTCGCATCTTCAAAACGGGAGGGTTCTATACTGCTCACCGCGGCATCTTCCAGCAGCCCCTTGCTGATTTCCGTCCATTTGCCGTTGCCTTCCAGGGTGGTGAAATGGGCTTTGCCGTCATCCGTCCCCGCGTACAACAATCCCTTTTTCTTTGGGGATTCGGCCAGGGCTGAAATGGTTTGGTAATTGATCCGGTAGGGCAGAGTGCCGATTTTATTTCTGTTGTTTTGGGTCAGGTCGGGGCTGATTTTTTCCCAGGTCTTGCCTTTATCGGTGGTCTTCAATACGTATTGCAGGCCGTGATAAAGGGTGGTGCCGTCGTGCGGAGAAATGATCGTGGCGGCAAGCCACTCGCCCCGGTGTTCTTCTCCCAGCAGGCTTACGGGCGGGTCAATGGATTCGCTGGCTCCTTTTTTACCCAGCCTTTTCAGGTTGCCCTTCATGATATGTCCGTAATACGAAGAAGAATAGAGGATATCGGGTTCTTTCTGGTCGATGGCAATGCGGGTGCCTTCCCCTCCTGGAATCCAGTCGAATTTACCCGTAGACCGGTCGGCCGGGTCATAGGTCGTGGTGCTCAGCATGCGCACGCTTCCTTCGTCCTGGATGGAGCCGTAGATATAAAAGGGAGTCCTGGGATCATAGGTGACGTTGTAAAATTGGGTGGTGGGGAGTTCATGGTAAAAGCCTTTCCAGGTCAGCCCGCCGTCATAGCTGACGTTCACTCCGCCGTCATTGGCATTGATCAAATAATTGGGATCGGTGGGATCGATCCAAAGACCGTGATGATCGCCGTGTACCCGGCCCCATTCCCCCTTGGGCCCTTTGGTGAGGGATTTCCAGGTTTTGCCGCCATCCGCACTCATCGTCAGGTCCAGGCCCATCAGGTACACCTTGTTTTCATCGGTTGGGGACACCCGGACCTGGGCAAAAACCCATCCATAGGTTCCTGAAAAAAATTCCATAAAATCGTCGTGCTCGCTCATCCTTTTCCAGGACTCTCCTTTATCCGTGCTTTTATAGACTTCAGCTCCCTTGATCACAACTACTTTAGGCCGGTTATAGGAATCCTGCTCCCCGGGGTTGGGGTCCCTTTTCTTGCCGTGGTTGTCCACAAAAGCGTAGAGTACATTCGGGTTTGCCGGAGTGTTGGCCAGGCCGATCCGCCCGGTCTCTTTGGTATCCGGCAGCCCATTATTGATGATTTTCCAGGTTTCGCCCGCATCGGTGGACTTGTATATGTGGTCGCCGTCCTCCGGTACGGGATCACTCCAGCGTTTGCGTATCCGGGTCCACATGCTGGCATAGAGGGTATTCGGGTCAGAAGGGTCCATGAGGAGATCGTTGGCCCCCGTTTTGTCATTCACATAAAGTATTTTTTTCCAGTTAAGCCCGCCGTCCGTGGATTTATAGACCCCGCGGTCTTCGTTGCGGCTCCATTCATTGCCCCCCGCGGCTACATAAACAATATTGGGGTCCGTGGGATGAATCAGGATCCGGGAAATGGTGTTTGTGTTTTCAAGGCCAAGATGGTTCCAGAAATTTCCTCCGTCGGTGCTTTTGTACACGCCCGTACCGGCTAATGAAGCCCTGAAAATATTAGCTTCCCCCGTTCCCACATAGATCACGTTTGGATTGGAGGGCGCGATGGCCATATTGCCGATGGCCTGGGTGGCCTGCCTGTCCATCAATGGGGTCCAGGTCTTGCCGGAATCCACGGTTTTCCATAACCCCCCTGTGGCAAAGCCGGCATACATGATCTTTTTATTTCCCGGGATGCCCCAGGCATCCGTGCTCCTGCCGCTGATATTGGCCGGATTCAACAATTTCCATTTTACTTCCTGGTAAGGGCTGGAAGCCAAAAGCCTTTCATGCTGGATGAAAGCAATTCTTTTTTCCCTGCCGGTACTGGGGCGCTGGTTGGTTTCCGGTTGGGAAAAAACGGCGCTCAGGGCCGGGAGGATCAGGATGGCGATCAGCAGAATTCGTTTCATGATTGGCGGATTAAAAAGCAGGCCAAAAATAACAGAATTTAACGGCTGCGGTGACCGTTGAGCACCCGCAGTCAACGATAAAACAAGACGGACAAGGCAAACATTGCCTTTGTGGTTCAATGACCAAATAAGTTGACAAAAAACTGGTCAAGCCCGAATAAAACGGCGACGGTGAGCAGGGCGGCGAGGATTTGCAACCAGGCCATTCGGGTTCCGGGAGACAGCGTATGATCCAGGGACATCAAACCGGAAAGGGCCTTGAGGATCTTTTTCCGGTTTAGAAACAGGATGATCAAAACCAGGGAAAAATAAAGCAAGGCGCTGGCGGTCGCCCCATGTTTGTCCATGAACAGGAGGTCAAAGACCACGACATTGGCCAGAATAGGCAGCAGGATAAAGGCGCCGATCAGTTTGGTTCTTTCCCAGATCAAAAGCCAGGCGCCGGCGACCTGCAAAATGCCGACAAAGAGGATATAATTAAACGAATATCCCATAAAGGTCCAGGCCAGGTCAAATGCATTGGCTTCTCCAAGGGTTTGGCCCGCAACTTCAGCTGGCAGATGACCTCTGCGGTAAAACTGGCCGCCCAGCATTTTGCCCCATCCGTAAACATTCAGCATTATAAAAACATACCATCGCGCGGCTTTTTCAAGTACGATCCTGGAATTGAGACTTTGCAAAAGGGACATGTAAACCTGCGGGAGCGGTTTTCAACGGTTCAAAACAACCGGTGTGGCTCCATTCCGGACAAATAAATACTTTTTCGAACTGCCGGTATGTAAAATTTCGATATCCCTTACCGCACCATCGATGAAGACTCCGCTTTGCTCTGCCGGCAAGGCCCTGAAGGCCATCTTGCCCTGGTTTAGAAGCAGGAGGCCGTGGCCGGCGTCCTGGCGGCCGAAAGCGGGCAAGGTCTCATAGAGATTTCCGCCGAGCAGGATATCCGGCAGCGAATCCCCGCTGACCTCATCCAGGCATAAGGCGAGGACCATGGAAAACTGGGCTTCCAGCGGCAATTCGATTATTGTAAAATGGCCATCGCCTTTATTTTCAAACATTGCGCTGGCCGTGATTTCAACCTTTCTGACATTTTGATCATCCCGGCTCTTCGGGAATATCTGGTCAAAGTCCTGCTTTGAAAAACTGCGGTAGTCGGTGTATTTTTTCTTCAGAAAGACCAGCTGGCCGGCCAGTTCATCCTTTGAAAAAAAAGAATAGTCCTTACCCTCCCGGTAGTAGGAGACCGGCGCTTCCGGGCTTGCGTTTTGATCAAAGTCGGCGGGATAGATCATGACCGGATGCTGTGGAGAGGCTTTCAGATCGTGGTTCATGCCCAGATTACCCGCTACCAGGTCCTGGTCCCCATCTCCATCGAGATCCGCCGCTTTGACCGTCTGCCATAGCCCGCTGCTTGATGGAATCATTCGTTTTTTCCAACGGTTCCCTTCTCTCGAAAGGATGGTTAGGGGCATCCATTCCCCGCAAACCACCAATTCTTTACCCGGGGTGGGATCCACATCCGCCCAGACGGCATCCGTCACCATGCCGAGGCCCCTGGTCACCGGATCTTCCAAAACGCTGAATTTCCCTTTGCCGTCATTGATCAGAAAATAGGAATCGGTATTGAATCCGTAATACGGGGCCACCCTTCCCCCGATAAACAGGTCGGTATCTCCGTCCTGGTCCAGGTCATGTGCCGCAATACATGCGCTCATATGGGCCTGGGCCGGAAAACCATCCTCCCGGAAAGTCAGATTGCCCTTGCCGTCATTCAGGTAAAGGCGGTCAACCAAAAGGGCGGGCTGGTCCATCTGGTAACCTGCCGAGGCCACCGCCAGATCAGGATCCCCATCCTGGTCCGCGTCGATCCAGGATCCGTCCACATCTTCAAAAGAGGCGTGCAGGTCGAGGCTGTTCTGAGCCAGGGCCGTAAATGATCCGGACGGTGTTTGCAGATAAGTAATGCCCGCCTGACCCCTGGCGCCGCCAATCCAAAGGTCTTCCAGTCCGTCGCCGTTGATATCCGCGACCGCGCTGCCGGGCCCCTGGGTGGACAATTTATAGAGCAGCAATTTTTCCCTTTCAAAATCATTGTAGGGATTTTCAACATGTAGATAAGCGATACCGGGGTCAGCTGCTTTAAACAAGGTTTCCCTTGAAACGGGTGCAGCATACCCCTCCTTCCGGTCTTGCTGCTTTATGGTATTTAAGCGGTCCGGCTGAACCGCTTCGATGCGCTGCAGGGAGCCATCCGGCCATCGGATCAGGAGGCTGTCGATGCCGGTATGGCTGCCCAATCCGAAGTGCACCGTATAATCCGAAGAAGACTGAAAGCCCCGGACAGGAAAGATTTCCCTGGTTTTTTTTTGGTCCCCCTGGAAAAGGGTTACCCTCGCGCCCACTGCAAATGGATTTAGTCCCTGGCCTTCCAGTTTTATCCTGAGGGAATGGCCCGGCGGCTGGGTTTCATTCCTCAGCAGGCTGGCCGGCTCATTGATCCGGTTGATGACCAGGTCGAGATCCCCGTCTAAGTCAAAGTCAGCATAAGCAGCCCCGGTTGACAAGTCCGGGCCTTCCGGGTTCCAAAGGGCAGATCGGTCGGTGAAAAGCAAGGGGCTTTCCTGGCTGAAGAAATAATTCCTGACCCGGCCATCCGGCATTTTTTGGATCAGGGACCCTGGATCCGAAGTATCGGAGGCGGAGGGAGCCGCCAGGTATTTCAGGTAATCGAGGTCGTTCGGGCGGTGGGCTATGCCGTTGGCTACAAAGAGGTCCAAACTACCGCTGTTGTCAAAATCGGCCAGCAGCGGAGTCCAGCTCCAATCCGTCCTGGAGATATTGCTCAACTGGCCGATTTCACTGAAAATCGGGAGGCCATCCGGACGGATGAAGGTATTCAACTGCAGGGTGTTTCTGGGATACTGAAAGTGGTACCCGAAGTCAGCCTTATATTGATAGATATCGTAAGGATCGGCTCCTACCGAATTTTTCAGCACTTCTTCCGATTCAGGCTTCATGTCCAGGCTCACGATATCGGTGAAACCGTCGTCGTTGATGTCGGCGATATCGCTGCCCATGGAAAAAGTGCTGGTGTGGCCGAATGAAAGGGTCTGGCTTTGCCGGAAGGTCCCGTCCTGCCGGTTAATATAGAGGTAATCGTTTTCATGGAAATCGTTGCCGATCAGGATATCGGGCCAGCCATCCGCGTTAAAATCCGAAACGCCCACCCCCAGCCCGTAACCCAGGGGGCTGCTGAGGATGCCGGCTTCCGGACTGACGTCCGTAAATTTCATTCCATCGTTTCTCATCAACCGGTCCCCTTTCTGGGGGTCTGCCTGGCGGCGGATCGAGGTATCCCGGTAGGTTTCCACGGAATGGATGGAATGGCAGAGCAGATACATGTCCAGGTCGCCGTCACGGTCATAATCCAGCCAGGCTGCCTGGGTCGAAAAAGCTTTAAAGTCAAGGCCGTATTGATTTGAAAGTTCCGTAAAGGTCAGGTCCCGGTTATTGATATAAAGCCGGTTTTGTCCATTAAAACTTTTATAATCCCCGATCGCGCAAACATAAATATCCAGCCATCCGTCGCCGTTGACATCGGCCATGCTGACCCCCGTATTCCATTGGTTTTCACAGGCGGTCCCGGAAGCCTCAGTGATATCTTCAAACCGGAAATTTCCCTTATTCAAATACAGTTTGTTGCCTGTTTCATTGGAGGCAAGGTAGAGGTCGGGCAGCCCGTCGTTGTTGAGGTCACCCGCGGCTACGCCGGCTCCGTTGTAGTAATACAGGTATTCGAGGATATTGACCGGGCCTTTTTCATTCAGCAGGTTCGAAAAGCGGATACCGCTTGAATCGGCCGGGACGGAAGTAAAGAGGGTAGCCTGTTTTTTTTCTTTGCAGGAGGGCCACAATCCAATCAGGACGGCCAGGACAAACAGGGTTTTTATTTTACCGTCCATAGGCCTCAGCGGTAGGTATAAAACAAAGGACGGTCATGGTTGCGGGCGATGATCAGCGCTTTTTTACCCTGTATCCGGATGGCTTGAATATCCCGGATCTCGCCGCGAATGCAGATGCCGGATTCGGTAGCCGGCAAAGCCCTGAACTCCTGGTTCTCCGTTTGGGTAAGCACCAGGCCATAGGAGGCATCGTAGCGCCCCGTTTCCGGTTTGGTGCGGTATAAATTGCCTCCGAGGATCAGGTCTTTTTTTCCATCCCCGTTGAAATCATCGGAAAAAAGGGCATAAACCGGTGAGAACTGGGCTTCCACCGGAAGGGCTTTGGAACTGAACCTCCCTTTGCCATCATTGATAAACAGGGTGGTTTCCAGGGTGGTCACGCTGTCCACCCAGGTATTGGCCCTTTGGGCCGGGCTGAAAAAATCATCCAGGGTCTTACCCGCGAAATCAGAATAATGCAGATATTTTTTCTTCAATACGGGCATCTGGGCCAGAAGGTCGTGTTTCAGCGTAAAGGGATAGTCCCGCCCTTCCCGGAAGGTGGTGATGATCTGTTCCACCGTGCCGTTTTGGTCAAAATCATTGACGTACATCTTTAAAGGGTGACCGGGCTGGGTTTTAAACCGGCTATTGAGGCCGTGGTTGCCGGCTACGAGATCCATATCCCCGTCTCCGTCAATATCGACGTCCAACAAGCAGCGCCACCAGCCCGTGGGTCCTGCAGCCTGGACCAGCGCCCATTGCCCCCCCGTGTTTTTAAAGATTTGCAGGGGCATGTATTCGCCGCAAACGATAAGTTCCTTTGCAGAGTCTCCGTCAAGATCGGCCCACCTGGCATCCGTGATCATGCCAAGCTGGAGCAGGCGGGGAGCCCTGGTTTTGGTTTCATCCGTATACGATCCCTTTCCATCGTTGATCAGAAGGTAACCGTTGACCGGAAGTCCGTAATTAAAAGGTTTGGCGCGGATCCCCACAAAGAGGTCCTCATCCCCGTCCCCATCGACATCACAGGGACGTACGCAAGAGCTGCTTTCAAAGCGGAAGGTGGGCAGGGGTTGCCGGGTCCACGTAAACTGGCCTTTCCCGTCATTGAGATACAAGCGGTCCATCAGGTCGGAGGAAGCTTCGGAATATTCGCTTCCACCGCTGCATACATAGAGGTCAAGATCGCCGTCTCCATCGGCATCGAATAAGCCACTGCCGGTGTCCTCGCTGGCCCGGTGGCCTTCCATGGCCGGTTGGTTGGTGTGGCTGAAACTGCCGTCCCGTTGCTGGAGGTAGATGGCGCCGAAAGCATTGATGGCATTGCCGATAAAAAAATCCTGCAATTGATCCCCATTCAGGTCCCCTATGGATACCTTGGGCCCTTCCGAGGAGGTCATGTGATAGACCAGCCGTTCCCGGTCAAAATCGGAATAATCATTTTCTGAATGCATAAACGAAACGCCTTTGACCGTCAGCGGTTCAAACAGACTTTTTGAAGCCGGTTTAGCCGCAAAGGTTTGGGCGGGTATGGCTTCCCGCTGGTCCAGAAACAAGGTTTGATCAGCCTTTACCGGGCTTATACGGATGATGCTTTGATCCGGAAAAACAATGACCAGGGAATCCACCGATTCGGCTTTCCCCAGTCCAAACAGGGCGACCGGTTCCATGCTCGATTCGAAACCGCGGATGGGCATGTACTCAAGGTATTGAAGCTTCGCTCCCGCATAAACTTTGATCTGGGAACCAAAAGCGTAGGTATTGCCCCCTTTGCCTTTCAAAATGATCTTAAGGTAATGATGGCCCAGGCGGCTGGTCGATTCGTTGCGGTAAATAAAACAGGGCATGTTCACATTATTGACCACGAGGTCAGGATCGCCGTCCAGGTCGAGATCGCCATAGGCGGCGCCATTGGAAAAAGAAGGGGTGGCCAGGCCCCAGGCCGCGGCGGAATCGCTAAACTGCAATCCTTCACCCTGGTGGAAGGCATGGTTGGGGATGGCTTCACTGGGTATGGAATCGATCAGTTGTTTATAATCGACCCGGTCATCCTTGACGATGTTTCGCACCGTATTCTCATCGGAGACAAAACTCAGGTAATCCTGGTCGGTGAGATCCTGGTAAATGCCGTTTGCCACAAAGATGTCCTTGCGGCCGTCCAGGTCCATGTCGAAAATAAGCGCTCCCCAGCTCCAGTCCGTGGCATGTACACCGGCCAGGCGGCCGATGTCCGAAAAGCTGCCATCGCCATGATTGAGGTGCAGCATATTGCGGATAAACTGGTGATAATACCCGTTTTTAACGTTGTACTGGTATTTGTTCCAGTCTTCAAAGGTGGTTTTGGTTTTCAGGCGCTTCTCGGTGGACGGCAGCATGTCGGTGACAAAGATCTCGGGGTAAGCGTCGCCATTGATATCGGCCATGTCCGCCCCCATGGAGGCTGCGCTGATGCTGGGCATTTGCCGGGTGAGTTCTTCGGTGAAGGTGCCGTTTTTCTGGTTGATATAGAGGTAGTCGCGTTCAAAAAAATCATTGCTGACATAGATGTCCTGCCAGCCGTCCTGGTTGATGTCGCCCACGGTAACCCCCAGCCCGAAACCGATGAGGCTGCCGTATATGCCCGCCTCGTCGCTGACATCGGTAAATTTTTTCCCGTCATTCCGGAAAAGTTTGTCCCCGCCCAGGGTATCCCGTTCTTCACGGATATTGTTGCGCAAATTAAAGCTGCCGATGGCCTGGTAGGAATTGTTGAGCAGATACATATCCAGGTCGCCGTCCTTGTCGTAATCAAAAAAAGCAGCGTGGGTGGAATATCCACGGTCGTTGAGGCCGTAGGCTTCGGCCATTTCAATGAAGGTATTGTCGCCCTGATTGATGAAAAGTTCGTTTTCCTTGTTGTCCCCCTTGATATCCCCCGAATTGCAGACATAGATGTCCAGCCAGCCGTCCCCGTTGACGTCGGCCATGGCCACCCCGGTGGACCAGGCCTTGGTGCCGCCTACCCCGGCGGATTCGGTAATGTCTTCGAATACAAAGTTTCCTTTGTTGAGATAAAGTTTATTAGGAGCCATATTGGCAGTGAAATAGAGGTCAGGCAGGCTGTCGCGGTTGATGTCCCCGATGGCTACTCCACCCCCATTGTAAAAATTCCGGTAGCGGTAAATATTAAACTCGCGGTCGTAATGCAGCGGGTTGGAAAACTCAACCTGGGTATGGGAAGCCGGCATCAGGGTGAAGAGGGGAGGGACGACACCCGGCTTATCCTTTTGTACGCAAGACCAGCAACATCCGGCAAGCAGGATCAGAACATGGATTTTTGAAGATTTATTCATTTCCGGCCCCGTTTACAGTTTGAGGAGTTTTGGACATGTCCGTGATGATCATACGAACCTCACGGGGTTCCCTTTTAAAAAACCGGATTCTGCGGTTGCCGTCCACTTTCACCCACAAATTACCTTTTTGTTTGTTTTTGATCTCTATAAATCCCGGTCCGTACCAGCGCTCCAGCAACTGTTTCACATCCACCAGCAGACTGTCCGTGGAATAGGCTTTGATCCAGGGTGCCCAGTCTTTATAAGTGAAGAGGGCGGGCATTTCCACAATGGAATCGTTGCTGAAGGTGGGGTAAAAATCCAGGTAAGCGGGGGCTTTGAGGCCTTCGTTCAGAAAATACCGCGCGCTCAGGTTGTTTGAGCCCTGGGTCATTTCGCCTTTTTTGTTGTAATTCCAGCAAATCTCAAAAAACGTCTTCCGGTCCATGCCTAAGGTCAGTCCAAGGAACAAACTGTCGTGCCTTTCCCCGCTCGCCAGCTCCCGTTCGAGCATACGCTCATACCGGGACTTGCAGGAGACAGCCAGAACCAGGCAGGCCAGGAGGAAGAAGTGAATGCGGGTCACGATGTACAAAGCCTCAAAGATAGAATTATAGAAATTAAGAATTAAAGGAATGAAGGGGGACTACTTGTCCTCCATCTGTCTTTTTAAGACCACCGGAATACCATTATTCACCGCAAGTACAAAATGCCTGGACTGGCCGATATCCAGGGCCTGGATATTGCGGACCTCCTGGTGGAGTGCATGGCCGGAAGCATTGTAAATAAAATCATGGTTTTTGTTTTGAAGGAAGATCGAAAGGCCCTGGGCCCTGTGGATCCCGGTTTCCGGTTTTGCACTGCCGTAATTGCCGCCCAGCAGGAGGTCCATAAGCCCGTCCCGGTCCAGGTCTTCGATAAGCACTGAAAATACCGGGGATAGCTGGGCTTCGGGGGGGAGGGATTTGAATTCAAACCGGTCACCCTGGTTTATGAACAAACCACTGCGGCTGGTATGGCATTGCAGGTGGATCGCGCCGCTGAGTTGTTGGGGGGTGAATACATCGGTGATCTTTTGATTCTTGTAGCTTTCGAAACGAAGGTATTTTTTCTTCAGGGAAGGGATCTGCATCACGAGGTCCTGGCGCAGGGTCAGGGGGTAATCGTCGCCGTTGAAAACGGTGAGGATCTGTTCTGCGGATCCGTTTTGGTCAAAATCGTTGATGTAGAGACGGGCCGGGTGCTTATCCGTGGATTTGATCCTGGAATTCAGGCCCCAGTTACCCGCCACCAGGTCCTGATCGCCATCCCCGTCGAGGTCCCCGGCCCGGATGGATTGCCATAGGCCGGTACTTTGGTCCAGTGCATAAGCAGCAGTGGCATCCGTGAACTGATTGTTTTCATTTTTCAGGAGGGTGACCGGCATCCATTCTCCGATTATGGCCAGGTCGTGGTCCCCATCGCCATCGAAGTCAGCCCAGGCCGCATCGGTGATCATCCCTAATTTCTGAAGCGCGGGGACTTCCCTGGGATTGAACTGACCCTTGCCGTCGTTTTCAAGGAGGTAACCGTTGCAGGGCACGCCATAGTTGAAGGGGACCATGCGGATGCCGACAAAAAGATCCAGGTCCCCGTCCCGGTCAAAATCGCAGGGCCGGACACAACTGCTGCTTTCAAAATTAAAAGTCGGAAGGATCTGGTTTGATTTTTTGAAATGGCCCCGGCCGTCGTTAAAATAAAGGCGGTCCGCCAGGAGTGAGGACCCGGCCGGCACTTCATTGCCCCCGGAACACACATAGAGATCCAAATCCCCATCCCCATCCGCGTCGAAGAAGGTCGCGTCGGTATCTTCCGATCCCTTGTCCTGGGCCAACGGTCCGGACTTCAATGATTTAAAGTACCCGCTTTTTTGCTGGAGGAACAAGGCCGGCTCCGCGTCCATCGCGTTTCCGATAAAAAGATCTTCCAAACGGTCTCCGTTGACATCTCCGGTCGCCAGGGCCGGCCCCTCCCTGGATATCATGTGGAAGAGCAGGCGGTCCCTTTCGAAATCATTAAAGGCATTTTCCTGATGAATAAAATCAAGGCCTCCGGGATAAACCCTTTCCCATAAAACAGTTTTTTCTGACTGCAAGGGGATGCTATCGAACGGGAGACCGGGGGATGGCCTGAGCTTTATGGACTGATCTGCCGGGGTATGGCCGAGGGACATCGTCCGGCCATCCGGCCAGATGATCCGGATGGAATCGACCGCTTCCGCGGAACCCAGGCCAAACAGGGGCCTTGGATCCACACAGGACATAAATCCGCGCATGGGATGCACCTCCTGGAACCATTTCCGGTCCCCGGAGTATAAGGTGATCTGGGTGCCGATGGCCAGGGTATTGGCGCCGCTCCCTTCCGGTTCAAAACGGAGGTAATGCCGGTTGGGGTTTTTATCTGATGTGTTTTCATAGATAAAGCAGGGCATGTTGACATTATTGACCACCAGGTCGGGGTCGCCGTCATTATCCAGGTCCCCGTAAGAGGAACCGTTGGAAAAAGAAGCTTCGCCCAGGCCCCATTCCGCGGCCAGGTTGGTGAAGGTCAGGTCGCCCTGGTTGCGGAAGACACAATTGGGTATTTTTTCGGAAGGAATGGCATCGATCAGCTTTTTGATGACCTGGTTTTCTTTATTCATCAGGCCCAGGATGGTCTCGGGATCATTGTACAGGTTGAGGTAGTCCTGGTCGGTCAGGTCTTTATAGATCCCGTTGGCGACGAAAATATCCTTATGTCCGTCCAGATCCAGGTCGGTGATCAGGGCGCCCCAGCTCCAGTCGGTGGCATAGACGCCGGCATACCGGCTGATTTCACTGAATTGAAGACCTCCCCGGTTCCATTGCAGGGCATTCCGAATAAACTGGTGATGATAGCCGTTTTGCACATTGCGCTGGTATTTTTCCCAGTTTTCAAAAGTGGTTTTTGTTTTATAGCGCGCATCGGTTTCGGGCAACATGTCCGTGACGAAGACCTCCGGCAGTCCGTCGTTGTCGATATCCGCCATATCCGCCCCCATGCTGTTGAGACTGATTTCGGACATGGCCGAGTCCAGGCATTCTTTGAAGGTGCCGTCCCTCTGGTTGAGATAGAGGTAGTCCTTTTCAAAAAAATCATTGCTCACATAGAGGTCCGGCCAACTGTCCCGGTTGAGGTCGCCGACGCTGACTCCCAGGCCAAAACCGATGGCGCTGGTATAGATGCCCGCCTGGCTGCTGACCTCGGTAAAATGCCCGCCCTCATTCCGCATCAGTTTATTACCTCCAAGGGTATCGGGGATCAAGCGTTGGTCCTTACGAAGGTCATAGACGCCCACCGTGCGGATCGAATTATTCAGCAGGTAGACATCCAGGTCGCCATCCCGGTCGTAATCAAAAAAGGCGGCATGGCTGGAAAGGCCGGCGGTATTGAGCCCATATTGGGCGGATTCCTCCCGGAAGGTCAGGTCGCCCTGGTTGATAAAAAGTTCGTTGTGTCGGCGATCGCCTCCGGGTTTTCCGGATTTGCAGACATAGATGTCCTGCCAGCCGTCGCCGTTGACGTCCACGATGGCCACCCCGCTGGACCAGACCCCGGGGCAAGCCACTCCGGCTTTGGCGGTGATGTCCTCGAAGGCGAGATTTCCCTTGTTGAGGTAAAGTTTATTATCCACCTGGTTGCCGCAGAAATAGATATCCAGGAGGCCGTCGTTGTTGATATCACCCAGGCCGACGCCGCCGCCGTTGTAAAAATTCCGGTAGGTATAGGGATTAAATTCTTCAGTATAGGTCAGGTTGTTGGCGAAGTTGATGCCCGTGCGCAGGGAGGATAGGAGGCGGAACAGGGGCGTGGCCGGCTCATCCACCGTGGTGTTGTTGGGCTTGCAGGCGCAAAATAAAATGGAAATAAGGAGCAGGTACCTGGGCATCGGGGTCTTGGTTTCGGATGCAAGTTAATATAGGCAGGGCATAGGGCTATGCTAAAAAAAACAAGGGCCTTTGTGGATTTAACGGGGCATCGGCGGGTGGCCATTGATGTCAAGTTTCCCGGGAGGCTGCCGGGCAAATGAGGTCAGTTTATATGCATGGCAGGCACCGATTCTTCGGAACCACCCAGGAATGAATTGCTAGCCTATTTTAATATCCAATCGTGTGAAAAATGGTGCTTGAACCCAACGCATAGATTTTCGGCTTGTAACAACGAGTCTATCGCATGTTTTGGGTTTATTTTTCATATGCTCATACTACCGCTTGTAATCATTTGTATTTGCTGGTAGCCTTTCGTATAAATTGGTCGATGAAAAGCTTGGCATCCCCGGACTTTCGGCCTGATTAAGAATAACTTTATTTTTGATCAGGCCACTTTGGGTTTAATTGAAAATATCTTGTCGCCCGGTCTATTTGGTTTCAAACACCAGGTAATCGTTAAAAAAAGGCAGTACTTCATTCAAGATCCGGCCATCCGCAGTCCATATCTTATTGACATGATTGCCGATGTATTCTTCGGCAAAATGTTCGATGCCGAGGTTCTCCAAACGCTGACTCAGCATGCCGCATTGGACGGGGAACCTGGATGAATCATTCCTGCCCCAATCCAATTTAATCGCCTTCAGCTTTCTTAGATTGCCGGCATACCGGTCAACCATATAAACCGGCATGTTTTGGTGCCATTTTTCCAGTACGGTCTGGTCCACCAACAGGCTGTCGCCCTGGTAAGTAAAAGGGACATCGCAATAAAAGGGCGCCTTATCCGGGTTTGGGGACCAGGCTCGTGCAACCGCTACAAGCACCCTGGGATAATAGGAACGTTTCAGTTCCTCATGGGTCTTTATCCGGGCCAGTTCTTTGAAAGACTCGCTGTTGGGGCCAAATTCCTTGACCAGGGCCAGCAAGCCCGGGCTCAGAGCATAAGTACTGCAGAATACTTCAGGATGAAGCATCGCTAATTTGAGCGCCCCGTATCCACCCATCGAATGGCCGGCAATGCCGCGGCCGTCCCGGTTGGCAATGGTTTTGAAATTCAGATCCACGTATTCCACCAGTTCTTTCGCCGTGAAGTCGGCCCAGTTGCCCGTGAGGCTTGAATTGGTATAGAAACTGCCTTCATAAAGAGTATATTGACTGGCCTGGACCAAAATGAAGGGCTGGATTTTTTTGCGATGAATGGCGAGGTCCAGGATCATTTTCATCCCAGGGTAAATACTATCCGTTCCCATGAAACCATGGAGATAATAGATTACCGGAAATCGTTTGCCGGCTTGTTCATAATCCGGTGGAAGGTACACGGAGACTTTCCGGTTTGGATTTTCTCCTCCCGGGTTTTGCAAGGCCTTGGACAACAATACAAAACTGACCACTTTGCCGGCGGGCATCTGGGCCGATGAGGCCGGGCCTGTTAAAAGTGCAAGGAGGAATACTAAATATTTCATGGAATCCCGCATGGTTATAGAAGGGATAAAATAATTTATTTCTTAATCCTTTCCAAAACCCGGAGCTCTGCTTTAAACATACCAGGCTTCAAAACCGGTTTTTCCCCCAGCTCCATGATGTTTTGCGAAGCGGCTTCATAGTTTTTCCATTCCGGCAGGCCGGCGCCGTTAGGATTGCCCGTCTTTACAAAATTCGACCAATAGGCGGACATGTATTTCTCCACGCCATAGTCGGAATCTTTCCATGGACGGTTCCATTTGGACAGGGTATGCAGGGCAAAAGGCACTTCTGAAGTATGAAAGGCTCCATAGTTTGGAAAACCCGGTTTATCCGTGGGCACATGGCTGAATTGGTAGAGATAGCTGTTACTGTCATTGTTCAGAGCCCACTGGTGATCCGCGTATCCGGCGAAATTCAAATTGCCCAATTTTAGCTGCGACTGCCTCGCCTCTTCATCCGTGGCGGATGGGAAGGCATTTAGAAATTCATCTTTGTGGCTGGGATAGGTAGAAGAAACCCAGGTCTTAAATTGTTCCGCCGTTTTGACCGGGCCGGACAAAGCCGCATCTCCGGTGACCCATCCTGCCATCAGCGAAACGTCCTGATGTTTTTTGTTGAGGAAGATGGAGCCCAGGTCTTCGGGAATTACGTATCCGTCGATAACCGGCGCGAATGTTCCAAAAGGCAAAGTGTTGGCTAGTTTCAGCAAACTGTCAGCAGAAAGATTTCTCAGCGCAACCACACTTTCTGCCTGGATTTTATAAGCTAATTCAAGGCCTGATTTTTCAGCATCTATTAAATTTTTGGAAAAACGGCCCATGGAAGCGCCACTGTGGGCAATGGCCCCGCGAAACAGACCTTTAGACAAGGGCGAGGCCACCAGGGCCTGTACACTAAAGGAGCCGGCGGATTGACCGGCGATGGTGACCCGGTCCGGATCACCGCCAAACTCCGTGATATTGTCTTTAATCCAACGCAGAGCGGCCAATTGGTCCAACAGCGCATAATTCCCCGAGGCATTTTTACCGGATTCTTTGGTAAGGTCCGGGTGCGAGAAGAAACCGAAAACGCCCACGCGATAATTGATGCTCACAAAGACGATCCCTTGCCGGGCCAGGGCCTCCCCATCGTAGATGGCGCAGGCGCTGGAGCCGGAGACGAATCCACCGCCGTAGATCCACATCACTACGGGAAGTTTTTCTTTCGCAGATTTGGCAGGGGTCCATACGTTCAGATAGAGACAATCCTCACTCAACGGCTCCGGCGGGGCAATGAATTCCTCCGTCCACATGGCAAAGGGTGCGGGCTTGTTCTGATAGGGGCTTGCAGGGAATTTATCGCAGACCTTGGTGCCCGTCCAGGGTTTGACCTGTTGGGGCTCTTTCCAACGCAGTTCACCGACCGGCGGTGCTGCATAAGGGATCCCTTTAAAACCGGATATGCTTTTGTCTTCATTCAATACCCCGGACAACTTGCCGCTTTTGGTGGTGACCAGGGTCAGGGCGGTCTCGTTTTGCCTGGCGCCGGCAAAGAGGGTAAAAACGATGGGGTAAAGGAGGAATATTTTCATTCGATTTTATTGACCGTTCAATGCAATGTTATAATGGTTTTATTCGGATTTACAAAGGTTGCATTTTTATGGTACTCTTTGGTGAGATGGTCATTGACTAAACGAAACCATTCATTCCACAAAAAACATATTCAATTCCCCTTTGCCTTTGGCGTTGATCTGGCCCCTGGGCACACATTTGTATTTCTCCCTGACCAGTGCATAAGTGGTTTCCGAGATGTTGATCTTTCCGACTTCCCCGCTGGACTCCATCCGGCTGGCCGTATTGACGGTATCGCCCAGGAGGTCATAGGCAAATTTCTTTTTACCCAAGACCCCGGCCACTACCGGGCCGGAATGAATACCTGCCCGCATTTTCCATTGGATACTGCTTTTTTTGTTTCGCGCCTCCAGGTACCTGAACATCTGTTTTGCCGCTTCAATGCAGAGTATGGCGTGGTCCCTGTTTTTTTCCGGCAGTCCGCAGGCCGCGAAATAGGCGTCCCCGATGGTCTTGATCTTCTCGATTTTGAAGACTTCCAGGATTTCGTCAAAGTGACCAAAAATATCATTGAGTTCCTTCACCAGTTTAATCGGCGTGATCGACGAAGCCAGGGAAGTAAAATCCTTAAAATCGGTGAACAGGATGGAAACCTGGTCATACTTTTTTGCAGCGGCTTTGCCTTTGTTTTTTAATTCATCCGCGACCTGCCTGGGTAATATGTTGAGCAATAAGGTATCGGCTTTTTTCTTCTCGTCCAGAATAGTCGCTTCGGCCCTTTTCTTTTCTGTGATATCCCGGATGATGCCGCTGTAATATCTTTTTCCGCCGTGGTCCCAGCTTCCAAGCGTAAGTTCAATGGGAAACTCTTCTCCCCCTTTCCTTAGGGCTTTGAGTTCAAGCACACTTCCGAGGACACGGGGCTTCTCCCTTTGATTCATTCGTTCCATGCCTTCCTCATGCCGGTGATGCAAGGATCCGGGAATGATCAGGGTCAGGGGCTTGCCCAGGGCTTCCTCCGAAGTATAACGAAAAATGATTTCAGCCCCCTTGTTCCAGAAAAGGATCCGTTTGCTTTCATCCGAGGTGATGATGGCGTCGTTTTCGGAACTGCAGATCACCTGGAACCTTTTGATTTGTTCCTCGATCAGGATTTCGATATGCTGCTTTTCTGAAACGGTTGGCTCGGCTTCACCGGAGTCCTCGATCGGCGTATTTGAAACCTTCTGGGCCATGGATGGGGTATTTTGATTTTTTGAGATTGGAATTGGAGCCGGGTTTGGCTAATCGTTTGGTTTTCACTCCATATGGTCAACTAAAGGTAATGCATCGCCCTGATTTGAATGAGCGGCTTTCCCAAAGGATAAGGATCATATAGTCGCCGCTACCAGTTTTTTGTAGCCCGGGTCCAGGCGCAGGTCATTGTAGATGTCAACCGTCATGCGGTGCGGTTTAGCCTTCGTTGCTCACCAAAATTATCGATGTTTTGTCCCGGGTCCTATTTCCTCACCGCCTTCAGCTCTTCAAAAAAGATATCATCGTTTGGGACGTCAAATTCCAGGCCGGTGACCTTCAGGTTGTTGTCCAGGACGAAACGAACGGTTCCCAATTGAAACCAGGCCTGGGGCTTATCCCATACCAGTTCGTAGACATCATAGTGCCAGTGACGGAGGGTCGCAGAGAAATCGGGTGTGTGTTCAAAGTCTATTTTTAACTGTCCGGCATGATGGGTCACCTTGATGTTGCCATAGATATTGGCATAATAGGTGCCGGCATACCGGTCTGCGGGCAGGGTGGACTGAGTACCCATGACCCTCGCTTTTTTACGGTCTTCGATGCGCGTATCCGATTTTTTGTTGCGGGCCAGGTTTTCAAGTTGTTCTTTGGACCAGTCCCGGGAGTCTTTGCCCAGGAAGGCATCAAAGGTATAGTTGGGCAGGGCTCCGATGGGGGCTTGCAGGCCATTGGTCAGCATGATGAAACCGAGGTTTTCATCGGGCAGCATTTGGATGGTGGAGATCATCCCGTCATAGCCCCCCGTATGTCCTATCCGCATTTTGCCCTGGTAGTCGGAGATGCCCCAGCCGAGTGCATAACCGCGGAAATGGGTCAGGGCATTTTTTTCGGTATGGTCTACCGGAAAATTGTTGTGGGGCGTCCAAAGGGTGTTCCGGGAAGTTTTGGTCAGCAGGGTATCCTTGCCCCGGATGCCGTGGTTCATATTCAGGATCAGCCACTGGGCAAGGTCCTGCACAGAAGAAATCAATCCTCCGGTTGCGGCCACCGTTTCCCAGTCCACCCAGGGTATGGGCTTGTTTTTGCCATCCAGGAATTCATGGGGTGTGGCTACATTGCTCAGGCCGGGCAGGAAGCGGGTCGCATAGACGGTCCTCGACATACCGAGGGGTTTCAGGATTTTTTCGGTGATGTATTCCCCCCAGGTTTTCCCGGTGACGGTTTTAATGATTTCTCCTGCCGTGACATACATGACATTGCTGTACCCGTACCCTGACCTGAAATCATAGGCTTTGGGGAGGTATTTAAGCCGGCGGATGATCTCTTCGGCCGTCAGATCGGAGCGGTACCAGATCACATCCCCGCTGAAAGTGCCGAGTCCGACCCGGTGGCAAAGCAGGTCGCGGACGGTGGTTTCATCGCTTACATAGCGGTCGTACAATTCAAAATAGGGGAGGTATTTTTTTACTTTATCATCCCAGGCGATTTTTCCTTCCTGGACCAGCATGGCTATGGCTGCTGAAGTGAAGGCCTTGGAATTGGAGGCAATGGCGTACAGCGTATTTTCATCGGGTGTTTGATTTTTCCCTGCCTCCATGGTCCCGTAGCCTTTGGCAAAAACCAGTTTGCCGTCCTTCACAATACCGATGCTCATGCCGGGGACATTCCAGTCCTGGAGGGCTTTTTGGTAGTAAGCGTCCAGTTTGTTCAGATCAGGCTGAGCCCACAGGGTTTTGCAGCAGATAAGGAGGAGGGCGATCAAGGCAAGTGATTTTCCCACCAGGTTTTCGTGGAATTTTTTCATAAGGGAGTGATTATTATCTGGTGTAAGATATTCTGTTTCGCGGGTTTCCCGCGAATGGATCTGCGTGGGTTGCTAAGCGGGTTTCCCGCTAAGATTTCCCACAAAGACACAGCGAAGCGAAGGACACAAAGGAATAGGAAATCCCATCTCATTTTTCTTTGTGGGCTTCGTGTCTTGGTCCCGCTAAGATTTCCCACAAAGACGCAAAGAGCACAAAGGAATAAAGTCATCTTATCGCATTTTTCTTTGTGGGCTTCGTGGCTTGGTGGGAGCCAATGGGCCGATGTGCGGCTTTCCCGCGATGATTTCCCACAACGACGCAGCGAAGCGAAGAGCACAAAGGAATAAGTCATCTTATCCCATTTTTCTTTGTGGGCTT
>Ga0116143_10000441_pt1 | contig 56997 bp, 60 predicted proteins | sample AD_UKC034_MetaG_FD_89745 | JGI IMG/M metagenome (GOLD analysis project Ga0116143, IMG submission 89745) | Active sludge microbial communities of municipal wastewater-treating anaerobic digesters from USA - AD_UKC034_MetaG | ecosystem: Engineered > Bioreactor > Anaerobic > Digestate | place: USA... | reverse complement strand
CGCTTAATCACGGCGTTTATGACGCTGTTGCTGGTCGCTGGATTCTGACTGAGGCTCAGTTGAACGGACTGCAGGTTATGACTCCCGACAACTATGAAGGGCAGTTCAATCTGTTGGTGACGGCTGTTTCTCAGGAAGTCAATCTCTCCGGTGAAGAATGCACCACCGGTAACAACATCGCCTATAATGCCGATGTTCTGACGGTTACTGTTTATGATGGTCAGTGCACTTGCGAATGCCCTACCAACTCGGTCATCAATGTCACGATCACGAACACCAATACGGTCAGTTCGTCGAGCGAGGTGATTGTGAACGGTGAGAGCAGCGTTACGTCGAGCTTTACGTCTTCGTCGAGCACCACGACTTATTCGTCTTCGACGGATAACAGCTCGTCCGGCACCAGCCATTTCGAGCCGATCGTGATTAACGACTTTAATGCTCATGAAGGCGATATTCTGGATCTTAGCTCTTTGGTTGAGGTCCAGGATGGCGTCACGGCCGCGATCCATGAGTTTGTCTTTGCCCGCACCGAAAATGGCAACACCATTATCAGTGTGGATTCTGATGGAACCGGATCGGCGCACAGCGTTCAGGATGTTGTTGTCCTTCAAGGGGTTACGGGTATTCAGGTTGAAGACATTGTTCGTATCACCACGCAGGATCAGAGCCAGAGCGGTCTTGGGACGGCATAATTAACGTAATAATACATGGCCGTGGCGGAAATCTTCGCCCCGGCAGTTCACAGTCTTGCATTTCAAGACAAAAACGATCATAACTGTTTCTGGAATTTCAATCCTTTAGGATGGCCCACAGGTCGAGGAGAAAAAGATGGTTATCTCACACAGCAAATTTCTCACTGTATGCGCTTCTGCATTGATGGTGTTTTCAGTGGGCGTCGTACATGCGCAGGATACCGCACAATCTATGGAAAGTGAAATGAAGGTGTCCCCGGACACTCTTCCCGTGCCGAACGATTCTTCTGCCGGTGCGCCAATTTATGAATCTGGCGTTGTTCCGGAAACAGCTCCCGCACCGGCTCCGGTGTTGGCTGCAACCAGCCCCGAAACTCCTGCTGTTTCTGCTGCGACCCAGATCGGGTCTTATAATCCGCGCTCTACCGGTACAGACCGGATCGTTACGCTGCGCGATGCCGTGGCTGTCGGCGTTTTGACCAATCCGGAAACAGAAACGGTTGAAAATAACCGCCGCGCCACCGATGAAGAGCTGGAACAAGCCAAAGCCTTGTATCTGCCGTCGGTCGATATGCGTGCCGATACGGGCTATCAGAGCATTTATAGTGATCCTGACGGGGCTGTTTCCGGCCATTCCGATTTGTGGCGTTCACAAGCTTCTCTGACTTTGACCCAGTTGTTGTTCGACGGGTTTGAAACCCATTACGAGAACGAGCGCCAACGTCACCGCGTTCGTTCCGCGTCGCACCGCGTTCGTGAAACGGCTGAATTTGTCGGTCTGGATATTGTCGAGGCCTATCTGGATGTGTTGCGTCAACGTGAATTGCTGGCGATTGCTCAGGAAAACCTCAATCAGCACCGTTCCATTATGTCCCAGATCGATGACAGCACCGGCGCCGGTCGTTCGACGCAAGCTGATGTCGAGCAAACCAAAGCCCGTATTCAGGCTGCTGTGGCTCAGGAAGCTGCCGTTCGCCAATCCTTGCGCAATGCTGAGGCTTCTTACCTCCGCCGTGTAGGGGATATGCCGCAGACCAATCTGCAGCGTCCCGTTTCTCCTAATAATCTGCTTGAATCCAGTGTCGATGATGAAGTCAAACAGGTTTTGACACACAGCCCGACGCTCGATATCAAAGAAGCCGATGTGAATGTGGCTGAGTCCGAAATGGAACAATCGAAAGCCACGCTTTATCCTCAACTTGACTTTCAGGCCGGTGCTTCTGTCGGTGAAAATCTCGACGGGGTTGAAGGCCGTACACAGGAAGCCTCCGCTTTGGTGATTGCCAACTGGAATCTTTACCGCGGTGGTGGCGATGAAGCCCGTATCCGTGAACATGTATACCGTCATGCACAGGCGAAGAGCGACCGCAACGCTTCTGCCCGCACGGTCGAACGCGATGTGCGCCAGACTTGGGCCAACATGCTGGCTGCACGCGAGCGTGCCGAAGCTTTCCGCGGGCAGGCCGATGCCAATGCGATGGTTGTTCAGGCATACAAGGATCAGTTCAATCTGGATCGCCGGACGTTGCTTGACGTTCTCGACTCCCAGAATGAATGGTTTGTTTCCCGCAGCAATGCGATCAACAACGATTATCTCGAAATGTTCGCGGTCTATCGTTTGTTGGCTCTGCGCGGGGTGTTGCTGCCGTCTATGGGGGTTGCCTATCCCAAGGAAGTTAATCCATCCGACAAGAGCCGCCGCGGCTAATACAGACCCGTTGTCGGATCTTTTGTCCCTTGCTCTTGATCCTGCCCTCTCCGTTCTGGAGGGGGCTTTACCCGGGTATGAAGAATGACTGATCCGCAAACGCCATCTCCCTTTTCGCAAGACCCCGCTGCTCCGGCTGAAAAAATCCAGCCTCCCGAACCTGCAGATCGCTGGCCAATTGAAGCTGATCGGATGTCTATTCATTACCCGTTGATCGAATGTTTGCGCATTCTGGCCGGTCATTATGGTCGACGGACCAGCGAGAATGCCTTGACCGCCGGTTTACCCATTCCGCCGAGCGGGATTACGCCCGCGCTTTTCGAACGGGCGGCGCTTCGTGCCGATATGAATGCGCGAATTCTGGAACGTTCGCTTGAAGCTTTGGCCATTGCACCAAACCTGCCGTGCATTCTGGTTTTGGAACATAATCAGGCTTGTGTATTGTGGGAGGTGCGTTTCCCCAAAAAACATCCGCCGAGAAAGAACAAAGGGCAGGTTGCGGAAATCCATCCCGAAACGCAACTGGTGTTGCAGTTCCCCGAAAGTCCCGATGAACGTAAAGTTTTAAGGGTTTCCGAGCTGGCCAAAATTTATACCGGCTATTGTTTTTTTGTACGGCCTGTGGCGCGGGTCGATGATCGTGCGGGTCCGGCGGAGATTGATACAGCACGCGATTGGTTTTGGGGATCGCTCAAGGAAAACTGGGCGATTTACCGCGAGGTCATTCTCGGCACGGTTATGATTAACTGTTTTGCGCTGGTCAGTACGCTTTACATCATGAATGTCTATGACCGCGTTATTCCAAACAGCGCGTATGAAACGCTGTGGGTTTTGTCATTGGGTGCGCTGATCGTTTATGTTTTCGATTTCATCATGAAGAATATGCGTTCCTATTTCCTTGATATCGCGGGACGCAAGGCGGATGTTAAAATTTCGGCAAAGCTTTTCGAACAGTTGCTCGGCATGACTTTGACGGCGCGTCCTGCGAGCGCGGGGGTTTTGGCAGCCAATATGCGCGAGTTCGAGACGATCCGCGATTTCTTTACATCGGCGACTATGGCCGCTCTTATTGATCTTCCGTTTGCATTGTTCTTTATCCTTATTATTGCGGTGATTGCGGGGCCGCTTGCAATTATTCCGCTTGTGGCTATTCCGATTGTGATCGGGTGCGGATGGATTTTGCAAAAGCCGATGCAAAAAATCATTCGTCAGTCGATGCATGAAAGTGCGCTGAAAAATGCTTTGTTATTCGAGACGATCACGGGGTTAGAGACCATCAAGACGCAAGCTGCCGAAGGGCATATCCAGCGTCGTTGGGAGGAGCTTAGCGACAAGGGATCGCGTACCTCGGTCAAATCAAAACGCGTGGCGGCGTTTGCGCTCAATTTCTCGCTCTTTATCCAGCAATTCACAACCGTGGGGATGGTGGTCGCGGGTGTCTATATGATCTCGGAAGCGATGCTGACTCAAGGGGCTTTGGTTGGTGCGGTGCTTCTGGTGGGGCGCGCTTTGGGGCCGCTCTCGCAAGTGGCCGGTTTGATGACGCGGTTCAATCAAAGCTATGAAGCGTTGCATCAGCTTGAGGATTTGATGCGCCGTCCGGTCGAACGTCCGGCGGGAAAACATTTTATTTCGATGCCGCGGATCGAAGGCAAAATCGAATTCCGCGATGTGGAATTCAAATATCCGGGGCAGACCTATCCGGCCTTGCAGGGGTTGAATCTATCGATTGAACCCGGAGAGCATATCGGAATTATTGGCGCTGTCGGGTCGGGTAAAACCACGCTCGCGCGGCTTTTGGTCAATTTGTATCAGCCAAGCAACGGGGCGGTCCTTCTTGACGGGACGGATGTGCGTCAGGTCGATCCTGGTGATTTGCGCCGTTCGATCGGGGCCGTTCAGCAAAGCCCCAATCTGTTTTACGGGTCGGTTAGAGAGAATATCACGATGGGTCATGAAATGGCGCCGGACCGTGCAGTGGTGCGTGCGGCGGAGCTGGCCGGTGTCATGGAATTTTTGCGAGATTCAGAAAAAGGTCTTGATACGCCTGTTGGGGAACGCGGCGAGGCGCTTTCCGGCGGGCAGCGTCAGGCAGTGGCGATTGCCCGATCCTTGCTTTATGATCCTCCAATTTTATTGCTCGACGAACCGACGGCGTCGATGGATCCGACATCCGAGAATAAACTCAAAGAGCGTCTCAAGGTGATGTCGCAGGGCAAAACAACCATTCTGATTACACATAAGGGCGCGATGCTCGAACTGGTGGATAAATTGTTGTTGCTGGATCGCGGGCGAGTTATAGCTTTCGGAGCACGAGATGAAATTATCCGCCGTTTGCAGGCGCGGGAATTTGGCGGTGGTCGTCCTGCCGAGACGAGAAGTGGAGAGTAGAAATGTCCAAAGAGCTTCCCGAAGATCGCAAAAAATTATTGAAGGGGTCGATGGACCGTGCTGCAGCCCATGCCGACAAATATTTTATGACGGATGACGAGTTGCCGCTTCACAAGCATGTGATTTTGGTGACGACATTTTTCTTTTTTGTCGTGTTTGTATTGTGGGCCAGTTTCGCCGATGTCAACGAGACGGCGCGCGGCGAGGGGCAGGTCATTCCGGCTGGTGAAGTGCAGGTGATCCAGAACCTTGAGGGCGGGATTGTCGAAGAATTTTTGCACAAGGAAGGCGAGACGGTCAAGAAAGACGAAGTTATTATGCGCCTTAAGGATGTCGGGGCGATGTCCGATCTCGGGTCAAATCAGGCGCGTTACTTGGGTTTGTTGGCGGCGGTCACGCGGTTGCAGGCTGAAGTTGATGGAAAGGATACGGTCGAGTTTCCCGAGAATGTTCAAAAATCCGCCCCGCAGAGTGTTCTGGAAGAGCTGAATGCGTTCAAGGCCAATAGGGCCAAGTTGCAAGGCCAGCTTGATGTTCTTGATCAGCAACTTTCGCAGCGCAGACAGGAGATCAGCGAGTTGACGACGAAATCCCGTGATTTAAGCTCGGTTATTGCTTTGTCGCGGCAGGAAAAAAGTATGATCGAGCCGTTGGTGGCCAAGGGGTCGGCTCCGAAGATTGAACTGATCCAGTTGGAACGCGGAATTAAGGAAAAGCAAACGGAACTGAATGGTGTTCTGGAGGCTATTCCCCGCGCCAAGGCAGCGATGGCCGAGGCCGAGGCGAGGATCGCCGAGATGAAAAAAAGTGCGATTGCGGATGCACAAACGGATCTTGCGGCCAAAACAATTGAGATGAATACGGTCAAGGAGACGCTTGGCGCTCTGGAAGATAAAAAGGATCGCACGGAAATCCGCTCTCCGGTGAATGGCACAATCAAGGATTATAAAGTCAATACGGTGGGCGGCGTTGTGCGTCCGGGAGACCCGATTGCCGAGATCGTTCCGGTCGATGACAATTTGTTGGTTGAGGTTAAAATCAAACCGTCGGATATTGCGCGCCTTCGTCCCGATATGGAGGCCATGGTCAAAATCACCGCCTATGATTTTACGGTTTATGGCGGACTTAAGGGTAAGGTGGTGGATATATCTCCCGATACCATCAAAAACGACAAGGGGGAGAGTTTTTACCGCATCTTGGTGCGGACCGAGAAAAATGCGCTGTACAGGGACGGCAAGCCCCTGCCGATTATTCCCGGTATGATTGCAACGGTTGATATCGTGACCGGATATAAAACTGTGATGGAATATCTGATGAAGCCGGTTCTCAAAACCGTGCAGAATTCGTTGAACGAGAAATAGGGTTTGTCATGTCTGTTGATATGGGGTCCTCCGGATTTGCGGTGATCGACGTTGGGTCGAATTCCGTGCGGATGGTGATCTATGATATTTCAAAGTCCCCGCCAGAACAGGTTTTCAATGAAAAGGTTTATTGTGCCATGGGGCGCGATCTCGGTACGACGGGTAAGCTCAGTCCTGATGGAGCCGAAGCGTCTTATGATGCGATTCATACCTATCTGACAGTCGCCAAGGAACATAAGGTTGAGTATGTGAGGGCTGTGGGAACTGCGGCGCTTCGGGATGCAACGGATGGTCCGGATTTTGTCCGGAAAGTCGATCAAAAAATGGGTCTTAAAATCGAGGTTCTAACCGGTGAGGAAGAGGCGCGTTATGCCGCTGCCGGTGTTCTAGCTCTTGATCCCGAGGCTAACGGCGTTGTGGCCGATTTCGGTGGTGGGTCGCTGGAGCTGGCTTTGGTTGGTAACGGACGGATTATCGAGACGGTCAGCTTGCCGCTCGGGGCCTTCAGGATTAAGTCAATGGGAGAGAATGCGGAAGAGCAGATCGAAAAATCTCTGTCATTTTATCATGATAAATTCGGAAACCAGAATGCGGTTTATGCGATCGGAGGGTCGTGGCGGGCGTTGGCTAAGGCACATATGATCCGGCACGGGTTAAAACAGGATGCGCAGGGTTACGCCATTCCCGGCAGTTCATTGGTGGCGTTTTGCAAGGTGGTCGAGGTATCTCCTATCGAAACGCTTGAAGAAAAATACCAGTTGGAGGGGCATCGGGCCAGTTTGGCTCCGGTTGCGGCCAAAATGCTCAGGCTCTTGGTTGAAACTTTGAATCCGGCTATATTCGTGACATCTGAAGCAGGGGTTCGTGACGGTCTGGTCTATGAATTTCTTTCTTCTTCATCAAAAGAGGCTTAAACTGGCATTATGAGCGATATTGAAACCCATCAGGACAGCGAGCCTACCGAAGTTTTCGATCTTGACGATCTTCCTTATGACGAGGAAGATGAGGATGGTGATGGTGACGGCAGTTCCGGCAAAGGGGGCGGGGGAAAATCTCCCAAACGTTACCGCGTTATTGTTGAGCCGTTTCTGGAGTTCGCTGACGACCCTACTTTGTCCCCTGAAGAAAATGCCGAACGTAAGCTGAGATTATTAGCGACTGCGCCGATGAGCATTCTGGTTCCCGGGGCATCGTCTTTTGCGTCGGAAAACGATCTGTCGCGCAAAATTTTTATGGTTGATATCGGTCAGGCCAACGGTGAGGCTACGGCCAGCGACATGGCCGATCCGAACTTTGTCGACAAGCGCGATGCGCTCCAGCGCCAGCGCAGGACCCTGTTTGGTTTGCCGCATCCGTCACTGGTTTTAAGTGGCAGCATTGCTCTGGCTAGTGTGATGGCGACGGCTTTTGCCGGATTTGCGGCAAGTGTGGCAGGCAAAAAACCCGGAGAAAAAATATCCAAGAAGGGCAAGGGGGCTGAAAGCAAGAAAGCCAAATTGCTTGATTTTTCCCTCGACAAAGAGTCAGCTTTTTCTGCCAAGGATGATCCTTACAAGAGCTATAAAATTGCGGATGAAATCGGAGCGCATCTTGGTGTTCTGGAACATGCGACCATTGAGACCGTCACCGAGATGGTCGAGGTCAAGCGTACGGCACTGAGTTTTGACAGCCTGTCTTCCTATTTTGATTATTTGGCGGAGATGGCCAAAGCTCCGGTTCTGAAGGTAGATTTGAAGGACGGAAAGGGCGGTGCGGCCGAGCAGAGCGATGCGCCTATCTCACCGTGGCATGAGTATTCGCCGATCAAGTAAATACAGGATGTAAAAAACCCGCCTGATGGCGGGTTTTTCGTTATCATATTTCAGATTATTCTTCAGAAGCTTCGGCTTCGTCTGATTTTTTCTTCGATGTTTTTTTCTTCGGAGCAGCTTCCTCTGCAGGGGCAGCAGATTTGCTGTCTTTCAGAGCGGCACCCAAAATGTCACCGAGCGATGCACCGGATTCGGTTGAACCGAATTCAGCCATGGCTGCTTTGTCCTCATCAATCTCGCGTTGTTTGATCGACAGGGTGAGGTGATGTTTCTTGGAGTCGACGCCGGTGATTTTGGCGTCGACTTTTTCGCCGACTGCGAAGCGGTCAGGACGTTGTTCGGAACGCTCGCGAGAGAGGTCAGCACGTTTGATCGTGCCTTTAACCGTTTCATTGATCGAGACTTCGATGCCTTTGTCGTTGACCTCGGTTACGGTACAGGTAACTACCTGACCTTTGGCGAGACCGGACATGGCACCAGCCATCTTGTCTTCGGTGAGTTGCTTGATGCCCAGAGCTATGCGCTCTTTGTCGGCGTCGATGTCGAGGATCTTGACCTTGACAGAGTCACCTTTTTTGTAGGCTTTCAGAGCATCTTCGGTTGCATCTTCCCACGATACGTCGGAGAGGTGAACCATCCCGTCGATATCGCCAGGCATACCAACAAACAAGCCGAATTCGGTGATGTTGCGGATTTCTCCTTCCATCTCTTGTCCGACTTTGTGAGCGGCTGCGAACGCACCCCACGGATTGTCCTGGGTTTGTTTCATACCCAAGGAAATGCGGCGTTTGTCCATGTCGATGTCGAGAACTTCAACGTCGACCATTTGATCGGCAGATACGATCTTGTTCGGATGAACGTTTTTCTTGGTCCAAGACATTTCGGATACGTGAACGAGGCCTTCGATACCGGGTTCGAGCTCAACAAATGCACCGTAATCGGTGATGTTGGTGATTTTACCAGATGTGCGCAGACCCTTGGTGTATTTGGCACTGACTTCCGCCCATGGGTCGGATTCGAGTTGCTTCATACCCAGAGAAATACGCTGGTTGTCTTCGTTGTAACGAATGATCTGGACTTCGATGGTTTGACCGACCGAGAGAACTTCGGAGGGATGGTTGACACGTTTCCAAGAAATATCGGTGACGTGTAACAGGCCATCCACACCGCCCAAGTCGATGAACGCACCGTAATCGGTGATGTTCTTGACGATACCTTGAACGATCGAGCCTTCGCGGAGTTGACCCATCAATTCTGAACGGGCTTCTTCGCGGCTTTCCTCGAGGATCGCACGACGGGAGACAACGATGTTGCCGCGGGCGCGGTCCATTTTCAGGATCATGAACGGTTGCGGCGTTCCCATCAGCGGAGAAATGTCGCGGACCGGACGGATGTCCACTTGAGAGCCGGGCAAGAAGGCCACAGCACCACCCAGATCAACGGTGAAGCCACCTTTGACGCGGGAGAAGATGACACCGGTGACGCGTTCTTTTGCTTCACAGGCGCGTTCGAGGACGACCCAGACTTCTTCGCGGCGAGCTTTTTCGCGCGAGAGAACAGTGTACCCTTCACGGTCTTCCATCCGTTCGACGAAGACTTCAACGCTGTCGCCAATGCGGATTTCGGGGTCTTGTCCGGGCATACCGAATTCGCGTTTGGCGATCCGGCCTTCGGATTTCAGGCCAACGTCAACGATGACGGTGTCGCTCGTAATCGAGACGATCCGGCCATTTACAACTTGTCCTGAGAATTTTGCCTGAGGTTGGAGAGTTTCATTCAACAGAGCGGCGAAGTCAGGCGACTCCTCACGGTCTTGGATATTAGAGGCTACGTTTGCCATAGTTTAAGTTTCCTTTTCGGAAGTAAAATATGCCAGCAGGGTAGAGGATAAGGGCCGGAAACCAGCGCTTTCGTACCAAACAGGCAGGCGGACTCTTAAGGCAAAATGGCCGTAAGATCAAGAGAAAATAGGGGTTTTGTGGTTAAACCAGTTTTTCGCGAACGATTTGGCAGGCTTTTTCAAAGGCCTGATCCGCATCCATCTCGGTCGTGTCGAGGATAATAGCGTCATCGGCCGGTTTCAGGGGGGCGGCACTACGGTTAGAATCCCTTGCGTCACGGTCCTTCATTTCCTGTAAAACTGTGGCGTAATCCGCTTCGATACCGCGGGCGTTGAGTTCTTTGGTGCGGCGGTCGGCGCGGATTTCTGCCGAGGCGGTCACAAAAAACTTTACATCGGCGGTGGGGCAGACAATTGTACCGATATCTCGACCATCCAAAATGGACCCCGCCCATGGTCTCAGGTGGGGTTTGTGCGGCGGCCTTGTGGCGTAGAGGTGTTGAATATCAAGCAAAACATCCCGAACTTCAGGGAATTTTGAAGATCTGGACGTGGCGTCGGCCACGGTGTCGTTGCGTAAGGCCTCGTCTTCCAGCATTTCCCAGCTTAGATTGTCGCGGACAAAAGTCGCGGCGGCGATGGCAGCTTGCTTGTCATCCGGGCTTCTCCCCTGATCGAGAATATGTTTGGCCACGGCACGGTAAAGCGCGCCCGTATCCATGTGGGACAGGTGGAACTGAAGGGCGAGGCGGCGGGCGATTGTTCCTTTTCCGCTGGCCGATGGACCGTCAATGGCGATGGTAATAAATTGCGACATGCCCTGTTTTAGGAAATAGTCATAGTCAATGCAATCTATACTTACGAAATATTATTGTTTTTCAATGGGTTCTTTATTAAATTCTTATATAAATTTTCATAAATATATTGTATGATGGCTGTGTTCATGAAAAGGGCCGAAAGGGATGGGCATTTATGAGCCGAAGTAAGAGAAGGTCGGGATTCAGGGAAAACGGGGCGGATGTCAGCCGGATCGCCGCACAGGTAGCCTATTCTCCCGATGGATCTTTTTCCCTCCATCCTTTGGATGGTCACGTCAAGGGGATCAGCGATCCTGTTCCTACGGCATCTCTGGCCAAAATGATGACAACCTATCTGGTGTTCGACGCTTTGCGTGACGGGAGATTGAAACCGGAGCAGAGAATTTCTATTCCGAAAGAAGTTTACAAGTTCAAGGATAGCGGTTTTTCTGTTCTTCCTAAGGGTACTAAAGATGTGACGGTTGAAGAAGCGCTGGTCGGTATGACTCTTCAGTCCAACAATTATCTTACATATGCTCTGGCGAAACAGGTGGGTGGGACAGAAGCTAATTTTGTCGAGATGATGAATAATAAAGCGCAGGCCCTCGACCTTGATCGCACCAAATTTTATAGTGCGACGGGACTTCCAGTTATCAAAGGCGGGAAGCGATACGATTCCATGTCAACGCTTGAGGAGTTGAGCCGTCTTCAAGTTCATCTTTACAACGACTTTCCCGAGTACAAAGAAATACTCGGACGGGATGAGGCGTTTGTGAATGGCATGCAATTGGGGATTGGACGGAATAATCCGGTTTTACATGGTTTGGGAGGCGATGTTCACAAGACGGGTACCTTGAAATGCAATGGGTCCAGAGGTAAACGCTATTCGGATATTACCAGTTATGACACCAATCAGGACGGCAAAATTGATCAAGTCACCGGTGTGATGTGTGCGGCGTCTCCTGAAGGACGGAATTCTGTTTTGAAATCTCTGAAAGAGCAACTTGAAATGACCAAGCCTACTGCGTCTTTGCTTCCGGTTTCGGATCGAGATGTTACTCGCCCAGAGTTGCTCCCAAGTCCGTCATCAGCTCTATAAAATTCGGGAAGCTGGTTTTAATCGGGCTGGCATCGTCGATGCTCACAGGTTCCTGTGTGGCCGTTCCCAAGACCAGAAAGCTCATAGCAATGCGGTGATCGAGTGCGGTTTCGATTAAGGCACCACCTTTTGGCGGTTTGCCTGTGCCGTGAATGGTCAGCCAGTCTTCGCCCATTTCCAGTTCAACACCGCAAGCTTTCAATCCGGTGGCCATCATCAACAGGCGGTCGCTTTCCTTGACGCGAAGTTCTGCGAGGCCCGTCATGCGCGTTGTGCCTTCGGCGCAGGATGCGGCGACGGCCAAAATAGGGAATTCGTCAATCATGCTGGGGACGCGGGATTCCGGTACGTCTATTCCCTTGAGCGGAGAGTCGGCCATGATCATCAAGTTGGCAATCGGTTCGCCCGCTTCGGTTTTGCGGTTTTCAAAAATGATACTTGCACCCATTTCAACGAGTGTGTCGTATAGTCCGGTACGGCGCGGGTTGATGCCCACTCGCGGTAAAGTAATTTGAGATCCCTGATTGATCAGGGCGGCGACAACCGCGAAGGCTGCGGAGCTTGGGTCAGCAGGGACATCAACGGCACAGCCTATCATACGCTGGCCTCCGGCGATTGAGATGGCGTCAGAGCTGTCATCGGTTTTTTCTACGGTCACATTCACACCGAAAGCGCGTAGCATATTTTCCGAGTGGTCGCGGGTGGGGTGATCTTCGATGACAGTGGTTGTGCCGTTTGCATTCAGTCCTGCCAACATAATGGCTGATTTGACCTGAGCCGAGGCGACGGGTAATTTATAGGTAATCGCTTTTGCTTGGTTCGTGCCGCGCATGGTGAGCGGCAATTTTCCGCCTGCGCGTCCCAGAAAGGTTGCCCCCATTTGTTCAAGCGGGGTGATGACGCGTCCCATCGGGCGTTTTACCAAAGATTTGTCGCCGGTAAAGCAGGCGGAAATCGGATGCCCAGCAACGATACCCATCAGCAAGCGGGTCGAGGTTCCGGAATTGCCCATATCAAGAATTTGATCCGGTTCGGTGAGGTTGCCCAAACCTTGACCGAAACAGCGCCACAGGCCATCATCGCCTTTGGAAATTTTTGCGCCCATAGCGCGCATCGCCCCGGCAGTGTTGAACACATCTTCGCCTTCAAGAAGGCCCGAGATCATCGTCTCGCCTTCGGCCAGTGCGCCAAACATCAAGGCGCGATGCGACATGGATTTGTCCCCCGGAATGCGGGCCGTACCGTTTAACGGACCGGATTTTCGCGCGGTCAGGGATTTGGTGTAAAGATCGGATGAGTCTTGTGCGAGTTCAAGTTTTGTCATGTCTCCGTTTATAGCGGAGGATGAGGTCAGTTACAATCGCGACCGCGTGCCGTTTCCACGCAAGGAGCTTGTTTTTCCTGTTCTTCCTTTATTTTGGCAATAATTCCGCGTGGATCGATGACCTGTTCGGGAGAGATTCCGCCGTCTTTCTTCAGGAAGGTTGCGAAATAGGTGAAGCGTGCCTTGCATCTTTCGACTTCTTCGTGTGGAGCGTTTTTGATGCAGTTTTCAATGTTTCTGATGTAATTTTTTCCTGCCAAATAACCTGTTGGCCCCAGACTTCCTTTTCTAGGCTGGTCGAAAAGCGTGGTGCGGGCGGCATCTTTGCCGTCGGTACATTCCAGCACGTATTTCGGGGCGGAACTGGTCGAAAATTCGAGCAAGAACGGGATTTTGATTGGGGTTACGAGTTCTTGTGTCGTGCAGCTATCGGCGTCAAACTTTATTGTGGCACAACCGGATAATCCTGCGGCCAGAATAAAGGGAGTTGCTAGGGTTCTAAGTTTGAGCATGACGGGGAGTTTACCCCTATTTAATAATTATGTCAATTAATATATTGTGGGCCGGATTCCGCCAGTTTGAGGAAAGTGTCTTTGGATAAAGGACGCAATATTTTCCTCTTCGGGGAGGATTATCAGAAAATCGGGGTCTTTTGTATTTTGTTCAGTCAGTCTTGTTAGGGCATCAAATGTCTGTGGTGGGAGAGCAATACACCCTCCGGATGATCTCATCTTTTCAGGGTTGTGGCTGTTGAACAGTTTTGTTCTTTCCGCGCCCGCAGAGGGGTGGACGAGATAGACGTCTGATCCGTGTCTGAAATATTCGAAACTATTTTTGTCGGGAATGTGCTGCAGAATAAAAATTCCGGACCGAGTGACGGAAGTATCCTTTGTCACGTCATCGCCCTTCACGCTTCCCGATATTGCGGGGGATGTTAGATAGACCTTCCCATCCCGAATGAATTTCAACGTTCCCGTTTTTTCGTTCATTACGAGAAAGTTTTTTATGTTGCGGGATACCATGGCAGAAATAGCCTGATCTTCGATTGTTTCGATCACAGGTATTTTTTCAACTGCATGGCTTGCTGAAGTGGCAGACAGGAAAAGACCGATAATGGATGCACGGAGCAATTTCATGTCATTTATTTACATAAATATTACGGCATTGTCAATTTATTTCATGAAAAAAACCAGCCCGAGAAAGGCTGGTTTTGATTTGGCAGATATTAGTCTGTTATTTGGGCAGATAGTCTCTATCGCATTTCAGCTTGCCATTCTCGATGTATGCAACTCCAGTACAAGGAACGCGTTCTGAAGAAACACTAGCTGCCGGAGTTGCGGTCGCTGGAGCCGGAGTATCGACAACACGGGGGGCGGCGACATTTACAACGGTGAAAGAAGTTCTCAAGCCTGTGAGGAACGGGTCTTGGTTTTCGGGGGCTTTTTTCACCTCTACGCGTGCTGCATTCATTGCAACTCCCAAACCATCTTGATCTTCCGTTTCCCATTCTTTGAGAACGGTATAACGCTCTAGCCCACCTGAGCTGTACATTGCGCCGCGGCGTCCGTTTCTTTCGTTACGTGCGACACATTCTTTGTATTCTTGGCTGTTTCTGTCCAGTTTTTTGGTTCCGATACCGAATTGGAAAGCACCAGCGCCTACGGCGGAAAGTCCCAAGCTGTAGGTACGGCTATCACCCGCGATCAAGCACTGGTCGATGATCTGAGTTTCGACAATATTTGTGCTGCCAAGCGGGGTTGCCTGTTTGGCTTCTTTGTAATTCGTAACCGGAGCGTAAACGGTGCTGTTTTGAATGGCACCGTTTTCGATGACCGCGCTTGAGTCGGACGTGGCTTTATTTGTGTTGGTGATGTCGGCGTTAAGGCTGGCTTGTCCACCTTCCGAGTAGGAGCCTGAATTGGAATATGATCCAGAAACAGGATTTGCAATCAGGGTTGGGCTGGCTGTTGCGTTTGCAACCGGGTTTGCAATCTGGGTCGGGTTGGCTGTTGCGCTTGCAACCGGAGCTGCGGTCAGGTTGTTCTCGTTGCCGGAGGTAAAGTTAATTGTTTGCGATGGTTGTGTGGGCTGTGTGCAAGGCGTCAAGCTGTATTGATTGCAGGCAAATGCGCCGTTTGCAGCCATCACCAATGCACCTGTGGCAACGGTATTTCTCAAAATATTAGACATCACACGTCCTCCTTAAAATAGGGACCAAAAAGTTGGAATTCGGAATGGGAGGAAAAGTACGCCTTTTTGGTCGTTTATGTCAAGATTATTTTTCAGAATATTTTATTTGCATCTTTTTGCCGGAATATGGTATTCCCTACGATCAGCAAAAAAAGAATGCCGAGGTGTGAGATGGCGACCACTGTTTTGGGCCGAGATCAGCTAGTTCAAGATCGAGATCAGCTAGTTCAAGATTTGGAAATGTCAGGTGGTGAACCTGTCCGCAAGTCCGGTGGCGGGCTTTTAGGACGTATTGCCAAAGTCAGCTCTTTCTTACGCAGCCAAGTTACGGAAGTCATTCGTCATCCAGAAACCATTAAACCCAAGGCGCGTGCTCTGGGAGCCGCGGTCAAGGAACATATCCGCAAAGAAAAATATTGGATGATTGCCAGTGCCGGTGTCGGTATTGCGGCCAGTACGATGGCGTCGGGATTTATCGGTGTGGCCGGAGCTGGGATTCTTGCGACCAGCTTTGCAACCAACATGTTCCGCTATTACAAGGAAAACGCTCAGGCACGCTATACGTATGAGCACACCGCCGGAGATTATGCCGGACAATATCATTCCATGCCTGGACTTTTCTTGCGGAGCGTTGTCAAAGACAATGTCAAGTTTCTCGGGAGCGGAAAATTCTGGGGGCGGCTGCTGACCAGCACGGCTATTTCTTCCGCGACCTTCGGACTGATGCATGGGTTTTCTTTTGGTGTTGATACGCCAAGCGCATTGGCTAACGTAGCGCCTAAACCTGATCTCCATTCCCATTTTGCAGCAGCAGCGCAGGCTGCGCCTGTAGAACAAGCGGCTCCTGTGGCGGCTCCTGCTCCAGCATCCGGTTCTGCTTCCATGGATATTAATGATAAGATTATGGCGAATGTTGATGCCTATAACTCACATGGGAAAGTTTTGACAACAGATGGTTATACTGTTTCTCCAAGTACAGTGAGCCTTACCGAACAAATCAACGATGTCTATCACAATTATTGGGGGCATGGTGGTTTCAAGGCCGATCCCGAAGTGGCTCTCCGTGCAATGAAGGATTTGGCGGAGAATGCCGGAACGGCAAAGGGCCGCGCCATTGCACAGGAATTTGTCGATCAATGGACAGGAAAACACCCGATGAATGTATCTCCGGTTCAGGTTGTTGAGCAACGTATGGCTGAAGCTGCAGCCAAAAAAGCTGCACAGGCGACCGAGTTGGCAGGGAACGTTGCGGTGCAGAAAGCCTCGGCCATGCAGGAGGCATTCCATCAGATGGATATGGAGAATGCTCAAGCTTTACAAGAGGAAAGTACGAATCTTCAAAAGGATTTGGCTGTTCAGGAGGTCTTGAAAGAGTCTCAGGCTGAAGAGATTGCCAGAAGTATGGCTGAAGAAGAGGCAAGACAGGCAGTCCCCGCCGAGTCAGTTTTGTCCAGTAAAGATATTGTTCCGGTTACGGGAAAATGCATTGACCGTTTGAAAGAAGGGTTCCGTATGGTTCTCAACTGCAGGACCAATGTTCCCGAGTATATCGCGCGTTGGTCGGGTCGAGTGGATGTCGAGGCGCCTCTTTGTAACAGAATAGATCCGGTTATTAAGGCGGATGAGTTTGTATGCCTTGACGGAGAGCCGTACTTTAAAAGGTTCAATGCTGCTTCCGAGAATGTTCTCGGCTGGGTTGGTGACAAGATGCAGTGGCATGTCGGGCAAAAAGTGGAACAGGCGATGAATGCCTATGACAGTGCCTATGCGGCCCGTCAGGCTGCACCAACCCCGTAATACTTAAATTTCTTGACTTATCGTAGCGAAACTGGGCATATGTGCGCCAAGAGTTTGCGATAGCTTTTTTTCCGCACCGGACATCTTAATTTATAAGTCCTGATTTGATCCTTTGAAAAGGTCATGCCGTGTTGAACGAGAGCCAGCCTCAATAACGCAAAACTATAAGGGCTGACCCATGAACTCCGGCATTTCGTCGCTGTGACGCTTTGCCAACACGGACATAGATAATAAGGATTTATAATGACCGGATTTACCCCCTTCGGCCTAGCCGAGCCTATTTTGAACAGACTTGAGACCATCGAGTTTTTCGAACCTACCCCCATTCAACGCCAAGCCATTCCTCTTGCACTCGAAGGAAAGGATATTCTCGGGACCGCGCAAACAGGAACCGGAAAAACGGCAGCGTTCGGCTTGCCATTGGTTCAGCATTTGATGAACAACCCACATTCTTGTGCGCTGGTGATGACTCCAACCCGCGAGCTGGCGGTACAGGTGATGACCCAGATCAAATCCTTTATTCCGGATGGAACGAAGATTCACGCTGCTTTGTTGATTGGCGGCGAGGCGATGTTCAAACAGCTTAAACAGCTTCAAGGCAAGCCGCGCTTGATTATCGGAACACCCGGACGGATCAACGACCATCTGGAACGTGATACGCTGCGTCTTTCCAAGGCCGATTTTTTGGTGCTGGACGAGGCCGATCGCATGCTCGATATGGGATTTGGCGTTCAGCTTGAGGCCATTGCCAAATATCTGCCCGAACAACGTCAGACCTTGATGTTCTCGGCCACGGTGCCAAACAATATCATGAAGTTGGCTTCGAAATATCTCAATGACCCTGCCCGCGTGGAAACGCATCAGGCGCACAAGGCCGCTCCGAAGATCAAGCAAGAGCTGATTCACGTCAATGACGATGCCAAGCATGACCAGTTGGTTAAATTGCTGGACGAGCGTTCGGGGCAAATCATCGTGTTTGTGAAAACCAAACACGGAGCAGACCGTTTGGCGCGCAAGCTGGCCAAAGACAATCATTCGGCTGATGCCATTCATGGCGATTTGCGTCAGGGGCAGCGTGACCGCGTCCTTCGCACGTTCCGCAAGAACGATGTGCGGATTTTGGTTGCGACCGATGTGGCGGCTCGTGGCCTTGATATTCCGTTCCTTGAAACGGTTATCAATTACGATTTGCCGCAAAATCCGGAAGACTACATTCACCGCATCGGCCGCACAGGGCGCAACGGCGAAGAAGGCGAAGCAATTTGCCTGATCTCCGGCCATGATCGTTCCAAATGGGTGCTGATTGATCGCTTGATGAATCCGAAACCCAAGGAAGAACGTCGCGAGCGTTCTGCAAACGGCGAGGGCAAAAAGCGTCATGAAGGCGGTCGCAACGGGTCCGGTGACAAGAAGTTCGGCGGTAAAAAGTTCGGTGAGAAATCCGACTGGAAATCAAGCTTCAAAAAGAAGGATGACCGCAAAGCTTTCGGTTCTGACAAGCCTCGCGTTCCTGTCCGCTTTGAATCGCATGACGATCCAGAACTGGCACAAGCCAAGGCCGAATTCTTTGAGAAAAAAATGGGCGAGAAAAAACCTTTCGAGAAAAAGCCGTTTGGTAAGAAACCTTTTGGCGGTAAATCCGGCGACAGATCGGAAGGCGGATTCAAGAAGGAAGGTGGCTTCAAAAAAGAAGGCGGCTTCAAGAAAGAGGGCGGCTTCAAGAAAGAGGGCGGCTTCAAGAAAGAGGGATCGCGTAAAGAATGGGGCGACAAAGACGGAGCAGCTAAGAAACCTTTCTCTCGTGATGGTGCCAAACCATTCTCCAAAGATGGTGCAAAATCCGGCGAACGTCGTGAGGGCGGTTTCAGGAAAGAAGGTGGATTCAAGAAGGAAGGCGGGTTTAAATCCGGTGGTTTTAAATCCAAAGGCTCTCCCAAATCCGGCGGATTCAAAAAAGATGGTCCGCGCCGTTCACACACCGCTTAATTTATTTTTATAGAGATAAAGAAAAGGAGCCGAGAGGCTCCTTTTTGTTTTCAAGTAAGGATGGCTGATTAAATCATTGCCATGCCGCCATTCACATGAATGGTCGCACCAGTAACGTATCCGGCTTCGTCGGAGGCAAGGTAAGTCACCGCGGCGGCGATGTCGTTCGCGGTTCCCATTTTTCCGGCCGGAATGGTGCTCGAGATTTTTGCCTTTTGATCGTCAGTCAAAACTTCGGTCATTGAGGTCGCGATAAAGCCCGGGGCAACGCAATTGACGGTGATGCCGCGGCTTGCGATTTCTTGTGCCATTGCTTTCGACCATCCGATCATGCCGGCTTTGCTTGCTACGTAGTTGCACTGGCCCGGGTTGCCCATCACGCCCACGACCGAGGCAATATTGATGATGCGACCCGCGCGGCGTTTCATCATACCGCGCTGGACGGCTTTGGCGAGTTTGAATGTTGCTGTCAAATTGACGTTGATGACGTCATTCCATTCTTCGTCTTTCATGCGCATTGAGAGGTTGTCGCGCGTCAGGCCTGCGTTGTTGACCAGAATGTCGATCTGGCCCATGGCGGCTTCGGCATCGGCTGCCAATTTATCAACTGCTTCGAGGTCCGAAAGATCGGCAGGGAGGACGTGGACGCGCTCTTTCAGATCGGTGGCGAGCGCATTCAGTTTATCGACGTTGCGGCCAGAGATGCCAACGGTCGCGCCTTGCGCGTGCAGGGCGCGGGCAATCGCTTCGCCGATGCCGCCGGTTGCGCCTGTGACTAAAGCTGTTTTTCCAGTGAGATTGAACATTTTGTTTTCCTTTTCTTCTTATTTCAGTTTTTCAATGAGGGCGTCGATTTGTTCCGGTGTACCGACGCTTTCGCAGGCGACATCTTTTTCGATGCGTTTGACGAGGCCGGAGAGGACTTTGCCTGCGCCCAGTTCGATCATTTCAGTGACGCCTTGCTCTTTCATCCATGTGACAGATTCTCTCCAACGGACCATGCCAGTCACTTGTTCAACCAGCAATTTGCGAATGAGGTTCGGGTCGGTTGTGGCTTTGGCTGTGACGTTGGCAACCAGCGGAACAATTGGTGGTGCGATGACTGTGTCAGCCAATGCCTTTTCCATTGCATCGGCAGCGGGTTGCATCAGGCGGCAATGGAACGGGGCGCTCACAGGAAGCTGTACGGCACGTTTGGCGCCTTTTGCAGTAGCCAACTCCATAGCGATGGCCACGGCGCCAGCGTGACCCGACACCACGATTTGACCTGGCGAGTTATCGTTGGCGGAGGCAACCATTTCGCCATTTTCGGTTTTGGTGTTGGCCTCGCGGGTGATGGCTTCGACGTCGGGGAGGTCAAGGCCCAAAATAGCGGCCATCGCGCCAACTCCTACAGGGACGGCTTTTTGCATGCTTTGTCCGCGCAGTTTTAAAAGTTTGGCGGTAGTGTGGATTTCCAGCGACATGGCAGCAGTCAGGGCCGAATATTCACCCAGCGAATGGCCTGCGACAAAGTTGGATACTTCATGGAGGTTGATGTTTCCCTGTCCGACCAGCGTTCTGACCACGGCCATCGAGACAGCCATCAGGGCGGGTTGAGTGTTTTCGGTGAGGTTCAGATCCTGTTCCGATCCTTCGGTCATCAGTTTGAAGAGGTTTTGGTCCAAGGCATCGTCCACCATTTCGAACACTTCACGGGCTTCAAAGAAGGCTTCGGCCAGATCCTTGCCCATTCCGATGAATTGGGACCCTTGGCCCGGAAATATAAATGCGCGCATGGTGATTCGCTCCAAACTCGTAAATTTCGTCAATATGGCCGGATTAGGCGGAATTTTGCGGTTTTAGTCAACCTTAAAAGGGGTCTAAAAAATCCAATCCCCAGAAGGACTTACTGTTGCGCAACATACAAAACGGTGCGTTTTTTATGTTGCCCCTTTACAACTATCCCAAAATAAACTAGTATCAAATTACTCAGGATTGCGATTTCTTGAAATAAAAAATCCCCCAGCAGGTGGCAATACCATGCAAGGAGGGATGGATCCTGAGTAGGGAGACGTGCCTTAAGTGTTAAGTGCTTAATAAATATAATAACAGTGGGACGAGTGCGGTAGCGTTTCATGCGGGTGTTAATGCCATATGTAGACATTAAAAAAGCATGGAGGTTACAATGAGTTGTTCTATTATTCACCAATCTGTCCGATCTATCCTTGAAGAAGGAAGTACCGCTTACACGACGGTTGTCGAAACTGGCGGCGCTCCCAATGTCGACTATGCCGGTTATTGCTGCCATGTGGCTTTGAACAGGCTTCGGCAGACGCTTAACCATCCGGATCTAACGGCTGAGCAGCTGGAGGGGCTTCTTCGACGGGCTGCCCGGAAGTACGATTCAAGTGGAGAAGACGAGCGTCGAGAGTGGTCTTCGATGATGGCCCGTTATCTGACCAAGCATGTCAACGCCAACTCTCATTCGGTCGTGTAGTCCGTTTTTACTCCTTTTAGGGGGGGGTTATGATGCTTCCTCCTGTTGTGAATCTCCCTTGCGCGGGGTTTTGAAAACAGGTTAAGTGTTTTCCCTATGGAAGCTCAAAATTTTGACCGTCTTTTTACCGAAATTCTTCAAGCGCGGACCCGTGTTTATCGTGCGGGGTCGGTGACGCCGTTGCAGCGTATTGCGCTGCCCGAGATCGAAGCTGAAATTTTCGTTAAACGCGAGGACATCTCGCCGATTAACGCCTACAAATGGCGCGGTGCCTACAATTGTACGGCTGTTCTGACCGAAGGGAAAGATGTAGGTACCGTTGTTGCGGCTTCGGCCGGGAACCATGCACAAGGTGTGGCGTTGGCTGCGCGGATGCTCGGGATCGAGGCTAAGATTTTTATGCCGATGTCCACGCCGATGATGAAACAGCGCGCTGTCAAGCTGCATGGTCAGGAGCATGTCGAGATCGTTCTGGTGGGAGATACATACGATCAGGCGTCGGATGCCGCCAAGGATTATGCTGCAAAAAACAATGTTCCTTATGTTCATCCATTTGACGATCTTTATGCGATTGCTGGTCAAGCGACGATTGCGGATGAACTGGTTTTGTCCGGTGAAGGACCATTTGATTATGTTTTTCTGCAAATCGGCGGTGGCGGAATGGCGGCCGGAGTTTCAAGCTGGTTGAAACTCCATCATCCGAATACCAAAATCATCGGTGTCGAAGGAATCGGGCAAGCCTGTATGAGCGCGTCGCTCAAGCATGGAGAGCCGGTTACGCTCCATGAAGTCGATACGTTTTGCGACGGAACAGCCGTTAAGCGTCCGGGGGCTTTGACGTTCCAGATTTGCAGCAAGACACTCGATGGTACAGTCGAAGTCACGAATGAGGAAGTATGCGCGGCGATCCAGAAATTCTGGGATGCCAAGCGTGTTATTCCTGAACCTGCCGGAGCCATGGGGCTTGCGGGGTTGGTCAAATTTGCATCCGAGAATAAAGATGCTATTCGCGGAAAAAAATTATTGTGCATTCTGTGCGGGGCCAATATGGATTTCGGCAAGCTTGCGCTTATTTCTGCGCAATCGGCTATCGGTGCCAATCGTCGCCGTTATTTGCGTTTCCATCTCAGCGAAAAAGGCGGCAGTCTGCTCGGGTTGCTCGACCGGATTTTTACGGACGTCAATGTCACCGAATTCCAGTACGGAAAAATTTCCGATACGGACGGGTATCCGATTATTGCGTTTGAAGCCATGCCGCAAAAGATCGAAGAGTTGCAGGAAAATCTGCATAAGGAAAAGATCGAGTTTCAGGATGTGACGGAAGATCCCGATGTGCGGTACCGCGTCATCAATTACAATCCGTCGCTGTTTCGTCATCCGGTGTTGTTACACGTTCATTTCCCCGAGCGGAAAGGCGCGTTGCGCGAATTTATGCGTCAGGTTTCGACCATCGCCAATGTTTGTTATTTCAATTATGCATATACCGGTGAAACGATCGGGCGTGCGTTGATGGGGTTTGAGTTTGAAAAACCCGAAGATCATGCGCGGTTTTACGAGATCATTTCCCAGTCTCCGGTGGAATGCCGTGCCGTTCCCGATGAGGTGGCCAGGCGGATGCTGGCGGCGGCTTGATTTTAGAGAATTTTGTGCTTTCCCTGATCTCCGGCTTCTGTCATAATTCAAGGAGGAGATTTGATTATGCGCGGGTTATTCGTTCTTTTGGGTGCTTTTGGTGTGATTTTGGTCGGAGGTCCCGCTTTTGCAGAGGGACAGCTGCTCAATTTATGGCCTAGCCAGCGGGCAACATATCAGGTGAATATGGATGCAAGGGCCGCCGAATATGAGGCGCGCGGTCAGGCTTATGTCGATCATCTTTATGCGACCCAAGGTGAGGAAGAGATGCCACCCGCGGACAATCTTCACATGGATGAGGCTGGTTCTGCCGATCAGGTTGTTGAACCCAAGGACGTGGATATGAACGAGGTTCAGTCCATCGTTTCCCGACAGACTTCAAGACAGTAAGTTTTCTTTATTTGCAATCTGCATAGAGTTTTGTGAACCCCTCTTTGGTGGTGGTCTTGCGCAGCATGATGTCGCCGCTTAACCGTGTTTTGCAGGAGAAAAGCGGGATAATCGTTCGTAAGACCAATTCGACTTTATAGCCGTCATAGAAAGGACCGGTGGAACAGACTTGGGCGGCCTGGTCGGGTTCGAGACGGAAGGTTCCCTCGTGACGCTGGACCGTTCCCGTGGTGGTTTTGAACGGGGCGGTGCGAATCACGCCTATAATGCTCTGGTCCGACATATTGCGGAGCGTGGCACATTCTTCAAATGGCGAAACATCGCCAGCATAGGCGGAGAGCGGGGACAGCCCAAGGATTAGTGCAAATCCAAGAATGATAAAAGGGGAATTCTTCATTCCCCTTTTATAACATAAATTGGTTAAGAATTTGATGGAATACCCTTGGTAGTGGAATATTCGAAATGCTGCGCTTTGTCGGGGTTGCGGCGGGTCAGGATATGATGGGCGGCCTGGGCGGCTTCGGCAAATCCCGTCAAAATCAGGCGCAGTTTATGGGGGTAGATGGCCATGTCGCCCACGGCGTAAATCCCCGTTACGGATGTTTGGGCTGTTCCCTGATCGGTTTTGATCTGGTGGTGGTCGAGCACCAAACCCCACTCGGCGATAGGTCCCAACTCGGTAGCTAGTCCGAAAAAGGGTAGCAGAATATCAACGTCACGGCTTTGGGTGTTTCCATCCAGATCGGCGATTGTGATCGAGGTCAGTATGCCGTTTTCGCCATCCAGTTTTTCAAGCTGGGCAGGGGTGATGATTTCAACTTTTCCGGTTGCGGCCAGTTCATGGAGTTTTTCGAGGGAAGCGGCGCTGGCACGGAATTTGTCGCGGCGATGAACCACATAAATTTGCTGCGCGATGTCGGCTAGAGAGATCGCCCAGTCGACGGCTGAATCTCCGCCGCCTGCAATCATGATTTTCTTGCCTGAAAACCCGTTGCGGTTGCGGACGGCGTAGAAAATTGATGTGCCTTCATAGGTTTCGATGTTTTCCAGTGGCGGGCGGTTGGGGCCGAACGCTCCGGCGCCGCCTGCGATGATAATTGCTTTTGCTGCAATTAGGGTGTTTTTCGATGTTGTAAGGGTGAATGCGCCCTCTTGTCCGTTGATTTTAACGACTTGTTGGCCGAGGTGATAAACCGGACCAAACGGGGAGGCTTGAGCTTCGAGTTGCTCGATCAATTCGCCCGCCAAAATTGATGGTTCGGCCGGAATGTCATAGATCGGCTTTTCAGGGTAAAGGGCCGTGCATTGACCACCGATCTGGTCCAGTGAGTCGATGACGTGGGCCTTGAGACCTGCCATACCGCACTGGAACACCGCAAATAGGCCTGCGGGGCCTGCGCCGATAATGGCAACATCGGTTTGAAATTCTTGATCCATAGGCTATACATACGGGAAGGAAGGGATACCCGCCAATGGTTTTTTTGACCGAAGAGGAAACAATTCGCTTTGCTGCGGATTTTACGCGAAAGCTCAAGCCCCGAGATGTCGTTTTGCTGCGTGGCGATCTGGGGGCGGGCAAATCGGTTTTTGCGCGCTCTGTCATTCGGGCGCTTTCGGATAATCCTGAATTGGAGGTTCCCAGCCCAACTTTTACCCTTGTCCAGACCTATGATACTTCGGGTGGGGAAGTCTGGCATTTCGATTTATACCGGTTGAAAGATGCGGACGAAATTTTTGAGCTGGGGTGGGAAGATGCTCTGGCGGGTGGGATCGTTCTGGTCGAATGGCCAGAGAGGCTTGGTCCGTATGTTCCCGAAAATGCTCGGGAGGTTAATATTACCATTCAGACGGATGGGGCGCGAGAGGTCGAGATAAGATGAGTATTGATACGGCTTTTATATTGGCAGCGGGAAAGGGCACGCGGATGGCGCCTCTCACCGATATTGTTCCCAAGCCGCTGGTAAAGTTAAACGGACGAGCTTTGCTCGATTATGTGTTCGATCATTTGAAAGATGCCGGTGTTACCAAAGCGGTGGTGAATTCGCACCATCATGCAGGCGTTTTGCGGAAATATCTGGCGGGTGTTCAGGGAATTGAGATCATGGAAACGCATGAGCTTGTATTGCTTGAAACTGGAGGAGGGCTTCAAAATGCTGCGTCCTATCTGGGGGATGAGCCGTTCTTTATGATCAACGGTGATGCGTTCTGGACGGATGGGCCAAGCGGTTGCGCATTGAAGAGGCTTGAAGATTTTTTTGATGACGAGCGGATGGATATTTTGTTGCTGCTTATTCCCGTCGAGCGGATGATTTTGACCGAAGGGGTCGGTGACTATGATCTTTTGCCGGATGGACAAATTCGCCGTAACAAAGCAAAGGCCGGAACTCATATGTTTACGGGGATCCGGATTGTGCATCCACGTATTCTTAGTGGAATGGAAGAGGGGATTTATTCCTTTCTCAAGCAAATGGATGCAGCTGAGCAAGCGGGGCGGCTCTACGGTTTGGTCCATGACGGGGAGTGGCACCATATCTCGACGCCTGATGATCTGAAAAGGGTTGGGAATGCTTGTAGGGATGCGTAGGGTTGTTCAAAATGGGGGGTAGACCCTTCGCCAACCAGTATGATAAAACTGATGCATACGAAGTCATTTATTTAAAGAAATCAGATGGGAGTTTATTTTCCCATGGGCCATGCAGAAGTGTGTGGCAAGTAAACATATAAATCAGGAGTGAAATTTGAACCATGACAAATGAAACATATACCGATGACGAATTGTTGCGACTGGTTTTTTCCCGGGGGGCCGTGTCCATATGGAATAATCAGAAAGGGCCGGTTTTCTGGTATGCTGCGGGGGTTCCGGGGCCGTTCTATGTGAACACAGAAAAGCTGATCGGGAAGGATGTCGCCGATAAATTGTTATCGGATATCAACGGTATTCTCCAGAAGTCGGGAAGTGCCGCAGAAAAAGCAGAGGAATTAGATCATCTTGTTATGGGCGTTTACTCTTCTCATGAGGAGTTTCAGCGGATTGTAAAAAGTATGGTCAAGAAAGGTGAGGATTTCTCCTATGATTGCGTGTCCGGAGGGGAGAGAAGAGACTGGTTTTTCTCGATCCCGTTTTCCCATGAGGTGGGCAAGGACCATTTGTATATCTTTAAGGACATGACGGTTTTTCGTAGAAAATGTGAAGGGAGCGGTTCTCATGACGGTGTGAATGCCCTTCATATTGCCGACCTTATTAATAATGCGGCGAGCTACTTTGATAAATGGCTGCCGGCCGTGGCTAAAAACAACATGAATATTGTTGGTACAATTTCCGTTATCAATCGTGGCAACGTTGGAATGGACCGCTTAAGTGAGGCTGGCGTCAGAAGCTGCGCTTTGAAATGTATTAACGTCTCATTTTTCCTGGAATTGGCGCAGAAGAATCTGATATCTCAAAGTACATATGAAGAGATTCAGGCCTATTTCGATTCCAAAGAGGAATGGGCGAAGCGATATATTCTTTCGAACCCTGCTTTGTTCAATGTAAAAGAACTGGATGCCAAATCGAAAGAAAGGCTTGAGCAGTTTGTATCAAATGATCCGTGGAATCTTAAGGATTATGCTCCGGAGACTTTTGCGAAGCTTAAATTTTAAGCGCTGTATATCTCTTCTGGTGGAATTGCCTAGCTTTTACTCATTATAAAACCCCCATAAAAGGGGGCTTTATAATGGTGCCGCTGAAGAGATTTGAACTCCCGACCTTGTCATTACGAATGACCTGCTCTACCCCTGAGCTACAACGGCTTTTTAGAATTTCTGGGTCAAGTTCCTAATCGGTTTTAAAAAAGATTGCAAGTCTCTTACAATTTGTGTATCTTCTCCGTCATTGACATAACATTTATGAAAAAAGGTTAAAATTATGGCAGGTGCAGATAATAGTCAGATCAAAGCTTTTCAAGAGTCGGCAGAGGGCGCTGAGCAGGTATGCCTTGTATGTGCGGATGCACAACCCTTGGGAGAAGTTGTGACTTTGGGGCGTGAAGACCAGTTTGAAGGAATTGGTCAAAATGATCATCGCTCTTCCATTCAAAGCCCTGCATTAGCGCCAATTCGTTGGTAGTATAAGTTTGAAGATTCCCGTTTTTTATGTTGGCGGGGTTTTCTCCTGTTCTTGTATTTGCTACACTTTCTTCGAATGATTCGTTTCCGAATATTTGGTGGGGAGTATGGCGGAAAAGCGCAAAATTAAAATGACACGAAAGGTCATGCCGGATGGTCGGTATGGCCTTTTTTTTCCGGCGGTGTTCATGTCGGATATGCATTTGGGGACTTTTGGGACACGGGCGAAGCGCCTGTGTTTGTTTTTGGACCTGATAGAAACCGACCGGCTTTATCTCGTCGGTGATATTGTCGGTGGGACCGAGATGGAGGCCAAGCGCAAATTCCAGTTTGGTGGAAGTTGGCACAAACAAGTCTTAGGCCATTTTTTGCGCAAGGCGCGCTGTGGAACAGAGGTAACTTATATTCCCGGCAATCATGATGCCGTGCCGCGCGGCCGTGAAATCGGGCGAGGGATTTGGCACCGGAAGCTCACGGGTAAAAGCCTGGTGGGCGTGCGGTTTGTCGAGCATGATCTTTATACCGACCCGAATGGACGGCGGTTCAAGGTTCTGCATGGAGACGAGTTCGATGATATGGTCGGATTCTGGTATAAGGTCGGAGATTGGTTTATCGAGACTCTGCAGTCTTTCGACCATTTTCTTCACTCTTATTTTCCGCGGATGCGCGAACACTCGGTAGCGGCTGTCGTCAAGCGGGCGTTCAAGGGGGCCATTTCCACCTTGATGGATGTCAAAAAGAAAATTCGTGATTATGCCGATCACGAGCATGTGGATGGCATTATCTATGGCCATTCGCATATCGGCGGATTCCAGAGAACGGCAGGCGGCAAAATTGCCATGAATGACGGATGTTGCACCGAGCATGTTCAGGCGCTGGTGCATGATGAAGATGGGACATGGGCGTTGCTCACGATGTTCAAGGACCGGTTTCTGGTGACTGAAGAAGACGGAACGAGCTATCCGGTTTTTTGGAGGGAATTGGGGTTGGAGGAGTCGATGGTATTTGGTCCGACAAAATATCAGGATCAGTCGAGAAAGGATGCGTGTCGTGTTTTGAGTATTATCGAACGGGCCTGGCCTTCCAAGGAGAGAGTTCAGTCTCTTGAAGCACGTCGCAAGGCAAGGGTGCGTAAGGTCAGAATGTTTGTGGAAAGCAAGGAAATCTGCGATCTTTGTGATTTTCAAGGGGCTTATGCGTAATAAAAACTTGAAGAGATCACAGCGCTTTGCTAGAAAGTTCGCGGAAGATCGGCGCGGGCGAAAATCTCGCCAACCCGGTCAGGGCCGAAAGGCAGCAGCCGTAACGAATTCTTTTCGGGTCGTGTCCGGTCTTCCACTTCTGAGTTCACTGTGTAAATGGAGAGTAGTGTCGTGACGTCCTTTCGCCCCGTTCAATCTTTCCGGCCATGTTTGCACTTTAGAACTGTTGTTATTTCCGATACCCATTTAGGAAAAAAAGCTGCTTCGGCAGCTTTTCTTTTTGAGTTTTTGCAGAATATCTCCTGCGAACGGTTGTTGTTGAATGGAGATATTCTTGAAGGATGGGGAATGAAGCATAAAAAGCGTACCCCATTTCCCGAAATGCATGCAAGGTGTCTTGATGCTCTGAATGCCAGGGCCGAGAGTGGGGTTGAGGTTATCTATATTCGTGGAAACCACGATGAGGACTGGGCTAAATCCAAGAAAAAAATTTCCAACAGAACGATCACGTTTCGTGACAAGCACCATCGGCATGAATGTCCCATAAGGTTCCAGAAATCATTCCAGCATACGGACGTGCAGGGCCGGAAATTTCTGGTTTTGCATGGAGATGTATTCGATGGTTTTATGAAGTCGACCAAAAAGAAAGTTATCGCCCAGTATGCCGATCGTGCCTATGAAGGGTTCGTCAATTTAAATGGTATTTTTCGGCAGGCAGTTCAGGATATGACGGGAGCTCATGTCTCCCCTGCGGCGTTTCTTAAACGCAAGACTAAAAAAACTCTTGGAATTATTGATGGATTTGAAAAAGCTGTAACTTCGAAGAGGATGATAGAGAGGTTCGATGGCGTTATTTGCGGGCATATCCACCATGCGGAAATTACACCGAAAAAAGACATCTTGTACATGAATAGCGGGGATTGGGTTGAAGGATGTACTGCCTTGGCCGAAGATTTTGATGGGAACTGGCATATCGTTGATTGGGGTCGTGATAGAAATCAATATGGGATGAAACGCGTTCCTTCGATTTTTGACAAGAATCCATATGAATCCTACCGCGGTGTTACGATTCGGCAGTTGGGGCTTGCCCGCAAATTGTGGCCGGGAGCCGATTACGGTGAATTGATGGGAGAAATGTGGGAGTGTCGTCGTAAACTTGAGCACCAGAACGAGCGTTTGGCCGAATTGTTTAAAGAGAAGGTCACCAACGACAACCTCAAGAAAGAGCAGAAAATTCGCCAGAAAATCGGGGCATTGGAGCAAAAAATCGAGGGAATTACAGAATTGTTGGCTCCGGTTCATGATCCGGTATCTTGAGTGTTGATATTTCTCCGTTTTTAGTTGAAGGGCCTGTTTCTTCACTCTAGAGTCCTTCCTATGTCTATACAGCAAGAAAATAACGCCTATCGTGTATTGGCGCGGAAATACCGTCCCCAGAATTTCGATCAATTGATCGGGCAGGATGCGTTGGTGCGTACGTTGACCAATGCCATCAGTTCGGGGCGTGTGGCGCATGCGTTTATGCTGACCGGTGTGCGCGGGGTGGGGAAAACCACCACGGCGCGGATTATTGCCAAAGCATTGAATTATACCGGACCTGACGGCACGGCTGGTCCGACCACGGGACCGACAGACGATTGCGAAATTTGCCGTGCGATTAGTGAAGACCGTCATCCCGATGTGATGGAAATGGACGCTGCGTCGCGCACAGGCGTTGATGATATTCGTGAGATTCTTGATGGGGTGCGGTATGCGCCGACGTCGGCGCGGTATAAAGTCTATATCATCGACGAAGTGCATATGCTTTCCAAAAACGCGTTTAATGCGCTTCTCAAAACTCTGGAAGAGCCGCCGCCCCATGTGAAATTCATTTTTGCAACGACCGAAATCCGCAAGGTTCCGGTAACGGTGCTTTCACGTTGCCAGCGTTTTGATTTGCGTCGTGTTGATGTCGAGACTTTGCAGTCTCATTACAAAAAAGTTTGTGATCTTGAAAAAGTTTCCGCTGAAGACGAAGCGGTTGCGATGATTGCGCGCGCAGCGGATGGGTCGGTCCGGGATGGGCTGTCTATTCTCGATCAGGCGATGGCACTGAGTGAAGGGGCAATCACAGTGGATCGTGTGCGTTCAATGCTCGGTCTTGCCGACCGGACACGTTTGCTGGATCTGATGGAACATATCCTTGGTGGTAAGGGCGATGAGGCCCTGACAGTTATGGCTGATTTGTATCGTGCCGGAGCTGACCCTCAAACGGTCTTGCAGGACCTTCTCGATATTACCCATTTGATGAGCAAGTTCCTGACCATAAAATCTCCACCTGCGACGGTGGAGCCGAATATGGCGGGGGCGGAGCGGAACCGCGCGGCGGATATGGCTGCAAATACAGGAATTCCGGCTTTGACGCGCGTATGGCAAATTTTGCTGAAAGGTCTTGGTGAAATTCAACATTCCCCCAATCCGCAGGCCACTGCCGAAATGGTGATTATCCGTTTGATGTTTGCGGCTGATCTTCCCGATCCTGCCACTGTTTTGAAACAGTTGAAAGACGGCACGATTGTGAGTGGCGGTGGTGCGCGTGCTGCGTCTGGTTCCGGTGGTGGCGGAGCGGTGGCGTCGATTGCGTCCGGTTCAGGGGTCAAGATGATGGCGCAGCCTGCTGTGGCGGCGCAGCCCGTCGCGGTGGCCAACAGCAATCTTGAGACTCTCGCCGATGTGGTGGGTCTCTTGGAACAGCACGGGGCGATGATTCTGGCGTCGCAAGTGGTTCACGGGGTCGAGCTGGTGAAGCTCGAGCCGTTGCGGATTGAGTATCATCCGGCGCCAGAGGCCGATCCGAAACTTGCGAGCGATTTGTCCAAAAAGCTTACGCAAATCACCGGACAGCGCTGGGTGGTGTCCATTTCGATGCGCGAGGGCCAGCCGACCTTGGCGCGCCAGCATGAGATGGCGTTGGCGGTAGAACGCACTGCTGTTATGGCCAACCCCGTGATTGCACGGTTTTTAAGTGTGTTTCCCAAGGCAGAGATAATTTCGATTACCAATCAAGAGGATTAGATCATGTTCAATATGCAGCAGATGATGCAAAAGGCGCAGGCCGTTCAAAAGAAAATGGCGGCGTTACAGGAAGAGTTGAATGAGATGGAGGTCGACGGGCAATCCGGTGCGGGTCTTGTCAGGGTTACGATGACTTGCAAAGGGAATATGAAGGCGTTGACCATTGATCCGTCGTTGATTGATCCTGCGGAAAAAGAAGTTCTGGAAGATTTGATCAAGGCGGCGTGCAATGATGCGCGGAATAAAGCCGATCAGAAACTGGCCGATGAAACGCAAAAGGCCATGGCTGATATGGGGCTTCCTCCAGGGCTTCTCGGCGGCGGGATGCCGTTCTGATGCGGTTGATGACATGGAATATAAATTCGGTCCGGTTGCGGGCCGAATTGGTTTTAAAGGCTGCGAGCGAGGCTCGCGCCGATGTCGTGTGTTTGCAGGAAACCAAAACCCCCGATGAATTTTTTCCGCATGAGGTGTTTGATGCGGCAGGGTTCAAATATCGCCATATTCACGGGATGAAATCTTATAATGGCGTTGCTATCCTGTCTAAATTGCCGTTTCAGGAAGTTGCCGTTCATCACCGTGTCGGACGTGAGGATTGCCGCCATATTGCGGTGAAGCTGGATGGCGTTGAGTTGCATGATATTTACATTCCGGCGGGTGGAGATGTTCCTGACCCCACGCTCAATGACAAGTTTGCGCATAAGCTGGGGTTTGTTGATGAGTTGGCGGCATGGTTCCCGAGACACTACAAATCCACTTCGAAACTGATCGCGGTCGGGGATTTTAATATCGCGCCGCTTCCCAACGATGTGTGGTCGCATAAGCAGTTATTGAATGTTGTATCGCATACGTCGGTTGAGGTCGAGAAACTGGAACGGTTTCAGAAAAGTTTGAATTGGGTTGATGTGGGGCGGCATTTCGTGCCAGAAGACGAAAAACTTTATACATGGTGGTCGTACCGCAATCGCGACTGGAAGGTTTCCAATCGTGGACGGCGGCTCGATCACGTGTGGGTGACGCAGCCGCTTCAATCTTCACTGAAATCGCACGAAGTTTTGACCCATGCGCGGGATTGGGAGAAAACCAGCGATCATGTGCCGGTTGCGGTTGAGTTCATTTCATTCTGAGCTTTTTGCCGTTTGTGATTGCGTTCAATCAGAATGTATGACCATGCGCCCAATGCGGCGATCAGTGCCGCGTGCGCGAGCAGACCGTTACCAATGCCGTATTCGTCAGTGGCCCAGCCGATGACCTGACTCATTGGGATAAAACCCAACGAGACCGAGACGCTGGCTGTTGAAAGAATAGTGGCGCGTTCGGCGGAACCGGCCAGGTTGTTGACGGCTTCTTGTGCACGCGGCATCCCAAATCCGAAGACAAAGGCTTCGTAGGTGAGGCAGGCAAGACCAAACCATGTGGTGGAAACCCCCGCGCCAATTAAGGCCAGAACAAGGGATGCCAGCAGGATGTAGAGGGCTTTGCGGCCATAAAGGGAGGGAAAAATTTTATGGCCGATATGCCCGCATATGCCGCCTAGCAGCATGACGCCCGAGAGAATCCAGCCATTATAGAATTCTGGCAGGTTCATGGCTTCGGTATAAGGTTGGATTGCCCACATGCAGATTTTAGTCGTGGCGAAGGCTAGAGTCATCAACATAATCAGGCCCGCAATTTCCTTATGCCCGTGCGTGACGTATTTGAATGTTCGCCACATATCGGCTAGAGGGTTTCCTTCGACTGTTTTTTTATGGCGGGGCGGCTCAATGAAAGCGAAGCCGAGCAAGGTTGTTGCTATGACCACGACAATTTCCATTTGCATGGGCAGGTAGGGGGAAATTGTATATAGGTAACCACCAATTACACAAGCTGCAGCACAGGAATAAAACATTACGGCGAAACGGAATCCTTCGCGTTTTCTGAATTCCTGTTCGCGTCCTGCGGCCAACAAAGAATCATACAAAAGGGCTGAGTTGGCTCCGCTCATCAGGGATGTTCCGATGCCGATTACACCTTGAGAAATTATAGCACTCCAAAACCCTGTGGCTTCGAGCAGGCAAATGAAGCCGATTGCAAACATGAAACCTCCGGCAGTCAAGGTCTTTTTGCGTCCCCACTGATCGGCGATCCAGCCAGTGGGAACATCGAGGAGCACCATCACCGCAGCAAAAACCGATTCCCCGATCAGAAAATCCTGGAAAGTCAGCCCTAATTGATCGTGGTAATAGGGGACGATGATCGGGAGTGCAAAAACAGCATTGATCCCGATCGTGAACAGGTTCAAAAGCCATATATTGCGATTGCATTGCGCGTTTTCCATTTTTACTACCGTATAATTTTTTCGTATTTAAGAGAAATATCTTTTTCTCCGTTCCCGAAAATATATTCTATTTCACCGATAGGAATAAACCCGCACCGAAGAATTACTGACTTGCTTGCGTTGTTGTTTCTGCGATGTCCGATCCCCATGTGGGAGATGGATTTATCGGCAAGCGCATAATCAAGACAAAAATTGACCAATTGCAAGGCAAAGTTATTCCCGCGATAGCGTGGATTCACGTACAGCATTCCAATTTCACGTTCGTGATCTTTCATTTCGCCGAAATGGAAGTTTCCTGCGAAGCCAACCGGCAATTCTTTGTTGTAGAGCATGAACAGAGCGTTTTTCGGGTTTGACAGCTCCGAAATCCATCTTTCGTCCGGTCTGCTTTTGGCCTGATCTGCCGATTCCAGAAAACATTCGGGGTTGTGCGTGACCATTTCAATCCGCATGGCGCGGAAGAGTTTCCAATCGTCTTTTTCAAGTTTCCTGATATATATGTTTTTCATTTTTATTTCTCTGTTTTAGATATGCTGTACCAATAAACATCCAGTTTTTCACCGGTCAGGTGGCTGGTATGCGCTTTGGGTTCGGTTTTGTTATGCGTTAGCCCCAGCCGTTCCATCAAATTGCGGCTGCGGATGTTGCCTTCGTAGTAGGCCATTTCAACCCTTTCGATTCCGGCTGTGTTAAACGCAAAATCAATGATGCGGGTCATGACCTCGAACGCTATGCCTTTTCCTTCGTAGGATTTTGTCATCCAATAACCGCTATGGACTGTGCTGAAATTTTCGTCTTCGCCATCCAGACCGCTTGACATGATGTAGTCTCCGGTTTTTTTGTCGAGGGCGATCAGGCCCAAAAGAGGGCTATTTTCGCTTTGAAGTTTTAGCCATTCTTCCAGACCTTCGCGCGACATACCGTGATCGTCTGTCCAGCTCATCCAGCGGCGAAGATCGGTTTCGCGGTCTTCCTTGGCTTTTTGAATCATGTCCGCGTCTTCCATGGTCGGTTGGCGAATGATGGTTCGTTCCGTTTTCAGCGGTAGAAGTTTTACAATTTCCTGTTTGCGCATTTTATGCCTCTCCTTATGTTTCTCTGATCAGGCGGACGGTTTTTTTGCCTTGTTCGTTTTCTAGAAACCCGAGTTGTCTATAGAGGGACAGGGCGTTTGCATTGTCTTCCTCTGCTCCAATCCGGATGGCGTTTGCGGTGAATTTTTCCCGTGCTTCTTTCATAATGGCGAGCATCAGGATTTCACCAACCCTTTGTCTGCGGAATTCTTCGGCGACGAATAAGTTCTGGATGTAGAAATTTGTCTGGCCCATGTGGAATTCGTACATGACGAAACCCGCGACGTAACCTGCCAGCACGCCTTCCGCTGTTTCGGCGACCATAACCGTCACGGGAGCATTATCCATGCACACCATGCGGTCGAAGTCTTTGCGGGTCAGGGCATGGGCGTCCCCGTGGGCGCGGCAGATGCCCGCGACCAGTGTTTTAAGTTTTGCCCAATCTCCGCTTCTTGCTGCGCGTATTCTGACGGCAAGCATTTTAGTCTCCTTTCTTTGGGGAAAGGACTGACAGGGGGAGTCTTCTTTTTTTGGAGATTTCCGAACTGCCAGCCTTTCCGGTTTTCGGGGCTGACAGTTCTTTTTGAACCTAGCCCAACCTTAGTGCAAAGCCGCCAAATACCTTGGTTTCAAGGCGATAAGCAAGCGCGCCGTCCATATTAATGGACGGATTCCAAGCGGTCGGTTGGTGGTTCGAAAGAATTATCATGCGTTCAGGAGATCATGAAATCATACTGCTTTGCAACATGTTTTTTAAAATCTTTGCGAAATGACCGGATTTCCTCTATAAACCCGCGCTATGTCTATAAATACAAAAAAGCTTTCTTCCCCCAAAGTCGGGGTTGTGTCCTTGGGATGCCCCAAGGCTCTGGTTGATTCCGAACGGATCATGACGCAACTCCGGAGCGAGGGGTATCAATTCACCGACACGCACCAGAATGCCGATGTTGTTATCGTCAACACTTGCGGGTTTCTGGATTCGGCTAAGGAAGAGTCGCTCGCGTCTATCGGTCAGGCGATGAAAGACAATGGCCGTGTGATTGTCACGGGGTGTATGGGGGCCGAGCCTGAACAAATTACGGCAAAATATCCGAATATTCTCGCGGTCACGGGACCACATCAATATGAACAGGTGGTCGAGGCTGTGCATGACGCTGTGCCGCCTGCACATGATCCGTTTGTCGATTTGGTGCCTGAGGGTGGTCTTAAACTTACGCCGCGCCATTATGCCTATCTCAAAATTTCCGAAGGGTGCAACAACCGCTGTACGTTTTGTATTATTCCCCATTTGCGCGGTGACTTGGTGTCCCGCCCCATTCATCATGTGATGTTCGAGGCGGAAAAGCTCGTGAATGCGGGGGTCAAAGAGCTTTTGGTGATCTCGCAAGATACCAGTGCATACGGGATTGACACTAAATATGCCGAGTATCCGTGGAAAGGCGCGCGACGCAAGACAAAGTTTCTGGATTTGTGTGAAGCGCTCGGGGATTTGGGTGTGTGGGTTCGTCTCCATTACGTCTATCCTTATCCGCATGTCGATGAAGTGATCCCGTTGATGGCCGAGGGCAAGATTCTTCCTTATCTCGATATCCCATTCCAGCATGCCAGTCCGAAGGTTCTGAAAGCCATGCGACGGCCCGGTAATCAGGAGAAAACTTTGGAGCGGATCAAGGCGTGGCGCGATATTTGCCCGGACCTGACTTTGCGTTCGACCTTTATCGTTGGTTTTCCAGGTGAGACAGAAGAAGATTTCGAAGAGCTTCTGGAATGGATGCAGGAAGCGCAGATTGATCGCGCGGGCGCATTTAAATACGAGAATGTCGAAGGGGCCCCATCGCGCGAGCTTGACGGTCATGTGCCTGAAGAGGTGAAACAGGAGCGTTACGAGCGGTTTATGGAGATCCAGCGCCAGATTTCCGAGGACAAATTGCAGGCCAAAATCGGTCAAACCATTTCCGTGATGATCGACGAGACGGATGGCGAAGGCGGTGCGGATGCGCGGTCGATGGGCGATGCACCGGAGATTGACGGGAAAGTGTTGCTCCGTGATGCACAGGGCGTCAAGGCGGGGGACGTTGTTAAGGTAACGGTGGAGGATGCGGATGATTACGACCTTTACGCTTGTCTCTCCTCCGACACGTGAGGATGTGCTTGGTCAAATTCGTGACGATTTAAAATTTCTACAAGAGAATGTAGGGAGAGATGGAATCTATACTCTACAAAAGTTGGCGGATATGATTAATCGCATTATGGGGACGAAGTGGGATGCCCATTATGTAGGACGGTTTATCAGGGGAGAGGCTAAGGCCGAGAAACCTGCATTTTATAAGTTATGTAAGCTGCAAAGGGGAATACTCGAAGAACGGCAGAAGATTGAGATGGCTTATTCAAGAATGTTCAGGTGGCCATCTCAGGAGAATGTCCCTTCCAAGAATTAAGAAATATTTTGCAGTCTTCAATTTCCGATTTTAGTTGTTTTCTCTTCTTTTCCTGATCTGGGCTGAGGCCGTAGGCGTCTGCCAGATAAATTGTATCCTTGATCAAATCCTCGACCAAAGTGGCGTGAAAGATTTCATCGTTGGTAAATGCTTTTTCCAGGAATGCAAGGCCGAGGAATAGAGAGCCTGTCGCAGATACAATCCGGTACAGGCAGGCAAAAGCCAGATCATCCAGTTTGTTAACGTAGGTGGTAATTGCTCCTCGAAGGTTTTCCGGTTGGGAGAGGGCCGCAAGGCCTGATGTTGTCAGCGGCTTTGTTCCATAGAGGCTTTTGATCCATTCGAGAACGGGCTGCCATGCATCCATTTGAGCAGTGGCGTAGATCTCCGGTTCGTCCGTGAAGTAGCAAATCAGGTCGGTGTCGATATAGTCCAGAATTTCGTTTTGCAACTTGGCGCGGTTTGGCGTAACGCGGTCGATGACGGTCATCATCATCTGTGTGACCGGCATTGTGTCGGGAAGGATCGTTTCTTTTTGGTCTTTCCATTCGTTTCTGGCTATTGTCGCAAGATTCTGGGTTGGGAAGATCAGATCGGATTTTTCCGGCGTTTTGACTTGTTTTCCATCTAGATGAAGGTTCCATCCATGATCTGTGGGAGACGTGGTCACAAGGGAATAGAACTTCTTCATTCTTTTACAGGCTATATTTGGTGATGTTCGCACAAAGCGTTTCAAGGTTGTCTTTATCGGTTTCGGACGTCACGATTTCGGAGAAAATCTGGCTGGTGAAGCTTTGCATTGTGAAACGGTTTGTGGATGGCAGGGATTTGCAATTTGTGCCGTCACGAGATATAACAAGGTTCTGCAAGGCTGTGTTGGTTTTTGTTCCCGGGGTAAAGAATCCTGAAACTTTTGTGCGCCCCATCTCAAGAGAAAATTTGTTTTCCTTGTCAAAGCGGAAAGAGAGTTCAGGGGGGGTGCCGATTTGTTTCATATCGATTGTAATAGAAAGAGGCAGAATGCCGTAATGTCCGGTAATGGACATGTGCGATTGGTTATCATCCTTGGTTGGGAATATTTTGATCAGAGAGGCGAAAAATGTCTGGTTGGTATAGATTCCCTTTTCAATTTCCAGATCGGTGATATCCAACCCGCCGATTTGATGCCGTTTCAAAAGCAGATCAAAGAAGTTGAATGAAAATTTGACGTTTTTGGCTTTAATGTCACCCTGTCCCATGGCATTGGTTGTGTAGAGATCTTCGATGTCGACGCTGAATTGCGGGAAGACATTGAACGCGTTCAGGACGCCAAATGTTGTCTGGCCCTTCAAGGCTCCGCTGAAGGCGCTTTCCAAGCCCTGTTTGTGCGCGTTGCTTGTTCCGGCCAGCATATTCAAAGCGCCGATCGTCAAGCCAATCAGGATAATGAGGGTCAAAAGAATTCTGATGATCCAGGTTTTCATTTGTCTTTCTTCTCCGGTTTCAAATCTTTCGGGATTATATCAGCAAACGGGTCGTCGTCATAGGCAGCATTGAACCCTAGCTTTTTCCATGTCACTTCCAGTTCCGACGGCAGCGGGGCGCTGACATCCATAATTTCCCGTGTTTTCGGATGACGGAACATCAGGCGGGCCGCGTGAAGGTGTAGGCGGCCGTCGAGATCGAATTCTTCGATGATATGACCTTTGCAATCATATTTTTCATCTCCGAGAATGGGGCATCCCAGTACGTCCGCTGTGTGGATGCGGATCTGGTGCATGCGCCCCGTGCGCGGCCAGAAGGCGACGAAAGCGGCGTGGTTATCTTTTGTACGTTCAATGACGCGGTACATGGTTTTCGAGGCTTTGCCTTCATTTTCATCAATGACCATGGCTTCCTTGCGTTTGCCGGTCCCTTTGGCGATGGCGCCGACAATCTCACCCTTGTCCTTTGCTGGGGCTGGGGAAACGACAGCCCAGTAGATTTTCTTGATATCCCGGTTCACAAAAATATCGCCCATCTCGCGCGTGGCTGACAAGGATCTGCCGCAGACCAGAATGCCGGATGTGTCACGGTCAAGGCGGTGGACAAGGCGCGGCTGAACGCCTTTGAGGTTTCTGAGTTCAGCCAACATACCGTCAATATGGCGTGTAATGTTGGGTCCTCCTTGTACTGCGAGGCCATAGGGTTTGTTGAGGATCAGAAGCTGTCCGTCATCGAAGAGTGTGATGGAGTCCAGAAACTCTCTGTCCCCCTTTTGTGCGCGGAAAGTGAGTTTTTCGGTCTTTTGTTCTGCAGGGGGAAGGCGGACATCCTGCCCTACCTCAAGGCGTGTTTCGGCCTTGGCGCGTTTACCGTCCACACGGACCTGTCCGGTCCGCAACATTTTCTGGATCAGCGCGTAGGGGGTCTTGGGGAGTTTCTTTTTCAACCAACGATCAAGGCGTTGGCCATCCGCGTCCTCTTCGACTTTCAGGTGGGTGATTTCATGGTTCATGCCACAAACTGCCTGATAATCCAGAGTCCGGCCACTGTACCGCTGACAGAAAGAATAAAAGAAGACAAGACGTAGAAGAGCGCGTGGTAATAGGCTCCTTTTTCAAAGAGCAATACCGTGTCGAGAGAAAAGGACGAAAAGGTTGTGAAGCCGCCCAAAATTCCAACCACGAGGAAGAGGCGTATTTCCTGAGACCAACTGGCGAAATGGGCGAAGCATCCAGTCAATAACCCGATGAAGATCGAACCGATGATGTTGACGGTCAATGTCCCGTAGGGGAAGTCGGTCCCAAGCCACTTTAGTGATGCCATGTTGACGCCATGTCGTGCCATAGCGCCCAACGCACCGCCGAAACCCACGATCAGAAAATGGAGAATCATGACCGGTTGTTCCTTTCTTGTCTCAGCTTTTCCCAATAAACGAGGCGTTTATTGATTTCGCGTTCGAAGCCGCGTTCGGGAGGTGTATAGAATTCTGTGCGATCCAATTCGTCAGGAAAATAATTTTGTCCCGAAAAGGCTTCTGTGGTGTCGTGATCGTATTCGTATCCGGTTCCGTAGCCTTGCTGTTTCATCAATTTGGTCGGGGCGTTTAAAATATGTTTGGGCGGCATCAGCGAGCCGTAATCAGATGCGGAGCGCTTGGCGGCTTTATAAGCCATATAGTTGGCATTCGATTTCGGGGCGGTGGCCAAATAGATCAGGGCTTCGGAGAGGGCAAGTTCGCCTTCGGGGCTTCCGAGCCTTTCATAGATTTCCCATGCGGCTAAGGTGATGGGCATGGCTTGCGGGTCGGCAAGGCCGACATCTTCGACGGCCATCCTTACCATACGCCGCGCGATATAGCGCGGGTCTTCGCCGCCGTCGAGCATTCTCGAAAACCAATAGAGTGCGGCCTGAACATCCGATCCACGCACCGATTTGTGAAGTGCGGAGATCAAATTATAATGTGCGTCTTCGCCTTTATCGTAGAGAGGGGCGCGTTTCTGGACGAGCGCAAAGAGGCTGGATTGATTAAGAGTTTTGCTCTCTGGTGTCTGGGCAAAAATCTGGTCGGTCAAGGTGAGGATGTAGCGCCCGTCGCCGTCGGCCAGAGCCTTGAGCGCGGTGCGGGCCTGATCGTCGAGCGGTAGGGTGCGGTCTGCATGATTTTCGGCACGTCCAAGGAGTTTCTCGAGTGCTGCATCGTCTAGGCGCTTCAACACCAACACTTGTGCGCGGGACAAAAGTGCTGCGTTGAGTTCAAATGATGGATTTTCGGTGGTGGCGCCAATCAGCGTGATTATACCGTTTTCAACAACGGGTAAGAATGCATCTTGTTGCGATTTGTTGAAGCGGTGAATTTCATCAACAAAAAGGAGCGTGCCGCGGCCTTGGGATTTTCTGATTTTGGCTTGCTCGAACACTTTCTTAAGATCGGCCACGCCTGAAAAAATAGCCGAGATCTGTTCGAAATGTAGATCAGTGTGATGGGCCAGAATGCGAGCCAAGGTTGTTTTTCCGCAGCCGGGAGGTCCCCAGAAAATCAGGGATGGAATGCGGCCCGATTTGATAATGCGTGTCAAGGGAGCATCAACGCCTACGAGATGATCCTGCCCCACGACATCTTCGATGCTTTGTGGACGCAAAATATCGGCCAACGGACGGGTTGTGTCGTCCGTCAGGTCGGTAAGGTCGGGGATGGGGAACAGGTCCGGCATAGGCGCAGATTAGCGGGAAACGCGCCAAATTTCCAGATGAACTTGGGCCTATCTGACAACCAAATCCCGTTCTTGACCGTTCGAGAGGATACGGAAGGTCCAGCCTTGGGGAGCCTTGCGCTTTATGGCTTTCAGGGCGTCTTCAACACTGGTGACTTTCAGGCCGTTAATTTCAAGGAGAATATCCCCTTTTTGCAGGAATTGCCGCGCTGGAGAATTTGGCAGGATGCCACCTACGACGACCCCTTGTTCCGGTGCGATTTTCAGACCCAGCTCAATGCCCACGGCCGGATTCAAATTCATGATGGTGGCCCCAAGCAGGGGGGAACGTTCCTTGATGGTTTGCGTATTGCGTTCAGGTACATCCGGTGGGGCGATGGATTTCATGTGAAGTGTTCTGGTTTCACCCTTGTTCCAGACTTCGATGCCAGACGTATCGCCTAACGCGGTCATAGCCAGACGGAAGCGCATTTCGGCGGCGTCACGGACTTTGTGTCCATTCACAGAAATTACCACGTCACCGACTTTCAATCCGGCGTCCTTGGCAGGGCTGGCCTCGTGGAGAGCGGAGATCAAAGCTCCCGAGGGGTGGGATAATCCTAAAGACGTTGCGATATCCGCCGTCACGTTCTGGGCAGATATGCCAACCCATGGCCGCCTGATTTGTCCCGATTCCGAAATTTGTCCGGATTTGTAGGCCGCGAGAATACTGGCAACCATTTCCGAGGGGATGGAAAATCCGATTCCCAAAGATCCACCGTCGCGTGAGTAGATGGCAGAGTTGATGCCAACAACGCCGCCGTCGGTCGAGATCAGCGGGCCGCCGGAATTGCCGGGGTTGATCGCGGCATCCGTCTGGATAAAGAAATTTAAGTCGTTGATCGAGAGGGAAGAGCGGGCGAGTGCCGAGACAATGCCGGAGGTTACGGTTTGTCCGACGCCAAATGGGTTGCCGATAGCCAGAACCAGATCGCCAACTTCGAGGGTTTCCGATGGCTGGAGTTTTGCGGTCGGGAGCTTTTCGTTCGAGTCGATGTGAAGAAGGGCAAGGTCTGACGCTTCGTCTTTCAAAAGAATTTTGGCTGGAAATTCGCGGCCATCGGTCAGGGCAATGGTGATTTCGCTTGCATCCTTGACGACGTGGGCGTTGGTGATCACCAAACCGTCTTCTTCAATGATAACTCCCGATCCCAGAGATTGTTCAAGGCGTTTCTGGGGGACGGAAAATCCGCCACCAAAAAATTGTGAAAAGAGCGGGTCATTCGCGAAGGGAGAAATGCGCTGGGTTACAACACGCTTGGTGTAGATATTGACGACGGCGGGCGATATTTTTTTGACAAGCGGGGCAAAGGAGAGTTTGACTGTTTCACGGGTTTCAGGGATGACGTCAATATTCTGTGCATAAAGCACAGGAGAGGACAAAAGAGTCAGCAGAAAAAAAGCCAGCGGGAATTTGTGCGTCATTTCTCACCTCTGGTAAAAAATGGCAGTTTTCATGGAAATATCAAGAGCTGCCAAACAATATCTTGTGGGCCATATCCTCGCTGAGCATTCCCATGATCGACATGGCGGTTCCCAGCATCCAGTTGATTTTCAGGATGTGGGTAATGAAATAGGCCTGATATGCGCAGATCAGCAAAACAAAAAAGATAAACAGGTTGAACATTTCCTTAAATTCATAAAATCCTGCGTAAACCAGAAGATAAAAAGGAAGATTGATGGCAAAAGACGAAACGTTCATCCAGTTGAAGGCATTTATGTAGGCATAGAATACGTCCCTTTTTTCCAGCGCCCACATCGCGACGTAACTTGCGCTGAAGAATGCCGATGCGCTGATCAGGAACAAAAGTGCGAAAGAGCCGAACAGCCACGTATAAGATTTGTCGGTAAATTCGGGATTGATGTGGGCGATTTCGGCCGTCGGGATCAGGATCAGAAAAGGAATCAGGAAGGACGAGAGGGTTGCCTGTTTGGTGTTTTCAAAGCGCGTTGTTCCGATCTTCATAAAGAGGGGTATTTCAAGACACCCCCACAATGCCGATTTGACGCTTTGTCCCATTTCGTATTTTGTCCCTATTGGCTGACCCAGATAATCCGTGCAATCCAGCTGATCTCTCTGGTTTCGAAGCTGCGGTTCTCATGGTCGGGGTTTAAAGATCTGAGTTCGATTTTTCCGGCCGTCTGGCGCAGCAGTTCTTTAGCCATGACTTCACCCGCAGATGTTTTGACCACCACTCGGTCACCGCGGCGGATGGCCGCATCGGGCGATACAATCAGGCGGTCGCCTGATCGGAACAATGGCATCATGGAATCGCCAGCGACTTCGAGAGCGTAGTATTTTACGTTGCCCTGCTCGGGATAGGGGAAGTGGATGTGGTCCCAGCCTTCGCCAGTCGGATATCCCGCGTCGTCGAAATATCCTTCCTTGCCGGCCTGTGCATATCCGATCACGGGAATCTTCGGTTTGGCGACTGCGGAACCTTTTTCATCGCTGATCAATGCCACGAAATCAACCATCTGTGCACCTGTGGCATCGAGAATGCGGGCGACGCTTTCTGTCGAGGGCCAACGGGGTTTGCCGTCGGGTCCGGTGCGCTTGCTGCGGTTGAAGGCTGTCGGGTCCAATCCGGCTTTCTTCGCGAGACCCGATGTCGAGTAGCCGCAAGATTGCGCGAGACGGTCAATAGCCAGCCAGATGGTTTCGTGGGTTAACATAGGTCGATTATCTCATAAGTCTTTAATCCTAGATATAGGAAAATAATCTTAAAAACTTCTTGACAAAGGGAGAAAACGCTGCCATAAACGAGAACATAAAGGGAACAATTGTGTCTTGAGCGTAGTTGATCCCGAGAAAACAATCTTTCTATTGGGGTTATCTGATTAATGTCTTGTCCGTCTGCCTGTCACGAGGTGTCTCGCGACACTATGGTTCCTTTTGCCTCTGCCGAGGCTGCGTGGTTTTGGTTTGTGCAATCGCAAATGGCCCGTGCCGAAGGAGCCAAGATCGTGGCGGGTGCGGGTCTGTATCCGCGCCCTTGCGAACCGGTCGATATTTGCCGCGAAGTCGAGCGTCTCTATCGCGGACGGCGATTGGTGATCGACCATATCAAAGTCATGAGGCATTACGGTATGCGGATGATGTCGCCCGATCCGCGTCGTCCGAAGGAAGCGCGCGCCCATCATGTGTGGGTCGGGGCCATGAAGCGTCTGGAGGATGCTCTGGTTTTAAAGGGGATTGTCGATTCCAGTTTGTCATGGCGGGCGAACTGTGTCTGAAAAGGGTGATGTGGCGTTGGTCGTCTTTAGCGACCAGACAGATTTATGGTGGCTGAAATTCCTGCGGCGCGGGTTTCGTCACTGTTTTGTGGTGATCCGGATTAATGATCGCTGGATTGCGATTGATCCGATGGTGCATTTTTTAGAGATTTCTCTTCCTGATTTGCCGGAGGATTTTGATCTGGCGGGGTGGTTCCAGGGTAGTGGAATGAAGGTTGTGGAAACACAGATATTGTTTCCTGAACGGCGGATGTACCCGCCGTTTTTTTTATCGTGTGTCGAGGTTGTCAAGCGGGTTCTGGGTCTTCACCAGCCTTTCATTCTGACGCCTGCGCAATTGTATAAATTTTTAAACAAGAATTAGAGGAGAGTTCATATGGGTTCTTTAGTCTCAAAGCCGAAAGCGCCTAAGACAACCACAGTTGTCGTTAGCAAACCAGCAGTTACGACCACAAATAGTTCAAGTTCTACGACGACGGAGCCCGATCCGGTTGAAGTGGCCAGAGAGCGTGCCGAAAACGTTCTGCGTCGTAACCGCGGCGTGTGGGGGAATGTGTTGACCGGGTTTCGCGGCATTCTTTCGACCGGTGACGGTGTGCCTCAACGCAAGACTTTGCTGGGAGAGTAAGAGATGATGGATAGTAAAAAAATGGATGTTCCCGAAATTATTGTCGGGCGTTTTGACGCAGCGCGGGCGCGACGGTCTAATTGGGAAGGGTTGTGGCAGGATTGTTACGATTATGCGCTTCCCTATCGTGGCGATTTTTCCGGATATTTTTCCGGTGGATCACGGCGCGGGGAAACCCTGTTTGATGCGACGGCGCCTGATGCTGTTGATCAATTGGCTTCGCTATTGCTTGGCTATTTAACGCCGCCTTTTACCCCATGGTTTGCGATCAAGGCTGGAACGGATTTATCCGATGAAGAAGCGGAAAAACTGGCTCCGCTGCTTGATAAAACGACGCGGACGATGCAGGCGCATTTTGACCAGTCGAATTTTCTGGTTGAGATTCACCAGTGTTTTCTCGATCTGGTCGTTGCGGGGACGGCATCTCTGGCGTTTGAAGAGGCTGGGGTGGGTGAAGCATCAGCATTCCGTTTTGCGGCATTGCCTCTTAAGGATGTCTATTTTGAGGAAGGGAATCAGGGTGGACTTGATATTGTTTACCGCGTTTTGTCACTGAGTGATTCGAAAATTCTTTCAAGATACGCGCTTGAAGAATTACCGACCGATGTTCTGCATGGCAGCCGTGATGACCCGGACAGGAAGTTCAGGGTTATCGAGGCCGTGTTTCCGCTGGAAACAGAAGGCGGCTACGGTTTGGTGGTCTTTATGGACGAAAGCGGTGAGGTTCTGGTGACCGAGCGTCTTAGTCATTCGCCCTTTATTAATTTCCGGTGGATGAAGACGCCCGGTGAGATTTACGGTCGTTCTCCGGTGATGAAATCCTTACCTGATATTAAAACAGCCAACAAAGTGGTCGAACTGATTTTAAAAAATGCGTCGATTGCGGTCACAGGCATTTGGCAGGCCGATGATGACGGAGTGGTCAATCCGGCCAATATCGAATTGGTTCCAGGGGCGATTATTCCGAAGGCGGTCGGGTCTAAGGGTTTGACACCGCTCGAGATGCCTGCGCGGTTTGATGTCTCGCAACTGGTTCTGGAGGATTTGCGCGGGCGCATCCGTCATGCGCTGTTGGCCGACCGTTTGCCGTCACTTGGCGGAAAAAATGCGACGGCGACCGAGATTGTCGAGCGGTCTGGCGAGATGGCGTTGCTTCTTGGGGCGACGTTCGGGCGATTGCAGGTCGAATTCTTGCATCCGCTGATTACGCGGGCTTACCAGATTTTGCGTCGTCGCGGAGTTGTTCCCGATTTGCCGCTCGATGGGCGGACGCTTGCCATCGAATATAGATCGCCGTTGGCGCGGGCGCAGGCGGGGCAGCACGTCCAGACGATGATGGGGTGGCTGAATACTGCCGGATCATTGGGTGCGGATGCCGTGTCCAGAATCGACCGTGGGGCTGTTCTTGATTATCTCGCCCGAGTCCTCGGTGTTCCTGCATCTTTTTTAATTCCAACAAAATCCGAAATTTCAACATTTGAAGGAGAAAAATAATGATTGATACTTATCTGACTGCCGAGCTCGAAAATGCTGGTGCTGCGGATCGTCCGCAAAATGTTCCAGCAAAATTTTGGGATGCTGAAAAGAAAGAAATCCGCATTGATGCGCTGCTGGGCTCCTATGCTGCTCTGGAAAAGAAATTGTCGGGTATGGTTCCTGAAACCGATCGTGGGAGGATGCTCAAATTGATAGGTGTTCCGGATACTCCTGAAGGGTATCAGGTCAATCTGCCTTGTGATTATCTTGAGGTTGATCCTGATCTTAATGCCCGTCTGCATGGTAAAGGATTTACACCGGAACAGGTGCAGGAAGTTTATGATCTGGCCGCCGAGAAGCTGGTTCCGATGATTTTGCAAATGGCGGCAGAGTTTCAGGCTGAACGCGAGATCGAACGTTTGGTCGAATCTTTCGGCGGTGTTGAAAAATGGCGTGACATCTCCAAACAATTGCAAGAATATGGCGTGCGCTCTTTGCCTCTGCAGGCGTTCGAAGGGATGGCGTGTTCCTATGACGGGGTGATGGCGCTTTACAAGATGATGCAAAGCGAGTCCGGTTCTTCTGTGAAAATTCGTGGCGAGAGTTCTCCATCGGATCCGATGGATGAAAAGTCCCTGCGCAAGATGATGCAGGACCCTAGGTACTGGCGTGATCGCAATTCCGCCTTTATCGAGAAGGTGACGAAGGGTTTTGAGCGTTTGTATGGAGGTAAGTAATTATGCTTGCGATCCGGCGAATTCGCGGGCGTTGAAATCGTCGATGACGTTCTGGAACGTTTTTCGGATGTCGCCGGTCAGCGGTTCGAATTGGAGCGAATAGCTTTCGGCCATTTTGCGGACGACTTTGGCGCGGTGTTTGACGTGGACCAGATGGTCGCGGAGGTGGAATTTCATCTCGACGTCCATTTCCTGTCCGACGCCCAGAGGACGCGGGTCACCGAACACTTTAACTCCGCCCGGACTCCAGTCGAGGATCGGGTGGGCTTTGCCGTCAATAAAGCCGATGCATTGGTCGCAGGATCGGCGCGGATGTGCGCGGCGGGATGTGAATCCGTTGCTACCATCGTCCGAGAGTGTTTTTTTGATTCCAATTGCTGACATAATGTTTTGCAGCATACAGATGCTCCTGTGTTCGTCCAGTAAAAGTTATTTGTATTCGTTCAGTTACTTATAGACACACAGTTACGGAAACGCTTCCTCACATTTCCGTAATTACCAACCGTCTCTAATATAGGGGTATTGTAAAAAAATTACAAGTTTTCGATGCGTTCAGACTGTCGCACCCTTGTGGGCAGGCGGTCTGGATCGTCGCAGAGAACGAAGAGCCTTATCTTCGCCTGCACTTTACATGGTTCCGAATTGGCCGGACTCCGACAACCAAACGGGATTTTTTCCTTTTAAACCAACAAATTAACAAGGAGTAACCATGAGTACCGAACTCAACAAGGCGTTCGTCAAGCAGTTCGAACGCGAAGTCCATGAAGCCTATCAGCGTCAGGGGTCCAAACTGCGCGGTGCGGTCCGTACAATTAACAATGTGAAAGGTTCAAGTGTTGTCTTCCAGAAAGTCGGCAAAGGAACTGCGTCCACCAAGTCCACCCACGGTATGGTTCCGGTGATGAATCTGTCCTATGCCTCGGTCGAATGTGCGTTGCAGGATTATTATGCCGGTGACTGGGTCGACAAATTCGATGAACTGAAAATCAACCATGATGAGCGTCAGGTGATTGCCAATGCTGGTGCCTATGCGCTGGGCCGCAAAACCGACGAGTTGATTATTACAGCTTTGGCGACTGCATCAACCTATAGCATTGCCGATAGTAATACTGGCATGACTCTCGACAAGCTTTTGGGAGCATTTGAATTGCTGGGGGCGGCCAATGTGCCGGATGATGGCGGGCGTTTCGCTGTGATCGGTTGGAAGCAATGGAGTGAAATGCTCAAGATCCCTGAATTCGCTAGCAGTGAATTCGTTGGTCCTGACGAGCTTCCCTATAAAGACACGCAGGCCAAGAAATGGCTCGGCACCACCTGGATTCCTCATTCGGGTTTGCCGATTAACGGTAGTGATATTCGTTCCTGTTTCTGGTTCCACCGTACCGCCATCGGTCATGCATCTGGTTCCGATGTCCAAACTGATGTCAGCTGGCATGGCGACCGTGCAGCGCACTTCGTCAACAATATGATGAGCCAAGGCGCTTCCCTGATTGATCAGGAAGGTGTGGTTATCGTCAATTGTGACGAGACGCCTGACTAGATTTTCTTCGGATTATAGCGGGAATGGCGGCGGGTGATGCCGCCATTTTCGTCTCAAAATCCTTTGAAACTCATTTTCTCAAAATTTATTTTATAGGAGTTTAAGTATGTCTTTACAAAGCAAGGACCTCAGTGTGCTGGCCTATGCCAACAAATTCACTCTGTGGCATTACACGACGTTCGATTCGTCGGTTGTCACCACGGGTTATTTCAACAACGCGGCGTCGATGCTGCGCGTTAACGATCTGATTATCGTGAATATAGATACGGATGGCACACCGTCTACGGTGTTTTATATCGTCACTGCCAACACGGGCTCGTCCGTGACGATAGCGGCCTTTACCGCCTGATCCCTCGCCCTTTGGTCAGGGGGGGCCGCTTTGATGGTCCGTACCGATGGGAGGTGGCCCAAGCTTTCGGGTCACCTCTTTTTTAAGATTTGTTCCAATTAAAAACTGGAAATTTTTAATTGGAAGTCCTCAGATGCCGGACAAGCTTCGGGCAAAGCCCGCCTCGCCTTGCTCGGTGCAATTTTGAATAAGAATTAGAGAGGTTCTTATTCAAAATCACAATTTTTTTGAAAGGTTTTTATCATGGCTTTGTCCGATATTGGTTTATGTTCGCGTGCGCTGGTCAAAATCGGTGCGCATCCGATTGCGTCCTTCTCGGACGGTACGGCCTCCTCTGAGATTGCGGGGCTTTTGTATGATTCCGTTCGTGATGCGGTTTTATCTTCCTATGGGTGGAGTTTTGCTACCGGACAGGTCACGCTGACACGGCTTACAACTGCGCCAGCGGCTGACTATCAATATGCGTATCAATTGCCCAATGATTTCCTGCGTGCGATTTCCGCCGGATATCCTGCGCGCGGGAGGGGGCTTTCCTACCGTATTCAAGGAAGACAGCTTCATATCAATGCCGAAGAGGTGTTGCTCACCTATATTTACCGTCCGGTTGAGGAAACATTTCCGCCCTATTTTGACATGGCGTTGATTGCGCGTCTGGCGGCTGAGTTTTGTATTCCATTGACTGAAAATGTATCGCGGTCTGAAGTTTTATCCAAACTTGCCGAACAGGAATTTACCCGTGCGCGCCAGATCGACGCGCAGCAGGATAGTCCAAACCGGATCGAGAGTTTTTCCTTAATTGATGCGAGGGAGTAATCGTGAAAACCATTCAGATCAAAACAACGTTTACGGCCGGTGAAGTGTCTTCGGATCTGCTCGGGCGTGGGGATTTGCGTGCTTATGAGAACGGGGCGCTGAAACTCCGTAACGTCTTTATCCAGCCGACAGGAGGGATAAAGCGTCGTTCTGGGCTGCGGTATATTGATACGGCTGCCGGTGCGGGGCGTCTGATTTCGTTCGAGTTTAATACCGAGCAGACTTATTTGTTGGTTTTAACCGATCTCCAGATTGCGGTTTATGCGAATGGAGTGTTGCAAACAATGCTGGTTTCGCCATGGGCAGAAGCGGATCTGGCACAACTTGCCTGGACGCAATCAGCTGATACGCTTCTTCTGGTCCATCCTGACTATCCGCCCAAGAAACTGACGCGTAGCGGTGGTGGAGTATGGGCGTTGGTCGACTGGGTGTTCTATTCCGAGACTAATCGTATTCACCAGCCAATGTATAAGTTTGCGGATAGCGCCATTACCGTTACGCCGAGTGGAACCGGCGGGACCATTACATTGACGGCGTCTGCCTCAGTATTCGAGGCCGGTCATGCGGGGACACGCTTGCGGGTTGGAAATAAGGAAGTTCAGGTCACTTCGGTTGATTCACCAACAGTTGTTACGGTTTCAGTTAAAGAAACTCTAGGTTCTACGTCGGCGACGGTGGATTGGGAAGAGCAGTCTTTTTCCCCCGTGCACGGTTATCCGGTGACTGTGGCGTTCCATCAGGATCGTTTGGTGATCGGCGGTTCGCAGGATTTGCCGAACCGATTGTGGTTTTCTCAATCGGGCGATTTGTTCAATTTCGATTTGGGGACAGGACTGGATGCCGAGGCGATCGAGTTTGGGATTTTTTCGGATCAGGTCAATGCCATTCGCGGTGTGTTTTCGGGGAGACATCTGCAAGTATTTACAAGTGGTGCGGAATGGATGGTCACGGGTGATCCGCTCACTCCGTCTACCGTCCAGATTAAACGCCAGACGCGGGTCGGGTCGCGGGTTGATCGCTATATTGCGCCTTTGGATGTTGACGGGGCAACGTTGTTTGTGGCGCGTAACGGTCAGGAGCTTCGCGAGTTTGTTTATACAGATGTCGAGCAAGCTTATCAGTCAACCGATCTGGCACTCTTGTCGAAACATATTATTACCACGCCTGCTGATCAGGATTTTGATCAAAAGCGGCGCTTGTTGTTTCTGGTTCGTGAGGACGGGAAATTTGCAACGCTCACGGTGTTCCGAGCCGAGGAGGTGGCGGCATGGACTCTCCATGAGACGGCGGGCTCGATGCTCTCCGTCTGTGTTGCGGGTGATGTCGTCTATTTTCTAATCAACCGTGACGGGGCTTACCTGATTGAGCAGATCGATGACGATCTTCATCTTGATTCTGCGTTAGCCGGAGAGAGCGGGACGCCTGCCAATGAGTGGAGTGGGCTTGGACATCTGGAAGGGAAAACCGTATCTGTCGTGGCCGATGGTCGTGTGCAGGCCGCTGAAATCGTAAGCAGTGGAGTGGTGACGCTTGATGGTGCGTATAGCACTGTCCAGATCGGGTTGCCTTATACCCATTTGATCGAGCCTTTGCCTCCTGCCAATACGACAGATATCGGAGCCGCGCGGGCGGTCCGTCTGGTCGAGGCCACGTTCCGTCTTAAAGAGACGGCGGCGTTACAACTCAATGTCGGGCGCGGGTTAAAAGATGTTTCGCTTCGTCAGTTGGGTGATGATGAAATTCTCGATGCGCCCGCGCCGCTTGTGTCGGGCGATATCCGCGTTCAGGCCTATGGATGGTCTTATGATACCAGCAAGCCTCTGTGGGTGATTGAACAGAGTTTGCCGTTACCGTTTGCACTGTTGTCGGTGCAAATGAGTGTGATGGCTAATAGTTAGAAATTTCAAAAGGAGACGAATATGGGGACATTAACTTCGGTTTTGACGCCGATTTTGAGTATTGGCAGTGCCTTAAGCGGTGCGCAGCGCGTGTCACAAGACAATCGCGAGAATGATTTGAGGCTTCGGCAATATGAGCAGAATGCGGCGCTTCATAAAAAGCAGAATTTGTTTGATTTGCAAAATGCCGAAACCGAACGGAGAACTAAATTAAAAAAACTGATCTCGGCACAACGCGCCCAGTTTGGCAGCGGTGGCATTCGCTCTGGCGCAGGTTCAAGTGAGGCTGTTCTGGAAGGACTGTTTTCGGATTCGGACATTGAACGTCAACAAGGCGAAGGTGATGTGGCGCTGGCCAACCAAAAAATCAATCAAGGGATTACGCAGCAGCGTCAACTCAATCTTTTGCAAAAAGAGCAGTTGCGCCAGAAAACCATTTTGAACACCCTGCTTAGCTAATCCGCTTTTAAAAGGAATAAATTTATGACCGAGCATATTAGAATGCCCGATGTGGTGCCGCTTGTGCGCTATCTGGCGAATGGCACGCAGAGCGTCTTTGAATATCCGTTTCCGATCTTTGCAAGTGAAGATCTGAAGGTTTTGTTTGATGGGGCGGAACAAATATCAGGATTTACGATTGATGGAGCCGGTGCAACTGCCGGCGGAACTGTAACGTTCGATGTTGCTCCTATTTCGGATGTTGTCGTGACGTTGGAACGGCGGATGGCGTTTGAACGGCTCACCGATTTTGTCGAAGGTGGCAATTTTGCGGCTGCGGCCATTAATGCCGAGCTTGATTTTCTGGTGGCGGGTCTTCAACAGGTTTCGCGTGACCAGATTCCGATGTTACGTTTCGATGAGGGGGAAGCGCCTTCGGTGACGTCTTTGCCTGCGCGGGATGTGCGGGCGGGGAAGGCACTCGGGTTTGACGGCAATGGCGACCCTGTGGCGGTGTCTTTAGCGGGCAGTATGGCTGCTCCTGATTTCACGGCTGTGGGGAATGGTGCGGTGACGCGCACTAACCATGACAAATTTTCCGATTTTGTATCGGTCAAGGATTTCGGCGCTGTGGGTGACGGTCTGACCGATGATACTTTGGCCTTTCAGCAGGCTTTGGCGGCGCACGATCATGTCTTTGTACCCAGTGGTGTTTACATTGTTACAGGGACGATTGCAGTCGGCGATGGGCAATCCTTGGCGGGGGCTGGTGATTCGTCAGAAATCAAAACATCGTCTTCGATTGTACTTGTTCACCTGACCGGTTCTTATGCGCGCTTGGCGACTCTGAAATTGTTCGGCGGGGATGTCGGGATCAAGCTTTCGGGGCTGTCTGGGCCGTGCGTTCAGAATGCGGTGGTGGACGTGTCAACATGGCAGGCACAGACGGGAATTTTGCTTGATGGCGGGTCTGATACAGGCAAGCCCTGTTACTGGAACAATTTTGTGCGGGTGTTGGTGGCTCAACCGTTTGTGAATGGCATTCACTTGAAACGAAGCGGAGCAGGGGATACGCCCAATGCCAACCGCTTTATGCAATGCCGTGTTTATTCTCTGGGGGCTACGACTTCGGGAAGCGGGATTTACATCGAAGAAGGGTCGTTCAACAACAGCTTTACCGATACGGAAGTCAATGTGAACGGAACGGCGCAGGCTTGTGTCAGATGTGGTGCTGGATCAAATAAGACGATTTTTGTGAATCTGTATTGTGAATCATCTAATTCAGTTCCAAATGTAAAACTTGATGCTGGATCAATCGAGACGGCTATTTACAATCTCTTGTCGGCTAGTGATGGTGCAGCGATTTGGGATTTGTCGGGTGGGCAGTATACGGCGTTCAATGCGGGGTATCCTTATAAAAACCGTTTGCAGAAAACGACTTGTACCGACCTAACGTCAACTTTGCAGCGCTATGATACTGAGTATATCGACGCAAGCGGGACGGTGACACTTGATTTATCGCACTCTATCCATCTGGTGTCGTCTTATGGTGGCGCGTTGACGGTGCAGTTGCCCAATGCCGCCGATGCGGCGGCGGCGATGATGATGGTCAAGAAAATCGACACATCAAAAAACATTATCACCGTAACGGAATCAGGCGGAACAGGGCCGGATGATCGTTCCTATTATCTGGGCGGAGAAAACGATTTCGTGATGATGATGTCGAACGGGGCGGAATGGTTTGTGATTTCAACCAACCGTTCGGCGGGGAATACACGCTATTACGACGGGTCGGGGACATATGATATCGACATGGCGGTGGATGTGTATTTGTTGTCTTCCTATGGCGGGGTTTTGACGGCGAGGTTGCCGCCAGCCAATGCACCGGAAGCGATCGGGCGGATGGTCACAATCAAGAAAACTGACGTATCGGCCAATCCTGTCATGGTTTCCGAGTTGGGTGGTTCGGGTCCGGACCAGTATACCCAATCGTTGACCTCACAATTTCAGTCGATCACGGTCGTGTCCGATGGCGGGCATTGGTATATTGTCAGCCGCTTTTCTTAGATTTTTGGTTTTTTTCCGACTCAAAACTCGTTGAAAAGATGAACAGGGGAATGTTTTGAAATCTATTACAATTGAAGAGACCACGCGGGCGCAGGTGGCGGAATTCCTGCCGCGCGCTATATCCAAGGCTTTGCAGTCTTACCACGAATTTATGGAAGGGACCGCGTTTGGTGAGGAAGCTAAAGAGTTTTCCGATGCGCATAAGGCGGCGAAAGTCGCCATTTCGCATATCGAGCTTTTGATCAAGCTTGCGAAATGGGCTGACCTGCCGGATGCGGCGATTGAAAGCAAAGGGGAGTTGGATGAATTCTCGAATCTTATGAATCGCGCTGAAGGTGATGTCAAAGATTATTACGCCCACAGGGTTGAAGGTGATGACGAATAAAAATGGTTTCAAGAGACTGTGGATTTCCGCTTTTCGTGGCGCTGTGGAACAGGGTACAAGGCCTGTCGACCCCGGCGGTGCATTTCGTGATCGCGGCGTTTTTAGAGACGAGTTGGGAGCGCGGGGACAGGCGGCTGTTGCTGATGGCATTCCGTGCGTGCGGGAAATCGACACTTGTTGGTCTGTTTTGCGTTTGGCTTTTGTTAAAGTCACCTGACGTTCGGATACTGGTTTTATCTGCCGATCTGCCGCTGGCCAAAAAGATGGTGCGAAATGCCAAGCGGATACTGGAAAAGCATCCACTCACACGGCATTTGAAACCTGCAGCGCTTGATCAGTGGGCAAGTGACCGGTTTACGGTGAACCGCGAGACAGAACTTCGCGACCCGTCGATGCTGGCCAAGGGGATTATGAGCAACCTGACGGGGACACGTGCTGATGTGGTGATCTGTGATGATGTCGAGGTGCCTAAAACTAGCGATACGTCCGGGAAACGCGCATTTCTGCGCGAGAGGTTGTTGGAACTGGATTATATTCTGACACCCGATGGAACGCAGTTATATGTCGGGACGCCGCATTGTTTCCACTCGATTTATGCGGAGAAACCTTTGGGCGAATATGGGGAGGCCCAGATTTTTCTCGAAGGTTTTTTGCGGATGGTGTTGCCTGTTTTAAACGCGCGGGGTGAGAGTGTGTGGCCCGAACGGTTTCCATTGGAGAAAATCCGTGCGATTGAAAAACGCACGGGTCCTGCGCATTTCAAAAGCCAGATGATGTGCGAGATTTTCAATATTGCGGACGGGTATTTTTCGGCTGACCAGCTTGGGATTTATCAAAAGATTATTGATTATCGCGAGGCGAACGGGCGGCCTGTGCTTGAAATTGGCGGGCGGAAGATGGTGTCTGTTTCGGCGTGGTGGGACCCGTCTTTCGGTAAAGACGGTGGTGACCGCAGTATATTGGCGATTGTCTATACTGATGAGGACGGGGAATATTTCCTTCATCATCTGGAGCAAATCAAAACCGATGCGAAGAGTAAGGACGATGAAGCTACGCAGCAATGTAAACAAGTGGCAGAGTTGGCAGCGCGGTTTTATTTGCCGTCTATAGCTCTTGAAACCAACGGGATTGGCAAGTTTCTGCCAGGAATTTTGCGTCGGGAGCTGGCGGCGATGAGATTGACTTGCGCGGTGTGTGAGATCACGTCGAACAAGCCTAAGGCTGTGCGTATTCTGGAATCTCTGGATGCGGTGATGGCGGCACGGGCGCTCCATATTCACGGATCGGTTCTCAGGACGCCGTTTTTATCCGAGCTTGAGGATTGGCGGCCCACGGGCAATCGGGGACATGACGATTGTCTGGATGCGGTGGCAGGAGCGATTTCGTTAGAGCCGGTGCGGATCAAACGTGTGATGACGGGTAGAGGAGCTGCATCATGGCGCGGGGTGCAGCCGCATACGGCGCAAAGTGAGTTTGAGGTTTAGGAAACAATAAAATGACTGATTTTTTGGATGCGTTCGGGTGGTG